>FTKD01002103.1_pt1 | contig 170941 bp, 147 predicted proteins | sample 1658191 | NCBI WGS metagenome assembly FTKD01 (sample SAMEA3914808, study PRJEB12502) | metagenome | biome: forest; material: soil | place: Canada | collected 2011-08-03 | depth 0.3 m
GAGCGTATCGACGCCGGTGGTGAGGTTGTAGGTCTGGCTCGAGTTGATGCCGACGATGGTGTTGATCGTCGTTTGCACGTCGAACGTGGTCGGGTCGGTGCTGCTGGTCACGCCGGCCAGCATCAGGCGCGCGTCCTGCGCTGCCGTGGCGCCGGCGTAGTCGACGATTTGCGTCGACGAGGCGCCCAGCGCCGTCGTGAAGTTGCCGGCAACCGCGACCTTGTTGTTGATCGTGCTCTGGTCCAGCAAGCCTTGGGCGGTGGTGTTGGCCATGGCGCCGGCGGCAATGGCGAGCGCCGCGTCGCCGCGGGTCACTGCACCGGAATTGATGGAATCGACCCAGAACGTCAGGCCGGCCACGGCAGCCGGGCGATTGAGCAGGTTTTCGAAGATGGCGTTGACGAAGCTCTCGGTCGAGCCGCTGCCGTACAGGGCGGTCGATTCGGCGCTGGTGCCGAAGGAATCAACCAGGGACTTGACCGCGGCATTGGTGCTGTAGGCCGCTTCCAGGCCGGCGAGCGTGGTCGGCGCATTGGCGGCCAGCAGCGACGCTTCGAAGTTTTGCAGACCGTAATAGTCGGCCGGACGGCCGAAATAGGCCACGTAGAGATCTTGTACGACGGTGCTATAGCTGGCTGCGGTGGTCATGACGGGTTCCTTTGGCTAACGTAGTAGTATTAAATTAAAGACAAGCCGTTTCACTTCAATTCAGCATTGACAAAAACGGGTATTCGAAGCCGAAAACAAGATTTGCTGCAGAGCGCCGCTGATTACCCCCGCTGCTTTCCTGATTGCACCCAGGCTCAGGATATCGATGTATCGCAGACGGCTCACGCCACAGGGAAATAAAATCGAAAGAAGCCCGGCCATGGCTGCGCCGACTTTTTTGTCTCCATGTGCAGGTCTGTCGCCATGCAACATCTTCAGCCCAAGCCGAACCACGAGCCAAAGCCCGCGTCGGAATTTGTTGAAACAATAGACAAATCATTACATACAGTCAATGTAAATATTCAACAAATGTTGCTGCTGGCTCTCATTATTTCCAATAAGGAACTTATTTCACGAGCTGATACAAGCGATCACAACATTGCCATTGCCTATCTCATCAACGCGGTTCATTGGTGCACGGCCACGCGTCCAGCCGTGGCTTTGCGATCCTTGTCCACCGTGACTTGGCACGCCGCCAGTTCGTACACAAACCCTTCAAAAAGAAAGGTGTGGCTCGCCCCGTCATCGGACTCGTAGTGCAAAATGCGCTGGTCGCCCGCCGCCTTCTCGAAATTCGCCACCACCGGGGCGATGTCCGTGCCACGCTTGATGCCGGCACAAAATGCCTGGGCCTTGTTATCGGCGCTCCAGTTCATATAGGTCGGCAAACCATAGGCCACCCCCGCCAGGAGCCCCAGGCCCAGAACGACGCCGAGCGCGACTTTCAGGGATTCGCGGATGAAGCGTGCGAGCCAGCCCGGCTTGTCTTGCATGGGGTCCATTTTTACCTCGATAAAGCACAGCGGTCGCCTACTCTATCCTGCCATTGCCTTGGTGTACAGGTAATAGGGTACGCCCGATACTGCCGGCAACCCGCGTACGCGTGCAACGGCGGTTTCGCCCATCCGGTTTGCCGGGCACAGATCGGTGAGGCAGCTATTGCGGCCACGGTCCGGTTTCGACAAGCTTTCCACGCTGCCCATCCTTACCGCACTCGTAGTTCATGGTCTTTCCCGTCACGAATCCGTCCCGCGCTGCGAGCTGCAGCGCGATCTCTTGTTCGCTCCCGTGGTCGCCACATGGCCAATATGTGCTCGTTCCGACTCCGCCGCCGCCGAGCAGCGCTGCCCAGGCGCGCTGATCGGCGACGATCGGTTCGGCTGCGTGTGCTGCGGGTTGGATTGCGTGAAGATGCGGGTTTTGCGCGGTGACACCGACCAGAATATTCATGCGCTTGCCGCAGGTCATCTGGCCGACCTGGAAGGGGAACTGGCGCCCAACACCGTCATGCAGGTAGTCGCCCAGCGCGAGGACATCGGCTTGCGGGCGGTGCTTCAGGGCGGTGATCAATTTGACAATAGCTGCCGGATCGGAACGATCGGTTGGGTCTTGCGCTTGCGGTTCCCATTTTCTCAGTACCGTATCCGGACCTTCCGTATCGAAACCGCCGGCCCTGTCGAACTGGTCGAGCACGAGCCGCTCGGTTTTTCCGCCGACACGTCGCACCACTTCCAACCTGCCCGACTCGCCGTAGGCAAAGCCGGCGCACAGGCAGTTGTTTTCATAGCTCTCGCCCATCGGCGAGCAATCGGGCGACGGCTTGGGCGCACGCAGCCAACGCAATTGCCAGGTCTCCCTGTGGCCATTGACAACGATCGTCTTCTGCTCACGCACCAGCTTCGCGTCATCCGCTTGGGCGATACCGTAGCAAGCGGCCAGCGACAGGCCCATCAACCATGTTTTTATCACGACACAGACTCCTGGAATATGAATCGATTTCAAATTGGCTTGTGCTCTGCACCTTTGTTTCCCGATGACTCTCAGGCAGAGACATTCTGCCCATGTCGCCGTGAAATGGCACGGCACACAAGGGGAAAGATCGGGCAAGGCGCGTGAAGATTTCTTCACGGCGAGCGGATTGCATCATCGGACATGACTTCGTATTCAAAGCACAACCGACACGGTAATATCGGAGGATGTCAGTCACATCCTCCATTCATTTCCCGACGGCCTATGTAATGTCTTGGGGCGCATTTTGCCTCGCTGCGGTTACGATTGTCGCAGCGGATCGCAAGCACCTGATGGCCGAATGGCGAGATTATTCGGGCTTCCTCTGCGTGCCCTGGAAACTCTATCTGTTCGTTCCGGCGTTGTGCTTCGTCACCTTTGCCGGACGCTATACCAATGACGAGACTTGGGATGTAGTCACGGGTTGCGGCATGTCGTTGCTTACATTTCTCACGGCGCCGTGGTCGGTAGGCTTGTTTTACCAGATGACCATTGGCAGGCGGCCGCTGCGTTACCTCGTCGTGGCGGCGGCCTTGCTGCTCTTTTCCAGCAGTTGGTTTTACGATGCCTACCTGTTGTGGCGCGACGGTGCCTACACGCTGCGCTGGTGGAGCAATCTGATGCTTTCGCCCATCATTTACGTAGCGGCAGGCTTGTTGTGGAACCTTGAAGCGGTGGCGGAGGTTGGCTTCGATGAAGGCCGGGGCATGCGCCTGGCTTTCCTGCGCGAGGATTGGCCGAAGCGTCCTGCCGATACGGGGTTTGCCGCGCTGGCGCCGGTTGCGCTTCCTCTTGTCTTGGTGGCAGTGTATGTACTCGTCGGCTTCGTGCGCTGGAAGCTGTATTGAGCCCCAATCGCGACAGGATGGACGCCTTGAAAATGGACTAACCCTTACATTGATTGCCGCCCATCAATCGAATTCAATAACACCCCGCAAGTTCTCACGTGGATGGGAATCAAAACGGGTCGCAAGACCATGAAATGATTGCAAAAATATTAAAAATATAGCATCCTTCAGCGGCACCGACGAAGCTACCAAGGCAATGCGCGCAGTCGCTGCAGGTCGTGATCAACCTCGACAATCTGCTTCCATTTCACTTGCAGCACCATGCACAATCCATCGAATCCACATCGACTCGCTTATCTCGATGCCTTGCGCGCGATCGCGGCGGTGTCGGTCTGCTTTTATCACATGATCGGCTTTCTCGGTGCCAACGGCACGGCATCGAACGCGCCGCTGCCGCTGGCCATCAGGGCGGCGGTGCTCGACACCTTCGATCTCGGCCGCTTTGGCGTGGTGCTGTTTTTTCTCATCAGCGGCTTCATCATTCCCACAAGCCTGAAGCCCGAATCCACGCTTGGCCGCTTTGCCGTGACGCGCTTTTTCCGGCTTTATCCTGCCTACTGGCTGGCTTGCCTCTTGATCCTGGTATTGCCGTTTGCCGCGCCGGGCGCGTCGTTTGGTATCGGCGACGTGCTGGCGAATTTGACGATGGTGCCCAAGCTGTTCCACAAGCAGGAAATGAGCGGCGTGTTCTGGACCTTGTTTGTCGAAATCGTGTTCTATATCGGCTGCGCGATGCTGTTTGCGCTGCGTGCGCTTGAGAAGCCGGTAGTGATAGGCGTGGTGGCAGTGGGCATGAACCTGGTGACGCCGGTATCAATCCTCTTCAATACCTTTTTCCACACGGCCCTGCCGGTGTCCTTCCTCTGCTTCCATTTGTCTTTCCTGTTCATCGGCAGCGTGTTCCGGCTGGATCTGCTCAAGGGGCATCGCGAAGCCAGGCTGTTTGGCGTACTCTTGTGCGTGCTCCTTCTGTTGACTGTGCCGATCACGACGGGCTTGCTGTTTCCGGTGCCGCAGGCGGTGGCGGCACAATTCGTGATGCATGGTGCCTATGCTTCGGCGCTTGCCTATTTCTTCGCGATCGCCCTGTTCCTCGTGGTGGTGTGGCAAAAGACCGGCATCGCCACGCCGCTCGTCAGGGTCGGGGAAGTGAGTTATTCGCTCTATCTGCTGCACATGCTGTGCATCGCCGCAGTGGCGCGCCTGATGGCGCCGGTGTCGCTGCCGGCGATTGCCGCCTACTTTTTGCTTTCCCTGGCACTCACCTTGATTGCCGCCAATATCGGTTACCGGCTGGTGGAAATGCCGGCAGTGGCTCTGGGAAAACGTCTGGCGCTGATGCGCAAGGCGCCGCAAGTCGGCACCTGACGGCGCAGTGCACGGAAAGCCGTTACGGGAACAGCGTCGTCCACTCCAAACCATCCATGCCGAGCTTGCCGCCGGCGATGACTTGCGCACCGTCGTCAATGGGATATTCGCGCTGCAGCAGGGCGAAATAGGCGGCATTGCGCACGCCGTTCAGGTTTCCGCCGTTAAGGGCATAGTAAGGAAACAGTTCCGGGTGCAGCGTCCAGCCGGCGGCCCTACGATAGGCGAAGGCCAGCTTGTTGCCTTGCGGCGTTTGCCACACGCTCTTGCCCATCAGATCGAAGATGCGCGCCGCGGCCGTGGTGGGCAGGAGCGTGTAATGCGTGTAGCTCAGGCCGTTGATGCCTTTGTGCTCCCCGCTGCAGTAGTTGTTGGTATCGCTGCGGCAAGTCTCTTGCGGTAGCGAGCCGTCCGGCGCGACCTGGCCATCCATCAGCACCAGCCAGCGGCTTCTGGCGCGTTCCAGCAGATCGGCGTCACCCACGTAAGCGGCAATGGCGGCTTCGAGGAAGACACCCCAGTTGGCGTGATTGTTCTTGCGTCCGCTGTGCGACAGCGGCAAGGCAATGTCTGTCAGCAGATGGCGGAAGGATCGGTCGTTCCAGCCGCCTACCCCGCGCACCAGCGATGCGGCAAGCACATACTGCGGCAGGTCGAAATTGATTTCGGATGCGCCTTGCTCGGTGGTCACCGATTGCAGGGTATCGGCCCAGGCAGCGATGACGGCCTGGGCATGTCTGGCATAACGCGCATCCTGCGTCGCCACGTAGCACAGTGCGGCGCGCCAGGCCAGCGTGCCGTCGCTGGAGAAGCGTTTGGATATGTCGGTTTCGACCACGCCGCTTGAAGTGTAATGCGGCGGCGGGGCGAACACCGCCACGGGTGCGGCGGCTACGTCGATTTCCTTGTCGCAGCGGCGCAGCAATGCGGTGGCGCGGGCGGAATTGCCGCGCAGCGATTGGATATCGGCGTCGTTCAGCCACAGGTTGCCGGGAATGATGGCCCCGGCGAAGGCTTGCGGTGCGCCAATGAGAAGGAGAATCAGGGCGGTACGCGCGCCCGCTGTGCGTAGCGGTGCTGTCAGGGCTGGAAGCGGCATGTTCGGTCCAATGCATTATCGGAGAGACTCCGACGATGGTCGCAGTGTAGCAGGCGGCGGGGCGCCCGGTTTTTGCATCGGTAATCGATCGGTAAGACCGGCCGGATCACACTCTCGGACGGGCAGGAGCCCAGCCTATCAATCTTCCGAGACCCATCATGACAACGACAACCTTGACCAAGCAGTTCCTGGCCCTGCTCATCCTTGCATTGACTTGCCTCACCGCCACTGCACCCGCAGAGGCGCAAGAGGTGCGGTGGCAGTACAACTACAAGTGCACGTTCAGCGTCACCAATTGCGAGATCGTTACGTCGATCCCGTCGGGCCAGCGCCTGACCGTGGAATACGTCTCGACCTTTTGCGGCGCGCCTACCGGCGCTGTCGATTCGGTGCAGATAGGCGTGACATTCAACGGCACCGCCGGCCAGTGGCAAGGCGTTGCCCTGAACACGGCTAATGCCGGCGTAACCTCGAACGCGACGATGGTCAACCTCTATGCCGACCAAAACACCTACCTGTATCTCAACATCGAACGCCTGACCGGCGCGTGGAGCGGGTATGGCTGCAACGTACTGATCACCGGCCATACCGACACCAACGTCACGCAGTAGGCATTGTTGGTGACCGGCGCGTCGGAGTCCGTGCGCCGTACTAGTTGCCGCAATTGCCGCAGGTGACGGTGTAAGAACCGTTGCCAACCGTAATCACGGAAGTGCCGTTTTGTCCGTTGACGGTGTAGCTGAATTGCGCCACCTGGTTGCCGTCGGTGGCCTGCACCAGGATGAGGTCGCCGATTACCGAGCCGTTGTACACAAGCTCTGCGTTGGCGTCGACCGTCAGGCCGTTGAGTTGCTGGTTGCTCGCAAGATCGACCACGACGCCGCTATCGACATCGACGGAGAATTGGTTATTCAGATAGTCCAGCACCACGGTGCCATTTTCGCTGCCGGTCCAAGTGAAGAATCCGTCGGTTTGCACGTAGTCCGAGGTGCTGCCGCTCGGCGGCGCATCGGCAACCAGTGTGTCGATCGCGCCGTTGAGCGTGGCCTGGTAGGTGGCCGAATCGGTCGAGGCGGTCACTGTGCCCAGGGCCGTGCGCGCCGTCTGCGCCGCGTTCGATCCCGCATAGGCGAAGGTGTCGTTCAGGCTCGCCAATTCGCCGGTGAAGTATTCGGCGGCATAGATGCGGTTGTCGATAAGCTGCGCATCGAGCAGGCCTTGCGGCGTGCCGTTGGCCAGCGCGCCGGCCATGATGGTTAGCGCGGCTTCGCCCTGCGTCACGTTGCCCAGGGCAATCTGCGTGGTCCAGAAGTTCAGACCTGCCGCCTGCGGCGGCCGGTTGAGCAGGTTGTTGAAGACGGTGTTGACGAAATTGGTCGGATCGCCGCTGCCATAAAGATTCTGCGACTCCTGGCTGGTGCCGAAGGCGTCGATCAGGTTCTGGACGATCGCATCGGTCGCGTAGGCGTCAAGCAGGCCTTGCACGTCGGTCGGTGCATTGTCGGCCTGCAGGTCGGCCTCGAAATTTGCCAAGCCGTTCGGATCGGCCGGCCTGCCGAAGTAAGCTACATAGAGCGACTGGACCACGTACTCGTAGTCCGTTGCCTGTTGCTTGGTGCTGCGACCCGGCGATTTGGCCTGGTGCTTGAGTTTTTGCAGATCGGTCGCCGTCAGGTGCGGCACGATTTGAGTTTTGCGACTTTGCTGCTGGGCATGGGCCGCCGTATCGTTCCCACTGCTGGCGACATTGCCGCCGCAGGCGGACAGTAACAGGCTAAGCCCGGCGATCAGAATCAGGCGTTTCATTGCGACCTCCCTTTATACTTCAAGAAAATTCTCGACGATTGTAGTGAGCTTGGCGGTTCGGATTTAACAATCTTAACAATTGTTACAATTTTAACTTTTTTTGCGAGCTACTGGCTGGACGACCTCTGGTATGTCAGCTTGTCGTTCGGACCTCTGTGGATTCGGCGCCGTCGGCGTCAAGGCATCCTGCCGTAACTTGCAGATGATCTGCCGGCAATGGGAACCGCGCTCAGATCGCGGAAACCGGCCCTGTGCGGCATTCAGGCATAGGCGCGGATTTCGATCAGATGCTTGTTGGGATCGTTGAAGTATAGCGTGGGCGCTGCGCCGTGAGCGCCGATTTCCTCTCCGGGGCCGGTGTTCGTGCCCACGCTATCGAAGGTCGGTCCGTAGGCAATGCCGGCGGCCCTGATGCGCGCGAATATCGCTTCGAACTCCGCCCCCGAGACGGCGAACGCATAGTGTTCGAAGCCCGGCGTGCCCCAGGGGGCCAATTGAAGCTGGCAATCGGCTCCGGCGCGCACGATGGTGAAAGGGCCGGCAGTTCCTTCCAGGACAAAACCCATGATGTCTTGATAGAAGCCGATGCTGCCCGCAAGATCATTGACCTTGAGGATGAGATGGTCCAGTGTTGCCATGGCTAGCTCCTTGATGCGTATCGCTGCCCTTCCAAGCTTGCATGCGGCGGGGCCGGGCTTCGTTGCGCCCGGCCTGCGCACTCACTCGCGCCAGACTCCTTGCCCAACATATCCCTTGAGCAGAATCCCGCGGTAACGCTTGCGCCACGCCACGGTGAGGCCGGCGGTGGCCAAGGCCAGCACGATCAGCGTGAACAGCCGGGTGCCGCCCAGATCGACGAACGGCACGGTGCCGGAGAACATCGCGGCGGCATCGAGGCCGTGGTCGTAGGTCGCGCCGATCACCTGTTCCGAATCGTTGATGGCGTTGGTGAGGTAGAGCGCCTTGCCGGCGTGATGCACCAGCATCTTGCCGTCGCGCCAGACAAACGATAGTCGCTCGTCCCCGACCTGCACCATGCCGACCACGTGGCCGGCGCTGTTGATGCCGGTGGCGTAGCTGTCGCCGTAGCCGATCAGCTTGCCGAGATCGGTCATGCGCTTGCCGTCAAAGACGAAGGCGTGCCAGCGGCGGTCCGCGGTTTCCGCCGCGCCGGCAATCATGCCGCCGTCGTTGATCGCCGTGGCGGCGCTGACACGTCCACCCAAGGTGCCGAGGTCGACCATGCCGCGCTCGCCGTCATAGAGAAAGGCGCGCCGGTAGCCGTTCCTGTCGGCCGCGGCGCCCACTACCTGACCCCGGTTGTTGATGGCGTTGGCATAGCTGACCTTACCGCCCAGGGTACCGATATCCTTGAGCGGCTGGCCGGCGCGATACAGGAAGGCGTGCCATTCCTCGTTGGCCAGGTCGGAATAGCCGACCACGTCGCCACGGTCGTTCAAGGCCGTGCCATTGCTGTTGTCGCCACCCAGGGTGCCGATCGTTTGCATGCCGTCGGCGCGGCTGTAGAGAAACGCGCGCCAGGTGCCGTTCTTGCTGCTGGCGGAACCGACCACCACGCCGCCGGCGTTGATGCGCCTGGCGACGCTCTCCCTGCCGCCCGGCAAACCCAGCTCGGTCAGCCGCCCTTTCTCGAAGTAGTAGCCGCGTTGCCTGCCATTGTCGTCTTCCACCATGACGGCAACCTGGCCGCGCGCGTTCATGTCGTTGGCGACGGATTGCCCTTCGGGCGTGTGGATGCCCAGCGAGTGCACGGCGGCGCATGCGTTGCCGGCCAACAAAACCAGAAGGGACAGGCAATGGCGCAGGGATGGCAGCATGCTGAATTCCTTTTTGTCTTTGAGAAATCGGAAAGCGGAAAGCGGAAAACCAGTTGCGAGTTTTACTATACATGATGTGGCGCGATGTGCCACGGCCTGCAAAGCCGGTGCGACCTCAGGCCAACGCTATTGCACGTGCAACTCCTGAAGCCGCTTCACCGCCCGTGCTTCGCCCTGTTCGGCAGCCTTGCGGTACCAGTTGCATGCCAAGCGCGGCATCTGCATGACGCAATGAAACCGACTGCGGATGGTTCGACGCCATCTGCTTCTCCCTGGAGCTGGCGCCGTCGCCTATCGCGACACCTTATCCGCACCATTTTGCCATCGCAAACTGCGCTTGCCTATGGGTGGATTTCTCAACTTTGCAATGCATTGCGAAACGCCGCTGCAACATGAGAAGACGATGCCTCGCCGCCGGGCGGGATTCTTCAGCGAGGCTCCCATTCAGCCGCGTACGCCTTCGCCAAATACCTCCAGCGCGTCGCCATGCAAGGCTTGCAACATGTCGGCTGGGTCGAACGCTTCGGCCAATGCCAGCGCACCGCTGCATCCATAATTGGATTTGACGAGGCGCAACGCGGCTTCGATGACGATCGGGGCCGTCACGGCGTAGATGTCTTGCCCGCGCACGCCGGCCTGCCTGAGCTTGCCGTCTTGCCTGAGTTGCACGACCAGCTCAAACCGTTGCGCCGAGCGCCCTGCATCGTCGGCGGCGGTCGGTGGCGGCGTGGCGCTGTCGCGGATATCGTCGAGCGCACAGCGGTTGAGGAGCGAGCGAATGACTCGTGCGCGCAGGTGGCGCGCCAGGGTGATGGTTTCGCTGAACGGGAGTTCGATCATCGCCTGGCTGCCCAGCGGGGCGGAGAAATCCCAGTCGGGCACATCGGCCGCAGGCTTCAGCGGGACCAACTCCCCGCCCTGCACCACCACGCGCGGCACGGTATTGCGCGCACCGGTCTTGCGCGTGCCGGCGGTGGGCCACCAGTGGTCCAGCGCGATGGCCACGGTGATCTCATCAATCTTGCCGGGAGAGGCCAAGGCGCTGGCCAGCAGATCGGCCAGGCCGCCGTAGAAGCCGGCTGCCGGAATCACGGCCCGGCCGGCTGCGCGCGCCGGGGCATCGAAGTCGGCGAAACTGGCCTGGGCGCTGGCCTGCTCGGCGGTGACATCGATGTAGTGGCAGCCCGCGCGCAAGGCCGCCTGCGTCACCGGTGCGGCGGTGTCGAGAAACGGCCCGGCGCAATTGATGACCACGGCACATCCCGCGAAGGCCTGTTCGAGCCCGGCCGGATCATCAAGCCGGGCCACACGGCGCAGGACTTCGGGAGGGAACGCCGCGTCAAGACGCTGTGCGTCGCGCCCGATCGCGGCCACGGACAGCCCGCGGCGCAGCGCTTCGCGAACGACGAACTGGCCGGTGTGCCCGGCGGCGCCATAGACGGCAATGCGGCGTGATGTTGCATTCATGACAATCTCCTTTGGGTTGATTTTGTTGATTGGACCTTGGATAAGTCCCGGGTGAGTCACGGGTGAGTCACGGTTAAGTCTTGGTTAAATATTGATTAAATGTACGATACAGACCTGTCTGTTTTATTGAAGATTACAGAAAGGTCTGTATCATGTCAAGCATGCCTACTTCATCCCTCCCCGATTCCCCGAAAAGCCCGGCACCGGCCGGCCACGGCACCGGCGCCTCGAGGCACCCGGCCAAAGCTGCCGCCGGAGCCGAAGCGGCTTCGGAAGTACGTGAGCGCATACTCAGCACCGCTTCCCGGCTGTTCTACGAACGCGGCGTGCGCGCCGTCGGCGTGGATTTGGTCGTGCTGGAAGCGGCGGTGGCAAAAACCAGCCTGTATCGCTACTTCCCCACCAAGGACGACCTGATCGTCGCCTTCCTGGAGCGCGAGGACGTCGATTTCTGGGCGCTATGGGACAGCGTGGCGGCAAAGCATGCCACCGACCCGGCCGGGGAACTGGAAGCCCACATGCACTGGATCGCCGAACGGCTGGCCCGCGCCAATTATCGTGGCTGTCCGCAGATCAACGTGGCCGCCGAATTCGCCGAAACCGATCACCCGGCGCGGCGCTTTTCGCAGCAGCACATGCTGGCGCTGCGGAGCCGGCTGTTCGATATCGCCAGCCGCCTCGATGCCGCGCGCCCCGGCGAGCTGGCGGCGCAACTGGCGCTCTTGATCAATGGCGCGTTTGTGAGTTCGTCCTTGCTGGACCCTGACGAAGCGGACGGTGTGCTGCTGGGGGCGGTGAAGGCATTGATGGCCGGTGCGCGGCCCGCTGCTTGAGTGAACCTGAGCGGACCGGAGCGGACGCGCGACGACTCGCCCGATCAATCCCGAGGCGTTGCCATCGCAAGTCGTTTGCCGCCTCGGCAGGGTTTGGCATGCGCCGAAAATTTCCGTACCATGCATGCCAATGACCAAACGGAGACTGCTTCATGACGCACAAGGTTTTGTTCGCCTCCCTGATATTGCTGGCCTCATCCGCGTATGCCGATGCGTGCCATTGGGAAGCGAAAGATGCGCGGCCGTTCATCAGTGCGGGTGAGCTTCAGGGGTTTTCGCTGTTGCAGTCGAACACGCGCCCGGTGGCCACGGCGCACGATGAGAAAGGCGTTTTCCAATCGGAAGCGGCGGGCAACCGCAACTGGTTCTCCGCAAGCCCGGCGGACCAGTTGTGGAACGTGCGCGACGTGCGCCTGCGCTTTGCGACGAGCCAGCAGGCGGAGCATTATCTGGCGGAGAAACTCTCGGAATTGACGGAAGACGCGCCCGAGATGGAACCGGCGGAAATCGACGGCGTCAGCGTGCGCGTGTTCGGGCCGCGCAATGCCAAGGCCGAGTTCATCGCCAAGGCAACCGGGCAAGCGGTGGACAAGCTCAACGGCTACGCCTACGTGTTTGCCGTGGGACCGACGGTGGGCGATGTGTTTCTCTACCAGGGCACCAATTCGCCTGCGAAGCTCAAGCGCCTGGATCACGCCGACATCGTGCTCGCCGCGATTGAACGGGTGAAGCGCTTGTGCGGCAAATGACGCACATGACGACACCGAGGCGCGAAGAAGCATGAAAGCGCTGCTGCTGCCAGCGCTGGCCGCGGTTGCGGTGCAGCTTCCGCTGTTTGCGCTATTGACCCTGCCGCCCCTGCTCCTTGGCGGCGGCGGCATCACCGGCGGCGATCTCGTTTTCTATGTGGCAGCGGTGTTGCTCGTGGCGACATCCACGGTGCTATTGGTCGGGCTGCCGGTATTCGCCTTGATGCGGCGCTTTGGCCATGTATCGATGCGGTCTTTGGTGCTGGCGGGCCTGGCTATCGGCGCGCTGCCGGTTCTGCTGCTGGGCTGGCCGCTGCATGGATTGTATGGCGGCTATTCGGCCAGCGGTGATTGGTTCGGGCATGCCGTGGATTTCTACAAGAACGGTGCGCCGACCTTCTACGCGTGGCTGGACTATGTTTTGAACATGATCCGGTTAGGCATACACGGCATGCTGGGCGCGGTGGCATTCCATTGGGTCTGGCGACGCCTTGCCGCGTAGCGCGTAGGCCGGCGCGCAAGGCTCGCCGATTTGCGCGCATCCCGTTTTGCGGCGCTACTTTTCTCTCAATAAAAAAGCCAGCGGAATCTCCACTCGCTTGCTCCAATCGGCCTCGCTATGGCCGGCGCCGGGGAAATCGCGGCTCAGGTAATTGGCGGCGGTGTAGCCTTTATCCTGCGCCAGGATGTCGAAGAAGGCTTGATGCGGCGCATAGAGCGCATCGAGCGTGGCGCTGCCGTGGTCCATGTAAAGGCGGTGCGTTTTGGGGTCGGGCAGATGGGCTTGCCAATAGGTGAAGAAGGCGAGCGGAATCGCGGCGTTTTGGTCGAAGGTGCCGGTCCAGTGGGTAGAGAGGCAGCCGGCAGCGCCGAAGACGTCGGGGTATTCGCTGATGGCGTAAAGCGAAATCAGGCCGCCCATGGACGAACCCATGATGGCGGTGTTGTCGCGGTCGGGCAGCGTGCTGTAGCGGCGGTCGATTTCGGGTTTGAGTTCATTGACCAGAAAGTGCAAATAGGCATCGGCGCGCGGTTTGCCCGCCAGGTATTTGTCGATCAGCATGGCGCGCGTGGGCTCGGGCAGATGGGGCAGCGCCTTTTGCGGCGCATATTCGCTGCTGCGGTATTTGCCGTTGCTCCAGATGCCGACCACGATGGTGTTATGGATCTTGCCGGCGGCCAGCAGTTTTTGCATCGCTTGATCGAGTTCCCAGGATTGCTGGTTCCAGGTGATCCGGGCGTCGAACAGCATCTGGCCGTCCTGCATGTAGAGCACCTTGTAGCGGCGGGCCGCGCTGTAATCGGGCGGCAGCCAGACATCGACATTGCGTGGATCGACGTATCTGGAAGGGACGTTGGCAAGGCGCTCGACCTTGCCCCAGGCGGGCTGCGGCAACGGTTCGGCAGCATGGGTGGCTTGGGTGGCCATCCCGAGGGCAAACAGGGAACAGAGAACTAGCTGTCGTAACATTGCGGCTTCTTTCTTGTGCGGTTCTTTTGTGCGGTCGCGCCGGTTATGCACGGCTGCCGCATATCCGTGCAGGGCCGCGGCGATACCGATCAGGCTGTTGCCCATCCCTGCTCCAACGCCCTCCTGCGCGTTTCCGATGACAAGGTGACAGCAATTTGCGCCGCGAGCGCATACAATTCCCGCTATCGCGTTCAATTTTGGGAGTTGCAATGCCCTTGTCTCCGTTTCATCTAGCCATTCCGGTGTATGACTTGCCCGCCGCCCGCAGCTTTTACGGCGAGACGCTGGGCCTGGCCGAAGGCCGCGCAAGCGCGCACTGGGTCGATTTCGACTTCTTCGGCCACCAGTTGGTGATCCACGAACACCCCAAGACCGCCTCGCAGGAGCAAGCCCACACCAACGCGGTCGACGGCCACGACGTGCCGGTGCCGCACTTCGGCGTGGTGCTGCAATGGGCGCAGTGGGAAGCGCTGGCCGAGCGGCTGCGCTCGTTGGACGTGCGCTTCGTGATCGAACCCTATGTGCGCTTCGCCGGCCAGGTCGGCGAGCAGGCGACGATGTTCTTTTATGACCCGTGCGGCAATGCGCTGGAATTCAAGGCGTTCAAGGATATCGGGCAGTTGTTTGCCAAGTAGATTTGGGCCATGCATGCATGAAGATGCTCACGTTGGATGAAGATGCTCACCCTGTTTACGTGAGCATCTTCATGGAAGGTGAACATCTTCATTGGAATTTGGCCCGACGCCGGCCGCCGGATGACGGGATGACGGCTCACGGTTTTGTGGGTAGTATCTTGCTGGCAAGTACAAAAGGCTACATTTCCGGGGAGAGCAGATGGGCATTCTGGTCGTGGCGATGTTGTGTGTGTATGCAATCGGGACGCTGGTTTTCTGGCGTAATATCGCCTTTACCGGGCCGCGAAAGGTGGTCTTTTGCCTGACTATCCTGCCGCTGTTTTTCGTTGCCCTGATTCTCGATGTGTGGCTGGTCGATACCTTTGCACCGCACTTGTTGACGCTATTGGCGGACGCACAAGCCAGCGATGCGCGCCTGGCGCAGGCGGGGATTCATCAACCGGACACCGCGCCGGTAGTCGGCTTGGTTATTTCCACCCCGATTGCCTTGATCATTTCCTATTGCTGGTTTGTGCTATGGCGTGGCCGGGAGCGAAAGCAGGCTGGCATGCCGGTGTCGAAAAATGCGCAGGGCACGGCGTCGTTGAAACACCGCGAAACGCCGCCCTCACCGCCCATGCCCGAGCCATCGCCGATCGACATCGCGCGCACCATTCTGGCGATCCCGGAAAATCGAAGTTCATGGGAAGACGTCATCATGCTGGAAGCGTATTCCGAACGCTTCATTTGGGATGCCTACGGTGATGAAGTCGAACGCTGGAATGCATTGGCGGGAGCGCGTCTTCAGCATGTCAAGCGCGAAGTCGTCAATGGTGAAGACGTTTTCCTGAGCTACAAAGGGCGCACACTGCAGGAACCGCTGGTGGGCGGGCGCGAGGACAATATCATCGCCATCCACACCTTGAATCGACTCGTGAACGCGGATTCCGACATTCGCTATTGCGTGGATTCGACCGGCAACAGCGATGCCGCCTTCCTTGCCCTGTCACCTGGCGATTGGCGCGCCCTGGAAGAGGAATTTGGCGTGCAGGCAGTTGCCTACCGCTTCATGCCGGTGCCGGACGACCTTCCCGCTCTTCAGAAGGCGCTCGACTCGATGGAACAGGTGGTGCTGGGGCGGACGTACGTGAACCAATGATGGTGCAAGCGCGGCGGTTGATGAGGGGTGATAGCAACGCAAGACGCGACAAGCGAAGCGCATTACGCAGCATGATGCCAGCGTAAAACGATGCGCGCGTGTTACGGGTTGCTTATTTCCGGTCGATTTGTATGTTTTCCTTGGTCCCGCTATTCGATACCGCGACCATGATGCCGATGCCGACCGCGATCACGACGCCGATCACCGTCCAGGTTGCCCCGATGTCGGCCAAAATGCCCAATTTCCAAAGCGCCGCCAACAGCCCGCCGATCAGAACAAGAAAACCAACCAGATACATGCCTGCCCATTTCATTATCACGCTCCTCAAATGATCAACATCGTAAAATCGCAGCGACCGCTTAAAAGCCCGGACACGCGAACCCGACTTTTTCTGCTCGGGATAATTCGAATTCGGTGGTTTGCCTCGTACTGGCATTGGCAGGATACCAAGGCGTTGCGGGCATTGTCCGTGTGCTGGCGCACACTCGATGCAATCGGTAACCGTGTGCGGGGTCGCAGGACGGAAGCCGGAAGCCGAAGGCCTTATTATCGTAGGGAGCTGTCAGGAACATTTTTCGGAAAGGTTAGCCGCAATCGGCCAATAGCGGACGGTCGTAAGGCAAATTGAAACGGTAGCATTGACGTCTATTTGAAATCGGAACTGCTTTCAATCTTTCCTTCAATTCTCGATGCGGTCGATCTGTAGCATCTGATTCAACAACTACAAATGGAAGCTGAGCGCGAAAATGTTTGACGACGCGATTTCTTGTTACGAGGCGATTGCTGCGACCCTTTCAAAGGCAGCCCCAAGCGATTGGGACGAAATCAGGGTTGAGATAAAGTTAAATGACACCCAGATTGATGCAGTTGTTACTTGCATACTGCCTTCCGCTTCAGGCGTGAGTTATCTGACAGGCGTTCCTATGCTGGCTCGTTACTTTTATGAACTGGCAAGGCTTGTCAGCACCGAAGAAAAAGGCTTATTTAAGACATGCGATTTCGCCCTCGTAAAGGACGGCCAATACGATGCAAAATTTTCATATTAGCGGCTGATTTTTGCGCAAAGATTCAGCCGTGAGTTGTTGTCCGACGCAATATTGAGCAGCGGCTTCGGAAAGCGCCAACGTCAGCTTCGGGTCGAAAACCGCCCTTGACCTTAGCCCAAGCAAGGGCAGCTTAGCCGCTAACCGGACATTCTTTCACGGCAAGGAAACGCCAGACACAACTTGACGTGCTCCGACGCTGTCGTTTTCATGCCTCCATCGGCTATCGATTTCCGCACCAATGGCATGAAGATGCTCACATCCAATGAAGATGCTCACGTAAATAAGGTGAGCATCTTCAGCCGATGAAAGGTGCGGAAGGTTGCGATGAAGCTCGTCAAGCCATCACGGCGGCGGCTGGTTGTGGGTGACGTAGGTGTCGAAGCTGCGCTGGGCCTGGGCGCAGAATTGCTGGCTGTTCCAGTGGCTGCCGGCTTCGCGGGCGGTGCGCGCTTCGGTGCAGTGGAGGATTTGCACGAGCCGTTTGGTTTTCGCGGCGCTGCCGGGGAAGAAGGTGGCGGCGCTGGCGTCGAGCCGGATTTCGCCGGCCTTGGTGTCGCCGCCGCAGGCGCGGGCGCTGCCGGTGAAGCGGGCACGCGCAACAAGCGCCTTCAGTTCGGCGTTGCTGTCGATGGCTTGGGCGATGTCGTCGTCGATGGGGTCGCTCTTGGTCGCGCCGCTGCTGAAGCGCACGGAAAGCCCGGTGCAGGCTTCCTTGACCAGGTCGTCGAGTTCGTCGGCAAAGGTGTTGAAGCCGGCGGTCAGGCCGAGGAAGAGGATGGCGCCGCGCAGACTGCGGAAGGCAATGTCGGATTTCATAGTTCGCTCGCCAGACCGGCGATATGGCCGCTGGCATTTCTCATGCTAACACGTGTGCGGCAGCACTTTGAGGCTGTTGCGAAATTAGCGTGGCTAGGCGCAACGACGAAGACAGTACGAGTAGTACGGCAAGGAGTTGCAACAACGCCACGATAATTTCACAACAGCCTTACGCATTGCCCTCTTCCGCATCGCGCAATTGATGCGCATCGTCGGCGCCGATCTGCATGCCGTAGATGCGCTTCAAGTCGGCGATGCGTTCCAGGCTTTCGGCGCCGAACGCGCACTTGCCTTCGAAAGCGTGCAGCACGATGCCTTCGACGAGGTCGCCCAGGCTCAGGTCGTGGTATTCCGCAATCGCCTTGAGTACCTTGAGCATCTGCTTTTCGATGCGCAGGCCGGTTTGCACCCGCTCGACGGCGACGCGTCGCTCGCCCTTGTTTTTTTCCGCTTCAGGCATGGCCTTTCCTTTCCGCTTCTTGCTGTCGTTATCGTTGCTGTTGCCGTTGTGCAGCCAGATACAGTAGCACGGTCGCGAGCGCATAGACGAGCAGCATGACGGGTGTCTGGCCGAGCTGGATGTGGATGACGGCGGCAGCGGCGAAACTGGCCAGGAGGCCGGCCATCGCGAGTGCGGCCGGGCGCCAGAAGAAGCCGGCGGCGGCAATCGCCTCAACGGCGGCGATGGAAAACATGAGCCAGCCGGGCGCGCCGTGGCTCACGGGCAGGCCGGCGAAGTGCCAGGCAGCCACGGCGCTCACCGCCAGTATCCAGCCGGCGAAGACGCGCCTTGCCCAGGTGAGGATGGCACTCATGCCGGCTCCATGAGGACGGGTGCCTGCAGGCGGTCGGGCAGCACGAAATGGCTGCGCGCCTGGAGTGAGGAGAGCAGTTCGTTCGAGTAATAGCGCTGCATCAGGGCGCGGTCGAACAGGTCGTGCTGCGTGGCGACGAGCGCCTCCCAGCCGGCTATGCCCTGCGCGATGCGCCCGGCGACGATGGCCATGAAGGCGACGGTGATGGTTTCGTGGTACAGGTTGGGCTTGCCGGCCTTGGCGGCGATTTTGCGCAGGCCCTCGCGCATGGCGATGCAGGCTTCGAGGAAGGGCATGCTTTGCAGCAGCAGGAAGGCGGCGCGGATATGCGCGGCGTGGTCAAAGGTTTCCGGGGCCAGGGTGCCGGCCGCAAACCGGGTCAGGAAGTCTTGGTTGGGCATGGAGGTTAAGCTATCATGGTAACAATGTACAATGATAGCTCATTTTTACTCCATTTTGCTAGCCCTGACATTCGCCGAACCGCGTGGCGCCGATCCGACGGATTGATTCTCGCACTGCCAAGCCGCGCTTAGGTCAGGCAACTGTCGGGTATCCAGTTGCGGGATGGCGATGAGGATGCTAATGTGCCAACAATTCACGATGCAGGTGGGCGCGGTGGGGCGGGCGGCGAGCCGAGGGGGATCATGATTTGACTGCGACGAAGAGACTATAAAAAATGGAGACTTTCTTTTTGCTGTCGCCCTCAAGCTGAGTCAGATCATAACGCCCCTCACCCCTGCCCCTCTCCCGCCTGCGGGAGAGGGGTTCCAAGCTCTGCATGCAGTTGCGGGTAATGATCAGCTTCCAGAAACAGGTACTGCAGGCATGCAAGTGAATCCGTGAAACTCACACTAAGGAGCACGAGAATGGCAATGCGAGCGATGGTGGTGTTGTGCCTGGGCGTTTTCATGTTGACCAATGCGGGCGAAGCTGCGGCGGCCGAGCCTGCCGCCGGACACATCACCGGCGTCGGCGGTGTGTTCTTCAAGGCGAAGGATCCGAAGGCGCTGGCGGCATGGTACCGCGACGCGCTGGGCCTGCCGCTGGAAGCCTGGGGCGGTGCGGTGCTGCACTACGATGCGCCACAGCATCCTGCGGTGTTGGCGTGGAGTGCGTTTTCCGCCTCGTCGAATTATTTCGCACCATCGACCGGCGACTTCATGATCAATTATGCGGTCGACGATATGGATGCGATCGTGGCACGGCTGCACGCAAAGGGCGTGGAAATCCTGAAGCGCGACGATAAGGATCCGAATGGCCGCTTCGTGTGGATTCTCGATCCGGAAGGCAACAAGATCGAGTTGTGGGAGCCGAAACGGTCGGCACCCCAATCGTAGTCAACTACCACGGCAGGATGGCAAGCCGGGCCATCGCTGCGATCATCGTTAAAATTCCGCATGCAGCCGCAGGGCATAGACATTCACCGGGCCGCGATCCTGGTTGTAGGCGGGGTTGACGATGCGCTGGCAGTCTGCCGTCAGCGTCAGCTTGTCCATCACCTTGAAGGCGTACCAGGCTTCGGCGATTTGTTCGCGCGCATAGTCGAGCTTGCCGTCGCCGATCAGGATGCCCATGCCGCCGGCGGCGAAGTATTGCCGCGCTTCGCCTGAAAGCGCGTTGACGGCCGCGCCCAGCCCTGCCCTGTCGGCCGCCCTGCCCCACAGCGCGCCTTGCAGCACAACACCGGCGGAAACGGAGCGGTCGATGTCGCTGAATTCGTAGGCTTCGTAGCTGCCGTTGTGGGCGCTCACGCGGGCGAAGAGGCCGACGTTCTGCGCCACTTCCTGTTCGGCGTTGACGACGACGCCGGGGTCGGTGCGGGTTTGGCGCACCAGTGCCGTGTCCGGTCTGTTGCCGCTGGCCTGGGACTGCGCGAGGGCATCGACGTAGCTGCCCATGTCGGCGCGGTCGGCATAGACGAGGAGCTTGATCTTGCCGGGGTGATTCAGCCATTGGTGGCGCTGCTCCAGCTCGGCCACGCTCATGAAGTCGTGGAAATGATAGCCGGCGACTTTGGCGTTGGGCACTTCGGACATCTGGAACAGGCCGCCGCGCAGGGTCCAGTCGGCGGTGTTCCATTCGAGGGTGACGCCGTTGGTGAAGCCCCAGGCGTCGGCTGCGTAGTCGAATGCGCCGCCGTCGATCAAGGCCCAGTTGGAAAAATCGGCACGCGGGTCGTGGGCGTAGCTGTTGGTGTCGAAGATATCGACCACGGAGAATTTGCCGACGGTGAGCGTGAGATTGTCTGTCGCGACGTTTTGCGCAAGTTGGTTGGGGGCGGCGTCCACCGCTTTCCTATCGTCGCCGAGGTTGAACACTTGCCGCACGAAGGCGCGCGGAATGCGCAGGTAAGGCGCGTTGGCCCCGATCTTGTAGGCTTCGCCGCTGGGGAAGCCGGCGACGCCCAGGGTATCGGAGAGGCCGAAGCCCTGGTCGATTTCGGGATTGATCCAGAATTCGGCGCCTTGCCACAGGCGGTGGCCGGCGAACAGGGTGATGTCAGCCGTTTCGTCGTTGGAAGATGCAGGATTGAGGCTGTTGGGGCCGCTGTAAGGTGCGGTGAAGGCCGGATGGTATTGGTCGACGTAGGTGGCCTGGCCGTTGAACTGCCAGCCGGTGCCGGCTTGCACGGTGTCTTCTCCGGCGCCGGCCGTTTGCGCAGCCGTCAGCGCGCCCATGAATGCGCATGCGCAGCACGAAGCGCGCAGGAGACCCTGCCAGGTGAGGCGTTGTTGCATGATGCGTCCCTAATTCTTTCGGGCGTCCGGCATCCCTGCGCCCGTCAGGCAGGAATATACCAGCCCTGCAAGAGAAGGGCCGGACGCGAAGTTTGTTATTGGACGGCGGCGTTGTTTTTATGCCGCCGTCATGATGTTGTCACGGCTGTTGTCGCCTGGCCGGCAAGCTTATTGTCCAAGCTTATTGTCCAAGCTTATTTTGCAAGCTTACCCGGTGAGCTGCACCACTTTGATCGCGACCATCAAGACGGCGATCACGAGGTAGCCGCGCAGGATGCCCATCCAGATCCGTGTGGGACCGGATAACTTGGCGGGCGCAAGCTGCTCCAGCGGGGGCATGCGCCAGTTGTCCATTTCCTTGCGCGTGGGCTTGGCGGCCTCCTCGGCTTCAGGCAATTCGCCGTTGGCCATGCGATGCGCGCGCAAAGCAAAATAGCCGATGCCGATCATCAGGCCGATCACGCTGCCGACGACGAGGATTTCGACGATGCGCTCCCCGCTGATGTCGGGGAACACCACGGCCGACGCCAGGACGACGGATAACACCACCAGCACGCCGACGATGACGGCGGTGAAGATATTGGTGGCGCGGCTGTTGGTCCAGGGGCCGAGCACCTGCTTGTCGTTGCACAGCAGGAGCAGGAACACCGAAGCCGAGGGCAGCAAGACGCCCGCCATCGCCTGCACGGCATTGGTCAACAGGCCCAGCGGCACGTGCGGCATCAAGACGAGCGCAGCAGCCACGGCAATCAGCGCGCAGTAGATCAGGTAGAACATCTTGGCGTCGCCGGGCTTGCGATGCAGGGAGTGCTTGAGCGCGAGCACGTCGCCCACGGCATAGGCGGTGGAGAGCGAAATGGCGGCGGCGCCGATGATGCTGGCATCGATCAGGGCGACGGCGAACAGCATGCCGGGAACACGCCCGCAATACTTGGCCAGGGACGCGGCGACGGCGCCGGTATCGATAAACTGCCCGGCTTCGGGCTTGCCGTCGAAGACATGCGCCATGCAGGCCATGATGGCGACCGAGCCGACGATGACCAGCACGATGCCGAGCCAAAGATCGATCCGTTCATAGCGGATGAAGCGCGGCGTGATGCGCTTGTCGATGACGTAGCTTTGCTGGAAGAACAATTGCCACGGCGCGACGGTGGTGCCGACGATGCCGATGATGAGCAGCATGACGTCGGACAGCGGCGCGTTGGTCGGCATGTGCGGAATAAGGAAGTCGTGCATGACGACACCGACCGGCGGATGGACCATGAACACCAGCGGAATCAACAGCAGGCTGCCGGCGACCAGCACCATCGAAAAGCGTTCGAAGCGGCGGAAATCGCCGGTGCTGGCGGCGGCAATGACGAGGATGGCGGCGCAGATCACGCCTTCGACCTTGGGCAGGCCGAGATAGGAAAAGCCCAGGCTGATGCCGATGAACTCAGTGACGATGGTCAGCGCGTTCAGGAGGAACAGGTCGATCACGGAAAAGGCGCCCCAGAATTTGCCGAAGCGCTCCAGGATCAGGCGCGCATGGCCGACGCCGGTGACGGCGCCCAGGCGCAGCACCATCTCCTGATTCACGTAGAGCACGGGGATCAGGAGCGCGAGCGTCCAGAGCAAGGCGGTGCCATAGTTCTGGCCGGCCTGGGCGTAGGTGCTGAAGGCGCCCGCGTCGTTGTCGCCGACCATGACGATGAGTCCGGGGCCGAGGATGGCAAGCAAAGTTTTGAGGCGCGCGGCCCAGCCCAGGCGCGGGCCGGTGTCGTGGCGGCCGATGGTGCCGAAGGCGCCGCGGATGTCGCCGATGTGGGCGCTATCGAGTACGGCCTGGTTTTTGTTGTCCGACATGGTGTTCTCCGACGATTTCTTTGGGCGCACGGGCTTGCCGTACGCGGGATTTCGTTGCCGGCTGCGCTGTTGTGCGCAGCCGGCACGTTCTGCTGCGGTTCAGTTACTGAACAGCCGCCCGAGACGACGGAAAAAGCCGTATTGCTTGCCCCAGGCTTGCGAAGCGTGGGTGGACTCCAGCACGTATTGGGCGTGCTGGACGGCGGAGAGGTGGGAAATCATCAATGCGAAGTTCATGATGCTGCTCCTTAAGTTAGCTTGTTGCGCGGTGTTGCGTTTGTTTTCGCTTCGCGCCGGGGCAGCATGTTTCGCAGGATCAGCGCATGGTTCTTTGCGCGTTTCGGGGAATCTGCATGCCGCGGCCGGTCGCCTTTGCGGTTTTCATTTCAGCTTGTCGACGGGGTCGACTGGGACTGTCGCCGTTCATGGCAGCTCCTGGTTGGTTAATCGACACCCGCATCATGGATCCGGGTGGCTTGTCTGACGTTTAGTGTTCTTGACTCGCGGCAAAGTTCCGCGCGTGAACAAACGCTCACACGCGAGCCTGGCTGGCACGACGCAAAAGCGCCGGTCAGGCCAAGGCAAAGCCTGCCTGGTGCGCGCACAGATACGCGACCGGACTGGCCAAACAATCAACAAACAAGTAATTTGGGGAAGAAAATGTTGATGGCGCCAAAGCGCATCACATCGACATCTTGATACCGCCATCTGCACTGGGCAAATCGCGGCAGGATGGGCACCTCTAAAAATCTACTGCGCGGCCCAATCTCGGACCGCTCGCTACGATTTTTAGACGCGCCCCTTGCGGGGATTTACCAGTTCAGAGCCAACGCGGATCGGCAACTACTACAATCGCTGATCGTACCCACGAGGGAACTCCAAAAGTTAAGACCCTTGTATTATCTGCCCAAAGCTAGACTGCGTCAAGGATTTGTGGTGTAAATGGCTGATTTGTTAAGCTATTTTGACACGCGCCGGGTATCCACCGGGGAGGATGGATAGCACTTTGATCCGCTATACCCGCCTTGTTTTACGCGTCATTTATGGCCCTGCCTACAAAGTTTACGCAGTGTTTACTGACGCCGGCGCCGCTCTCTCCTATGATTGGTGCATAGACATGCAAACAACATTCAGGGAGAACACCATGACAATCCGCGCTCTGCTCGGCAGCATCTTGCTCGTCGGCGTGCTGAGCGGCTGCAATGCCGTCGATGCGATGAAAGACGGCATGGCGCAATCGAATGCGGTGGCCGATGATCTCGAAAAGTCGCTCGGCGCCAAACCGCGCGTGGGGTTCAACTGGTTCAACGGTTCGCTCGCCAATGTGACCGTGGAATTCAACGGCACCCCAAAGGACAAGACGCTCGATGAAATCAACAATGCCGCGCGTGCGGCGGTGAAGAAGGAATTTTCGCAAACGCCGAAGAAGATCGTGCTGGCGTTTGATGTGGATGCCTCCTGACGCGGTGCATCGCGGCAAAGAACACATCAGCTGATTGAGTATGCGCCTGCCGTTCTTTTCCGCTTTCTTTACGTGGCATTGCCTCCTTTTTACGCATTTTTTACGACGCATTGCGCATGCGCGGCCTATCATTTTCATAGACGGCGACGAACCCGCCATTATGCAAATGAACATGGGCAATCATCATGGATATTCGATTAAGCGATGCGCTCCTGCCGGGCAGCCTGGCGGCAAGCGATGGGCGACTGGCGTTGCGCGACCGGCAGTATCATCAGGCCTCCCCATCCTCTGACGGACGCGGCATGCGCAAGCGCGTGGTCCGGGCGGCAATTGCGCGCGCTATCGCAACGGTGGTATTCGCGGTGCTCGCCACCGCTGCGCTGTTTTATTCCATTGTGCAGGCCGCCGACTCGTATGCGCTGGCACAGAACTATCGGGCGGTGCAAGGGCGTGTGGTACAGACGCAGTGCGCCAGCCACTTGCAGGTGGGCTATGCCTTCGATATCGGCGGCGCCACCTATCGCGGCAGCGGCATGGCGCACAAGCGCTGCGACGCCTATCGGGCGGGCGAGGCAATCGACGTCTACTATTCGCCGAAAAATCCCGGCGTCAGCCTGAACGAGGTGGGGCCGCAGCAGGAATGGCGCACGCGGCTGGCCTTGGTGTTGACGGAGATGGCGGTGCTGGCGGCAATCGGCTTGACCTTCGCCATGCGCAAGAAAACCTGAACGCTGTGGGATAATCCGATCGCACCCCACACCTGCGATCAGCAATGAAACAACAAGCCCGGCCGGACATTTCGCAACTGGTTCAATTATTCGGCGCAAACCGCTTTGCCGAGATGGAGCAAGCGGCGCGGCGCATGCTCAAGCTTCATCCGGCACACGGTGTGGTGTGGAAAGCGCTGGGTGTGGCTTTGACCAAACAGGGCAAGGATGCGCTCGACGCGATGCGCCGGGCCGCGCAATATCTGCCCAACGACGCAGAAGCGCATTACAACCTCGGTGTCGAAAGCCAATTGCGGCAGCGGGCCGATTTGGCCGAAGCCAGCTATCGCCGCACGCTGGCGCTGCAACCCGGCAACGCGCATGCGCTCAACAATCTCGGCAATATCCTGAAGCACAGCGGGCGCATCGCCGAAGCTGAAGCGGCCTACCGGCAAGCGCTTGCCGTCAACCCCTCCTATCCCGACGCCTACTACAATCTGGGCTTGACCCTGCAAGACGGCGGCAGGCTGGCCGAGGCGGAACAGCGCTATCGGCAAGCGATTGCGCTGCGCCCCGGTTATGCCCTGGCGCATAACAACCTGGGCCTGTTGTTGGCACGGCAGGGGCGCGGCAATGAGGCCTTGGCGGCCTATCGCGACGCCCTCGACATCGATCCCCGGCTTACCGACGTGTGGATCAATCTGGCGGACCTGCTGCGCCAGTCGCATGCTTATGTCGATGCACAGGCCGCCGCACAGCGCGCAGTCGATGCCGCGCCTGACTCGGCACAAGCCCGCGTGGCGCTGGCCAACGTGTTGGCCGAAACCGGCGAGACGGCGCAGGGCATGGCGCAATTCGAGCGGGCGCTGGCCATCGACCCCGGCCTGCTCGAAGCACACGACAACCTGCTGTTTGCGGAAAACTATGTCGAATCCGGTCATCCGGCATCCGCTACGCAACCTCGCGTGCGTGCCGAGCGCTATGGTCAACTCGTGGCCGCGCGGGCGAAGCCGTTTCAGAATTGGACGGGTTCGAAGGAGTCAGAACGAGGGCTGCGCATCGGCTTGGTCTCGGGCGATCTGTATGCCCATCCGGTAGGCTATTTTGTGGAGAACGTGCTGCAAGCCCTGGCACGCGATCATGGGGATAGGCTCGCCATCGCCGCATATTCGAACACCTTGCGCGAAGACAGCGTGTCGCAGCGCATCCGGCGGCATTGCGCAAGCTGGCTCGATGTGATGCACCTGTCGGATGCGCAACTGGCGGAACACATCCATGCCGACGGCATCGATATCCTGATCGATCTTTCCGGACACACGGCGCACAACCGCTTGCCGGTGTTTGCCTGGAAACCTGCTCCCGTGCAGGCAAGCTGGCTCGGTTATTTTGCCACTACCGGTGTGTCGGCGATCGATTACCTGATTGCCGATCCCTGGACCGTGCCCGAAGACGATGCCGCAGCGTTCACCGAGACCGTGTGGCGCCTGCCGGAGACGCGGCTATGCTTTACGCCGCCCGATGTTGCCATCGAGGTCGGCCCGCTGCCGGCTTTGCGCAATGGATGGGTAACATTCGGCTGCTTCAACAATCTGGGCAAGATGGGCGAGGCGGTCGTGGCATTGTGGGCCGCGATCCTGCATGCCGTGCCCGATAGCCGGCTATTTCTCAAGTCCAAGCAACTGGGCCAAGCGGCCATTGCCGAGCGCGTGCGCATGCGGTTCCAGGCGCATGGCATCGCAGTAGCGCGTTTGCGGCTCGAAGGCAGCAGCCCGAGGGCACAATATCTGGCGGCGTACAATGAGATAGACATGGCGCTTGACCCCTTCCCTTTCACCGGCGGCACGACGACGGTCGAGGCCTTGTGGATGGGCGTGCCGGTGCTGACGCTGCGCGGCACGCGGATGATCGCGCGCCAGGGCGCAGCGCTTTTGCACAATGCCGGCCTGGCAGACTGGATTGCGGACGCACCGGAGGCGTATCTGCAGCAGGCGGTGGCACGCGCAGCGGATTTGCCGGCGCTGGCGCATTTGCGCGCCCGGCTGCGGGCGCAGGTGCCGGCTTCGCCGATCTTCGATGCGTCGCGCTTTGCCGGGCATTTCCATGATGCCTTGCGGGAGATGTGGCGCGCCTGGTGCAGTAAGTAAATGAGCGATCTTCTGCTCGCATACAACCCGTGAATTCCGCTACCCAACCGAATTGCAAACAACACGACGCGTTCGCAATATCCAGATGGAGTCGGTACGCCCAATGAGGTAAAATCCTTGGTATACCTCCAAGGGGAAACACCATGCCTCACCCACCCGGCCAGAACGCCTCGGGCATGATGCAGTCGGGCGGCGTCGGTTCGGCCTTTGCCGCCGCCGCACAGCAGGACGGCACGGGCGACAACTCGCTCGACGCCCCGTTTTCCGTACTGCAAAACCGCAAACACCAGGCGTTCCCTCGTTTCACGCAGCCCGAAATCGCACGCATGATGCGTTTCGGCATCGTACGCCAATGGGGCCGCAACGACTACCTGTGCCGCATCGGCGATCGGGGCGTGGGCATGATGGTGATCTTGCGCGGGCGCCTCCAGGCTGTATTGCGTGACGGCATCGGGCGCGAGACCATGGGCATGGAACAAGGTCCGGGGCATTTCGCTTGCGAAGTAGGCCAGTTGTCAGGGCGTGCCGCAATGGCCGACATCCTGGCGCTCGAACCGGTCGAAGCGCTGCATATCGATCCGGAAAACCTGCGCGCCCTGATCACGTCCGAAGCCGAACTGGGCGAACGCATCATGCGCGCGCTGATCCTGCGCCGCGTCAACCTGATCGAAAAAGGCAGCGGCCCGGTGTTGCTGGGCTGTGGCAAGCGCCCGGGCCTCCTGGCGCTGCAAAGCTTCCTGCGGCGCAACGGCTATCCCCATACCGTGATCGACGCGGAGAATGATCCCGAAGCAGTCGAAGTGATCCAACGCCTCTCGCCTTCCGAGGAAGACTTCCCGCTCGTGCTGTGCCAGGACGGCAGCATCCTGCGCGCGCCCGACGTGGGCCGGCTGGCTTCCCACCTCGGGTTGATTCCCGAATTCGACCCGACGCACGTGTACGACGTCACCGTGGTGGGTGCTGGGCCGGCTGGCCTGGCGGCAACGGTGTATGCGGCTTCGGAAGGCTTGTCGGTCGCGCTATTCGATGCACATGCGCCCGGCGGCCAGGCCGGCGCCAGTTCGCGTATCGAAAATTACCTCGGCTTTCCCACCGGCATTACCGGTCAGGCGCTGGCGGGCCGCGCATTCGCGCAAGCGCAAAAGTTCGGCGCGCACGTCGCCATTCCCACCGAGGTGGCAGCGCTTCACTGCGGGGAATCGCCGATGCAGCTGCAACTGGCCAACGGCACGCGCATTGCGACGCGCTCGGTCGTCATCGCCAGCGGTGCGGTGTACCGCCATCCCGAAATCGAAAACCTGCAGCGCCATGAGGGCAGCGGCGTGTTCTATTGGGCCTCGCCGATCGAGGCCAAGCTGTGCAAGGGCCGCGAAGCCATCGTCATCGGCGGCGGCAATTCGGCGGGGCAGGCGACGGTGTTCATCGCCTCGCACGCCGCCCACGTGCACTTGATGGTGCGCGGGCCGGGACTGGAAGCGAGCATGTCGCGCTACCTGATCGACCGCATCAAGTCGCTGCCCAACGTTACCCTGCACACGCATTCCACCGTTGCCACCCTGCACGGCGAACAGGGCGGCCTGTCAGGCGTGACTGTGCTGTGCCGCGCCTCGGGAGAGCCGGTCAACACCGACTTCGATGTGCGGCAGGTGTTTTCCTTCGTCGGCGCAGACCCGAACTCGCATTGGCTGCACACTTGTCCGGTGCAACTCGACGGCAAAGGCTTCGTGCTGACCGGTGCCGACGTGCGCGAGCCGGATCGCGTGATGCCGTATTCGCTGGAAACCAGCGTGCCGGGCGTGTTTGCAATTGGCGACGTGCGGGCGAACTCCACCAAACGGGTGGCGGCGGCGGTCGGCGAAGGGGCGGCGGCTGTGGCGCAGGTACATGCTTATTTGGCGCAGTTGGCCCAGTTGGCGCAGGGCGCGTAACAACTATCACGTCAAGGTCTTTGGCGTTTGCTTCATGAATCGTCCAGCAGCCCCCTCGCCTCGACGATGATCGAAGCGCAATATCGCAGCACGCAAAACGTTCGCCGCTTTTTCAAGCCGGCCTGCGGCGCGCATTTCAAGTTCGGCCGGCCGTTCATCGCCTGAATGAAACCGCCGCCCGCAAGACCATGGGCGACGCGGTGGACGAATGGCCCGCGCGCGAAGCAGCTCGCAACACCTCCGGCTGATGCACCCGCGCGGACTGGCGCGGATGTGGTTTTATTCCCTCGCGATACAAAAAAATAGTTCGGAATAATTCCCCGCTTGGCGCGGTTTTACTCCATGCAAGGGGAAAAAAGCCAAGCCGGTTCGGCAATGAAGCAGGGCCGGCCTTATTTCGAATAGGAGTCGTATCATGATCAAGCTGCAAACCAAATGGATCGCAACGAGCCTGCTGTTGTCTTCGTTCGTCCTGACCTCGCCCGCGCACGCCATCGGCGCCACGGGAACCAGCGCCGACTTCGGCGCGGCCACGGCGGCCGATTCGGCAGGCCGCACCATCGAGCTGACTGCCGCTACCAAGTGGGTCAACGTGACCTGCGGCGAAACGGTGCGTTTCAAGGCCGGCGACAAGAGTTTCACCTGGCACGTTTCGACCTTCCATGGCGCGCCTTTCGATTTGTCCGCGATTGCGCCCAAGGATGTCGACGCGAAGGGGGTGCGGGTTTTTGTCGCCCTCGATCCGGCGGCCAGCGGCGCTTGATGAATACGACGCCAACCATCAAGGCGCGACTTGAAGGTAGGTAAGGCAAGCCGCCCGATGTGCAGCCTCATGCAGCCCCACTGTCCGCATTACATGCGTCGTCCCCGTGAAAACGGGGACGACGGGTAAAATGAATGCAGTTGTAGATGGCGCCACGCGAACTGAAGCGGGCTTCACCAAGCACGCATGGCACATTGCCGTCGCATGTCGCACTCGCTGCGTCCAGCGACGCAATCCTCGGCGCAACCTGCAATAACGAGATTACAGTTTGTAGTCTACGCCAAACACCGCAAAATTCGCCCCGGGATTCGGGTGCTTGATCGAACCATTGGAAAAGTGCTGCAACTTGATGCCCACGCTCCAGCGTTTGGTTTCGTAACCAAAACCGATGTGGTCGCCAAACTGGAATGCGGTGGAAAAATCGCGGTGATTATTGTCGTACAGGTGCGAGAGCAGGTTGGCGCCGACAGCGGCCTCGCCGTAAAAGCCTTCCTTGCTGTCGTTTTCGAAGCGGAACACCGGTGTGATGCCGATGTCGGCCAGATTGCGTTCGTTTCCCGTGATGTTGTCCCACTTGCGGGCCTCCCATTGGGCCAGGGTCAGATCCCAATAGCCGCCCAGGTGCGTACCGTTGGAATCGAACCAGGCCGCGTTCCAGTCCCATTGCACGCCGGCGCGAACCAGGCGCGTCACGTTGCCGGTACCGTATTCAAGCGAGACGGAGTCGGGTACGATGCCGTCGGCATGCGCGGCGCCAACGACAAACCAAAGCGCGACCAGCGCGCCGATTGCTTTCACTCTCATTGTGGCTATCCTCAATCTTTATAAGAATGGAAACCGCTTGGGAACGGGAACAGACAGGTTTCGTAGCATGATCCTACCCGTTTTGAAGAAGTTTCGCTCTGTTCACTTTGTGTGCAGTACAACAAAAAAGTGGCGCAGCGGTCGGCACCGCCGCGCCACAAAGGGGCAAAACACCGTTAAATCATTTTTGCGCGACAGCTACGGGAGCCGTCACGCCATCCCAGCCGCCGCCGAGCGAGCGGATCAGCGCCACGGTCGTCACAGCCCGTGCGCCGCGCAGTTGCACGGCATTGCGCTGCACCGTGGCGAGATTGCGCTGCGCGTCGAGCAGGTCGAGATAGCTTGAGCGGCCGGCATCGTAGAGCTTTTGCGCCAGTTCCGTCGAACGTTGGGCCGAAACCACCGCTGCGTCGATCTGTTCGGCCTGGCCGGCAAGAATACGCAGGCCGGCGAGGTTGTCTTCGACTTCGGCAAACGCCGTCAGCGTGTTCTGGCGGTAGGACGCCACGGCTTCTTCCAGCGCCGCTTCGCTGCGCTTGATATTGGCCTTGTTGCGCCCGCCGTCGATGATGGGCATGTTGAGCAAGGCGCCCAGGAGCCACGAACGGTTGGACCACTGGAACACATCGGGGAAGGTGCCTGCCATGCCGCCGGCGCCGGCATTGAGATTGATCGCCGGGAACATCGCCGAGCGCGCCACGCCGATACGCGCGTTGGCCGCTTCCATGCTCTTTTGTGCGATCGCAATGTCAGGACGACGCTCGAGCAAGGACGACGGCAGCCCCGCTGGAACGCTCGGGAACGCTGCGCCTTCCTTCAAGGGATTATGTTCGGCATTGTAGTTCGATGCCGGTTTTCCCAAGAGCACAGCCAGTGCATGTTCATTGGTCACACGCTGGTTTTGCAAGCCGATGGCTTCGGCACGCGCCGTGGCAAGCTCGGTCTTGGCGCGCGACAGGTCAAACTCGCCCAGATCGCCAAGGTCATACCTGCGCTGGTTGACGCGCACGCTCTCTTCGCGCAGCTTGACCGTTTCGTTCAAGGTGTCGAGTTCGGCATCCGTCTCACGCAGACGGAAATAGGTCTGTGCCACATCGGCCTGCAGCGACAGCAGCACCGAGCGGTATTGCGCTTCGCTTGCCGCCTCATCCGAACGCGCCGCCGCAACATTCGATGCCACGCGGCCGAACAGGTCGACTTCATAGCTTGCGGTCAGGTTGGCCTGATAGATATTGGCCGGCGGCACAACCGTGCCTTGCGGCAGATCGAGCGCCAGAGGCGATTGGCGTTCGCGCTGCGCGCCGGCCGAGACGCCGATCTGCGGCACGCGGTCGGCCTCGGCGATGCCGGCAATGGCGCGCGCCTGTTTCACGCGCGCTGCCGCCACCGCGAGGTTGGCGTTGGCCTTGGTTGCTTCGTCGACCAATTGATTCAGGGCCGGGTCGCGAAATGCCAGCCACCACTCGCCACGCGGCTGGGCTTCGGCAACTTGACCCTGCTGCCAGCGCGTGCCGTCGGCCGCCATTTGCGGCTGGGCGCTTTCCTTGAACGCGGTCGGCACATCAATTTGCGGCTGCTTGAATTCCGGCGCGGCACAGGCGGCAAGAATCAGGGCCGCCGCCAATGCCGACAACAGCGGGCTTATCGTTTTACTCATGAGTGGCTCCCTTCAATAGCTTGCACGCCGCCGCCGGCCGGCTTGTGCGCCAGGCGCTTGGCAAGCGTGCGCAAGAGGACATAGAACACCGGCGTGAGGAACAGGCCGAAGAAAGTCACGCCCAGCATGCCGGCGAACACGGCCACGCCCATGGCATGACGCATTTCGGAACCGGCACCGTGCGAGAACACCAGCGGCACCACGCCCATGATGAAGGCAATGGACGTCATCAGGATCGGACGCAGGCGCAGGCGGCAAGCTTCGAGCGCAGCTTGCAGCGTGCTTCTGCCGTGCTCTTCGAGTTCGCGTGCGAATTCCACGATCAAAATCGCATTCTTCGACGCCAGCCCCACGAGCACAAATAGCGCAATCTGGGTGAAGACGTTGTTGTCGCCGTGCGTGAGCTTCACACCGGTCAATGCGCACAGGATGGACATCGGCACGATCAGGATCACGGCCAGCGGCAGCGTCCAGCTTTCATACTGCGCGGCCAGCACGAGGAACACCAGGAGCACGCACAGCGGGAAGACCAGCACCATGGTGTTGCCCGACAGGATGTCTTGATAAGTCAGGTCGGTCCATTCGTAGCTGATGCCCTTGGGCAGTGTTTCCTTCAAGATCTTGTCCATCTCGGCTTGCGCTTCACCCGAGGACACACCCGGTGCCGGACCGCCGTTCAGGTCGGCCGCGACATAGGCGTTGTAGCGCTGCACGCGATCCGGACCGTAGCTGTCCTTGACGCGCATGAGCGACGATAGCGGAATCATTTCACCCTTGTCGTTGCGCACCTTGAGTTGGGCGATGTCTTCAGCGTGCGAACGGAACGGCGCATCGGCCTGCACGCGCACCTGGTAGGTACGGCCGAACTGGTTGAAGTCGTTCACGTAGAGCGAGCCGAGATTGATCTGCAGCGTCTGGTAGATGGTTTCCAGCGGCACGCCCAATTGCTTGGCCTTGGTGCGGTCCACGTCGGCAAAGAGCTGGGGCACGTTGATCTTGAAGCTGGAGAACACACCGGCCAGCTTGGGATCTTGCCAGGCCTTCATCTGCACCGCCTGCGAAGCCTTGTAGAGTTCATCGAAACCGAGGTTGCCGCGATCTTCGATCATCAGCTTGAAGCCGCCGATGGTGCCGAGGCCGTTGACCGGCGGCGGCGGGAACACCATGACGAAGGCGTCCTGGATCGAGCCCATGCGCTTGTTGATTTCGGCAGCGATGGCAGCGCCCGATTGTGCCGGACTGGTGCGCTCATCAAAGGGCTTGAGCGTAGTGAAGACGATGCCGGCGTTCGGCGCATTGGTGAAGCCGTTGATCGACAGGCCGGGGAAAGCCACGGACGATTCGACGCCCGGTATTTCCTTGGCTACGTCGGACATGCGGCGGATCACCTGCGTGGTGCGTTCCAGCGAGGCAGCGTCGGGCAATTGCGCAAAGCCGACCAGGTATTGCTTGTCCTGCCCGGGCACGAAGCCGTTCGGCACGGCTTTGAACATGAACACGGCGCCGGCGGCCAGCAAAAGATAGACGCCGACGGCGGCAGCCTTGCGCGAGAGCACGCCCTTCACGCCCACTTCATAGCGGTGCGAGGCGGCGCCGAAGAAACGATTGAACCAGGCGAAGAAGCGGCCGAAGACGGCATCCATGATCTTGGTCAGGCCATCCTTGGGTGCATCATGCGGCTTCAAGAGCGTGGCCGCCAAGGCCGGTGCCAGCGTCAGCGAGCAGAAGGCCGAAATCACCGTCGAGATCGCAATCGTCAAGGCGAACTGGCGGTAGAACTGCCCGGTCAGACCCGAAACAAAGGCGATCGGCACGAACACCGCGCACAGCACCAGCGCAATCGCAATGATGGGGCCGCTGACTTCCTTCATGGCCTGCACGGTGGCATCGCGCGGCGAGAGGCCATTGGCGATATTGCGCTCGACGTTTTCCACCACCACGATGGCATCGTCGACCACGATACCGATGGCCAGCACGAGGCCGAACAAGGATAGCGTATTGATCGAGAAGCCGAAGCCCAGCATCACGGCAAACGTGCCCACAATCGACACCGGCACCGCCAGCAACGGAATGACGGACGCGCGCCAGGTTTGCAGGAACACGATCACCACCAGCACCACCAGGGCGATGGCTTCGAGCAGCGTGTGGATCACGGCGCGGATCGATTCGCGCACGAATTGCGTCGGGTCGTAGACCACGTCGTAATCGACGCCTTCGGGGAAGTCTTTCTTCAATTCTTCCATCTTGGCGCGCACGTTGGCCGACAATTGCAGCGCGTTGGCGTTGGGCGCTTCGAAGATACCGATGGCGACTGCCGACTTGTTGTTCAACAGCGAACGCAAGTCATAGGAATTGGAACCGAGTTCGATGCGCGCCACGTCCTTCAATTGCGTCACCGCGCCATCGGCATTGGTTTGCACGATGATGCCGCCGAACTCTTCGACGGTTTTCAGGCGGCCCTGGGTGTTGACGGTCAATTGGAATTCCGCCCCCTTCGACGGCGAAGCGCCGATCACACCGGCCGCAACCTGCACGTTTTGCTCGCGGATGGCGTTGACGACATCAGTCGCGGTCAGGCCGCGCGCAGCCACCTTTTGCGGATCGAGCCAGACGCGCATGGCATAGTCGCCCGAACCGAACAAGTTGGTTTCGCCCATGCCGGGGATGCGGTCGAGCTGGTCCTTGATGTTCAAGACTGCATAGTTGCGCAGATAGAGATCATCATAGCGGCCGTTGCGCGACAACAAGTGCACCACCATCGTCAGATTGGGAGAGGACTTCACAGTCGTCACGCCGATCTGGCGCACTTCGTCGGGCAGGCGCGGAAGCGCGCGCTGCACGCGGTTTTGCACTTGGGTTTCGGCCTGCTCTACGTCGGTGCCGACCTTGAAGGTCACTGTCAGCGCCAGTGCGCCGTCGGCGGTGTTCTGCGACGACATGTAGAGCATGTTTTCCACCCCGTTGATCTGTTCCTCAAGCGGTGCGGCCACGGTTTCGGCGATCACCTTGGGGTTGGCGCCGGGATATTGCGCGCGCACCACCACCGAGGGCGGCACCACGTCGGGGTACTCCGAGATCGGCAAGTTGAAAATCGCAATCAACCCGCCGACGAAGATAAGGATGGACAAGACCGCCGCGAAGATCGGCTTGTCGACGAAGAAGCGTGAAAAGTTCATGGAGTTTATTCCTTCCTGGGTGCCACGGCGCCAGCCTTGCCGTCATCGCTTTTATCTGTTCTTGCGCTGGTTTTGACGTCAGCTTTGGGAGTATCTTGTTTTGGTGTTGCAGGCTGGGCTGCGGGGTCGAAATCCATCGCCACGATCTCGGCCGTCACGGGCGCACCGGGGTGCACGCGCTGCAAGCCGTTGACCACGACCTTTTCACCGGCTTTCAAGCCATCGCGTACCACGCGCATGCCGTCGACTTCCGGCCCGAGCGTGACGCGGCGGTATTCGGCCTTGCCGTCGGCGCCGACCACGAACACGAACTTGTAGTTCTGGTCGGTATTGATGGCGCGTTCGGCAACCAGCACTGCTTTTTGCACATCCTTGCCGCCACCCAGTTGCACGCGGGCGAACAGACCGGGCACGAGCACGCGATCGGCGTTGTCGAGCACGGCGCGCATGCGCACCGAGCCGGTGGCGGGATCGAGCCGGTTGTCGACGAATTCCAGCTTCCCCTCATGCGGATAACCGGTCTCGTTGGCCAGACCGATCTTGACCACCACCGGCTGGCCTTCATGGGATTGGGCCCCGACGCGCAGATAGGTGTCTTCGTCGCCGTCGAAGCTGGCGTAGATACGGTCGTTCGACACTACTGCGGTAAGTATTGCGCTCGCATCGATCAGGTTGCCGATGGTGATTTCGGCCTTGGAGGCGCGGCCATCGATGGGCGAACGCACTTGCGTGTAGCCGAGATTGAGCCGTGCCGCTTCGAGCGAAGCGGCGGCGGCGCGGGCTGCCGCATCAAGTTCCTTGTAGCTCGATGCACTCTCGTCATACTCGCGCTGGGCGATGGCTTTTTCCGAGAGCAGCTTTTCCGAGCGATTCAATTCGAGCTTGGCCAAGTCGGCCTTGGCACGCGCCTGCGCGGCGGCGGCTTCGGCACGATCGGCTTCGGCTTGATACGGACGCGGATCGATGACGAACAACACTTCGCCCTTCTTCACTTCGCCGCCAGGCTTGAAGTTGACGGCGGTGATGAAGCCGCCGACGCGCGAGCGGATCTCGACACGGTCGATCGCTTCCAGACGCCCCGAGAATTCCTGGGTCTGGGCCACCTGTTTTTCCAGCACCACGGCAGCCGACACGGGCGGGCCGCCTGCGGATGCAGCCTCGGGCGCCTTGCTTTGGGCGGAATCGCATGCGGAAAGAATGGCGGCGGCGAGCCCGGCAACGGCAAGGCTCGCCACCAGCGGACGCATAAGCGGGCCATTGAGCGCAAACAACTTGCGTTCGGAATTATTCGATGTACTCATGATGACTCCCTTTCTGAAGTGATTCAGGAAAAATCGGAAAAACGGGGGCTCACCGCACCGGACGGTGCAGCGAAAAAATCTTGCTTGTGAAAAGCTGCCTGCTCAGCGAAGCATGCTTGCGCAGGCGTCAGGCGGGCACTAGAAAACGCGGCTCATGACGGCCTCTCCCCGTCCAAAGCGGACAGATATGCACCGATTGCAGATAGCGCATGCTGCCGGCAGGCGCACTCGTTGCGCGCCCCGGGTTCCTGCAGGGGCGCGGGTTGCATGCGCTGCACCGTCGTCTGCACACCGCAGGCGATCAGCTTGGCGCCGTATTGTTCAGCTTCGTCGCGCAGCGGATCGTCCTCGGCGGACAGGATCAGCGCCGGCGGCAGACTTTTCAGGCGGCTCGATTGCAAGGGCGACGCATACGGATGCGTGCGGTCTGCCGCGTTGGGCAGGTAGCCGCGATAGGAGGCGGCACACGCATCGGCCACTTCGACCAGGCCGGAATCGGCCGCGGCGGGCATGGCGCGCATCGAACTGGTGGTCAAGCCGGGGTCGAGCATGGGCATGATCAAGACTTGCCCGGCCAGCTCGGGGCCGCCGCGGTCGCGCGACATCAGCGCCGAAACCGCAGCCAGATTGGCGCCCGCCTCAATGCCGGCCACCACCATCGTCCTGCCGCTCCAACCGAGCTTGGCCTTGTTCTTCTTGGACCAGATCAACACCGCGTGCGCGTCTTCCACAGCTGCGGGAAAGGGTGATACGGGCGCAAGCGTATAGCTGGCGGCCAGCACCACACAGGCTGGATTGCAGGTCGAGAGATGGACCAGGAAATCGTGCGCCCCTTCGAGATCGCCTTCGACGAAACCGCCGCCATGGAAAAACACGATCAAGCTGTCGAGCTTGGCACCGGCATCAGCCGCCGAATACACCCGCGCAGCAAGGACGCCGGCAGCGCCCTGCACTTCGATATCGCGGATCTTCAGCGGCGCACCGTCCAGGCTCGACACGGCGCTCATTCCTGCACCGCCTGGCCCTGACTATCGCCGTTCAGGCACAGCATGCTGCTCGGGTTCCCCATCATGCGATTGATCACCTTATAGCTGCTCGCCTCGGTGCGCGCACCGACCGAATAGGCATCGGTCGAGGCGACCGCGCCCAGGGCAGCTACGCCCAGCGCCAGGACCAACGCTCCCGCTACTTTACTCAGATAAACGACCATGATGACCTCCTTCGCATGCTGGCACCTTGTCCGGTGCAAATACCGCAACCCTTGCTGCAGTACAGCAATCATAGTCATCACGAGTGGGGAGATAAAGAGCTAAAATGCGAATTGATTGTTCAGTTTTTTGAACAATCAGGCTTCTTGGAAAGCAATTCGGGGCATTATCGCAGCTTTACAAGCGGATTGCCACGGCCGTGACGGGGGAAATGATGAATAAATTACAAGCCATGGAAGTGTTCGTGCATGTGGTCGATACCGGCAGCTTCACGCGCGCGGCCGATCAAATGCAAATGCCCAAGGCCACGGTCTCGACCCTGATTCAGACGCTCGAATCCACACTGGCCGTCAAGTTGCTCAACAGAACCACACGCCGCATCAGCGTGACGGCAGATGGAGCGGCATATTACGAACGCTGCATACGGATTTTGTCTGACGTACGCGATGCGGAAGAATCGCTCTCACGCGACCGCGCAAGCCCCCGAGGCCGGCTGCGCGTGGATGCGGGGACGTCAATTTCGCGCGAATTGATCGTGCCCAAGTTACCCGGATTCTTCGAGCGCTATCCCGACATCGAGCTCGAACTCGGCTGCAGCGACCGCCAGGTCGATCTGATCGAAGAAGGCGTGGACTGCGCCGTCCGCGGCGGCAACCTGAACGACTCGACGCTGATCGCGCGCCGCGTCGGTATCATCGAGTTCATCACCTGCGCCAGCCCGGCCTATCTGGCGCGCTACGGCCGCCCCACGCATCCGAACGACCTGGAACGGCATCGCTGCGTCAATTTCTTTTCGTCCAAGACAGGCCGCCTCTATCCCTGGGACTTCAACCGCAGCGAGGAGCGCATCGAATTCACCCCCCCGGCTCACATCGCCGTCAACGACGCCAACGCCTATGTCGCGGCAGGGCTGGCGGGCCTGGGTGTGGTGCAAATCGGCGAGGCTTTCATTGCGCCCTATTTGCAAAGCGGCACATTCGAGATCGTGCTGCCCGAATGGAAGACCGACCCGCTGCCGATACACGTGGTCTATCCACAGAATCGCCATCTTTCGGCGAAGGTGCGCGTGTTTGTGGAGTGGGTGGCGGAGTTGTTTGCCGACACGCCGGGGTTGAGGATGCAAGGGCGTTGATCCGGCGACATCTGCATGCGGCGCTGAACCCAAACCTGCCGATGTCATGGACACTTCGCAGGTTCTGATCGTAATACCTTGACGCGCCAAGCAACAAATTTGTCCAACCAGGTTTTGGCATCCGGCAAGGGTATCCGGTCAAGCAACTTGTAAGTCATTCCATCGATCACTTCGACGGCAGGCTCGCCTTGAAGGGGGGCGGCGACGACATCGATACGATTGCGCTTTGCGTCGGTCGTTATCGCATGCGGAAACTTGTCGAGCGGCAGGCTTACGCTGCGGTCCGGCGCAATGGAAGGCACGATGGCGCCTTTCACTTCCTGCGGGATGTGCGCCGGCATGATGGACAGGCTGCCATGCCGTTCGCCCGGCATCATGACATTCGAAGCCACTACCGCCGCCCCATCCGTGGTGAATGCCGTCTCGCCCAACCTGCCCAGCGTGGCGCGCGTCTCCGTCGTTCCGCTGGGCAGGTCGAGCAGGCGCACGCCGGTTTCGCGACCGCGAATGGAATAGGCCAGCCTGGTCCCATCCGGGCTGAGAGCGAACCTCGCGACCGCCTCCCTGGTATCGTAGTCCATCGAACTCCGCAAGCCCTGTGCATCGAACACGGCCACACCGTGTGCATGGCCGACGATGACGGATTTTCCGTCCGGCGCGACGGCGATTGCGGCGCCGCCGTCCTCGAGCGGCACACTCGCCACGACCTTGCCGCTGACGGCGTCAAGCGCAGCCAACCTGCGCAAGCCGGTTTGCACGGTATAGAGCCGGCTGCCGTCGGCGCTCACGCCAAGACCGGCCGGATTGCCGTCAATCTCGATACGGCGTTCGACCTTTTTGCTCGCGGTATCGACAACCAGGATCGCGCCAGCAGGATCGACGGCCAGGAGATACGCCTTCGCACCGTCGCGGCTGACAGCGATTTCACGCGTCGAGGCAGGCAGTGGCAAATTTGCCGCCAGGCGATTGTCCGCGAGCGAAAACACCAGCAGGCGCTTGGCATGACTGTCGCTCAGGTAGGCAAACTGGCCGTCCGGCGCGACGACTAGCTCCTCCGGCACCGTATAGACAGCCAATTGGCAGTCCGGCAGAGGCAACCAGTAAAACAGCGCCATGCCTGCAGCCGCCAGGAGCGCCAGTGTCATGATCAGAATCTTCAGCAGTTTGCGCATCGGTGATGGGGTTGGGTGAATACCGGGGTTAGTCGCTCTTAGTCGTCAAATCAACCCAGGGAGTTCCCATTGTCCAACTTTATGCGCAAATAGGCGCGTAGCATCATGCCGGGCACGCTTGAGGCATTGACATTGCCGGCATCGGCAAATCGGCGCCGAATCCAAATCTACTGTCTGACATAAAAAACAAGCCGGTCGGGATCTCTACCCGCCGGCTTGAAAAACACCACTTAAGTGAACGATTGTCGGACCAAGCGCCTTGTTTGCGTCAGGGCGTCAGAATGGAACCGCCACACTGGCCTGGTAGTTGCGGCTCGGGATGACGTAATAAAGCGGATTGCCCTTGATGTCGGAAAACAGCGAAGCATAGTTCTCCTCGCGATTGAACACATTGCCCACTTTGAACGACAGCTTGGTGCCGCCGACACCGAAGGGCTTCCAATCAGCGAACTTGTAGCTGACGTCAAGATCGGCCAAGGCATAGCCGGGAAGGTAGAGATTGTTGCCGCTGGCGTCAACGTTGCTCCAGCGCGGACCGACGTATTTGTCGAGCAACGATGCATAGAGACTACCGGCCTGGTAGATCACGCCCAGTACGCCATTGCTTTTTGGCGTGTTTTGCAGCACCGAGCCGTCCGAGGTCGTGTAGTTGTTGCGCGCGATATTGCCGTACAGGCTGACGCCCGCGGCAACCTTGTACGTTGCTTCCAGTTCCACACCGTCGAACTTCACGCCCGGCACCAATTGCGCACACGCCGTGAACCCCGCCGGGCAGGCCGTGGCCGACGCGATGTTGGTCGAATCGATGTGGTAAATGTCGCCGCCCAGCACCAGATCGGCCGCGACGAAGTTGGCGCCGATCTGGTAGTTCTTGGTCGTGGTCGGTTGCACCGATGCGAGATCGGGCGATGACTTGTAGAACACGTTGAGGTTGGGCGCGAGGAATCCCTGTGCGTATTGCGCATACAGCGTGACGTTCGACGTAGGCGTGTAGCGCGCGATTACCGAGGGCAAGGTCTTGTTCCAGGTGGCCGAACCGGAATACGGAACTTCGGTGCCCTGGTTCACCGGCGCGTCGATGGTGCGGCGGAAGGAATCGTATTTCACGCCGGGCGTCACGGAAAATTCCGAAGTGACGTTCCAGGTGTATTGCACATAGGGCTGGAAGGTAGTGAGCGTGTTTGCCATCGAACGCTGCACCGAACCGCCGTTCGATTCACCGGGATAGGGGATGCCGCCCAAGGTCCAGTCGATGTCCTGCTGGAAGCGGTTGTCGCGCTGGTAGTCAAACCACAGGCCGGTCTCGAGCACGCCCGGCCCCAGCCTGTCGGAAGCACGGAACAGGTCACCGACGGAGCGGTAATTGTTGTGCATGCGGATACCCGGCACGTCGGTCGGCGCGAAGGTGGTGCCGCCATCGGACACGGTTTGTGCCGCCGTGACCGAACCGGTATTCATGCCATAGTAGCCGTAGTGATAGTAGGCATAGGTATAGAGCTTGTTGTCGATGGTCCAGGTGTCGACCTTGGTCTTCAGGCCGACATATTCAAAGTCGGTGGAGAGCCAGTCGTAATTCCACGGCGAATTCGCCTCGCTCTGCGAATTGTCGACCAGCCCGAAGTTGTAACCATATTGGGCCTGCTGTTCCGGCGTCGAACCGTTTGGCACATGCTGCAGCGTATGGTTGTACATGGCGACGAATGTCAGCGTCGTCGCGCTCGATAGCGGCGTATCCATCTTGACGAAGACGTTTTCGCGCCTCTGGCCGCTTTGGGTCAGGAAGCCGTTCGAATCCAGCCCCTTCAAGCTGACGTATATGCGTGAATCGCCGAAGTTCGACAGCGTGCCGGTGTTGTATTCCGCGCCAAGCAGGCCGGTCGCCCATGAACCGTAGGAGCCGTAGACCAAGCCTTGATGCGCCGCCGTCGTGTCCTTGGAATTGATGGCGATCGTGCCGCCGAAGGTGGCGTTGCCTATGGTGCCGGCGTCGCCCGGGCCGCGGTCCACGCTGATCCTGCCCATGTCCTGCGGCATGAAGTAGACCGTGGAGTGATGCGTGAAGTCATTCGAGTCACCCCAGGGAATGCCGTCGAAGGTGACGTTGTACTGGCCGTCCTGGAAGCCGCGTATGGTCAAGCTCTGGCTTTCCATCAGGCCGGAGCCGTTCGGGTCGACGCTGAATACTGAAGGCGTCCAATTGACGATGTCGGCGTAGTTCGAGCCGGCAAACGCGTTTTCTTCGATCGCATGCTGGCCGACAATCGATTGCGGCTGGATGGCATCGAGGGAAACTTGCGAAGGCGAGGTTTCCGCGGCCTTCGCGTCTTTCACGCTGGTGATGGTGATCACTTGCGCATCGCCCGCGCTCATGTCGGTCGGATCGGCATGCGCAGCAACACTCGCCGCAACGCTCATCGAAATCAGTGCCGCGCGCACGGCCTTGGTCAATACGCTCGTGGAAAATTCAGGTGTCATTTCTTGCCTTGTGGTTTTTGGAAATCCGCAAGACCATAACAAGACAATGTGACTTCGCAATGACACAATTGTTACTTAGATTTTCTAAGTTTCAAAAATTAGCCGATCTAAGGAAATCCTTATGCGTATTGACTTACTTCGTCTTGGCGAAGAAAAATATTTTTGATGGACAAGAATGCGTTGCAAGTTCGGTTAATCCAAATCGAGACGCGCACATCTCGGTTCCCGCAAGCATTGCGTTCGCCTGATTTCAGCGCAATTCTCTTTCGAGCAAGCGCGCCGATTCGATCAGCGCTTCCGAAAACTGTTCCACCAATGCATTGCCGGCCCTATGCAAGGGCCGAACCACATGTACACGAAACGGTATCGCCAATGCCAGCGGCCGGATCTGCACACCCTGCCTGGCATATTCGAGCGCCGTGAGCGGATTGACGATGCCGATGCCGACATTGTGATACACCATGGCGCACACGGAGGCGGCGCTATGGGTATCGACGATCATGTTGCGTTCGATGCCGGCGCGCTGAAAGGCATCGTCAATGAGGAGACGATACGGATCTTCAGGCGCCAGGCTGATGAAACGCTCGCCGGCAAAATCGCGCAATTGCAGCACGCGCTTTTTCAGGAGGCGATGGCCCGGCGGCAACACGCACACTTCGTTGATCTCCAACAGCAGGCTTTGCTCGGTGCCCGGCGGCGCGGTTTCCTGCTCTGTCAGGCCGAGGTCGTAACCCTGGGCCGACAGCCATTCTTCAAGATAGGGCGATTCGGCCGGCGTAATGGATACGCTCACGCCCTCGTGCGCGGCCAAAAAGCGTGCGCAGGCGGCAGGCAGCAAGGTTTGCGAAAATACCGGCAAGCCGATGATCGAAAGCTGCCCCGACGCGAATTGTTTCAAACGGCTGGCCACGCCAAGCACGCGTTCAAAGCCGACATAGGAGCGCCGCACTTCCTCATAGAGCGCCAAGGCCTGAGCATTGGGCTGCAACCTGCCGCGCACACGGTCAAACAAGGGGATGCCAATCAACTCCTCGAGCCGCGCCAACTCGCGGCTGACTGTCGGTTGGGACGTAAATAGCACTTGGGCCGCGCCTGTGACGCTGCCTGCCGTCATGACGGCACGGAAGATTTCGATCTGGCGCTGGGTGATGTCCATCCCAGAAGTATATCAATAATGAATGGAAATGCGAAAAATAAGCATTTTATTGAATGACCATTATTGTAGATAATCGCGCTGTTCAATCATCTCCGCCCAACCATGCGCCATACCGACGACCAAACAATCCACTCCCTCGCCGCCCGCTTCGGCACGCCGCTGTGGATTTACGACGCGGCCACAATCAGGGATCGCATCGCGGCACTGCGCCAGTTCGACACCATACGCTTTGCGCAAAAGGCATGCTCGAACACGCATATCCTGCGCCTGATGCGCGAGGAAGGCGTCAAGGTCGATGCCGTTTCGGCCGGCGAGATCGTGCGTGCAATGCATGCGGGCTACACCGCCGGCGGCACCGATGCCGAAATCGTCTTCACGGCCGACGTGATCGACCGCGCCACGCTGGAATTGGTTGCCGAACACCACATTCCGGTCAACGCCGGGTCAGTCGACATGCTGGAACAATTGGGCCAGCGTTCGCCCGGCCACGCCGTATGGCTGCGTATCAATCCCGGCTTCGGCCACGGTCACAGCCAGAAGACCAACACCGGCGGCGAACAGAGCAAGCACGGCATCTGGCATGGCGATTTGCCGCAGGCGCTTTCGGCGATTGCGCGCCACGGCCTGAAGCTGGTTGGCATCCATATGCATATCGGTTCAGGCGTCGACTACGGCCACCTTGCCAACGTGTGCGATGCCATGGTCGCACTGGTCGTCGGCATGGGGCACGATTTGCAGGCGGTTTCGGCCGGCGGCGGCCTCTCCATTCCCTACCGGGCCGGCGAGGCGCAGGTCGATGCGGCGCACTACTTCAGCCTGTGGGATGCCGCGCGCAAGCGCATCGAAGCGCATCTGGGACACGCGGTGCATCTGGAGATCGAGCCGGGGCGCTACCTCGTCGCCGAATCGGGTTGCCTGGTCAGCGAAGTGCGCGCGGTGAAGGACATGGGCAGTAATCATTTTGTGCTGGTCGATGCCGGCTTCAATGAATTGATGCGTCCTGCCATGTATGGCTCTTACCATGAAATCTCGCTGATTCCGGCGGCAGGCTCGATTGCAACGCGCGCAATGCGCGACACCGTGGTGGCCGGCCCGCTGTGCGAATCGGGCGACGTATTCACCCAGGAAGATGGCGGCATCGTCGTGCGCCGTTCGATCCCCGATGCACAATTGGGCGATCTTCTGGTGTTCCATGACACGGGCGCCTACGGTGCGTCGATGTCTTCCAACTACAACAGCCGGCCGCTGATTGCTGAAGTGCTGGTGGAGCATGGCGGGGGAAAATTGATACGGCGGCGGCAGACGATTGCGGAATTGCTGGCGTTAGAAGACGTCTGAACCGCAGGTTGGCGCTGAGCGTAGCGAAGCCCAACATCGACCGCAGGCGGTGCAAGTTACGCCGCTTGTTGGGCTTCGCTACGCTCAGCGCCGACCTACGCAATGTGCCGGGCCGGTAGCCGACGCATTGGGCTGGAATCAAAAGCGAGTTCGCTTGCACTGCCGCCGCTTGCCGCGCCCGCCTTCGCCAATCACCGACTCCCCCGCGTCATTCGCCGAATTTGGCAAGACTTTGCAATCGTCCTGACGTATCTTCACGCTGCGGAAAGGAAAGACATCCGGGCAAACCGGGCCAATGCCGGAAGGCAGGCCCAGGCTCAGCCGCCGCACCGTACAAGACCAAAGACACGCGAGGCAAAGCATGGACCAACCGGTGGAAAACAAGCGGCACGCGCGCAAGCGCATTCTCTGGGGCCTGATCCTGGTGGGCTTGGGCGTCATGTTCCTGCTGCAGCAATTCGATACGCTCGATCTCGCCATGACCTGGCGCTTCTGGCCGCTGGTTTTGCTGGTCTCGGGCCTGATCGATGTGCTCTCGGCTACGCGCTGGAAACACATCGCCGAAGGCTTGAATCAGATCGTGATCGGTTCCTGGCTATTCGCCTGCATCGAGCACCTGTGGGGCTTCACGTTCACCAACAGCTGGCCGCTGCTGTTGATCGGCTTCGGCATCACCGTCGTGCTGGGTGGCCTGACTGACTGCGCGCAAAAGAAAAATTGACCGCCTGCCCTGAGGATTGACCATGAACCAAAACAACAACCGTATCGTACTGGGCACTGTCATCATCGTCTTCGGTGTGTTGGCGTTGATCGACAACCTGCATCTTTTCGGCATGACCAACGTGATCAGCTTCTGGCCGACCGCCTTCATTCTGGCCGGCATATTGAAGCTGGGCCAGACCAGGACGCGCAGCGGCCGGGCCTTCGGCGCAATCATGATCGCTGTCGGCGTGCTGCTCACGCTGGGCCATCTTGGCCTGATCTATTTCAACGTGCACGACATGTGGCCGTTGCTGCTGATCGGCCTCGGAGTGCTGGTGATTTCCAAGGGTTGGGTCGAGAAAGAGTTCATGGGTACAGGCCCCAACGGTTTCCGCCGCGACGACCAGCCTTACAGCAGCGCCGACGCCACCTCGACATTGAATGTCGTTGCCGTCATGAGCGGCAGCAAGATGCGCAAGGATAGCCAGGACTTCCGGGGCGGAGAAATCACGGCCGTCATGGGCGGCGTCGAAATCGACCTGCGCCAGGCCTCGATCCAGGGCACGGCGGTCATCAATTTATTCGTCACCTGGGGCGGCGTGGTGCTGAAAGTGCCGTCGGATTGGGTTGTGATCGGCAACGCCATCCCGGTATTGGGCGGCATCGAAGACCGGACCGTGCCGCCGTCTGCGCCGGCCAAACGGCTGGTACTGGAAGGCTACGTCGTCATGGGTGGCGTGGAAGTGAAGAACTGACACGGCACTGCACCCCGGTCCCTTCCATGCACCCCCTCTTTTCCGACGCGCGCCACCTGGTCTGGTATCTGGCGGCGTGGATCTTCATCGGCAACGCCGTGGCCGCCATTCTCTCGGCCAACGGCGATGCGCCGCACGCCAACACCATCTTCTTCTGTCTGCCCGTGTGCCTCACGTTCGGCTTCGTCGCCATGTCGGCATACTACGTGTGCCGCTCGCAACCGCTGGCGAGACGACGCCTGCCGCGCCTGTTCGCCATCTACGGTTTCGCCTCGCTACTCTCGGGGCTGATCCTGGTTGTGCTGTGCCGCGCCTGGGCGAGCGTCGGCGAGGCCATAGGCACGAGCTGGAGCATCACACCCGAGGCGGTGAAATATCCGCTCTCCATCTTCGGCTTCGGCGCCGGCGCCTATCTGCTCTCCATCCTCACGCACGATGTGTTCCTCGCCATGGACAACCTGCGCCAATCCGAACTGCGCGAACGTGAATCGCGCACGCTGGCACGCGAGGCCGAACTGCAGCTGCTGCGCATGCAGATCAATCCGCATTTCCTGTTCAACAGCTTGAACTCAATCAGCGCCCTCACGTCCGTCGATGCGGCCGCCGCGCGTGCAATGACCATCGCGCTGGCACAATTCTTCCGCCAGACGCTGGCCCTGGCCAATCAGGAAAAAACCACGCTCGCCGCGGAATTCGCACTATGCGAGAGTTTTCTCGCCGTGGAGAAAATCCGCTTCGGCGCCAAATTGCAGGCCAACCTGCAAGCCGACGACACCGCCTTGCAGGCGATGATCCCGCCGATGATCCTGCAGCCCTTGCTGGAAAACGCCATCAAGCACGGTATCCGCACCTTAACCGCTGGCGGCGTGATCGATACCCGCGTCACGCAGCAAGGTGCCTGGCTGTACCTTGTGGTGGAAAATCCGATGGACCCCGATGCCGGCGCGCAGCAAGGAACCGGCACGGGCCTGGAAAACATCCGCCGCCGCTGCGCTGCGCTATACGATAACCGCGCTCGGGTAGAATGGGGCGGCAACGCGCCCGGACGCTTCACCGTGACCCTGACCTTGCCCTTCGAGACCGATTCATGACCTACCGTTGCCTGATCGTCGACGACGAAGACCTGGCGCGCCGCCTGGTGCGCGAATACCTGACCAAACACCTCGACATCGAAATCGTCGGTGAGAGCGAGCATGGCTTGCAGGCGCTGGAAGACATCAATCGCCTGGACCCCGATCTGATCCTGCTCGACATCCAGATGCCCAAGCTATCAGGCCTTGAAGTGCTGGCTGAAACCGGGCGCCGCTCCGGCGTGATCTTTACCACGGCCTACGACGAATATGCCTTGAAGGCTTTCGATCTGCACGCCGTCGATTACCTCTTGAAGCCGTTTTCGCAACAACGCTTCGACGAGGCCCTGGCGCAGGCCAGGCAGCGGCTCGGCCAGCCGGCACAAGGCGTGGCGCAGCTCGTGGCGCACGCCAAAGTGAACCGGCTCGTCATCCGCGACCGCGGCCAGACCCATCTTGTGCCGGTCGATTTGATCGACTACGTGGAAGCCCAGGACGATTACATCGTGGTCCACGCCGAAGGCAAAACCTGGATGAAGACGCAGAGCCTGACCGACCTCGAAGCCCAGCTCGATGGCGCACGGTTCGTGCGCGTGCATCGCAGCTATCTGGTCAACGTGGAAAGCGTGCAGAGCATGGGGCGCATCTCCAAGGACGTGCAAAGCGTGGTGCTCAAGGATGGCACCGCACTGCCTGTTAGCCGCGCCGGGCTGGAACGCCTGAAAGCCGCCATGCGCGCGGGCTGACGGTCCGCTTGACCCGAAACAGGTTCAGGGACACACTATGTGCACATCTGAGTTCACCCCACTCCCGCCTGCGGGAGCGGGGAGTTAAGCCGACTGCAACTTAACCGGGGAGTCCGCCGTGAGCAAAAAAGCGTTGATCCGCATCCTGTCCTGCCTCGTCCTGTTCGGCGCCGGCGTGGCCACCGGCCTGACGGCCCAGACGCTGTCCGATTCGCCGCAGCGCGTCGAACAAAAGCGCGCCGACCTCTCGGGCGCGGCCAACATGGAAGTCATCGCCTCGACCGCCGAATACAAGCCGGGCGACGCGATCGATGCCCACGTCCACCACGGCCTGGAAGCCGCCTACGTGGTACAGGGCGCGCAAATCCAGATGCCCGGCAAGGCGCCCGTGACTCTTGCCACCGGCACGACGCTTTTGAACCTGCGCGACGTGAAGCATGCGGGCTTCAAGATCGTGGGCGATACGCCGCTGAAGCTGTTCACCGTCCACGTCGTCGACAAGGGCAAGCCGCTGTACGACTATTCGGCGCAATAACAAACCGCGATCTGCATGGAACAGCTCAATAAATATCAAATCCTCCGCCGCCTGGGAGGCGGGGCGACGTCCGACGTCTATCTCGCCTTCGACCCGTTCGGCCAGGCACAGGTGGCCATCAAGGTGCTGAAGGCCGACCTGCTGCAAGACGCGACCTACGCCGGCCGCGTACGCAACATGTTCATGAACGAAGCACGCCTGGTGCGCGAGCTGCAGCATCCCTACATCATGGGCATCCAGGACGCCGTGCAGGACGAAACGCATGCCTATCTGGTGCTGGAATACGTTGATGGCGAACCACTGTCGAACCATATCAAGCCCGATACGCTGCTGCCCATGGCCACGGTGCTGCAAATCGCCTTCAAGTGCTGCATGGCCATGGCCTACGCCAGCGCGCGCGGCCTGGTGCACCGCGACCTGAAGCCGGAAAACATCATGCTGACCAAGAGCGGCGACATCAAGATCAGCGATTTCGGCGCCTCGCATTTCGTCAACAGCCAGACCACGCAATTGACCGGCATGGTTGGCTCGCCGTCCTACATGTCGCCCGAACAGATTTCCGAACGTGAGCTCGATGCCCGCTCCGACATGTTTTCACTAGGTGTCATGCTATACGAAATGCTGACCGGCGAACGGCCGTTCCAGTCGGATAACCTGATGACCTTGATGTTCCACATCTCCAACCACCCGCACGTGCCGCTGCGCACGCGCCGGCCGCTCTTGCCCGCCACGCTGGAGCGATTGATCGACGTGGCGCTGCAAAAAGACCCGCGCCAGCGCTTCCCCACCTGGCAGAACTTTGCGGATCAGCTTTCGGTAATCGACTCCGCCCTCACGCCGGAGCAGGAAGAATATTCCGACCGCGAAAAATTCCTGGCGTTGCGGAAGAATCCTTTCTTCGAATCGTTCAACGATCCGCAGCTATGGCAAACTTTGCGCGCGGCACGCTGGCACCGCCTTCGCGTAGGCAAGGTATTGATGGAAGAAGGCAAGGCGGGCAATTCGTTCTCGATCCTGATCTACGGCGAAGTCAACGTCAGCAAGCACGGCAACCACATCTCGCGCTTGAAGGCCGGCGCCAGCCTGGGCGAAATGGCTTTCCTGAAACCGGACCAGCCGCTGCGCAGCGCCACCATCACGGCCGCCACGCAGGTCGTGGCCGTCAAATTCACGCGCGCAGCGCTGGAACATGCGGGTGCGGACTTGCGCGCCAAGTTCGAGCAACGCTTCCTGGAGATCTTGGTGGATCGCTTGAATATCACGTCAGAGAAGTTGGCGGAAGTGCAGACGTGAAGCGGACGTCTACAGTATGGCTGGCGGCCTTGCTGCTTGCATGCCGGGCACACGCGGCCGGCTTTGATTGCGGGAAGGCCGTATCGCCGGCCGAAAAGCAGATCTGCGCCGACGCCAAGCTGAGCGCGCAAGACAGCGCCATGGCCGACGCCTACGCCAAGCTGCTGGCGAGCCTGCCGCCGCCGCTAAAAGGCATCGTGCGCCACGATCAGCGGGACTGGATCAAGGCGCGCGACAACATCGTGGCCGATCCCAGGCGAAAGGCCGACCTCGCTACCCTGATACAGGAGCGCGTTGCGGCACTCAAGCCCCGCCGCATCGGCACGCTCGATTTCCTGATCCTGCGTGGTCAATCCCGCCCGCCTTTTCTGCTTGGTGCCGCGCCGGGCCAGGATATGTTCAACCACTGGGCACGCAAGGAATGGGGCGACACGGTGCCGGACGAGGCAGACGAGGAGGACGAGGCGCCGCCGTCGGCTGATCCGGATGAGATGCGTTGCAACGAGAACTTCACCTACACCGTCATCCTTGCCTCGCCGGCCTTGCTCAGCATCGGCAAGAGCGGTTCCACCTACTGCGCGGGCGCCGCGCATCCGACCGCGATGGGAGAGCAATTCAACTGGTGGCTCGAACGCAACAAGGTCCTGGCCGAGCAGGATATGTTCAAGGACAAAACATGGCGCAAGGCGGTGGTCGACAATGCCGCCGCGCAAATGGATCCCGACCGGATCATGGACCGGAAGACCCTCGACCCCGCGCTGCTCTCTCCCGCCAATTGGCAGATCACGCCGAAGTCGCTGCATGTCGTGATTCCCCAGGATTCGATTTTTGGGCACGCGGCGGGCCAAGCGGAAGCGGACGTGCCCTGGACGAAGCTGGAGAAATTGCTCAAGCCGGAGTTTGCAGCTGCGCTGGAGCGGGCCGGACACTAGCACCGGCCGATCAAGCGATGGCCGTCCCCAGGAACTTGCTCAAAAACTGCCGCGTCCGCACCTCGCGCGGCGCGGCAAACAGTTGCTTCGCCTCGCCCTGCTCCACGATCGCACCTTTGTCGATGAAGATCGCACGATTCGCCACGTCGCGCGCAAAGCCCATCTCATGCGTGACGATCACCATGGTGCGTTTTTCCTCGGCCAGGCTGCGTATCACCGCCAGCACTTCACCGACCAGCTCTGGGTCGAGCGCGGAAGTCGGTTCATCGAACAGGATCACGTCCGGCTCCATTGCCAGCGAACGCGCGATGGCCACACGCTGCTGCTGGCCGCCCGAGAGCTGGCGCGGGTAGGAGTCGGCCTTGTCGGCCAGGCCCACGCGTGCCAACAACGCGCGGCCGCGGGCGATGGCGGCTTCCCTGTCCTCTTTCTTGACGATCACCGGACCCTCGATGACGTTTTCCAGCGCCGTGCGGTGCGGGAACAGGTTGAAGTTCTGGAACACGAAGCCGACGTGCTGGCGCAGTTCGCGCACCTTGTCCCTTTGTTGCGCCATTGGCCGCCCGGTGTCGATCTCGATCGCACCCACCTTGAGCGTGCCGCCGTCGGGCGTGTCGAGCAGGTTCAGGCAGCGCAGCAGCGTGGTCTTGCCCGAACCGCTCGGGCCGATCACGGCGACCACTTCGCCCGGCGCCACCGTAAGGTCAATACCCTGCAGCACCGGCACGCCCTTGAAGCTTTTGCGCAGATTACGGATGTCGATCATGGCCTTATCTTTCCCTGGCCAGGTGGCGGCTGGCATTTGCCTCGAGCCGGTGCTGCAGCAGCGAGAGCAGCGTGGAGAGTACCCAATAGATGAAGGAAGCGCTGAGATACATGGCGAATACCTCGAAGGTGCGCGCCGTGATGAGCTGCGCCTGACGGAACAGCTCAGGCACCTGGATCGTGGCGGCCAGCGAGGTATCCTTGACCAGGCTGATCAGGCTGTTAGTCAGAGGCGGCAGCGCCACGCGCATGGCTTGCGGCATGATCACGCGGCGCATGGTCTGGAGCGGCGTCATGCCGATGCTGGCTGCCGCCTCCCATTGGCCGTGCTCGATCGAGGAAATCGCCGCGCGCATGGTCTCCGAGGTATATGCAGCCGTGTTCAGCGACAGGCCGAGCAACGCGCAGGTCATCGGTTCCCAGCGGATACCAAATTGCGGCAGACCGTAATAGATCAGGAACAGTTGCACCACCAGTGGCGTCCCGCGCACGGCCGAGACGTAGACGCGCGCGGGGTACGAGAGCAGGGGGTTATGCGACAGGCGCATCAATGCCAGGACCAAACCGAAGATCAGGCCGAAAAACATCCCGCCGAGCGTCAACTCGACGGTATACACCGCCCCCTTCAACAGGAAAGGAACGGCCTCGACAACGACGTCGAGGCTCTCCGACATCATTTGGTCACGTCAAGCTGAAACCACTTCTGCGAGATTTTCGCCAGCGTTCCATTCTTGCGCAAGGCATCGATCGCTTGGTTAAGCGCATTAAGCAAATCCTCGTTGCCCTTGCGCACGGCAATGCCGGACTCCTCGCGCGCAAACGGAGCGCCCGCCAGGGCCAGCGTATCGCCGCCGGTTTGTTTGATCAATTCGAGCGCGGCAAAGCGGTCGACCAGAATGGCATCGATGCGGCCCGAACGCAAATCCTGATACTTGGTGGGGTCGTCGTCATAGGTCTGCACCACGGCTTGCGGCACATTGGCCTTCAGCCATTGCTCGTAGTTGCTGCCCAGGCCGACGCCAACCTTCTTGCCGGCCAGGTCGGCAGGCTTTTGAATCTGCCCTGCGGCAGCCTTCTTGGCCAGAGCCTGGATGCCGGATACGGTGTACGGCGTGGAGAAATCGTATTTCTTCTTGCGTTCTTCCGAAATCGTCACCTGGTTGATGACCACGTCGAGCCGCTTGGATTCAAGCGCTGCCAGCATGCCGTCCCATTTGGTCGGCTGCAGATTGATCTTCACCCCCATCTGCGCGCCCAGCGCATTGGCAAAATCGACTTCAAAGCCGGCCAGGTTGCCGCTCTTGTCCTGGAAGCTGAACGGCGGATACGTGCCTTCCAGCCCGACGTTCAGCCCGCGCTGTTTGACCTGCTTGAGCAAGCCCTCGTCGGCCGAAGCGGTGCTCGGCAACATGGTCGAAAGGAATAACGCGGCCCCAAGCAGGGTGATGATTTTACTGAAACGATTCGACGCAATCTTCATAGCAAATACTCCATGTGGGAAGACAAGCCCTGCATTATATAAACGAGACAACAGGTTTCTTAGAAGCAATTTACGCATCGTTATAACAGGCTTGCATATACCAAGCGCAATGGCGAGTGTAGCGCGAATGGCGACGCTGCATCCTGACGCGTTGCCGCAAAGAGCCAACGACGAAAAGACCAACAAACCACAGTCGTCCGGAATCGCCTATGGCAAAATAGGTGGCGCAGGGCAACATACCAGTTCCCCGCTCTCGAGGACCTAAGCCAACATACAATGACCGTGGCTTAACGCGGCATCATGATCAAGGGAAGTCAATGCAATTCATCAAATCTGCGGCAGCATGGTCTCTTACCGCATTGACCCTGGCCGCGTGTGGCGGCTCCAACAACGGCACAAGCAACACGAGCGAACAGTCGAAGCAGCTTTCGCGGCAAGCCAAGAGCGCAACGACCACTTACCAGACGGCCGTGGAATCGCTCTACGTCGCCTACTTCGGCCGCCCAGCCGATCCTAACGGCCTGGCCAATTTCTCGGCGGCGCTGCAGGCAGCCAACGCGCCCACCGACGTGACCGGGCTGGCCACCGCCTATGCCACCAATCCGGCCGTCAAAAGCCTGATCGACAGCTTCGGCACCAGCACCGAATCGCAGAAGCTCTATGGCGGCGGCAGCACCACCGATTTCGTCAATGCGGTGTTCCAGAACGTGTTGGGGCGCGCACCACTGGCTGCCGGCGTTTCCTTCTGGGTCAATTCCATCGATGCCGGCTCGGTCAGCATGGGCGATGCCGCGCTGGCCATCATGTCAGGTGCGCTGACCAATTCCTCCGCCCAGGGCAAGATCGACGCCCAACTGGTCGATAACCGTCTTGCCGCGGCAGGCTATTTTACCGGCGCGGCAACGGCCAATACCTATATCGGCGCCACGGCGGCGGGCGACGCGCGCAAGATGCTCGCGTCCATCACCGCTACCACCGATGCCGGCAGCCTGCAAAGCATCGCTGTGACCGAAGCACAGGCGATCAACAATCAAACCATTTTCGAAAGCACCGCGTTGCACGGTGGCGAATGGTATGTCTACGACAACATCCCCTATGGCGGTGGAATACTCGTGCCGGGCCAGAACTACGTCTACGGCGAAGTGGTCAACGATATTTCGCAATCGCCTGGGAACGGTACGCAAACCGCCACTACGCGCTTTACCACGCTCGATGCCGCGCTTTCCATCCCCGGCTCGTCGGTGTCGCGCATCCTGGTGGGCGGACAAGTCGTGTTGCGCCCGGTGGAGGGCTTGCGCAAGATCTCCTACGTCGATTCTGGCATCCTGGTGCAGTATTACGATTCAACAGGGCAAGTCGTCGCCAGCGCCACGCAATATGACAACTACCAGTCGGTAAGCCTGGACGGCCAGATGTCGACGTCGCCGGAGGCGCTGCAGGCCGCCGTGCCGATCAGCCAGTGGATCACGTACCAGAATTTCTCCGCATCGGCGACCTGGCAAGCCGGCTCCGGCTATATCACGCATCAGGCCCATGGCGTAGGTGATCAATATGGCATGATCGATTGCACCAATGTGGCGAGCCCGGTCTACACCACCGGAACCAGTCTCACGCCCTGTGCAAGCAATACCAGCCTCAATAGCATCTTCCCCATCACGCTGTACTCAGGCAGCCTCGGGCATCCCTACGAAACGGACAACGCGAGCGACGGCGGCTTCGTCACCGTGCAAGGCTTGCCGATGTGGATTGCCAACAATCCCCGGCCGCTCGACGAAGGCGGTGCGATCGAATACCGTTTTTACGTGCAGATGAACGGCAACATCTACATGGGCAGCGTGTTCAAGGACGGGACGGCCTACTATTCGCGACAGGCAGACGGCACGTACACCAACTATGCGCTGGGCCTGAACCAGACGGCGGCGAACAGCGTATCCCAGGGCTTGATCACCGGCTCCGGCCAAGGCTCCAAGGCCGGCATCGCGGCTGCGGTATCCGATTCATCGGACATGTTCGGCATCGGCGGCACCGGCGTCAACGGTTCGCTTTCGCCGGCGGATTTGCGCGCGCACTACAACGTGCCGGCCACGTTGACAGGCGCCGGCCAGACCATCGCCATCGTCGATGCGCCCAGCAGTGCCGACGTGGAGGCAGACCTGGCCGTCTACAGCAATTACTACAATCTGCCGGCCTGCACCAGCACCAACGGCTGCTTCCAGCATTTCACCTTCACGCCGCCCGCCGGTTCCACGGTCAACTGGGGCGGCGAACCCGATCTCGACGTGCAGATGGTGCACGCCATCGCCCCTGGCGCAAAGATCATCCTGGTCACCGCTGCATCCAACAGCACGAGCGACCTCTTTGCCGCAGTTCACTACGCATATAGCTTGCCCAACGTCACCGCGGTATCGATGAGCTTCTACGCCGGCGTAAGCGACCAGGCCGCCAGCGACTTCTACACCGGCGCGACCAGCGGTGGCGCCATCGCGTTTGCCAGCAGCGGCGACGCCGGCTTCGAAACCTCGCCGCAGTTCCCCGCCATTGCCACCTGGGCCATCGGCGTGGGCGGCACGCGCATCAACGCCGTGCAATGGACTTCCGCGGCCAGCGAATCCGGCTGGCAATTCTCGGGCGGCGGTGCCACAACAAATTGGGCAAGCAGCACCTGGATGATGTCAATGCAACCGCAAACGCTATTCGCCGGCCAGCGCGCGATGCCCGACGTATCGGCCGTCGCCGACTTCCAGAATAGCGCCGTCTCGGTCTACTACGCCGACAGATGGGTATTATCCGGAGGAACCAGCGCTTCCGCGCCAATCTGGGCCGGCGTTGCCGCCCTGTTCGGCGAATCGCTCGGTGCCAACAACCAAAGCCTGTTATCGAAACTGGGTACGCCGTCCGGCGGATTCGGCGAAGTCCTGTACCAGATGGCCGCCAGCAGCAACAGCGCCAACCTGTTCTACCGCAGCGCAAGCGGCACGAACAACCTGGCCGGGGCGAACTGCCCCTCGTGCGTGGCCACGGGCAGCTACAACGAAGTGACCGGCCTGGGCGCCCCCAACGTCGCCAACATGATGACGTATCTCGGCGGCAAGGCGCCGGCCGTGGCGGCGGATGCGGCCATGCTGGGCAAGCCGTCCTACAAAATGACGCGGCCGATGTTGCGCGCCCAGTTGGAAGCCTGGCGGGCAAAACAGGCTTTGAAGCAGGTCTTGAAACAAGGAAGTTGACCAGCCGTTTTGTCGATCCGCTTGATTGGAAAGCCGGGCAGTTGCTCGGCTTTTTTTCGGCTTTTTTATGCGCATGCAGATAAGGTGATCGACAGCAGCCTATCCCCGGCACGGCCCCGATTCATATAGGGTTCAATGACGGCGTGTCATTGGGCTTGCAAATTGGATATCGCAAGCTGTTTTGCTACAGCTTTCAATCTTGCAATGCGCGGCGCTTGTACGGGAATCGGTCGAACACCTGCTTTCCGTCACCTCAGCTCCACCGTAAGTTCGCGGCTATCCGCCCTGCCACTGTCATCCATCACGCGCAGCAGATACCTGCCCGCCTGCGGTGCCTTCCATGCCAGCGGCTCGCCCGGTTTGCTCTCTCCCACCAGCGCGTTATCGGCAAACCAGTGCAGTTTCCCGCTGCCGGTGCTCGCCTCGGCCTGGAGATAGATCGGCTCCTGCTTCCCAAGCCGCAACACCTGCGCCGCGCCGCGCAGCGGCGAAACGATGCGCGGACCGGCTTCCGAACTTGCGGCGCTGTCTGCTCCCAGCCCGCTCAAGCCATCATCGACCGCCGCCGCACCATTGCCGCAATCGCCCTCGGGCGGCGCGCGCAGCGGCATGCCGGCGCGCTTGAACAGAGAACGCATGTCGGAAGACCAATACTCCACCACTTCCTGCTTCGTATGGGGTCCCGGCGCGCACGCCAGCTTGCCGGTGCGCGTATCGACCAGCACCGTGCGATGCAGGGTGCTCTGGCGGATCGGCGACTTGCCGGCAATGAACCAGGCCGGCGCCGTGACGGGGCACTCGGCATTGGGCAATTCGCCGCTGGCGCTGCAAACATCGATGCGGCGCAAATTGGCCGACTGCGCAACCGCGATTTCTCCCTGGTCCAGCCCCTCGGCGCGCAGCGCATCGACGATGCGCAAGAACAAGGGCGCGGCGGCTTCGATGCCGACGAAGGCGGGATTGCTGCTGCCGTCAAAATTGCCGACCCAGACCACCAGCACGTAACGGCCGAACACGCCGGAGGTCCAGGCATCGCGAAAGCCCCATGACGTGCCGGTCTTCCAGGCGATGGCCGGGTGTGCCGGCGCATAGGTGTCGGGGCGCGGCGTGTGGCGCAGCATATCGAGCGTGATATAGGAAGCTTCGGGACTCAAGAGCGCCAATGGCCGCGCGGCCTGCCTGCCTCCTTGCAGATACGTGAGCGGCTGCCAGCGCCCCTGATTGGCCAGGGTCGCGTAGAGCTGGGCCTCTTCCTCCATCGTCACTTCGCCGCCACCCAACACCAGCGCCAGGCCATAGTGCGATTCGGGCGCCATTTTCTGCACGCCGGCCAGCTTGAGAAAGTCATAAAGATCGGGCTTGTTCAAGTGCGATGCCAGCGCCACGGCAGGGATGTTGCGGCTGCGGATCAGCGCATCCTGCGCCGGAATCGGTCCGGTAAAGCGCCCATCGAAGTTTTCCGGCGCATAAGTGCCGAAACGGCTCGGCGCGTCCCGCAAAATCGTCGCTGAATGGATCAAGCCCTGGTCCAGCGCGAGGGCATAGATGAAGGGCTTCAAGGTCGAGCCGGGTGAACGCTTGCCGAACACACCATTGACCTGTCCCGCAATCGCTTCGTTACGGTAGTCCGCCGAGCCGACCATGGCTTTGACCTGCATGGTGGACGTGTCGAGCAACAGCGCCGAAGCATTGGCGATACCGACATCCATGTGCGACTTGACATAGGCCGTCAACACGCGCTCGACCGCGTTTTGCATCTTCATATCGAGCGTGGACGCCACTTCGCGCATATCGCTTGCATGCAACAGGTAATCGACCGCGTGCGGCGCCAGAAAAGGCATGCTGGCACGGCTCTGGAACGCCACCTTGAGCGCCGCCGGATCGGCATGGCGCCGGTCTTGCGGATAGCGCACAACCCAGCGTTGTGCCAGGCGCAGGCGCGCGTCCGTGAGCGCAGGCACGTCGTTCTGCATGCCCTGTCCATTGGCCTCGGGCAGGCGCTTCTTCGGATTTTGCGGGATCACCGCGAGGTTGATCGACTCGGGCACATTGAGTTCGCGTACCGGTTTTCTCCAATACACCAAACTGGCCGCGCCGACGCCCTCGACGTTGCCGCCATAGGGCGCCGAGTTCAAATAGGCTTCGAGAATCTCGTCCTTGCTGTAGCGCAGCTCCAGCCACAGCGCCGCCGCGCTTTGACGCAACTTGCCGGAAAAGCTGCGGCTGTCGATGCCGTATAGCCGCCGCGCCAACTGCATGGTGATAGTCGAGCCGCCGATGCGGCGCCTGCCTACGGCGGTGGCGCTTGCGGCGCGCGCCAGCGCCCAGGGATTGACGCCGACGTGCCAGTAAAACCAGCGGTCTTCATAGAGCAGTACCGCTTCGCGCAGTGACGGCGCCATGTCCTTCAGCGGCGTCCACAGCCGGTACTGCTCGTCGGACGCGAGCGTGAGCCGCAGCAATTGCCCATCGGCCGACATGACGCTGCGCGAAGACGGAAAAGCGTCGGCCAGCGCTGGCTTCGGTAGCCATCGCGGCAAGACGACGAGCAGCAACAGCGAGAGCGCTAAGGCGCTCCGCTGCGGTCTGCGCCGAACGTGTTGCCACACATACCTCAACATCTCTTTCACCGCAACCTCACTCGGCTACCCGGGTAGGTTGGGCTGAGCGCAGCGAAGCCCAACATCGGCGCATCGAATCAACACCCGCCTCAATGTGAACGCCGAACTGTTGGGCTTTGCTACGCTCAGCGCCAACCTACGAATCCTGACCTACTTCGATACCGGCACAATCTTGAAATTCCCGCCCGCCGACCTGGCGAAAATACGCCGCTCATACATCGCTTCGCCATAGGCCGAAGGCACGACGAAGTTGCCGACATTGGTGGCCTTTACTTTATAAGTCACCTCGGTGATGTTGGTGCCCACGTCGCCAAAGAAGATCACGCGGTCTTCGCGGATGTCGGCATAGGTGATGTTCCAGCTGCCTTTTCCACCCAGACGCCGGCGCCACAAGGGCGTATCGGGATTGTCGTCGTCCGAAGGCGAATTCAGCACCGGTTCCATGCCGCCCGGCAGCACGTCCACCAGGGCCACCTGCTGCACCGTGGCACGCTTGGGATCGGTGCCGCGCACCCGCACGCGTACCGTCACTTCATCGCCGACCTGCGCCTGGGTGATGACCTCGCCCTTGGCATCAAGGAATTCGTGGATGATTTCCAGGCCATTGCCCTTGGCATCCACCGGCAAGTTGCGCTCATAACCCGATTCTGACCACGAATAGAACAGGGGCAGATCGCCCTGGTTGCCCAGCTTGAGTTTCGCCGTCTCGGGCGGCAAGCCGAACTTGGCCACCTTGAATTGCGCCGGTATGTCGAGTGCCTTTTGCACGCCCTTCTTGTCGATGGCGGCGATGTCGATCTTGCCCGCCGCCGATTGTGCCGCCGCGTTGGCATAAGCGTCCACCGCCAGGATCATGGTGGCGGCGGAATGGGTCTGGAACCAGCCGTCGGACACGGCCTTGGAAAGATTGTCCCAATAGCTCGTCGGCACATCCTTCAACATCTTGGGAAAGTGGCGCGCCACGAGCTGCATGGTCGAGGTGCGGCTGACCAGCGGATCGTAATAGTAGTACCAATACCAGGAATTCCAGAACGGCTCGTTCACCATGGCGTATTCAAACACGGGCTGGATCAATTCATTGGCAATGCCATCCTGCTTGACCATCTGGAAGCTGGCGGCAAGGTAGGCTGCGCCAAGATCGCGCTTGACCCAGTTGCGTTCCACATCATTACGCGCGCGCTGCAGGCGCTCACGGAAGCTTTCCTGCAGATTGGTAAGCTGAGCCGTCGTCACCACACCCTGACGCGTCAAGAGATAAGCCGCCTCGGTCGCTGTGCGCCACTGCCAATCGTTTTGCAAGCCCTGGCCCAGGTGGTTTTGCAGATAGACGTTGGCCCGCTGCAGCATGTCGTTGGGCACCGGCAGCTTGCGCTCCTTCGCTTCCACCAGCAGGTTCACCACATAGGTCGTGGCAAACATGTCGGACTGCCCGCCCGGCCACATGGCGAAGCCGCCATCGGCGGTCTGGCGCGAACGCACGAGTGCCAGATAGCGTGTCAGCGTCTTGCGCGGATCGGGCGGCGCTGCCTCATTGGTGTTGGCAACAGCTTTGTCTGCACCCGTCATGGCGCGCTGGTGCTTGAAAATCTGCTGCGCCAGGTCAGGCTGCGAACCGATCACCACAGCCGGCAAGGCCTGGCTAGTGATCTGCTCGGTGCAGCCATAAGGATAGACTTCAAGGTAATTCGCCAAGCCGCTGGCAAAGGCCCAGGGCGAAGCCGAGACGGCCGCTTCGCTCTTGGCAAAGTTGGGATACATGTCGGCCTGCGACTTCAATTCGCCATTGCCCTTGAAGCTGCCGCTCTGCACCAGCGTCACATAAGCCGACGCCGGGCGGACGCTGACGTCGGTCGACAGATGCGCCTTGGTATCGCGCCACTGTGCCGTGAACACCACGGAAGCCGACCCAAGCTGCGCCTGTGCACCCGGTTTGGCGCGCACGGTGAATTTGGTCGAACCCTCCGAATTCTCGCTGATCTTCAGACTTTGCTGTGCATTGCCCAGCACTTCCAGCCCACCCGTCACGGCAAGATTCAGGTTGACCGGCGCATCCTTGCCCGAGCCGCGGGCATTGTTCGACACCCCCACGCCGATCTCGACTTCGTCACCCGGCGTGATCGCAACCGGCACGTTGGGCAGCAGGATCAAGTCGCCCCGCACCGTGGTGCTGGTCTGCGCCGACGCCGCCGTATCGTCATTGACCACCACGGCGAATACGTGCAGCGAACCGTTGAAGCTCTCAGGCACGGTGTATTCGAACTCGCGCGAGCCATTCACGTCCACCACACCTGACCAGAAGGCCACCGGTTTGTCGCGCTTGCGCTTGAATGGATTCAAGTTCTTGCCGACGGCGCCATCGCCATCGCCGCCCGGTGCCGCGCCATGCATCAGCTTGGCGAATTCGGGCAAGATCAAGTCCAGGGTCTGCTCGGTCGTGACTTCCAATGCGCGCTTCTGGAAGAAGAACTTCAGCGGATCGGGCTGCTTGTAGCGCGCCACCTGCAAGATACCCTCGTCAACGGCAAACACCACCGCGCGCGTCGGCACCTTCGATTCAAGTGTGAATTTCACCGTCTGCCCCGGCTTGACCAACTCAGGTGCATGCAATTCCACAGGGTTGGTGCGGCGCGCCTGGCTCGTGACGAACGGCACCACGCCGTAACTCATCGGACTCATATAGATTTCATCGGATGCGATGTCGCGCGCGAATTGCACCGATACGTAGCCGTTGCCCTCGAATTCCTTGGGCAGCGTGATCTTCTGCGTCGATGCCGTATCGGTGGTACGGAACCACTTGTGCGCGACCACATGATCGCGCTCAATCGTGATCAGGCCCGCGCCGGCATAAGGCGCGCGTATGCTGATCTCGATGTCGTCGCCGGGGTTGTAATCCTTGCGGTTCAAGGCGAGCTGCAATTCGGCGTTGCGGTCAAGCGAGCGCGACACGTTGCCGTTGCCCGCCACGCTGTATTCGACCCGCGCCAATTCCAGCCCGTTGGCATCGCGCACCGCATAGGCGAAGTTGCCCGGTGTCTGCGTCGCCAGCGGAATCTTCGCACCGGCGGCAGGAATGGTGAAGGCTTCTTCGTTCAACACCGTTTCCTTGGGCCGCGATTCATACTTGAGCAAGCCGTTGGGCTGCTTGGTCAAGACCGACACCACGCGCCGCTCGATGCGCACCAGCTTCAGGCCGCCCTCGGCCGCCTTCTTGGCCTTGGGATCGATCGCGATGACAGACACGTTGCGCACGCTGCCGCGATTGACGTAACCGAGGTCGCCATCGGCCTTGTAACCGACCAGGAAGGGCCGGTCCGACACCAGCGACACCAGTTCGGCCGCCACGCTGCGTCCGCCTTCCGGCTCAAATGCATTGACCGTCAAATGCATCTGGTAAGTCGCCTGTGTGTAACGCTGCAAGCCGAGCGGGATTTCCACGTTGCCACGGTCGTCGGTCTCGCTCTTGGCCAATTCGTCGTCGAACTTTTCCTTGGCGTGGGCCGGATCGAAGAACTGGTAATCGGGATAGGAACGAAATGCCGGATAAGCCGGCGTCAAGGCCAGGTGCGCATCGACGCGACGCTGCGGCGCGGCCGTGCCGAACAGGTTTTGCACATTGACGCGCGCCTTCAAGTCGAGCGGCGAGACCCAGCCCTCTTCCGTTTCGGTTGACAGATGCGCCGCCACCTTCATGCGGTCAGGCAGGAATTCCTGCACCTTGACCGAGACCGAACCGAGCTGCAAAGGCGGCGTCTCGGCCGCTCCAGGCGCCGCCGTGCCGGTATCGCGCGCGAGGTTAAGATTGAACGTCATGTTGCCCGTAGGCGTGGTGTCTTCGGTCGCCTGGGTGAACTCCGCCATGCCGCCCGGACCCAGCTTGAGTTTCTCGCGCCGTATGGTGAGCCCGCGCGCGTCAAGCACTTCCATCTCCACCGGCAGATCGGCCAGCTTCTGCGCCCAGCCTTGCGACTTGGCGATCATGCCGATGTTGATCGTGTCGCCGGGCCGGTAAATGCCGCGGTCGGAGAACAGGTAAGCCTGGATCTGGTTCGGCAAGCCGGAAGAATGCAAACCGCCGACGTCGAAGCGCGACATGTCGAGTGTGCGGTCGCGGTTCAGCGGCAGGAAGCTCAAGTCGCCGGCTTTCTTCACCACCAGCACCACCGGCGCCTTCTCGCGCACGAAGCCGGTCAGTGAAGGCAAGTGGGCACCGCCTTCGGCATCGGTCGCCTGCGACACCAGCACCGCACCGTTGCGGCCCCAGATTTCAACCGAAGCGCCCGCCACGGGCTGACCGCTGGCGATCGATTGCACGAACACATCGCGCGAACCGTCGATGGCGGTCTTGGAGACAATGCCAAGGTCGGTAACGATGACCAGGCGTCGCTCCACCATCTTGGTCGGATCGACTTTTTCTTCGTCGCCGCCATCGGCATTGGCGTCGCCCTCGTCGCCTTCGCCTTCGTTCATGTTTTGCTGATCGGGCTGTTGATCGGCATCGGCGGCATTGGCATGGGCCGGATCGTAGCCTTGCACAGTCAGGAGGAAAATACCGCGCCGGTCGGCCGGATCGGACTTCAGGTATTCGCCGAAATCCACCGATTCGTAATGCGTCTTGCCCGGCCGCAGACTAAGCGGCAGCTTCTTTTCAAAACGTTCCGTCAGGTTGTCCGGCGTGATGCCATTGTAGAACTGCGGATTGGTCATGTCGCCCTGGCTTTGCGTCACCAGGTGCTGCAATTGCTGCGGCAGCAAGCGCCCCAGTTCGATGCGCACACCGGGCAGGTCGCGCACCACCAGCGGCAACTTCTTGTCGCCCGACAAGGCCAGGAGCGATCCTTTGCTCATGATGGCAAGTTCCGGCGCAGAGCGCTTGATGCGGAAGATTTCGTCGCGCGTGGCGCCCAGTTCATAGCCGCCGGCAGACTTCAGCCCCTTGGCGATACGCACGAACAAAAAGCGCCCCGGCTCGGCGGCAAACTTGAACGAATGTGTGTCGGTGGTTTCGCGTTCGGCCGGCACGGTTTGCAAGGCGATGCGTTTGGATTGCTTCAGCACCGCATCGGTCACGTCGGCCGGGTCGCCCCATGGTTCGTCGTTGTCGCCCTTCTTTTCCGGCAACAGCCAGGCCGCCGTTACGCGCGCCATTTCCTTTTCCGGAACAGGCATGCCGGTCGTCACTTGCAGGATGTTCTCCGGCTCGCCCGTGTCGCCGGTGACGATCACCTGCTTGAGTTCGACGATGTCGAGGCTATAGAGACCGGGAATCGACAGCGCCTGCACCACCGCATCGGGCGTGGCATTGCCGCCCTTCTGCGCCGTCACGCCTGCATCGATATTGAGCGAGACGCTGGTGGTCGTGGCGGGAATCGCCATCGGTTCGGAAATCACGGTCGCCTGCAGGCGGAATTTGTCATAAGTGACCGTCAGCTTCTTTTCATCGCCGGCGTGGACGAACAATCCCGCCGCGCCCGAATCGGCCGCCAGCTTCACCTTCTTCTCGAACACTTCCGGGTTCACCGGCTGGGTGAAATTGACCTGGAACACCGCTTGGCGCTTGGTGAATTGCACCGGGTCTTGATAGAAGCTCGGGTCGCCCAGCTTCATCTCGAAACGCGGCGAAGAGAAGCTCACTTCGCGATCCACGTCCACATGCGGCGCCAAGGCCTTGGACCCGAGCTTGACGGTGTATTCGACGGCAATCGGCCAGTCCGTCGCCGGCGTGAATTCGAGCCGGTTCGCCTCGCTCCAGAGCCATTTGCCGGCGATGGCAGGCGATATCGTCACATCCTGCGCTTCCTTGCCCACGCGCGACAGCGGCGCGGCGGAAGCCGAGAAAGTCAGAACCACGGGCCGAGGTTTGCCGTCGCCTTCGATCGGCGTGCGCTCGGGCGGCGTGACGGTGACGCCGGCCGTGGTCTTTTGCCCATCGGGATGGATAGCCGAGAATTGCGCCGCCCAGCCATGCCAATCGACTTTTGCCAACCGGGGCGCCGCGAGCGCGCCAATGGCGACTGCGACGGCCACCAGCGTGAATGCCGCATAGCGCGTCGCGAACCGGCCCAGCGGCGCCGCCTTTTCCGCGCCCCAGGTCAGCCAGCGCGGCGCTTGCCAGTTGCCAAGCAGGGTCTTGAGCAGCCAGCCGACAGGCCGAAACACAAGGGAAAGGAAACGCCAGATTGCCGCGACGCCGTGCGCCACCAGCCCGTGTAGTCTGCCCATGCCTGCTCCCTGTATGCCTGTGCGTGTCGGCTACGCCGCAGCGCGGCACGGACGACACTTATATTGATGACAAGTTGCCAAGCTTACCGATGCCGGGGACTGCTGTCCAGCATCCTTTTTGCGCCCGGCCCACGCATAAACATGCCCCCGCAAGCATTCTGCGCCAACGAATTTGCAGTCTGTCGCAATCCGCTGGAGCGGGCATGCACGGCGTCCTACTCTACCCTCACCGAACCAGGAAAACCATTTTTCACCGAAAGGACAAACATCATGAAAAACGTCTTCACTTATGCCGTCAGCGCCCTGGGCCTGGCCATTCTTGCCGTCATCGCCATGCCCGTCGCACTGGCACTCGGCATCGCACTCCTGGTCGCCGCCTGCCTCGGCGCCGGCGCGGGCCTTGCCGGTCTCGCGGTACTGCTCATCATCGGCGCCGTGTTCTGCTGCATCGCCGTGCACGTGATCCTGCCGCTGGCGATCCCGGTGTTGATCGTGCTCGGCATCGTCTACCTGATCAAGGCCTTCACGCGCAAGACTGCCTGAATCGATGGCATCAATCGGAAGCGCGACCATGAACACCTCGGCAAGCCTGTTGAAGCTGGAAAACCTCGGCTTCCGCTATCCCAACGGCCATGTCGCGGTTTCCGATTTCTCGCTCGAACTGGGTCCCGGTATCCTCGGCCTTCTGGGCCCGAACGGCGCCGGCAAATCGAGCCTGATGCGCGTACTGGCCACGCTCAACAAGCCAGGCGGCGGCCGGGTGTTGTGGAAGGGGCAGGACATCGCGAAACAGCCCGATGCGTTGCGTGCCGAGCTGGGCTACCTGCCACAGGATTTCGGCACATATCCCGCACTCTCGGCACGCGAATTCCTCGGCTTCCTCGCTGCCGTCAAGGGCTTGCCGCGGCGCCAGTCGAACGAACGCGTGCAGCAATGCCTGACGCAAGTCGGCCTGCTTGAGGTGGCCGACAAGCCGCTCAGCGCCTATTCGGGCGGCATGCGCCAGCGCGTCGGCATCGCCCAGGCCTTGTTGAATGACCCAAGGCTATTGATCGTCGACGAACCAACCGTCGGACTCGACCCGGAAGAACGCCTGCGCTTCCGCCACCTCCTGACCGATCTGGCCGACCACCGCCTGATCATACTCTCGACCCACATCGTCTCCGACGTCGAAGCCAGCGCTACCGAAATCGCCGTCATGGGCAAAGGCAAGCTGCGCTTTTTCGGCTCGCCGCAGGCGATGCTGGAATCCGCCATAGGCAAAATCTGGGAACTCGTAATCGCGCCGGAACAACTGGCCGCGATGCAAAGCCACCTGCGCGTGTGCCACTCGCAGCGCTTGCCCGGCGGCATACAGATTCGCGTGATCGCGGCGAGCGCGCCGCGCGCCGACGCGCAAGCCGTCACGCCCACGCTGGAAGACGCCTACATGGCGTTGTCCGAGCGCGAATAAGCCATGCCCAGCCTCGCCGCCCGGCTGCATTGCGCTGCCGCCATCGTGCGCGCCGACCTGGTCATGCGCACACGCTCGCCGCGCTTCTGGATCGTGCTCGGCATCCTCATCCTCGCCACCTGGGCCTTCTTCCCCGGCCCGGACGGCATGTTCACCCCCGCCGCGGTCAACGGCCACTACCGCGCTTACTACAGCAGCGCCTGGGTCGGCATGTTGATCGCGCTGATCGATGCGCTCCTGCTCTCGCTCGCCGGCTTCTACGTGATTCGGGGCACGCTCACGCGCGACATCGACACACGCGTCTGGCAACTGCTGGTCACCACCACCATGACGCGCCGCACCTACCTGTTCGCCAAGTGGTGCAGCCACATGGCCGTACTGTTGTTGATGGCGCTCTTGTCGCTGGCCGTCGGCCTGGCGATGCAATGGGTGCGCGCCGAAGACCGCCAGTTCGACCTGATCGAAGCGCTCAAGCCGGTCATCTTGATCGCCCTGCCCGCGCTGGCGCTGACCGCAGCGGGCGCGATCTGGTTCGACATGCTGCCGCCTTTGCGCCGCACCGCCGGCAGCATCCTGTTCTTCATCGCCTGGGTCGGCGCCATCTCGCTCGGGACAGCGGACAAGGCGGCCTGGCAAAACCCGACCGGCGCCAACGCTTTCATCAACGATCCGGCTGGCATGGTGGTGTTCCTGCGCGATTTGACGCGCAACGTGGCGCCACAGCTGCCACAAAAGAAAATCGATGACTTCTGCCTCGGGTGCGGCAAAAAAGCCGGCGAGGACACCGGCCGCTTCACCTGGAAACGCTGGGATCCGCGCCCGCTCGACGCGATCGGGCGCGCCTTCTGGCTCGCCGTGGCCCTTGCCGCCGTGGCGGCGGCCTCACCTGTAATCGATTGGGCGGCAGCGCGCGCCGGCTCGCCCGTAGCGGCAAGCGGCAAAAAAATCCCGCGCAACCGGCCGCTGCGCCTGCTCACGCGCGCGCTGGAACCCTTGCAATCGACCCTGCTGGGACGCATGATCTCGGCCGAGCTGCTCCTGGTCTTGCGTCAGCGCCGCCTCCTGTGGTGGCTCGCCTTGCTGGTGCTGTGCGTGCTGCAGGCCGTGGCGCCGGCACCGGCGGCCGCCGTTGCCGTCTGCCTCGCCTGGACGCTTTCGCTCGATGTGCTGGCGCACGCCGCACTGCGCGACGCAGAAACCGGCACGCGCGAATTGATATTCACCGCGCCGCACGCCACCTGGCGCGTCTTTTCGGCGCGCGCCATTGCCCTGCTGGCAATGACCCTGGGCTGCACGCTGCCGGCCATGTTGCGCTTCGCCGTCGCCGCGCCATCGATCGCCTTGGCGATTATCGCAATTAGCATGTCGCTCGCCGCCTGGGGCATGGCTTTCGGCACCGCGTTTGGCAACGCACGCGCCTTCGAAATCGTGTTTTGCGTCCTGATCTATCACGCCCTGAATGGCGGCGCGGTGCTGAACGTTGCGGCAGACCCGCTCGGCAGCAGCGTCTGGCACATGACGCTGCTGCCGCTGGCCGTCATGCTGGCCCTGTGGCGCTGGCCGCGCATGGTGCACGTTTGAACAAATCCGGGGTTGAATTGACATTTGTTTGCGTTTCCCATTGTCAATTCATGTTGCTTTTTGAGCCGGAGCGATTGCATAAGCCGTCAATAAGCGCCAAAGTGTGCCTGTTTACTTCAGCACGAGGCGGCGAGGATGAAATCCGTACAACAAGAAGTCGATGAACGCACCAACCTGACCAGTTCCAACAAGTTCGAACTCTTGCTGTTCCGTCTGGGCGGCGACGAAAACGGCGAACATTCCGAGCTGTACGGCATCAACGTCTTCAAGATCCGCGAAATCGTCGCCATGCCGACTATCACCTCGGTGGCCGGTTCCGGCCCGCACATGATGGGCGTGGTCAACCTGCGCGGCGCCATCATCCCCGTGATCGACCTGTGCGGCGTGGTCGGCTGCATCCCCAAGAGCGGGCGCAACATCATCCTCGTCACCGAATTCGCCCGCACCACGCAAGCCTTCGCCGTCGAATCGGTCGAAGAAATCGTGATGCTGGACTGGAACCAGGTCTTGTCGGCCGAAAAGAGCGGCGGCGGCGGCATGGTGACCTCGATTGCGCGCGTCGACGGCAACGTCGACAACACGCGCCTGGCCCAGGTACTCGACGTGGAGCAGATCCTGCGCCAGATCACGCCGCCTTCCAGTCCCGATATCGACGAAACGACGATCGGCCCCAAGATCAACCTGCCGCCCGGCACCATCATCCTGGCAGCGGACGACTCGGGTACCGCGCGCCTCTTGATCGAAGGCGGCTTGAACGCCATGGGCGCGGCCTATTTCATGGCCAAGACCGGCAAGGAAGCCTGGGAAAAATTGCAAGCCATCGCAGCGACCGCCAAGACCGAGGGAAAGAGCGTCAAGGACAAAGTGGCCCTGGTGCTGACCGACCTGGAAATGCCGGAAATGGATGGCTTCACGCTCACGCGCAAGATCAAGCAGGACCCGGCATTTGCCGGGATTCCGGTGGTGATCCACTCTTCGCTGTCAGGCTCGACCAATGAAGACCACGTCAAGAGTGTGGGAGCCGATGCCTATGTGGCAAAGTTCGATGCCGAGGAGCTTGCCGAAACCATCCGCAAAGCCTTGCGTTAAGCGGAAAACAAGCGCACCACGTCAGCCGCGGTGGACGCGGTGCGCAACTCGTTGCGGAATCCCGCGTTGGACATTTTCTCGGCCACTTCAGCCAGGATCTGCAGATGCATCTCGGTCGCATGGGCCGGTACCGTCAACACGAAGAAATCGCCCACCGGCACTTCATCCGGTGCTTCGAAATCGATGGAATGTTTTAACCGCACGAAGGCAGCCAGCGCCTTTTCCAACCCCTTGACGCGCGCATGCGGAATCGCAAGACCATGGCCCAAGCCGGTCGAGCCGAGTTCTTCGCGCATATCCAGGCCTGTAATGACTTCCGCCTCGTCGAGACCATTGTTTTCGTGCCACAACCTAGCCACGGCCGCGAAAATCTCGCCGCGGCCATGCGCGTTAAAATCAAGCAACACGTTGTCGACCGTTAAGATCGAGCTCAGAAAACTGACTTGGTCTTCCATGGCTTCACCTCGATACCGCAACGCAGCAAACTTCATTGTAGTCTATTCCTTGAACCAGTCATCGCGTGTTTGAGAGAGCACCTTCTTCGCCTGTTCCTCGACGTAAGGCAGGCGTCTGGAGAAAAGCAGGATCAGGATCGGCAACACGATCAAAATCAAGGTCGGCGCCAGCAAAATACCGCCCACCACCACCAGCGCCAAGGGCCGCTGCACCTGCGAACCGATACCGGTCGAAAACGCCGCCGGCAACAGACCGACGCAGGCGACGATGCAAGTCATCATCACCGGCCGCATCTGCACGCGGCAGGTTTGCACGACGGCGGCCACACGATCGAGGCCATCGCCGATCAATTGGTTGTAATAGGACAGTACCAGGATGCCATCCATCGCCGCGATGCCGAACAACGCTACGAAGCCGATGGCCGCCGATACCGAGAACGGCGTGCCGGTCACCACCAGGGCGAATATCCCGCCGATCAGCGCCATCGGGATCACGGAGGCTGCCAGCAACATGTCGCTGACCGAACCGAAATTGGTGTAAAGCAGCACGCAAATCAAAAGAATGGACAGCGGCACGGCAATCGCCAGGCGTTGCAAGGCTTCCTGCAGGTTGCCGAATTCGCCGACCCATTCGAGGTGATAGCCGCCCGGCAGCTTCACCTGCTCCTCGACCTTGTGCTGCGCCTCGAGCACGGCTGAACCAAGATCGCGGCCGCGTACACTGAATTTCAAGGGGATGTACCGCTGCTGCTGTTCGCGATAGATGAAGGACGCGCCCGACACCAAACTGATGTGTGCCAAGTCCTTCAAAGGAACTTGCATGATGCCGTTGCCGTTCGGATTCTGCGCGCCGACCGTGATGCGCCCGATGGCGTCAAGGCTCTTGCGGTATTCCGGCGCGAGCCGCACGATCATGGGAAAGTTGCGGTCGCTGCCCGGCTCATACAGGTTTCCCGCCGGCTGGCCGCCGATGGCCGCCTGCACCACGGTATTGATGTCGCCCGTGGCGAGGCCGTAGCGTGCCGCCTGTTCACGGTCGATATCGATCTTCACTGTCGGCTGGCCCAGCGAAGTAAACACCGAGAGATCGGTCACCCCAGGCACGGTTTCCATCACGCGCTTGATCGAGTCCGCGGTTTTCTCCAGCGTTGCCAGGTCATTGCCGAATATCTTGATCGAGTTCTCGCCCTTCACGCCCGATGCGGCTTCCTCGACGTTATCCTCGATGTATTGCGAGAAGTTGAATTCCACGCCGGGAAATTTCTCGCTCAATTGCTTCGTCATCTGGTCGGTCAAGGCTTCCTTGTCCACCCCCTTGGGCCAGGTGTCGAAGGGTTTCAAGGGCACGAAGAATTCGGCATTGAAGAAGCCCGACGTATCGGTGCCGTCGTCGGGCCGTCCATGCTGCGAGACCGCCAGCTCTACCTCGGGGTAGGCCTGGATCATCTTGCGCATCTCGTTGACGTAGCCATTGCTTTCCTCGAGCGAGACCGAAGCCGGCATGGTGGCGCGGATCCACAGGTTGCCCTCTTCGAGCTTGGGCAGGAACTCGAGCCCCAACGAGCCGACCGCCAATGCAGCCAGCAACAGCAATCCACCCATGCCGCCCAGCGTCAGCTTCTTGTTGTCCAGCGCCCACCCGACGGCCGGCGTGTAAGCCTTGCGCAGCCAGCGCACCACGAAGGTTTCGACCTCCTCCAAATGGTCGGGCAGGAAGATCGCGGAGAGGGCCGGCGACACTGTGAAGGTGGCAATCAAGCCGCCCAGGATCGCATAGGCGTAGGTCTTGGCCATCGGGCCGAAGATATGGCCTTCGATGCCGCTCATGGTGAACAGCGGCACGAAGCCGGCAATAATGATGGCGGCCGAGAAGAAAATGCCGCGGTTGACTTCGATGGCCGAATTGGCGATCACGGCAAACTTGCCGCGCAAGCCGATGTTGGAGCGCACCTTGTGCAACATCATCCCGCCGGTGCGCCGCGCTTCCGAACTCTCGGCCAAATGGCGGAAGATGTTTTCCACCATGATGACCGAGGCATCGACCACCAGCCCGAAGTCGATCGCACCGACCGACAACAGATTGGCCGATTCGCCGCGCAGCACCAGAAGTGCAATGGCGAAGGACAGCGCGAATGGAATCGTCAAGGCCACGATGACGGCACTGCGCAGATTGCCCAGGAAAGCCCATTGCAAGAGAAAGATCAGCAGAACCCCTTCGAGCATGTTGTGCAGCACCGTATGCGTGGTGACGTCGATCAGGTCGCTGCGGTCATACACCTGTTCGACATGCACACCCGGCGGCAGGATGTTGCTGTGGTTGATCTTGTCGACTTCCTGTTCGACGCGTTTGATCGTCGGCAGGCTCTCGCCGCCGCGCCGCATCAGCACGATGCCTTCGACGATGTCGTTCTCGGCATTGAATCCGGCAATGCCCAGGCGCGGCTGATGCCCCACGCTGATCTTGGCCACGTCACCGAGCAGCACCGGCACGCCATGGTTGGAGGCGAGCACCATCTTGCGGATATCGTCCATCGACTGCACCAGGCCGATACCGCGCACCACGGCCGATTGCGGACCGATGTTGACGGTCTGGCCGCCGACATTGGTATTGCTGTTGTTGACCGTCTGCAGCAGCTGGGCCAGCGTCAAGCCGTAGCTGGTGAGCTTGTTCTGGTCGACTTCGATATCGTAGGTCTTGGTCTTGCCGCCCCAGCCGGTCACATCGATCACGCCGGGCACGGCCTTGAAGCGGCGCTCCAGCATCCAGTCTTCGATGGTCTTCAAGTCCGTCACCGAGTAACCGGTCGGACCGACCACACGGTAGCGGAAGATTTCACCGGTCGGCGAAGTAGGCGAAATTTGCGGCTGCGCGCCGTTGGGAAGGGGCGGCAATTGGGCCAGGCGGTTGATCACCCATTGCTGCGCTTCCTCATACGTCATGTCGTAGGTGAATTGCACCTTCACGTCGGACAGGCCGAACATCGAAATCGTGCGCACCACCTGCACGTGCGGGATGCCCGACATGCCGATCTCGATCGGAATCGTGATGTACCGCTCGATTTCCTCGCTCGACTGCCCGGAGCTTTGCGTGACGATATCAATCAGCGGCGGCACCGGATCGGGATACGCTTCGATATTGAGCTTCCAGAAGCTGAAGCCGCCGATGGCGAACATCAACACCAACAGCACAGCCATCAGGTAGCGCTGCCTGAGCGCCAGTTCCACGACCCGGTTCATGTTCCTCCTTAATGATTCCGCGAATGGCGACGGCCATTTGCGGCTCTACGCTCCCCTCGCCCGCAGGCGGGAGAGGGGTTGGGGGTGAGGGGATGCATTTTCCGGACTATCTTCATTTCGGAAAAATTCACAATGTTTTATTACTTGCGTTACCGTCACGGTTCCACCAGCCGCCGCCGAGCGCCTGGAACAACGCGGCGGTATCGGCATAGCGGTTGGCCTGCGCCAGCGCCAGGTTCATCGCCGCCTGCTGGTATGTCTGCTCCGCGCTCAGGAGCGTGATGTAGGCCATGTCGCCCAGCTCGACCTGCCGCTTCGCAATGGCCAGGCTGTCGGCCGCCGCGCGCTCGGCTGTGGCTGCGGCTTGCAAGGCATCGGCGTCGGCGTGCAGCGCCTGCAGCGTATCTGCCACGTTTTGGAACGCAGCAATGACGGTTGCGCGGTATTGCGCGGCCGCCGCGTCGTAAGTCGCTTCGGCGGCGCGTTTGCGGTGCAACAGCGTGCCGCCTTCGAACAAAGGTTGCGTCACGCCACCCGCCAGGTTCCAGAAGCCGGTGCCGGATTTGAACAGGTTGGAGAGCTGCGTCGCCACACTGCCGCCGCCGGCAGTCAGGGAAAACTGCGGCAGCATATTGGCCACGGCCACGCCGATGTCGGCGCTGGCCGCATGCAGGTTTTCTTCGGCGGCACGCACGTCGGGCCGCTGGCGCACCAGTTGCGAAGGCAGCGAGAGCGGCAATTCCTGCGGCAGTTGCAAGGCCGAGAGCTCGAAAGTTTCATGCGGCATGTCGGCCGGCAGGCGCCCGGCCAGCGCCGCGATCAGATCGCGCTGCTGCGCCAGCTGCTTTTGCAAGGGCGGCAGTTGCGCCTGCGTCTGCGCCAGCACGGCAAGTTGCGCCGCGACGGCAGCTTCCGGCACGGCGCCCAGTTCACTCTGGCGCTTGGTCAGGTCCAGCGTTTCCTGCTCCAGCCGCACCATCTTTTCCGTGGCCGCGATCTGCGCGCGCAGCGCGGCTTCCTGCACCGCCGCCGTCACGATATTCGAAGTCAGGCTCAGATAGGCGGCCTCACGCTGAAAGCGTTGCGCGTCGCTTTGCGCCTGCAGGCTCTCGACCTGGCGCCGGTTGCCGCCGAACACGTCGGGCACATAGGAAATATTGAGCTGCACCGTGTGCAGGTTGTAGACGCCCGCGCCCGAAGCCGCGTTCGAGGTCACGGTGCCCAGCGCATCCTTTTGCCGCGAAGGCGTGAAATTGGCCGATACGCTCGGGTAATAGGCGCCCTGCTGGGCATACACGTTCTCCTGCGCCGCGCGCAGGGCCGCCTCCGCCTGCTGCAGATTGGGATTGTTCTTCAGCGCGTCTTCAATCAGGCTGTTCAAGGCCGGCGAATGGAACAGGGTCCACCATTGCGCCGGAATGTCGCGGCCATCGACCGTGCGTTGCGCTTCGCCGCCGGCGGCCTGTGCCGATGCGGTGGTTGCCGGCAATGCCTGCTCGGTATAGCGCGCGGCCTTGGGCGCCTCGGGTGTCTTGAAATCGGGCCCGACGGCGCAGGCCGACAAGACCAGTGCTGGCAGCAACGCCAGACGGAAACCACGCAAGTCCATGCTAGTTCCCTTCAACGGCGCGGTCGATGAACAAGGCGCCGGCCGTGACGACCTTCTCACCCGCCTTCAAGCCGCTCGCAACCTCAATCATGTCGCCGCTGCTGCGCCCGATCTCGATCTTGCGCAAGGCAATGGTGCCGTCGCCGTTCAACACGAAGACGCGCGTCTCTTCACCTTCGTGCACGATCGCCGATTCCGGCACACCCGGCGCATTCGATGCATCGCCCGTGGCAATGCGGAAGCTGGCGAACATCGATGGTTTGAGCGCACCGTCGCGATTGTCGATGTCGGCCCGCACCGACAGGCGGTGGGTATTCGGGTCAACCGTCGGCCCGACCCAGGCCAGCTTGGCCTTGAACACGCGGCCGGGCCAGGCTGAAGTCGTGACCTCGACCGGCGCGCCGGCCTTCATCAGCGGCGCATCGGCTTCGCGCACATTGGCCAGGAGCCAGACCGTCGAAAGATCGGCAATGGTGTACACAGGGTTGGATGCGCCTGCAGCGGCGCTTTCAACGTTCTGCCCCAGCCCAACCTGGCGTGCGATCACCGTGCCGCCAATCGGCGCGCGAAGCACCGCTTCCGGGCTCATCTTTTGCGCCGGCCCGGCAGCTTCGAGCGCCGCAATTTCCTCTTCGCTCTTGCCCAGGATGCGCAAGCGGTTGCGCGCCGCCGCCTGCGCCACCTCAGCGCTATGCAAATTGCCTTGCGCCGTGGCAAGGTCGGCCTGGCTCTGCAGCCAATCCTTCATCGCCCCGCCCTTGGCCAAATACAGTTCGTGCTGGCGCTTCTCAGTCGCTTCGGCCACCTTGGCCTGGGCCTGGGCCGCCGACAGCGCACCGGCCGCCGCCAGCAAATCATTCTGCCCCTGCACGAATTCCGAGGCTTCCACTGCCATCAGCGGCGCACCCTTGGCCAGCTTGTCGCCGAGCTTGGCATAGAGCTTCGTGACGTGGCCGGAATACGACGAAAACACCGGCGTCGTCGCATCGTCATTTGTCGCGATCGCACCATCGGTGACACGCTCGCCATGGAAGGCGATGGCGTCGACGGTGCGGATCTTCAAGCCTTCGAGCTGGCTCTTGGTTGGCCGAAAGCCTCCCGTCGGTGCAGCCGCCTGCTCGGGTGCCTTGCCCTCAGGCTTGCCGCCAAGAAAGTGATAAGCGGCATATGCCAGGATGGCCACGATCGCAAGGCCTGCAATCGGCTTGAGCGGAAAACGCGAAGTGTTGCCGGAGCTTGGTGCATTCATGGTCAAAAAGGTTGAGTCGATAGGTGGCGGGCAGGAATTTTACGGCAAAGACCTGCCCACCACCTTGATCGTGAAGCAATTAACACAAGTTGTTACAAATTTCACCCAAGCCGGCAAACCGCCGCCGTTGAGATTCGCTTGCGCCTACTTGGACTGGCTTGGCTGGCTCGCAGCCGCCGCCTTGGCGGCCTCCTGGCGCGCGCGCTTGACGGCAGGCGTCACCTGCGCATGCGGCCCATGATCAAGCGCCAGTTCCGACTGGCTAGGCTGGCTTTTCCCGGGTGCAGGCTGTGGATCTTCCGCATGCGCAGCCAAACTTGCAAACGCCAATGGCAACAGCAGGGAAATGACAAGATTTTTCACGATTATATTCTCCTGTTCGGCCGAAGGAGGTACTCCTGCGGCCTTGCAATTGTTTAGTTTATCGAAAGCTTGCTTACCAGTGGAAGATCACGTCACCCGACAAGATCGTTTCTGACGCCTTGTTGGCCGCGATGCCGAGGTTGGAGTTGCCATTAAACGCACTCATGCCGGCGTGGTAATACGCGATCTCAGGACGGAACTCGATCTGCGGCGAGAGCCAGTGCTGCCAACCGAACGCAATGTTGTGGTACGTGGTCGGCGTGCCGGTGCGCTGGCCTTGGGAATCCTTGTAGATTTCCGGACGGATCGAGAAATTATCCAAGGCATTCGGCGAATAGTTCAGGTAAGTCACGAAACCGGTCGCCGTTGCCGTACAGCTCAACACCGCCGGATTGGAGCAATACGCCATGCTGGGCGCATTGAACGCCATGATGTTCGGTGAGAACGGCGTGCCGGTGCCCGTTGCGACGATATTCGTCTGGACATAGGCATTGTTCAGATTGGGAACGTTTTTCTGATGTTCCTGATACAGCTCGGCTGCAATGTGCCAATGATCGTCGAACTGGTGATAAAACGTCGCGCCATACCATTGCAGATTGTTGTAGCCCCATTCGCCATTGTTGATGCCGTTGGCGCAGACGTTAAAGTCGGTCTTGCCGTCGTCGGAGTTATAGCGGCCGCACAGCGTCCCCGACGGCTTGGCGCCCGGGTCGCGCTTGAACGTGGTGCCGGGATACAGCGCATTCGGATTGACGTTGGGTATGGTTTGGTATTCGTGCTGGAACGTCGCCTCGGTACCGATGGTGACACCGGCCTGGATAATGTAGTTCTTGTTGAGCTGGAACGACCCGACGATCCCCTCGTTCGTGTAGTTGTCGAACGTGTAGGTCATCGAGTGCGAATACATGTAATTGTTCGGCGCCAGTTGGGCCTCGATGTCCGGTAAGGAAATGTAGCGGCCGACGCGGATGTTCAAACCATCGCCGACAAACGGGGTATACCAATCGACATACAGCATCGGCATGTCCCAGCCGTTGGCGTTGTTCCGATCCAGCAGTTGATAGCTGCCCAAACCATAGGAGGTGGTGTAACGGTAATCGGACCCGTAGATGGCGGAAAAGCGGAAGCCCCAATCGTTATGGTCTTTCTGCACCATGTCCGGCACACGCTCGATATACTCGACGATCTGGTTCAAATCGAAGGCATTCGGATTGTAGTCATAGGCCGCCGGCGCGTTGCCGCCGCGTACGCTGCTGGTGCTCAGGTTTGCGCCCACGTCGATCCAGCCATAGGTCTGGATGTTATTGTCGCTCATCCACTTGCCGAGGCTGGTATTGGCCAATGCCACCATCAGCGGGCTGTCGGTCGCATTCGGCAGGGAGGCGCCGAGCGGCGGCGTGCCGCCGTAGGGCCATTCGGTAAACGGCATCGGCGGAATGGTTTGCGCCGCAGGCGGAATGTCGTCACGGCGCGAAGGCGGGGCCTTCGGATCGGCCGGCGCAGCCGCCTGGCCGTCCTCCAGCTTGTAGTAGTTACCGAGACGTTCCCAAAAGCCCGTGCCAAGGTAACTGTCGAGGCAGGCATAGTCCTTATAGGGCTCGCAAGTAGCCGGCTTGGCGGTATCGCCCGCATAGGCATACCGCGTCGCAATTGCACTGATGATTGCCAATGCCAAAACGTGTTTGGCACGCGAGCGACACTTCATTGAAGTCGTTTGTATAGACATACAGCTTCCCCTTTCATGGAATCGTTTCATTCTTCAGGTTTGTCAAATCTTTGATTTGTTCTGCGCTGCTCTTGTTCTATTGCGCATGTGGGAGTGGGTGCGCTTGCCTGGAGGTTCTCGAATACCACCTTGATTGGGCGGGTTCGACTCCAGGTCACGATTTCAATCTGGTTACCGGCCATTTAGCAGAATCCATGCCAACCGAAAAACTGCATACCAGTTCAAAATTGCGCCACAGCCACCCAAGGTTTATCCAATTCCGTCAATTCGCAATGAATTTGAATGCATTGCGATCCAGCGAACAGGCGAAAAATTTCGGACTTTCTTCAAATTGGATTCGGACGCGACGACTACATATAGTCGCTTCTGCCAACATTGCTCCTATATATAGTGGCCACGACAAACATCGCACTTTTGCAATGCGCACCGATAAAATGCCTGAATCAGGCATTCTTCCCTTGCGCGGAAAGCCTCGCAGCGAAGCAGCAAACCGACCCTGCCAGATTAGCGAAGGCGGCATAAAGATGTCGCAAAAACCTGAGGGGGAAACAATAAAGAAACTGTAAAAATCAGATTTTTCACCGCGCAGTAACACATCCCAAGCGGAAAATTAGTGACTTTTACGGCAGCGCGGCGGCGAGTAAGAGCCCGTTTCAAAATGAGCAGGGCTAGGCGTCGCGACGAAGACAGTACAAATGTACGGCGAGGAGCGACAACAACGCCATGTTCATTTTGAAACGGGCTCTAAGGCCCTACATAAAGGCAGTCGGCATCGATTGCCGCTACATGTAGTGTGGGAAAAAAACAGGCGCACAATCTTAATGCGCACCGCATGTGATGTGTATCGAAAGAATTGCGAATGCGCGCCAGCGATGGCGCCGAGAGCCGTGTGCCGCATCGGCATGCATCCACGAAGACGGAATTCAGTCAGCGCGACGGGTGCCGCGCATCACACTTTTTGGCGCGCATGCCAGGGTGCCAGTCGAGCACGCCGTCTGATCGCATTTCCGCAAGCAGCTTTTCATGGATGAAGTGGCGCAAGGTGTCCGGTTCGACATGGATCATGCGCAGTCCAGCGGTGCATCCTGCCTGGAGTGCTTCATTGAACCTGGCATACACCGGATGCAATCGCGTCGGGTCAGGCAACAGGCAGGCAGAAAGCGTGGCGCGGGCACGTTGAACTCCGGTGTGCCCCAGGTAACGCATACGCCATTGCTCACCCGATTGCCTGGTATGGATGGCAAAGCAGTTCACTTCGAGCGAAGCCCCCTGCAACAACTGAAGAAAATCCAAGGACAAAAACTGCTCGCCCCAATTGGATTCACCAGCCGGGTTCGGCCGCGGTGCGGAATGCGAAGGCGTCGCGACATCGAGTGTGAGGATGCGTGAGACATCGCACAAACTGTCTTTGCACAATGCATAGAGTTCGGGCAACGCGATCTCGCCCCCTATGTTGAAGTGATCGATCTCAGGCATGAATCGCGTTTAACCCTACGTTGGCTCCAACACGAACGCGTGATTTGCACCGCAAAGACCACCCGTCCGACGCGAGGGATGCAGACCGAAAGCGGCGAAAATAGTTTGATCCAGGGGGAAAATCCGAACCCATTCAGCCCAGGTCCTGAATTTTGAGCGCACGATTTTCGATCATACAGGATAGAAAAAACTACCTCTAGGGGAATAACGGAAATAATGATCAATAGGTAGCGGTTTTATCGAAATTGCACACATAAAAACTCGTATTTTTTTTGAATTCCAATTTCGGTGCGCAGCACTTTGGCGCATATTTTTTCCATCGCCCGATATTGTATGGCGATCCGCAGGCGCCGCCTCGTGAATCGCGCGCCATCTTCCAGAAGCAAATGGAACTGCTGTAAAAAAGTCGAAAAATTTTCGACTGCGCCTGCTGCATTGCGTTCGTTTTCGATCACTGGCGCGCAGGTTTTTCCTCCAGCAGCCTTGGATGCGGTGGGTTCACCGAGTCAGACGCCTGGCATGCATTCTGCTGTACGGGGGCGCGAGGGCTCAAGGATGCGTTCTCATGAAGAATGCCATCCCTCTTCAAGCAGTAGCGCTTGATGACTGCGGACACCAACACGGTGTCGCCGGGCAGATATGTCGCAGATCTCATCGCATCCACAACCATGCGGCGAATCGGCGGTCGACCATCACATGAACAACAGGTCGTGCCATCCCTGTTTGCAGCCCACGTGACGTCGTCGCACTCTGGATGAACGAGCGAAAGCGGCTGCGCTAGGCGCCACAGGCAAAACCGCAAAGCAGCGGTGCGAGATGGCGGGTATGAGCAATGTCTGAAACTGCAACAGGCGGCTTGGGGTGTGCGTGTACGGCACGGACTTCCGCCCGCGGCCGAATTTTTACATCTTTTTTACACAGCGGCGCCGATTTTTTTAGAAATTTTTTACAAGGTAATTGTTACTGTTGAGCGACAGCTCAATCCGCCTGCTATCCGACTTTTGCACATCGCACCTGGGATTGCGGCCCCTGTATTGAACTGGAATGGGAAAAATTTGGGACCACTACATGATCATTACTGTTGCGAGCAATATGCAAGGCGCGGGGAAGACATTGATCGCGACAAATATTTCCGCACTGCGCTTGCTCGTGGGGCATCGGGTCAGATTGATTGACATCGCGCCTCAACAGACTTCCGCAAAGTGGTGCGCCGCACGAAACGCGTCGGAAATCGTCCCGCCGATCTCGGCCGTTTCAGTCAAAGGCAAGTCATTCAAGGATGAATTTGATGAGATTTCCGCCGGATACAATGATGTGATTATCGACACGGACTGGCGCAATTCAACCGGCAATCTGGCTGCCTTGGAAGTATCGGATCAGGTGGTCGTGCCGTTGTTGCTCAACCAGCGATCGGTGGAAGACCTGAAGCCCATGATCCGGCGCATCAAGACTGCACGCCGCGCCAATCCGGGTTTGCGGGCTTTGGTGGTCATCGTGCGTGCGCCCGACACGCTATCGGTGTCTCATTTGGACGCCGTCCGGCGCTACGTCGCCAAAGTGCCTTTCGCCGCCCTGCACGGGACCATTATCCATGAACGCGATTCCCTGCAATCGGCCAGCTCGGCGCATCTTTCGATATTCGAATACAAGCCGGCGGATGAACGGGCGATCGCAGAAATGCACGATCTTTATCGCGCGCAGAAAAGGCGCCGTACCGTCCAGCCGTCGTTGTCGAGACTGCTGCGAGATACGGGAACATGAGCTTGCCAAACGGCGAGCCTTGCGTCGCGTAACTTCAAGCGGCGAAACGAATTCCGCCAGGCGATCCTCCCCGCCGGGACCGCGTCGGCTTTGTCGGGATCGCCCTCTGAAAGCTTGGCGAGAGCGACACAAGGATGCCGGAAGAACCAGCGGGAAACGACAAGGAAAATGCAGAAATCAGCTTTTTCTGCGGTACAGGATGAATGTCGCAGTCATGCCGCACAGCGCGGCGAAGCTCATCCACCAGCCGACCACGGCCTTGTCGCCCGTATAGGAGATCAGCCCAGTGGCGACGAAAGGCGTGAAACCGCCTATCGTGGTGGCGAGACTGTAAGCGAGCGAAAAACCCGTAGTGCGCACATCCACCGGCATCACCTCGGTCAGCGCCACTACCATCGCGCCGTTGTAGCCCGCGTAAAGGAAGGAAAGCCACAATTCGACCGCCAGCATCTTGCCAAACGTGGGTGCCGCGACCAGCCACCACAACACCGGGTAGGCAGTCGCGATAGTCAAGGCCGTGAAACACAGCAGGATGGGACGGCGTCCGATGCGGTCCGACAAGGCGCCGATCACGGGCAGCCAAAAGAAATTCGACACGCCGATGCAAAACGTGACGACCAGGCTGTCCAGCGTGGACAGTTCCAGCACATTCCTGCCGAAGGTCGGCGTGTAAATCGTGATCAGGTAAAACGATACGGTGGTCATCAACACCAGCATCATGCCGGCGCCCACGATACCCCAGTTGCTTGCGATCGAGCGCAGTATTTCCGGCAACTGCGGCCGATGCGTGCGCGCCTTGAATGCTTCGGTTTCCTGCAGCGAACGGCGGATGATGAAGATGAACGGAATGATCATGCAGCCGACGAAGAAGGGGATGCGCCAACCCCAATCGGCCACGCGTTGTGGCGCCAGCCAGGCATTGACCGCATAGCCCAAGGCAGCGGCCACCATGATCGCTACCTGCTGGCTGGCCGATTGCCAGCTCACGTAAAAACCGCGATGCCCCGGCGTGGCCATTTCGGAAAGATAGACGGATACGCCACCGAGTTCCACGCCGGCGGAAAATCCCTGCAACAAGCGGCCGAGCAGCACCAGCAAAGGCGCGGCGGGGCCGATGACGGCATATCCCGGCACAAAGGCAATCAATACCGTGCCGCTGGCCATGATGCTCAACGTTACGATCAGGCCGCGGCGCCGGCCTATGCGGTCGATGTATGGCCCGAGCAACAAGGCACCGAGGGGCCGCATCAAAAAACCCGCGCCAAAGGTGGCAAACGTCAACATCAGCCGTGCAAAGTCGTTCGCCGATGGGAAGAAGGCGCGCGAAATATATTCCGCGAACAAACCGAACAGGAAGAAATCAAACATTTCGAGAAAGTTGCCGCTCGTGACGCGCAAAACGGTTCCTACCTTGGAAGATGCCGGTTTCTCAATCTGCATGCGTGCGCTCCAAAATAAATCCGTTGCGAGGGGTCAACCTGCTCCCGTTCCACCCGTTAAAGGATGGTGACGAACATTATCGACGCTTTTGCTGCTTGCAGGTGTGACAAGCACAAAGCACAAGCATGATGCGAGTCACGGTGCTGTTCGCGCTTTGCAGACCATGCGGCGTGAGCTAGTCTGAATGCAGGAGGCCACGATGAGCACGATGAACTACCCGACCAAGCAGCAGGTGCGCGATTGGCTTTCCCTGCGTCAGGCACAGCACAAGCCGCCGCCCGACATCAAGCAGATCCGCCGCGAGCTGGGCTGGGACCTGTTGAAGATTGCGGCGCAGCGCTGAACGTCGCCAGAGCGCTTTTCACGTCGCGATAACGCAAGCGCATGCCCAGTTCTTCCTTGATGCGCCGGTTATCGAGCCGGCGCGATTCCGACATGAACGACAGCAACATCGGCGACACCTGCGAGCGCAACTGTTCGCGCGGCAGGCGCGGCGGAAGCGGCAAATCGAAAGCGCCCGCCACCGCATCGAAATACTCCCCCATCTTCATGACGCTATCGTCCACCGCGTGATACACGCGATTGGGCATGCCGCGCACCAGCGCCAACGCAATGATGCGTGCCAGGTCGTCGGCATGGATATGATTGGTAAAGACATCGTCTTCCGCGCACAGGGCCGGCGTGCCATTGTGCAAACGCTCGATGGGCAAACGCTCGCGCGCATAGATGCCCGGCACGCGCAGAATGGCAAGCCGCGAACCGCTCCGGCGGGCCCAGGCTCGCAGGCAAATTTCGGCATCGACGCGCCGCCTGGCGCGCGCGTTTTGCGGATTCGGCCGCCGCGTCTCGCCAACGAGCTCGTCGGCGCAATCGCCATAAACCCCCGTGGTGCTGACATAGACCACGTTTGCACGGCGCGGCAGGAAGGAAATCAGATTGCGCGTGCGCGTATCGCGCTCGCCGACCGAGGGCGGCGGCGCCAGGTGCACGATCCGGCGCGCCAAACGCGAGAGCCGAGCCAGCGTCTCCGGCCGGTCCAGGTCGGTGATGACGGGGGTCGCGCCGGCCGCGCGAATGGCGTCGGCATGCTCTTCCCGGCGTGTTACGGCAAAGATGCGATAGCGATCACGCAACAGCGCCAGCAGGCGCATGCCGACATCGCCACATCCGATCACCAGCAAGCGCGGTTTATGATTCATCATGACAAAAACATAAAAACGGGTCGCGCCATTATCCGACAATTCGCTCCAGCCGTGGTTTTGCAGCCCGGCATGCCAAAAAATGCGAAAATGCGCGATTAGCCATCCGGGCTATCACCACGATTCTTTTGCAAAATCAATCGCTTACCATACCATGAGCTTTCAAATCAGCGTCCAGCCGAGCGGCCACCAATTCACCTGCGAGGCCGATGAAACCGTGCTCGCCGCCGCCATCCGGTCCGGCATCGGCCTGCCCTATGGCTGCAAGAACGGCGCTTGCGGCAGTTGCAAGGGCAAGCTGGTCTCCGGCGCCATCGAACTCGGCAAGCATCAGGAACGCGCCTTGTCGCCAGCCGAACAGACCCAGGGCCAGACGCTGTTTTGCTGCGCCACGCCGCAATCGGACCTCGTGATCGAAGCGCGCGAGGTGGAAGGCGTGGGCGGCATCCAGATCAAGAAGATGCCGACACGCGTGGCCAAGATAGAGAAAGTGGCAGACGACGTAATGGTGGTTTCGCTGCAATTGCCGGCCAACGAAAGGCTGCAATACCTGGCCGGCCAGTACGTCGAATTCCTGCTCAAGGATGGCAAGCGGCGCAGCTACAGCATGGCCAATGCGCCGCACAAGGTCGATCACATCACGCTGCACATCCGCCACATGCCCGGCGGCCTGTTCACCGACCACGTGTTCGGCACAATGAAGGAGCGCGACATCCTGCGCTTCGAGGGGCCGCTTGGCACCTTCTTCCTGCGTGAGGATTCGAACAAACCCATCGTCATGCTCGCCTCGGGCACCGGCTTTGCCCCGATCAAGGCCATCGTCGAACAATTGGAACATAACAAGTCGGCTCGCCCGGTCACACTCTACTGGGGCGGACGCCGGCCCGGGGACCTGTACATGCACGCGCTGTGCGAACAATGGGCCGCAACGCTACCGAACTTCAAGTATGTGCCGGTGGTATCGGATGCCCTGGCTGAAGACGATTGGCGCGGCCGTGCCGGCTTCGTGCACCAGGCGGTCATGGCCGACCTGCCCGATCTTTCAGGCTATCAGGTCTACGCCTGCGGTGCGCCCATCGTGGTGGAGTCGGCCAAGCGCGACTTCATTGGCCAGTGCAAGCTGCCGGTGGAAGAATTCTACGCGGATTCGTTTACGACGGAAGCCGACATCAACGCCGCCTGAACCCGGTCAATGAGAGCGTTGCGCGCCTGGGGGTGCAGATTCGCTACCTGAAGCCTGCTGCGCAGCTTCGGCCTGGCGCTGCTGCAGCGCCAGCATCGCCCGTGTCGCCTCCTCGGCGCGCCGCTCCAGGTCGGCATTGAGCGCGCGCGTTGCCGCCAGCGAAGCCTGCAAGGCAGCTGCCGCTTGCTGGGCCGCCTTCAACTTTTCCGTGGATACGCGCGCTTCCGAAGCGCGTCCGCGCTGTTCCAGCTTGATTGCCTCACTAAAGCGCAACTCGCGCTGCTTATGGGCTTCAAGCTGTTGCGAAGCATCGGCGATCCTGTTTTCGAGCGCAAGGCGCGCTTCCTTCTCGGCATTCAAGGCTTCCTGCAGATCGTCGTTCTGCTTGTGCGCATAAACCAGTTCGCGCGCTGCCATCTGGTCGTAAGCATCAATGGCCTGGTCGGCGCGCGCCTTGGCCGCCTTCACCACTTCCTCGTTCTTCGCCTGCTCGGCGCGCAGCGCTTCCTGCAGGCGCCGCAATTCGGTGGTGAAAGCGTGGCTCGCCTCTTCCTGTTCCATCTGGAAGCGCAGCAGCTCGGCGGCCAGCGCCTCGTCGGCTGCGGCCTTCACCGTGCGCAGCACTTCTTCGGCGTGCGCCTTCTGCGCCTCGATCGCGACTTCGCTTTTCAATTGTTCCGACCATAGCTCATGATCGGTCTTGATCTTTTCCTCGGCGTGCAAATTTTCGAGCCGCTGCACTTCCTGCAAGGCTTGCAGCCTTCCGATGCGCTCGGCCTTGCGTCCGCGCATGGCCAGATACATCCCGAACAAAAGGACAAAGCCAAGCGCCACGGCGACAAACAGGGCATCGAGGAAATACCCTGATTGATCGTCAGCGCCAAGCTTTTGCAGGCGTGCAGCGGCACGCTCGCCGAGCGTGCGCGGCTTCTTCGCCGCGACCGGAGCCGGCGGTGCAGATACGGCAGCGCGGGCCGGAGGGTCCGTTTGTGCGGAAGCGGAAGCAGGAATAGAAGCGGCGGGCGCCGGATCCATAGCCTTCTTAGCCGCCGCAGGCTTGGTCGGCGTCACGGTCGGCTCCGCCACTTTCGATGAGGCCTCTTCGGAGGCATCGAGCAGGCGGTCATGGATGTTGGCCACCGTCATGCCAAAGCGGGAGACTTCGAACAGGTGGTTCAGTTGCAAACCATCGATTCCGCCCTGGTTTCTCAAGGCTTCGAGCGAGGAGCGCACGCACACCCGGTTGGCCAGTTGCTGGCACACCAGCGTGCGCCGTACCAGCGCAGGCCAGCGCGTCGGCACCTTGTCGATGCTGCCATAGACCGTTTCGTAGTCGGTCAAGAGCGCCAGCTTGGCATTGTGGTCGTCGTTGAACGACGCGTGGGCGATGTGCGCGGCCAGTTGCATGGCCGCGCCTTGCTCGGCGGCATCGGCGGCGACTACGGCGGGCGTGACGAACAAGGACAGCAGCAGCAAGCCGCCGCCCCATGTCCGGGACATGGCGTCACTGGCCGACATGGCAGGTCGCTCGCGGCGCATCGGATCCGTCAACAACTCCCCCTTCAAAAATTCCGCTTCCTCGATTGCATCATACAGGCACAGCAAGGCTTTGCGGCTTGCCGGCAAGGATATCTTGCCACCGCCCAAATTTTTTACCGAAAGCCATATTGCTCACATTGGTTTTTGTCGGTCAGGCACAGGCTGCTCATTGGACATTCCTGGAACATTCCTTGGCATCAGGCAAATATGATATGCCTGATTTTTCCCCAATGGAAACACGGCAAGCCGTGGTTGTTTCATCCAGGCCGCATTTCCACACTTTTTAACAAAATATCCAGCGTACCTCTAGCATTTTTGAAAACATCGCCCTAGGATTCCAAATACCGAGCAAATGATCGGTATTTATTTGCAACACCAAGAACCCATCATTGGCATGCCATGCCCATGATGGGTTCTTACCCGAATTGCCCTAAGAGGCGGTAAAGACGCGCTCGCCAGAAGCGCGCTGAAAACGAAGCAGCATTTACCACCACAAAAATCTTGGAGACACGCAATGACAACTTGGAAACTGATGCTGGCAGCCCTGCTGTCGGCCCTGCTGTTCGCGCCCGCTGCCTGGGCAACCGGCTACACCCAAACCAAATATCCCATCGTCCTCGTGCACGGCCTGTTCGGCTTCGACAACATCGGTCCGGTTGAATATTTCTACGACATCCCCGAAGCCTTGCGCTCGGGCGGCGCGCAAGTGTTCGTCTCGCAGGTCTCGGCGGCCAACAGCACCGAGGTACGCGGCGAACAATTGCTGGCCGAAGTGCAGCAAATCCTGGCCGCCACCGGCGCCGCCAAGGTCAACCTGATCGGCCACAGCCACGGCGGGCCGACAGCGCGCTACGTCGCCTCGGTGCGGCCTGACCTGGTCGCCTCGGTCACGACCGTCGGCGGTGTCAACAAGGGCTCGCCGGTGGCCGATATCCTCCTGGGCGTGGCGCCGCCCAACTCGCTCTCGCGCACGGCGATCACCTCCGTCACCAACGGCCTGGCTGATCTCATCAGCTTCCTCTCCGGCAGCCCCAACCTGCCGCAAAACTCGATCGCCGCCGCCACCTCGCTCTCGACCGCCGGGTCGGCCCAATTCAATGCAGTGCATCCCGAAGGCGTCCCGACCAGCGCCTGCGGTCAGGGTGCGGCCCAGGTCAACGGCGTCCATTACTTTTCGTGGAGCGGCGCCCAGCCCGCCACCAACATATTCGACGTCTCCGACCCCTTCCTCGTGCTTACCTCGTTCGCCTTCGCCGGCGGCAGCAACGATGGTCTGGTCGGCACCTGCTCAAGCCACCTCGGCACCGTCATCCGCGACAACTACGGCATGAACCACCTCGATGAAGTGAATCAGACCCTGGGCCTGGTCAACATCTTCGAAACCAGCCCTGTCACCGTATTCCGCCAGCAGGCCAACCGCCTGCAAGGCCTGGGACTCTGACGAACGCAACGCGGGGCGAACGCCGCCCTGCCCGATGACACCATGAAGACACGCCACCTCCTGGCTTCGGCGGTGCTTTTTGCCGCCGTTTTTTGCCTCTACCTGCAGTTCACGTCCGCCCCCGCCCCGGCGCCGCAACAAGCTGCCGCGCGCGACGACAACCCCTTCACCTTCGTCAAATCGATGCAAGGCACCGAGCCCGACGGCAAGCTCAGCATTGCCGACGACAGCGTGCTCGCCAATGCCGAGCTGCGCCACCTGTTCGACTACTACCTCGGCGCCATCGGCGAAAAAACCTTGCCGCAAATCCGCGCCGAGATTGAATTGCAACTGACGCACCAGTTGCCCCCGGCAGCCAGCCTAAGCGCGAAACAGCTGCTGGAGCGTTACATCGCCTACAAGACCGCGCTGGTCGACATGGAAAAGACCCCGAAGCAGCAAACCGACGCCAACCCCTTGCGCGCGCGCCTCATCGCCATGCGCCAGGTGCGCGAACGTTTTTTCTCGCCCAAGGAAATCGCCGGCATGTGGGGCTTCGACGATGCCTACGACGACGACGCCGTGGCCCGCTGGGAAATCACGCAAGACCCGCATCTCAGTGCCGAGCAAAAACGCGCCAAACTGGCCAAGCTCGACGCCAACATGTCCCCCGCCCTGCGCGAAGAACGCGAAGCGCCGCTGAAGGTCGCAATGGAAGAGGACAAGGCCAGGCAAATGCGCGCCGCCGGCGCCGGGGAAGACGACATCTACCGCATGCGCGCCACCGCCTTCTCGCCCGAGGCGGCAGCCCGCATGGCGGCGGTGGATCAGGAAAACGCAAGCTGGAAAAACCGGATTGGCGATTATCTTGACCAGCGCAATAAAGTGCTGGGCAATACGAACCTGTCGGACGTTGACAGGCAGGCCGCCTTGCAGCAGCTACGCGATGCGCGGTTCAGCGTGAATGAACAAAAGAGGCTGGGAGCGTACGAATAGTCTGGCGAATTGAAAGCTCATCGCGCCGCGGCATCGGCCGTCCTCACCCCCACGGGCTTGGCGCCCTCATCGACCTTTTCCGAGCGCCGCGTCACCGACGACACCCATTGCGCGTTTTCTTTCGAGATCAACTCTTCCACGCGCTCCGCCAGCAGGCGGTCGGCATCATCGACATCGTGATACGTGCCGGCACCGGCGGCATGCAGGTATTTTTCCTGCTTGAGCGCCTCGGCCACGGCGCGGTAGTTGACCCAGTTGGTCTGCCAATCGAAGGTCGATTCGATTCCCTTCAAGACCGTGAGGCAGCCGGCGATCAAGGCGGACAGCAGGGCCGGATTCAGGCTCAGCAAGGTCGGTGTGCCGGATTGCGCCGCTATCGACGAGGCCAGGATGATCGACGCCGACAGCACGATCTGCGCCACCGAACTCCAGCGGTGCAGGCGCTGGTTGCGTCCCGCGCTTCTTTCATGCCATTGGATCTGCTCATCCAGGCGTGCCAGCGTGATGGCGCGCGATTCTTGCGACATGATGTTCTCCCTCGAATGATATGGTTCGCGCCGCCTTCAGATCCGGTGCTGCAGCGCATAGCGGCGGCAGGTCTCGATGAACCGCTTGCTGTCGTTTTCCTGATCCAATTCGGCCGCGAGCAAGCCGGTCAGCGCATCGAAATCAGGCGCCTTGGCGGCCGCGCGCTTGACCAGCAGGGCGGCCACCGGACCGATCACGTCGGCCAACGCAGTCTCCATGAACTTGAGCGCTTCCGGCGCCACCGGGACCATGGGCGCGGCCGATGACGCGGCCCGCGGCGCAACCGGCGCAGGCGTGGCACGCACCGAACTGGCTTCGGCCAGCGCCAGGGGTGGCGTGTCGTGGCCTTGCTGGGCAATGGCACGCACGTGGTTTGCCAGCGCTTCCATGTAGGACTCAAGCGGCTGGGCAAACGCATCGAACCAGTGCTGTGAGCTGAGGAAATATTCCAGGCTCTTTGACGGCAACACGTTTTCGATGCGCAAGGGGATGACGACGAGGTTCTTGTGCACCGCCCGCTCGATCTCGCGCTTGACCTGCTGCGAAGCATTCGAGCTGGCCGAAAAAACGAACAGCATGATGCGCACGGCATTCATCGCGTCGATGATCTGCTCGGCCCAGTCGCTGCCGGGCACGATGTCGCGCGGCGCGATCCAGCAGCGCAGCCCCGCCTGTTCCAGGCTGCGGCAGACGGCTTGCGCACAGGCTGAATCGACGTTGCTGTAGCTGATGAACAGATCGTGCTTCATGGCGACTCGAGCATTCCCATGAGTTTTTCCAGGCTCTTGCGCATGCGGTTGAACGACTTGCCGAGCCGGGAGATTTCGTCGTTGCCGGTCGCCGGAAATTCCGGCACGGTCAGATTGCCGCTGCTGATCTGGTCGGCCACCTCCGAGATGTTGACGATGGGCGCCACGACCATCCTGCGCAGCAGGATATTCAAGGCCCCGAAAGTGGCCATGAATACGGCCAGAAGCGACACGAAAAACACCAGGAAGGAATGCCCCGCTTTCTGGCGCGGCACCGACAGCGGCACTGAAACGATTTCCGCGCCGACCACTTCGTTCACCTTCCAGCCGAAGCCGTTTACCGCGCCATACAGTGCCGTCATTTCGGCCGGGGCAGACGCTGCGGTGGAGTGGCACGCGAGGCAGCGCCCATCTGTGATGCGAATCGGGTGCGCCACGTAAAGCGAAGGGCCGGTGGCGCTCGAGCGCTCGCCGACGATTTCGCTTTGCTCGGGCTTGTTGCGGAAATACTGGACCAGGTCTGCCTCCCAGTCGCTGGCCCGGTCCTTGAGATTGGTCGGGTTGAGCATTGCCGCCTTGTAGGAATAGTCCGGCAGATCCCGATGCAGATGCGCGAGCACCTGCATCGCCGAATAGTTCGGCACCGATTGCGGCGGGAAGTCGCGGCGCCCCGCCAGAAGCGGCCTGACTTCGTCGGCGGTATAGGCGCCCGCACTGCGCGCCGCCGCCATCAGTAACGCCGCGCTGGTGGCGGCTTCCGCCTTCGCGTTGTCCTGCAAGGCGGAGTAGGACACATAAGACACGACCGCCAGGCCGAACGCAAACGCTATTGCCAACACCAGGTTGACCCGCATGATAATACCCATACCGACGTGCTCCCTTTTTCCAGGCATGCGCTTCAGTCCAAACCGGCCGAACACGCATGACGACGCGCGCGCACGCCGAATGGTGTGCACGACTCCGGGGAAACACAGGCAAGTTGCATTTTTGTTGTCGGCAAGCGGGCACAAGGCGATCCGCCTGCCGGATAAGCCGCAGATTGCGGGATATCTCTTGTTTTCAGCAGCTTAGCCGGTTATTGTCAGCTTGGAAAGTCCCATATTTATGGGATGCCGCCAGCCATGGCGTGCAAATGAATCCCTTCCAATATCGGCGAAACCGGCACCTTACCAGTGGACCGGGTGAGTACGCTCAAGCACCTGGTGCACGTCATAGCTCATCACGGCCAGAAAGGCGGCAAGTGCAAGGTACAGCACGGCGTAGCTGATGCGCGTGTCGAGCGATACCTGGTAGTAGCCTTCCGGCATGTTCTTGCTGCCGGAGAGTGCCGCCTTGATCTGCGGGTAAGCCATGATACCGATGAGGATCAGCATTGGGCTGGGCCGATAGAAGAACAATGCAACCAAGAGGGGTACGCCGACTAACCAGACCTTAGGGGAAATTACCGCCGTGATGCGTCCGCCGTCAAGCGGGGATATCGGAATCAGGTTGAACAGATTGATGATCAATCCCGAATAGGAAAGGGCCAGCAGGGTCTCGTTGCCATATTGGTTCGACAGCCAATAACATCCGAGCGAAGCGGCGGTACCGAACAAAGGCCCGGCCACGCCGACATAAGCTTCTGTTTCGACATCGTGCGGCATGGATTTCAGTTCCACCCAGGCGCCGACGAAGGGGATGAAGGTCGGCAAGCCGACGGCCAGGCCGCGTTGGCGCGCCGCCAGATAATGCCCCATCTCGTGAATGAAGATCAACAGCACGAAACCGACCGCATACCACCAACCGAAGATCATGGCGTACAACGCAATCGACAACAGCATCGTCCCTGCGGTAATGCCGACTTTGCCCAGTTTTCCGGCGGCGAACAGCCACATCAACAATCTGCCCATCTTGCCCTTCCCGATTCGTTTCTTGCTGTGGCTCACAGCCTAACATACGCGCACTACGGCGGCCACATCATGCCGACGGTGGCACGCAAGACGTGAAAGCCCGTTGTCCTGGCCGAACCATCGCCACCAATCGCCAGAGCCTGCTATGAACTCAAGCGGGGGGGCGCGTTCCCTCTTGCGATAAGGGTAAAAGCAGGGTAAGAGCAGGACAAGCGCAATCGTGGGCGAAAAAAAACCGCGATACGCGGCATCTTTGCATCTCGAATGTTCGGCAAACGCCGGTTGCGAGATTTCGCAACCGGCATGCCTGCCTGGAATCAGTGCCCGCGCGCGGCTTTCGCGGAGCTGGTGGTAGGACCGCTACGCGCAATGGCCGGCGCGATGGCGATGGTCGTATCACCGGAAACCCAGTGAAGCTGTCCATGCAAGGCCGGCGTTCCGCCTTCGCAGTGCTGTTCGAAGCGCAAGTCGACTGCGCTCATCGTGCCACTGGTATAGGTAATGTCGTCGATCACGAACCAGCCGGTCAGGGTATTGCAGCCGCGCCCGTCGCCACTCCACGACAATCCGCCGGTGGTCGGGTTGTTGAAGGGATAGCGTTCGAGTCCGGAGTAATAGCCCGGCTGAAGCTGGGCGATCGAATTCATGCCCTTGAAGTCGCCGGTCCAGTTGTCGCCGCTACCACTATCATTGACAGTCGCGCTGAGCAAGATACCCGTCGCAGAAATGTTCAGCGTGGAGTTGCCCAGGGTATACAGCGTGGTAAGTCCGCCGCCAATATAGTCGCCGGCGTCGCTCGCCAAATAGAGGTAGTTGCCGCTGGCCGGCATGGTGCCCGAGGCAGGCGCCCAAAGACCGGCAGGCGGCGGATTGACTGGCGGAGGCGGTGCAGTAGGATCACCGGCGACCCAGTGAATCTTGCCATGCAGGGCTGCCGTGACACCTTCGCAATGCTGCTCAAAACGTGCATCGACTGAAGCCAGGCTGCCATTGCTGTACGTGATGTTGTCGATCACGAACCAGTCGGTCGAGGTATTGCAGCCTCGCCCATCGCCACTCCAGTCGAAACCGCCGGTGGTCGGGTTGTTGAAAGGATAGCGCTCCAGGTTGCCGTAATAGCCGACCTGGAGCTGGCTGATCGAATTCATGCCTTTTAAGTCGCCGGTCCAGTTGTCATTGCCGGTCACGCCCACGGTTAGCAGATTGCCGTTGGTGGAAACGCCAAGCGTGGCATTGGCCTGGGTATAGGTATAGGTTCCCCCGCCGCCGATGTAGTCACCCGAATCGCTCTGCAGATAGATATAGTTGCCGCTCGCGGGCGTGCTGCCCGAAGTCGGCTGCCACAATCCGGCTGGCGGCGTGACCGGGCCTGGCGGTTGCGAGGTATCGCTGGAGGTCCAGTGGATCTTGCCGTGCAAGGAAGGCGTTGCACCTTCGCAATGCTGCTCGAAGCGCCAATCGATTGCCGTCACGACGTTGTTGGTATAGGTCACGCTATCGACATTGACCCAGCCGGTCACGGTATTGCAGCCACGCCCCTGACCGGACCAGTCGACACCGCCGACCGTCGGCGTGTCAAACGGATAGCGCGTCAAATTGGGGTAGTAGCCTGGGGTCAGGACCGACAGCGTATTCGGCCCCGCGAAGTCGCCCGACCATGTTTCGTTGCCAGTCACCGTCACACTGACTTTATCCGCTGCGGTGGTGAGGCCGATCACAGAATCGATATTGGTATACAGGTAGGTGCTGCCGCCGCCGATGTAGTCGCCCGCATCGCTCTCGAGGTAGACGCAATTGCCGCTGGCCGGTGTTGAATTGGCCGGCGGCTGCCACAGGACTGGCGTCGGCGTCGGCGTCGGCGTCGGCGTCGGCGTCGGCGTCGGAGTTGGCGTCGGAGTTGGCGTCGGGGTTGGCGTCGGCGTCGGCGTCGGGGTCGGCGTCGGAGTAGGTGTTGGTGTCGGGGTAGGCGTCGATCCGCCCTGCAAGGTCAAAATGGTCTGGTTGCAATTGGCCTGGAACGTACTGGGGTTCGTATTCGAATTCACCCCGCTCAACATGTTGCGTGCGACCGCCGCGTCGGCGCTGCCCACATAAAATTGCTCGTCGCCCATCTCGGAGACGCGCGTGGTGAAGTAGGAAGCGACAGCCAGCCTGTTGTCGATAAGCTGAGTATCGAGTTGACCTTGTGTCGAGTTATTTGTCAGCGCGCCAGACATGATGGCCAGCGCCGCGTTACCGCGGCTAAGCGATCCGCTATCGATGGCATTGGACCAGAATTGCAAGCCCGAATCCTGAGGCGCGCGTCCGATTACATTATTGAAGACGGCCTTGACGAAGTCGCCCGAGCTTCCGCTGCCATACAAGGATTGCGATTCCGTACTCTTGCCGAAGCCATCGACCAGCGACTTGACCACGGGATTGGTCGCATATGCCGCTGCGAGGCCCGCGGCGGTCTTTGGCGCACTTGCCGCAGCCAGCGCCGCCTCGAAATCGGCCAGGCCGTTGGGATCGGCGGGGCGCCCGAAGTAGGCGATATATAACTGTTCGACCACGTCCTGATAACTGCCTTGAACGGTACTGGCTTTGGCATAGCGAACCATATGATGATTCGTCGAGCCGGGAGAATTGAGACTTCCCGAATCGCCGCCGTTGCAAGCGGCAAGAACGGCGGACGCAAGCGCAGGCACCACCAGATGGCGAGTTTTAGAACGCATGTGATCTCCCTGATATGGCCAGAACGGCCAGAGTAAGTTTTGGGAAAACTATACCATAAGTTTTCTCGGCAACAAGTCATCGATCGACAGAAAGTCGAATATTTAACTCTTTTTCTCACATTGAGAAATCCGCCACTGAGCCGATAGCCAAAGGTGCGGGCTTTCCTATCATCGAATTCAAAGAGGGGGTAAAAGCGATAACAAAAAGCCAAGGCGGGGTCAGGTGCTGCCTTGCGGGCGATGTTCCGGTCCCGCAGGGAGATCGATCACGGCGGCGACAACGTCTTGTCCTCAGGCCGGCCAAATGCGGTGGCTTGAGTCAAATACTCATCAATCAAATGTTTCACCGGTAGTGGGCCCGCCAGGCTTGCGGACCCATCCCGAGGATTCAGGAATTTTCCCTCAGCTAGCGGCCATCCACTGCGCTCAATGCCTCATGCGCCTGCCGGTCCGCGTGGTACGAAGAGCGCACCATCGGCCCGGAAGCCACGTGCGTGAATCCCATCTGTTCGCCCGTGACGCGCAAGGTGTCGAATTCCTCGGGAGTCACGTAGCGCTGCACCGCCAGGTGGTGTGCGGAAGGTTGTAGATATTGCCCCAGCGTGAGCATGTCAATGTCGTGCGCGCGCATGTCGCGCATCACGGCAACGACCTCTTCCATCGTTTCGCCCAGGCCCAGCATCAGGCCCGACTTGGTCGGCACCTTCGGATGCAAAGCCTTGAAGCGTTGCAGCAGTTGCAGCGAATGCTCATAGTCGGCACCGGGGCGCGCCTGCTTGTAAAGTCGCGGGATGGTTTCGAGATTGTGATTGAATACATCGGGCGGGGTCGCGGCGAGAATATCCAGCGCCACGTCCATGCGGCCGCGGAAGTCGGGCGTCAATACCTCGATCGTGATGCCGGGATTCTGCGCGCGCGTGTCGGCAATGCAGGCGGCGAAGTGCGCCGCGCCACCATCGCGCAAATCGTCGCGATCGACCGACGTGATCACCACGTAGCGCAAGCCCATGGCGCGGATGGTGCGCGCCAGGTTGGCCGGTTCTTCGGTATCGAGCGGATTGGGCCGCCCATGCCCGACGTCGCAGAACGGGCAGCGCCGCGTGCAGATATCGCCCATGATCATGAAGGTGGCCGTGCCGCCCTTGAAGCATTCGCCGATGTTGGGGCAATTGGCTTCTTCGCACACCGTGTGCAGATTGTTCTCGCGCAGGATGGCCTTCAGGCGCTGCACTTCCTTGGTGCCGGTAAACTCGGCGCGTATCCACTTGGGCTTGCGCAGGTATTCGCCCGGCTGGGTCGGCACAATCTTGATCGGAATGCGCGCCATCTTGGCCGCGCCGCGCAGCTTTTCGCCGGCTTGCACGGGCTTGGCTTCAGCCTGAGTGGGGTCGCTCATGATCGATTCAGCCGCGGAAATAACGCTGCGGCACGAAAGGCGTCTTGGCCACTTCAACGGCGACAGGCTTGCCGCGCACGATGGCGTTCAAGGCGGTGCCGATCTTGGCGTATTCGGTTTCGACGTAGCCCATCGCCACCGGGCCGCCCAGCGTGGGGCCGAAGCCGCCGCTGGTGACCTTGCCGATGGTCTTGCCATCGGCCGACACCAGTTCCGCACCCTCGCGCACCGGCATGCGATCCTTCACCAGCAGGCCGACGCGCTTCTTCGCCACACCTTCGGCCAATTGGCGCATGATGATGTGGTCGCCGGGATAACCGCCGGGGCGCGCGCCATCGGCGCGACGCGCCTTCGACAACGCCCAGGCAATGCTGGCTTCGACCGGCGTGGTGTTGGTATCCATGTCGTGACCGTACAGGCACAGGCCTGCTTCGAGGCGCAACGAATCGCGCGCGCCCAGGCCGATGGGCGCCACTTCGGGTTGCGCCAGCAACAGGCGCGCCACTTCCTCGGCATGCGAATTCGGCACCGAGATTTCGTAACCGTCTTCGCCGGTATAGCCCGAGCGGCTGACATAGCATTCGACGCCGGCGAGCGTAATCCGGCCCGTATCCATGAACACCATCCTGGCGCATTCGGGAGCGAAGCGCGCCATCACGGTGGCGGCCGCCGGGCCTTGCAGCGCCAACAGTGCGCGCTCGCTCAATTCCAGGATCTCGCACTTGCCGGCAAGATGCTTGCGCATGTGCGCGATATCCTGTTCCTTGCACGCCGCGTTGACCACGACGAACAAATGGTCGCCGCCATTGGCCACCATCAGGTCGTCGAGCACACCGCCGGTCTCGTCGGTGAACACAGCGTAGCGCTGGCAGTTCGAGCCCAGATCGACCACATCGATCGGCACCAGCGATTCGAACACGCGCGCCACATCGGGGCCGGACAGGCGCACCTGCCCCATGTGCGAGACGTCGAACAAGCCGGCTTGCGTGCGCGTATGATTGTGTTCCTTCAGCACGCCGCTCGGATACTGCACCGGCATGGAATAGCCGGCGAACGGCACCATCTTGGCGCCCAGTTCGACGTGCAGGTTGTACAGCGGGGTTTTGTGTAGTGTGTCGCTCATATTTTTTCCTTCTTAGCACTCAATCACGTTGACGGCGAGGCCGCCGCGTGCGGTTTCCTTGTATTTGATCTTCATGTCGGCGCCGGTCTCGCGCATGGTCTTGATGACCTTGTCGAGCGAGACGTAATGATGGCCGTCGCCGCGCAAGGCCATGCGCGAGGCATTGATCGCCTTGATCGAGCCCATGGCGTTGCGTTCGATGCAGGGCACCTGCACCAGGCCGCCGATCGGGTCGCACGTCAGACCGAGGTTATGTTCCATGCCGATTTCAGCCGCGTTCTCGACCTGCTCGGGTGTGCCGCCCATGACCTCGGTCAAGGCGCCGGCGGCCATCGAACACGCCACGCCGACCTCGCCCTGGCAGCCGACTTCGGCGCCCGAGATGGAAGCATTTTCCTTGTACAAAATACCGATGGCGGCGGCGCACAGCAGGAAGCGCACCACGCCGTCATCGTTGGCATTGGAATAGAAGCGGTGATAGTAGTGCAGCACCGCCGGCACGATGCCGGCTGCGCCGTTGGTCGGCGCCGTCACCACGCGTCCGCCGGCGGCGTTCTCTTCATTGACGGCCAGCGCGTAGAGGTTGACCCAATCCATCGTCGTCAATGGATCGCGCAGGCTCATCTCGGGCTGGGAAGACAGCTTGCGGTACATCTCGGCGGCGCGGCGCTTGACCTTCAAGCCGCCCGGCAAGATGCCTTCGGTATGGCAGCCGTTGTGGACGCATTCCTGCATCACCTTCCAGATGTTGAGCAAGCCGGCGCGCGTTTCTTCCTCGGGGCGCCACACCTTCTCGTTTTCCAGCACCATCTGGCTGATCGACATCTTGTGCTCTGCGCACATGCGCATCATCTCGTCGCCGCTCTTGAACGGGTAAGGCAATACCGTGGTGTCGGCCACGATGCGATCCTTGCCGGCCGCTTCCTCGTTGACCACGAAGCCGCCGCCGACCGAGTAATACACCTTGTTCAGCAATTCGTTGCCGGCCGCATCGAGCGCCGTGAAGCGCATGCCGTTCGGATGGAACGGCAGGGAGTTGCGGCGATACATCAAGAGGTGCTCGCTCTCGTCGAACGCGATCTCTTTCTCGCCCAAGAGCAGGATGCGCTTGCTGGCGCGGATCTGCGCCAGCTTGGCCTCGACCGTGGTGGTATCGACCTGGTCCGGCGCCTCGCCCTGCAAACCCAGCAGCACAGCCTTGTCGCTGCCGTGGCCCTTGCCGGTGGCACCGAGCGAGCCGTACAGCTCGGCCTTGACCGACACGGTAGCGCCAAGCAGATCCTGCTCCTTCAGCCGCGAGGCGAAGCGCAATGCCGCGCGCATCGGCCCGACCGTGTGGGAACTCGACGGGCCGATGCCGATCTTGAACAACTCGAAAACGCTGATGGCCATTACGTTACCTTTGGGGGATAGGGCTTAGTCGGGCCTTCAAAAATCACTCGTAATCGGACAATGGCGGGCAGGAGCACACCACGTTCCGGTCGCCATAGACATTGTCCACGCGGCCGACCGGAGGCCAGTATTTGCTGCCATCCTTGAGCGATTTGACCGGGAAGGCGGCTTCCTCGCGCGTGTAGGCGCGGTCCCACTCGCCGGTGATATCCATTGCCGTGTGCGGCGCATGGCGCAGCGCGGTGTCCTCGGCCTTGATCTTGCCGGCCTCGACGGCGCGGATTTCCTCGCGGATCGCGATCATCGCGTTGCAGAAACGATCCAGCTCGTCCTTCGATTCGCTTTCGGTCGGCTCGACCATCAGCGTGCCCGGCACCGGGAAGGACATGGTCGGCGCATGGAAGCCGAAATCCATCAGACGCTTGGCCACGTCGTCCACGGTAATGCCGGTCGCATCCTTCAGGGGGCGCAGATCGACGATGCACTCGTGCGCCACGATACCGTTTTCACCCGCGTACAGGATCGGGTAATGCGGCGCCAGGCGGTTGGCGATGTAGTTGGCGTTCAAGATCGCCATTTCGCTGGCAGCTTTCAAGCCTTTGCTGCCCATCATCGCGATATAGGTCCACGAGATCGGCAGGATCGAGGCGCTGCCCCAAGGCGCAGCCGTCACGGGCGCGAAGCTGCCTTCAAGCATGCCATGGCCCGGCAGGAACGGCGCCAGATGCGACTTGACGCCGATCGGGCCGACGCCGGGGCCGCCGCCGCCGTGCGGAATGCAGAAAGTCTTGTGCAAATTCAGGTGCGACACGTCGCCGCCGAACTTGCCCGGCGCGCACAGGCCGACCATGGCGTTCATGTTGGCGCCGTCGATATACACCTGCCCACCATTGGCATGCACGATGTCGCAGATTTCGCGGATCGCCTCTTCGAACACGCCGTGCGTCGAGGGATAGGTCACCATCAAGGCAGCGAGATCATTCTTGTGCTCTTCCGCCTTGGCCTTCAGGTCAGTCACATCGACATTGCCGCGCTCGTCGCACTTGACCACCACCACCTGCATGCCGGCCATGTGCGCCGTCGCGGGGTTGGTGCCGTGCGCCGAACTCGGGATCAGGCAGATCTTGCGGTGGCCTTCGCCGCGGCTCTTGTGGTAAGCGGCAATCGCCAGCAAACCGGCATACTCGCCCTGCGAACCGGCGTTCGGTTGCAGCGACACGGCGTCGTAGCCGGTGCAGGCCACCAGCATTTGTTCCAGTTCGGTGATCAGTTGCTTGTAGCCCTGCGTTTGCTCGAGCGGAGCGAACGGGTGGATCGCACCGAATTCCCTCCAGGTCACCGGAATCATTTCGGTGGTGGCGTTCAACTTCATGGTGCACGAGCCGAGCGGGATCATGGTACGGTCGAGCGCCAGATCCTTGTCGGCCAGCTTGCGCAAGTAGCGCAGCATCTGCGTTTCCGAATGATGCGTGTTGAATACAGGGTGCGTCAGGTAGGCGCTCTTGCGCACCAGGCCGGCAGGGATACGGTCGGCGGCGGCGGCTTCGCAAGCGGCGAAGTCGGGAGCCGTCTTGCCGGCAGCAAACAGCGACCATAGCGTCACGATGGCAGCGCGCGTCGTGGTTTCATCGATGGAGATACCGACATGGCTGCCATCGACGCGGCGCAGGTTGATCGAAGCGGCACGCGCGGCATCGTGCACCGCTTGCGTGGCGGCACCGGTACGCACAACGATGGTGTCGAAGAAGGACTTGGTCGTCACTTCGAGGTCAAGCTTCTTCAAGCCAACGACTAAGGTCGAAGCCAGGCGATGCACGCGCGTCGCGATGGTTTTCAAACCCTCCGCGCCGTGATAGCAGGCATACATGCTGGCGATATTGGCCAACAGCACCTGCGCCGTGCAAACGTTGGAGGTGGCCTTTTCGCGGCGGATGTGTTGTTCGCGCGTCTGCAACGCCAGGCGGTAGGCCGGGTTGCCGTGACTGTCGATCGACACGCCGACCACACGGCCCGGCATGACGCGCTTGTTGGCATCGCGCGTGGCGAAGTAAGCCGCATGCGGGCCGCCGTAACCGAGCGGCACGCCGAAACGCTGGGCCGAGCCGACAGCCACGTCGGCGCCGAATTCGCCGGGAGGCGTCAACAGCGTCAAGGCCAGCAGGTCGGCCGCCACCACCACCAGCGCATGCTTGGCATGTGCCTTCTCGACCGTTGCGGCGTAGTCATGAATTTCGCCGTCCAGCGCCGGGTATTGCAACAGCACGCCGAAGCAATCGAGATCGTCCAAGGCCGTGCGATGGTCGCCCACGACCACGTTGATGCCGATCGGCTCGGTACGCGTCTTGATCACATCGATGGTTTGCGGGAAGCAGTCTTGCGACACGAAGAAGGTCGTGCTCTTGCTCTTGGAGACGCGCTGGCAGAACGTCATGGCCTCGGCGGCGGCGGTCGCTTCGTCCAGCAGCGAGGCGTTGGCGATTTCCATGCCGGTCAAGTCCGACACCATGGTCTGGAAGTTCAACAAGGCTTCCAGGCGGCCCTGCGAAATTTCGGGCTGGTAAGGCGTGTAAGCGGTATACCAGGCCGGGTTTTCCAGAAGGTTGCGCAATATCACAGGTGGCGTGTGGGTGTTGTAATACCCTTGGCCGATGTAGGACGTGAACACCTGGTTCTTGGCGGCGATGGCACGTAAGACTTCGAGCACTTCGGGTTCGCTCTTCGATTCGCCGATCGCAAGCGGGTCGTGGCGCAAAATCGAGGCCGGCACCACCTTCTTGATGAAGGAATCCATGCTGTCATGGCCGAGCTGGGCCAGCATGGCCCGTTGCTCGGCCGCACCCGGGCCGATGTGACGGTCGATAAAGTCGCCGTGTTGCTCCAAATCCGCCAATGCAGGACGTTGCTGACTCATGGTATTCCTCTTTCTTCGATCAAAATCAATCACTTTGTTGCAGGTTCGCGCTTAGTCGAGGTCCTTGATGTAAGCGTTGTATGCGGCTTCATCCATGAAACCGTCAAGGGATTCGCTGGTCTTGATCTTGAAGAACCAGCCCGCCCCCATCGCGTCTTCGTTGACCTTGGCCGGTTCGTCGGCCAGGGCGCCATTGACTTCGGTCACGCTGCCGTCAACGGCCATGTTGATCTCGCCGGCGGTCTTGACCGATTCGATCACGGCCGCTTCCTCGCCCTTGGCCAGGGTGGCGCCGACTTCCGGCAATTGCACGAACACGATGTCGCCCAAGTGGCCCTGCGCATAATCGGTGATGCCCACGGTCACGCTGCCGTCGGCTTCGCTACGCAGCCATTCATGTTCTTTGGTGTAACGGGTGGTCATGGAATGTTCTCCTTGGTAGTGTGGGTAGGTCGGCTGGCGGATACTGTTTTTCCGGCCTGCCGCAGCCCGATTTTCGGGCCTGCGGACACCTCTGATTTAACCGGAAATTCTAGAATGCTACAGATTGTTTAGGTATTCAATCGATGGCTTCAAATATTTTCCATCAAAGAAAAATCCGATCAATATTTTCAAAAATAAAAATATTATCGATAAAATTTCAATTTTTGAAAATACGTTGATACCAGGGAAGCGATCCTGCCCCGTCCCACCGACAAAGCGGGACCGCAATAACAGGAAATCGAAACAAAAGAGGGGAAACGGCGTCAGAAGCAGCCGGTTAGTGCAATACCGACCAATCCGGCGCATCGATCTCATGCGCCATGGCCGGCGCATTGGCTTCGCGGATGTCGTAAGCGATGTTGGCCAGGAACAGGATATCGCGGTAAGCCGCCAGGTCGAAGCCCTGGCGCCGGCCATCGCGGTCGTCGATCAGCAGGTTTTCCATGAAGGGCACGATGTCGTCGGTATTCCACAACTGCGCGATTTTCTTCAACAGTACCGGGAAATCTTCCAGGCTGCGCTGATGCTGCAGCAAATCCTTCTCTTCCCAGGCAATGACCTTGCCGTTGAAAATGTGCTCGAAGCGTTCGGTCAGCTCCACGTATTTGTCGTGGTCGCCGACCATCCGGTACAGGTCGAACAGATAGAGCCAGGGCAAAGGGGAACTGGGCCGCTCGCTGCCCCAGTTCGATTCGAGAATCTCGATGGCGCGTTGCGGTTGCTGCATGTCCATCCAGAATTCGGCTTGCTGGATTTCGTCAAGGATCTCTTCCGCGTCCGGCAGGGATTGGCGCACATTGCCGGGAAACTTGTATTCGCTTTCGCCACTTTCCGGCTGGTCCGGCCGCTTCATGGCCAAGGTCGCCATGAAATCATCCTTGCGCGGGGCCGGCGCAGGAGCGGGCACAACGTCGTCCAAGCCATCGAGGTCGGGCAAATCCACTTCGGGCGCATGGATAACGGGTTTGCCCTCTTGCCGCGGCGCGGGCTTGGCCCTCACCGGCTCGTCGAGGAAGTCGTCGTCCATGCTCGTGTGGTAGCGCGATCTGGGCCCCTCCTCCTGCGCCGCATCGCCGGGCAACATCTCTTCCCACGAATGGTTGATGCCGGCCTGGATCTGGCGCGAACGCCAGATCAGCCAGGCGATCGCGACGAGGCAAGCCAGCAACAGGAAATACAGATAGAGCTGACCGCCCTGCGTCTCTTTTTCCTTGCGCGCCGCGTCGAGGTCGGCCATCTGCTTGGCGTTGAGCCTTTTCAACTCTTCGGTCTGGGCTTCGAGCTTGGTGATCTTGGCCTGCAACTCCTTGAGTGCGACGTCGGTGGCGTTCGGTACCGGTGCGCCGGCAGCCTCACCAACCGCCGCAGGGGTGCCTTGCGCCGCATTTCCCGGTGGCGCATTCCTGGTATCGAGGTCGCCATTCTCGCCATGCAAACCATGCGACATCGAAAGGTGCAGGCTGTCTGCACCGTTGAGACTGTCGTCCACGCTGGCGTCGTCCCCCAGGTGCAAGACATTACGAAAGGCCTTGGCTGCGTGCCTGGCGCGCTGTTTCTCCAGCGCCGTGCTCGATTTCAGGCTTGAAGATTGGGCCGGCGCCGGCGCGATCTCGGAAGAAGGCCCGGTCGCGGCATCATTGGTGTGGCGGCGCCGCGACTTCCGCGGTGCCGCGTCAGCGCTCGTTGCCGGTTGCACCAGTACCGATGCGGCCGGCGGAGGCGATGCCGTGGCCGGCTTGCCCGGCGCAACAACGGGAGGGTTCACCACCAACGGCGAGGTGATCTTTTCCGGGTCGAGCAAAATCTGAAAATCGCGCCGCGTTTGCGTCGCGCAGGTATATTCGACGCTTAACTGTACGACGGGTTCGCCCACCGCTTCACGCGTGCCGACATAAAGGCGCGCGTTGCCATCGCTGTCATTGACGTTAAAGGTGACCTTGCCGAGGTGGTCGCCATCGAGCGACGTGAGATTGGCCTTGAAACAGCGCAGATCGGCATCACCGTTGACGCCGACCAGCATCACGTCGGCCAGAAACGGCTGGCCCAAGGCGGAATGGCGCGTAATCTCGCCGAAACCGAGCGCCATGGCCGGGGCTGCGGAAATGCAATAGAGCAAGGCGGCGCAGGCGCCCGCCTTCATGACGCCGCGAAATGCCGGCGCCGCAAGCTTGTTGCGCAAGCGACTTCTGGGCCAAGCCGCCTGTTTGTTAGGTATCCCTGCTACTTCCATATCCGCCATTTCCCGTTGGAAATGTGAAATCTTTTGTATCCGAAACGCATCGCCTCGAACTTTCGACCTGTCCGACGCTACCGCGTTCCCTGCGGAAACGTGATCAATCGCTGCACGAACGCGGCAAGTCCTCTCTTATTGCGAAGGAGTTAGCGCTAGTGTATATGACAGCTCTATGATTAAATGTTAATTCTTGCAAATTAACAATGAAAATCGTGCATAACAGACAATTTACACTTGCATAAGATTTTTTTCTTGTCAAAGCGTTACGCCCTATGCTTGGAAGCCCGCGTCCGTCCGGATCAGCCGGGGAAGATTGCCTGTGCGGTCGATTCAAGGATCGATCACTGCGGCGCACGCATCGGTAGGCACGGCAGCGACATGCCCCACTACGGGCACCATTTTCAAGGCCGCAGAAGTCACGCGGCAAGGCGCGGCCATCACACCACAGCCGCCGAGCCCCATCACCATGGCGCCCAGCGCCGCCGCAGCTATCAAACGCTTGCCGCCGCAAGCGGAAATCGCCGTCACAAACTTGATCATCACAACCTGCCTCCGGAATTGCCTCTACAAAAACCGATTCCATTCTAACCGGAGGCCCGGAGGCGAGAAGCAAGCAATTGTTACCGTTTGCGTTTTCGATACAATGATCTGACCCCAAGCGCTGTCGCAACGGCAATCACCATCACGATGATGGCAACCGGCAGCGGCACCGGCGACTTGCGTTGCTCAGCCAGCGCAGCGCCGTCGCGCAACTCCTGCGGGAAGGGGCGCGCATCGACCGGTACAATCTGCCACTGCGCATGATCCTTGGGCGCGCGATCCATGTATTCACCGAACGAAAACACCGGGTTGGAGCCGAAGGCGCGGGAGGACGGCACCTGGGGAATGCGCACCACGTAGACCGCCTCCACATCGCTTTGCAATTCCTTCTCGAAACCATCGAGCGAGCGTGTCGCGCGGCCACTCACCAGATCGAGCAAGTCCCGTCCCGCCGCATCGAACGCCACCGCGGGCAAGAGATGCGTGGTTTCCTCGGTCAAATAGTCGTAAATCTTGCGCCCGCTCTCCAGGCTGCCGTCCTTGGCCGCAAGATAGGCATACGCCGCAATCGCCTTGGCCCAACCCGTCGGCCCGCGTTCGGGAATATTCCAGCCCAGGGCCTTGAACACGTCGAGGCTGATGCCGGCGCAATTGGCCGCCGCATGCTGATAAACAAAATCGTGGCGATAAAAATGGTTGTAGGCCCGTTCGACCGCGCCCTGATAGGCGATGGCCGTGCGCGGATTGTTCAACACGGCCACCATCATGTAAGACGGACGGTAATACTGCTGGCCGCTATTCAAATCCATCAGGTAATTGTCCATCGGCACCGAGGCCGCGACGATGCCCTTCTCGCTGAACGAATCGAGATTGTAGAAATTATTGACGATCCAGCCCGACCAGTCGCCGGTGCCGAATCTGCCGGTGGCAATGGCAAAGTGGCCGCCATAGGCTTCGTCGTCGTCGCCTTGCGCACCATTCAACATCACGCCGATGACAGCCTTGTCCTGCCATTGGCGCGGCTGACCCGGCTGGCGTTCCCACAACAATTGCGCGGAGAACGCACTCTTCGCGCCGCCTTGTTCGGCCTGCACGAATGCGGTCAGCGCCTTGTCATCCTTGGGCGGCGCCAGCGTCAGCTTGGCGGCATCGATATTGAAGTCGCCGGGCCAGATCGTGCGCACCACGAATACCGGCTTGCCCGCATCATCCTGAACCTTGCCGCGCAAGCGCAGCGGCCGGTTGGCGAAATAAGCTACCGTGGCGTCGTTGTAGTACGAACGATTGCTCGCGATCCTGGGCACGACACGGAAGTCAAGCGCATTGCCGTCGGCCGTCTTGAGCGCCTTGCCGTCGGGCGCCATCGTCACGCCATCGAGCACCTGCGGCGACCCGAGCCATATCAGCGGAGGATAGGTCAGCGATTGCACTTCGGGCGTGGCCGACCATTGCCTGATGTCGGCCACGTGGTCGAGCGTGGTGGAGAACGATGCCTGCGGCACATCGGGCTTGGGCAGCGCCACCAGATCATCCTGGAAATACCACATGCCCTGCCTGAGCTTGCCGCAATTGCAATCGCCGCGCGCCTGGTGGAAATTCTGCGCCGGGAACAAGCCCAGCGCTTCATCTTGCAAGGCATCCCTGACCGGCAACCCCTGCGCCGCCGCGCCACCGGACAACACGATCCCTGCGGCGGCGAGCCACGTTGCTTTCTCCATCCCTGACCTTTTTGGCAACTTATTATCGATGCTTCGATCTTAGCCGAAGCATCGGCAGCACGCAATCCATACACTCCTCCCATCACCCACCAAAAGGAGTAAGCATGGCCGTCACCTGTTTCATTCGCTATCAAATCGATCCGTTCCAGCGTGCCGCCTTTCGCGACTATGCGGAAAACTGGGGCCGCATCATCCCGCGCTGCGGCGGCCACCTGCTCGGCTACTTCCTGCCGCACGAAGGCAGCAACGACATCGCCTGGGGCTTGATCGCCTTCGACAGCCTGGCTTCCTACGAAGCCTATCGCCAGCGCCTGAAGCAGGACGACGAAGGCCGCAAAAACTTCGCCCTGGCGCAGGAAAAACGCTTCATCCTGCGCGAGGAACGCAGCTTCCTGGAAAACGTCGAGCAAACCTTTTGCATTGCTCCGCGGGTGGCCGCATGATCGCCGTCATCTTCGAGGTCGTGCCGCGCGACGGGCAACAGCAAGCCTATCTCGATGCCGCAGCGCGGCTGCGCCCCATTCTGGAAAAAATCGATGGCTTCGTCTCCATTGAGCGCTTTCAAAGCCTGACCAATCCAGCCAAGCTGCTCTCGCTGTCGTATTGGCGCGATGAAGAAGCGGTGAAGGCCTGGCGCAATCAGGAAGGGCATCGGCTCACCCAGTCCCAGGGGCGCAACGAGATCTTTGCCGATTATTCCCTGAACGTGGCCCAGGTGTTGCGCAGCTACGGGATGAATGAGCGGGAAGAAGCGCCGGCCGATTCGCGGGCCGTGCATGGCTGAGTCCCAATAAGGGCGCGGACGAAAAAAACCCGCAGTCGTAAAACTGCGGGTTAAGTCCAATTTTCATTACGAATATTGGAGGAGACAAGCGCAGGATACTGCGCTGCATCAAATACAGATACTTTATTCTGGAAATAGCCGATATTCACACGGGAAATGGGTTGCCAAACCATCATGGCAAAGGCTGGTACTTTGCAGCAAGCTCCTCCATAATGGGATCATCCTGCCACGCCATGAGGGCTTGCCATGTTCCAGAAGATTCTCGTCGCCTACAACGAATCGCGCGAGAGCCGCGCCGCGCTGCAAGCCTGCATCCGCCTGGCACCGGGGCCGCAAGCCGACGTGCATCTGGTCGGCATCATGAACATGGGCACCTACCTGATGGCCGGCGAGCACGTCTGCGAAGCCATGCTGGCCGCTGAAAAAGGCAAGGTCGACAGCGAAGTCAACGCCAACCACGCCATCCTGGCGGCGGCGGGCTTGAACGTGATCGACCACGTCTGCGCCGGCGAGCCGGTTGCCGTCATCTCGGAACTGGTGGAAAAGCTCGGCATCGAACTCGTCATCGTCGGCCACGCCCGCAGCAAGCCGCTGGCGATGCGCTGGTGGCGCGGTTCCGCCGATTCGATCCTGGTCGAAAAAATCCGCTGCCACGTGCTGCTGGCGGCCGACGCCAATTAAATACTGCAGGCGGTTTGCCACAAAAGGGGCGCCGTCCTTGCCCATCCTCGCAATTCCGCCTGTTTACCTGCACACGCTAGTGCGCCCCGCCCGCATCGATCGGCGCCGAGGATTTCACCGGCTTGGTCATCCACAACAGCGCGATCAGGCCGATGAAGAGTACCGACGAAATCCAAAAGATATCGGTCGCAGCCGACGTCGCGGACTGAACCGTCAGCGTGCGCTCGATCACGGCCCAGGCGCCCTGCTCGGGCAAGCCTTGCGCGCCAAGGCTCTGCACCGCCTGGCCGAAGGCCGGGTTGAGCACGCCGCTGTGCTCGGCCAGTTGCGCATGATGCAGGGTCGTACGGTTTTCCCAGATGGTCGAGGCCACGGAAGTGCCGATGCCGCCGCACATGATGCGCACAAAGTTCGACAAGCCGGCCGCCGCCGGAATCCGGTCCGGCGGCAGTCCCGACAGGATGATGGAAGTCAGCGGGATGAAGAACATCGCCATTGCCGCACCCTGGATGATGGTCGGCACCATTAGCGCAGGCACGTCGACGTCCACGGTAAAGCGCGAGCGCAGATAAAACACCGTGGCGAAAATGATGAAGGCCGTGGTCGCAACCAGCCGCGCATCGATCTTGGGCAGCAGCTTGCCGACGATGGGCGAGAGGATCACCGCCAATATTCCCACCGGCGCCATCACTTTGCCCGCCTCGGTCGCGGTATAGCCCAAGGTGGTCTGCAGCCACAGCGGCAGGATCACCAGGTTGCCGAAGAACAGGCCGTAGGCCACCGAGATCGCCACCACGCCGCCGGAGAAATTGCGCCCCTTGAACAAGGAGAGATCGACCACCGGATGCTTGTCGCCCAATTCCCAGATCACGAAATAAATGAAGCCCACGATGGCCAACCCGGCCAGCACCACGATTTCACCCGAATTGAACCAGTCGAGTTCCTTGCCCTTGTCGAGCATCAGCTGCAGCGAGGCGACCCATAGCACCAGAAGCCCCAGCCCCACCTTGTCGATCGGCCGCTTGATGATGGCCGATTCGCGCTTGTGGTAAATACCCCAGGTGGCCCAGGCGGCGAAGATGCCGATCGGGATGTTGATGTAGAAAATCCACGGCCAGGTATAGTTGTCCGAGATCCAGCCGCCCAACAGCGGCCCCATGATGGGCGCAACCAGCGTGGTCATGCCCCAGAACGCCAGCGCCATCCCGCTCTTGGCCGGCGGATAGCTGGAGAGGATCAGCGATTGCGACAGCGGAATCATCGGCCCGGCCACGGCGCCTTGCAGCACGCGCGCGGCGATCAGGGTCGAGATGTTCGGCGCCATGCCGCACAACCACGATGAAATCACGAACAGGATGATGGACGTCACGAACAGCCGCACCTGCCCCACGCGCATGGTGAGCCAGCCGGTCAATGGCACGGAGATCGCGTTGGCCACCGCGAACGAGGTGATGACCCAGGTACCCTGCTGCGGCGAGACGCCCAGGTCGCCCGAAATCGCGGGGATCGACACGTTGGCAATCGAAGAATCGAGCACGTTCATGAACACCGCCAGCGACAGGGCAATCGTGCCCAGCACCAGGGCGCCGCCTTGCAACGGCTGCGGCGGGGCTGGTGGCTGCGACGGCGCTGGTGGAACCGGCGGCGTGGTATTGGAGTCGCTCATGGTCTGGGCCTGTTGTCGTCTGCCGATTACTTGGCTTCGCCCTTGGCGCTATTTTCGGCCACGATGTGCGCAATCAAGGCGGCGGCATCGTGGTCGGCCTGGTCGAACACGCGGGTCTCGTAAGCGGGCGCGCTGCGGACCGGCGCATTTTGCGTCAGCGACGTGCCGTTATCATTGGCCACGTCAACCTTGATCTGCATCGACAAGCCGATGCGCAGGGGATGCGCTTCGAGTTCGGCGGGGTCCAGCGCGATGCGCACCGGCACACGCTGCACGATCTTGATCCAGTTGCCGCTGGCGTTCTGCGAAGGCAGGAGCGCGAAGGCCGCGCCGGTGCCGGCAGCAAGCCCCTGCACCTTGCCGTGATAGGTCACGTCGGAACCATAGATATCCGAGCGCAGCGTTACCGGCTGGCCGATCCGCATGTGCGCCAGTTGCACCTCCTTGAAATTGGCATCGGCCCACAGTGCATTCAACGGCACGATGGACAGCAGCGGCGCGCCCGGGGCGATACGCTGGCCCACCTGCACCGAACGGCGTGCAACGTAACCCGTGATCGGTGCCGGCAGCGTGGCGCGCGAATAGGCCAGGTAAGCGGCTTGCACCTGCGAGGCGGCGCGCTGCACGTTGGGGTGGTTGGCCACGTTGGTATGGTCGGTCAGCACACGGTTCGAATTCAATTGCTCGCGCGCCGCTTCAAGCGCCGACTGTGCGGACTGCAACGCAGTCTTGGCATGCTCGATCTCTTCCTTCGACACGGCGCCGGTGCCGGCCAATTCCTGACGCCGCTTCAGGTCCGACGCCGCGCGCTCGACTTCGTCGCCACGCTGCTTGACGTTGGCTTCCAGCGTGCTGTTGTTGACGTAATAGGTGCGCACTTCGCGCACGGTCTGCGCCAATTGCGCTTCGGCCTGGTCGAGCGCGACCTTCGCGTCGGCGCGGTCAAGCTCGACCAGCGGCTTGCCTGCTTGCACCAGATCGGTATCGTCGGCATTGATCGCCGTCACCGTGCCGCCGACCTGGGACGTTACCTGGACCAGGTTGCCCGCCACATAGGCGTCGTCGGTCGATTCGTAATGGCGCGCATAAATCATCCACCATGCGCCGTAGCCGAGCAGCACGACGACGAGCAGAAAGGTGAAGCCGATCAACAAGCCGCGGCGATTGCCGCCGGCTGCCGGCGTAGTTGCAGTGGTAGCGTTCATGATGCGGTTTTCCCGTTATTGGAATTGGAGGAAGTCGATGAATTCGTCGATGAATTTGTCGACGAGTTTGTCGATGATGAAGCAGCAGGTACGGCCAATCCGCTGGCGTCGGCATCGAAGCCGCCGCCCAAAGCCTTGATCAACGAGACCCGCAAATCGGCACGGCGCGCATCGATATCCGTTTGCAGCTTCTTCTGCGTCAGCCAGGCCGATTCCGTCCCCAGCACTTGCAGCATGTTGATCGTGCCGACCTGTTCGCGCTGGCGCGCCAGTTTCAGGTTCGCTTCCGCCGCCGCCGTGGCGACATGCTGGTTCTCGCTCTGCACCGTGGCAAAATGCGCCGATTGCACCTGATCAGCCACGTCGTGCAAGGCATCGTTCAAGGCCTGGTTATAGGTGGCAATCGCGCCGTCGTAAGCCGCCGTGCGGCCCTTCAACTGCGCGCGCAGGCGGCCGCCCTCGAACACCGGCATCGTGATGGCCGGGCCGAGGCCGAGCGTACGCGCACCGGGCTTCAGGATGTCGGACCAGGCCAGCGCCGATTGGCCGATAAAGGCCGTGATGTTCACGTTGGGATAAAACTGCGCCTTGGCATCGGCAATGCCGCCCTGCGCCGCCTCGACGCGCCAGCGCGCCGCCACGATATCGGGGCGACGGCCGAGCAGATCGAGCGGCAAGTTGTCCGGCAGGTCGGACGTAGCCGCAGCGGGCAGCGCCGGCGCGGGGATCGACAGGCCGCGATCCGGCCCCTTGCCCAGCAGCGCACCAAGCTGGTTGCGCGACAAAGCAATCGCTTCCCGCCACTGCGCCTCTTCATTCTTCAAGGCCGCAGTCTGTTGGATGGTAGTCTGCTTCTCCGATTGCGTATCGAGGCCGGCCTTCAGGCGCAACAAGGTCAATTGGTCGACTTGCGCGCGGATCGCCTGCTGGTGCTGCACGATATCCAGTTGTTCGTATTGGCGCGCGAGTTGGACCCAGGTGCGTGCCACGGCGGTGGCGATCATCAGGCGCGCATTGTATTGCTCGGCCTGGGATGCCCTTTCATCCGATACGGCCTGGCGCAATTCGGCATCGTGCTTGCCCCAGAAATCGAAGTCGTAGGAGAAATTCAAGCCGAGTTCGACGTCGGAATAATATTGCCCGCCGAACGGCGGCGGGATCAAGCCGTATTCGGTGAAGCGTTCATAGGTGTCCGATGCGGAAGCGCCGACGATAGGCTTCCTGGCAGCACCTGCCGCTTCCGACATGGCGCGCGCCGCATTGACGCGCGCCTGCGCCGCCTGCAGATTCGGATTGCCGGCCAGGGCTTCATTGACCAGCTCTTGCAGCGCCGAACCGCCTACGCCTTCGGCCCAGGTCTGCGCCGGCCACTTGCCGCCCTGGCCCGGCAGGCTGGCGGTAGTGGCGAATTCGCCCGGCGTATCCATGTGGGCGCTGCTGTCGATACCCTTGAAATTGGCGCAGGCCGCGAGCAGCACTGCTGAGGCGCACACCGCCATCAGGCGAGCGCGCCGAAAGTGCCGCAAATCGGGAAGCAGAGATTCGAGCGTCATATCGTCCATCCCTTTCGGTTCAATTTTCTTCGCTTGGCGCCATGCCAAGCAGCTTGCCCAACAGGCGGCGCAGCAGCGCCACTTCTTCCGCGCTAAAGCCCTGGAAACTGCGATTCATCGATGCCGCATACAGGCCCGGCATTTTTTCCGCCAGCAAGTGCCCGGTCGGCGTCAGGCGCAGATTGATCACGCGCCGGTCGTCGCCGCGCGGCATGCGTACCGTCAGCTTGCGTTTTTCCAGGCGGTCTATCATGCGCGTCATCGATGCCGCGTCGACGTAGAGTTCGCGCGCCAGATCGGTCGCCGTGGAAATCTTGCCGCTTGAAAGCAGCCACAGGATGCTGCCCTGCGTATGGGTAATGTCGTATTCGGCCAAGGCCGCGTCGAGCGACTTGGCCAGCAGGTTGCGCGCGCGCGTCAACATGTGGCCCAGGCTATCCGGACAACGAAATTGGTCTTCGGAAAACAGGTCTACTATTGCGTCCGTCATGGTCTTCACATCAATAGTTGCTCAGTCAAGCTTAGCCCTGAGACAAACACTTACAAGACAAAAATCTTGCGGCTGGTTCATCTGAGGATGAAAGCCAGTCTAGGGCAATTGATCAACTCAATAAACAGTGGAAACGGGAAAGGACTATTGCTGATTCCGGAATAATGCCCGAAGGCTTGAAGATCGCTTATCATGTTTGCCTTTATGCAACCGCTTCTTCCAGGCATGATTCTTCGCTTCCACCACGGTTTTCTCCTGTTTGCCGCCCTGACACTAAGTCTTGCCATGCGCGCAGCGCATGCAGAAGATGCGAAATGGCCAACGATTCCGGGCAAAGGCGTCACCGTATTTGCCGCCGGCGACATCGGCGAGTGCTGGAAAAAACATGTGCGCCTGTCCGGCCCCGATATCACCGCCGACATCGTCCTGCGCGGCGTTGCCGCCGACCCGGCCGCGCAAGTACTGACCCTGGGCGACAACACCTACCCCGTCGGCTTGCCGGCAGAATTCACCGATTGCTACGACCCAACCTGGGGCAAATTCAAAGCCGTCACCCATCCGTCGTCGGGCAATCACGAATACTACACGCCCAGGGCCAATGGCTATTATCTCTACTTCGGCGCGGCCGCCGGCCCCGCGCCGGGCTTCTATTACAGCTTCGATATCGGCAACTGGCACCTGCTGGCCTTGAACAGCAACCTGAAAGGCACGGCCTGGCAGGAAGAACTGGCCTGGGTGAAAAAGGATCTGGAACAATCGAAAGCACGCTGCACCCTGGCCTATTGGCACCACCCGCGCTTTTCCTCGGGCGGGCACGGCAACAACCCGGAAATGGGCCCGCTATGGGACTTGCTGCAAACCGCGCATGCCGACGTGGTCTTGAACGGGCATGACCACGACTATGAACGCTTCGCGCCGCAAGATGCCGACGCACGGCGCGACGACGCGCATGGCATCCGCGAATTCGTCGTCGGCACCGGCGGCGCGCACCTGACGCCGGTCTTGTTCCGCAAGACCAATAGCGAAATTGTCAATAACGACACGCACGGCGTGTTGAAGCTGGTATTGAAAGACAGCGGCTACGAGTGGGAATACCTGGCCGAGCGCGGCAAGCCGCTCAAGGATGGCGGCTCGGCGTTTTGCCACCAATAGGCAGCTACCATGGAATGCTGGGTGGCTGCGATGAAAATCCCCGCATCCCTTCTGTATTGAAACCGGCTTGAAGAGACGCCCGCAGGCCTACGACTGCAAATGCTCCGCCTTGAGATAAGGCAGCGGCGAAAAAAGCAGCATGACGGCCTGCACGGCGAATATGGCGGTGACGCTATACAGACAGGCCGTCATGCCGAATGCGCTGCCAATCACCCCGGCAATCGCCGCGCCCAGCGGCCGTGCGCCATAGGTGGCCAGCGAATTGACGGAAGTGGCCCGCCCCAGCATGGCCGCAGGCGTCACAATCTGGCGCAGGGTCGTGAAACTCACGGTCCACAGCACGGGCCCGCCGCCCAGCAGGAAGAAGCACAACAGTGCGAACGGACGCGCCGGATGCCACAAGGTAAGCAGCATCGCCAAGGAGGCCAACAGGCCGGTGACGCAGCCAGCCACGAGCATTTGCCCCATCGACAGCCGCTTGACGAGTGTAGGAATCGCCAGCCCGCATAGCACCATGCCGATGCCGTAAAAAGACAGCGTGATGCCGATGTCGGCCGCACTCATGCCGAGCCGGCCGGCTGCATAGGGCATGAAGACGGTTTGCAGGATAAAGAAGGCCGTATTGTAAAGAACCGACAGCCTGAACGCGGGGCCCAGCAAGGGGTGCCTGAATGCGAAGCCCGCACCCTCCGAAAGTTCGGCAAGGAAATCCCGCGCTTCCTGCCGTGTTTCCGTCCGACCGCGCTCCGGCTCCGCGATGCCGCGCAGCAAACAAATCGCCAGCAACGACAGGAACGCTGCAAGCCCAAAAGCGGCGTTGACGCCAGTCGAGGCGATCAGCATGCCTGCCAGCGCCGGTCCGCCGATGAAGGCGACGCTGCGCGCCAGCTCCAACCTGCCATTGGCGGCGGGCAACGCATCGCGTGGGATCATGCCGCGCGTCAGCGAAGGAATGGACACGCTATAAGCCAGCGAACCCATCGAGCCGGCCAGCCCGAGCAAGGCAAGGACAGGTACATTGATGAAGCCGGCGAGGGCAATAAAAGGAACGCAAAGAAGCGAAACGGCACGCAGCGCCTCGCCCGATATCATCAATACCTTGACGGGCAAACGGTCGGCCAACACACCTGCAGGAATGGAAAACAGCAGGAAAGGCAGCATCTGGCCCAGTTGGATCCACGCAGTCTGCCCGACGCCGGAGCCCAGCACCGTCACGGCAATAATGGGAGCCGCCGCCATGCCGACTTGTTGCGCGGCGTGCGCCGATAAATTGGATGCGGTAAGACGGTGGAAGGCGGATGGATCGGGCTGCGCTTCGAGTGTAGGCACCTTGCTGCTTCCCTGAGGATATTATTGCTGGTTATCGATCTTGCACAAAATCAAAAGCCGTCCCTAGGTGTCGGCCGCCAGCTTGTTCAACACGTGCGAGGCCGCCACCAGCCCGAACGCCGCCGTCACCACCATGGCCGAGCCAAAGCCGGCACAATTCAAGCCGGTGATGCCAGCCTTGTCGTCGTCATCGTCGTCCCCGACTTCGCATAACTCGGGAAAACGCAGCGGCTCGGTGGAAAACACCGCGTCGATGCCGAACTTGTTCTTGGTCCCGCGCGGAAAGCCGTGAAAGCGGCGCAAGCGCTTCCTCACCTTGGCCAGCAAGGGTTCCTGCTCGGTGCGGCACAAGTCGCGCACCTCGATCCTGGTCGGATCGACCTGTCCGCCGGCACCGCCTATGGTGACAAGCTTCACGCCATGCTCGCGGCAATACGCAATCAGCGCCGTCTTGGCGCGCACGTTGTCGATGGCGTCGATCACGTAGTCGTAGCGGCCCTGCCCTATCATCTCGGCCACGTTGTCCGCCGTGATGAAATCCTCGATCTGCGTAACACGGCAGGTCGGATTGATCTGCTTGATGCGCTCGGCCAGGGCAAACACCTTGGCCTGGCCCAGCGTATCGCTCAAGGCGTGGATCTGGCGGTTGACGTTTGACTCGGCCAGGTTGTCGAGATCGATCATCGTAATCGCGCCAATGGCGCTGCGCGCCAGCGCCTCGACAATCCAGGAGCCGACGCCGCCGACGCCGATCACGCAGATATGGGCGTTTTGAAAGCGCGTCAGCGCCGCGTCGCCATAGAGGCGCGCAATGCCGCCGAAGCGCCGCTCGTAGTCAATGTCATGCGCAACATCGAGAGGCAAGACCTCTGCAACGGCCGCGCTGGAAACTGGTGGAATGCTCGTCATGGCGCTATTGTATCGAAGCGGCCAAAGTTCGGCATAATGAAAGCCTTGAATCAACAGGCTATTGTCATGAATACCACCTTGATCGCCGGCGCACCCGATTTCGACCAGCCCATCGCTGTCCTCAAGCACTGCCACGACAAGATACGCAAGAACTTGCAGACCCTGCAAAAGCTGCCGGCCCACCTGCAAGAGCACGGCGCCGACGAAGACGCGCAAAAGGCCGCCACCGCCATCCTGCGCTATTTCCGCGAAGCCGCGCCGAACCATCACGCCGATGAAGAGGAAGACTTGCTGCCCATGCTGCAAAACACGGCCACGGGCGCTGACAGGCAATTGCTCGACACACTGCAGCCGCAGATTCTCGATGAACACAAGCAGATGGACTTGATCTGGATCAAGCTCGCCGGCCAGCTAGACGCTATCGTGTCGAAACAGAGCGCCGCGCTGGATGTCGACGTTACCGAACAATTCGCCGCGCTCTACGGCGCGCACATGGAGAAGGAAGAAGGCAATATCGCCCCCATGGCCAAGCGCCTCTTTACCGACGCGCAGATGCAGCAACTGGGCAATGCCATGCGTGCGCGCCGCAATATCGACTGAAGAATACCGCAAGGATACGAATGAACCCATCCATCGCCGACCTGCGCCTCGAATACAGCCGCGCATCGCTGACCGAAACCGATACCGACGCCGACCCCATCGTCCAGTTCGCCAACTGGTTCGACGAGGCGCAAAAGGCCGAAGTGCCGGAAGCCAACGCCATGAGCGTCTCGACCGTCGGCGCCGACGGCAGGCCGTCTTCGCGCATCCTCCTGATCAAGGATTTCGGCCCCGAGGGCTTCTCCTGGTTCACCAACTACCATAGCCGCAAGGGGCAAGACCTCGACGCGCATCCCTACGCCGCCTTGCTGTTCTTCTGGATACCGCTGGAGCGCCAGGTGCGCATCGAAGGCCGCGTCGAACGCCTTGCCGCCGCCGATAGCGAAGCCTACTTCAACAGCCGCCCCGTGGGCAGCCGGCTGGGCGCCATCGCCTCACATCAAAGCGCACCGATTGCCGACCGCGCGGCGCTGGAAAAGCAATACGAGGAAGCGCAGCGGCAATACGGCGACCAGTCCAAGCGCCCCGAACACTGGGGCGGCTACCGGCTCGTGCCCGATGCAATGGAATTCTGGCAGGGACGGCCGTCGCGCTTGCACGACCGCATCCAATACCTGAAACAAACCGACGGCACCTGGCAGCGCCAACGCTTGCAGCCGTAATTCGCTCCCCGGCAATCCCGCACTGAACTTTTTTCGGCGGGATGCAATAATGCGGTTCCTGATCCGTCTTCGCAAGGACACTGCCCTTGCCCTCCTTGAATTGGAACCCGCATGACCGAACCCGTTAGCGCCGCCAAGCCGGCCCCGCCCGGTTTTTCCGGCTATCAAAAGATCGTGGTCGCCATCCTGGCCCTGCTGCAATTTTCCGTGATCCTCGACTTTGTGCTCATGGCACCCTTGGGCGCCGTGATCATGCCGGCATTGGCAATCAGCCCCAAGCAATTCGGCCTGGTGGTCTCGGCCTATGCCTTTGCCGCAGGCACATCAAGCTTGCTGACGGCCGGCTTTGCGGATCGCTTTGACCGCAAGAAACTCTTGCTGTTCTTCTATTGCGGCTTCATGCTCGGAACTGTCTGGTGCGGCCTGGCACAGAGTTTCGAATCGCTGTTGGCGGCGCGCGTCTTCACCGGCATCTTCGGCGGCGTCATCGGTTCAATCGTGATGGCAATCACGACGGATCTGTTTTCTCCCGCCATGCGCGGCCGCGTCATGGGCACGATCCAGTCTGCCTTTGCCGCAAGCCAGGTGCTCGGTCTGCCGGCCGGGCTCTACCTGTCTAACCATTGGAGCTGGCACATGCCCTTCCTGGCCATGGCGGCTTTCGGCTTGCTGGTTGGCATTTTCGTCACGATAAAGCTGCAACCCGTCAATGCCCACCTGGGCCTGAAGCAGGAACATAGCCCTTGGGTTCACCTGTTCCACACCGTCACCGATCCACGCCACCTGACGGCCTTCATCGCGGTGTGCTTTCTCGCCACGGGCGGCTTCATGCTGATGCCGTTTTCCAGCGCCTACATGGCCAACAACATCGGCATCGGCATCGAAAGCCTGCCGACGGTCTACCTCATCACGGGGCTGTTCACCATCTTCTTCGGTCCCGTGATCGGCAAGGCCGCCGATGCGCTGGGCAAGTTCCGAGTGTTCCTGTTCGGCGCCGCGCTGTCGATCACGATGGTGTTGATCTACACCCACCTCGGGCCGGTCACGCTGCCCGTCGTCATCGTGGTCAATGTCGTGCTGTTCTTTGCCATCATGTCGCGCATGGTGCCGTTCCAGGCGCTCGCCTCGCAGATTCCGGCGCCGACGCACCGCGGCTCATTCAATTCCATCAGCTCGGCCGTGCAACAATTCTCAGGCGGCCTCGCCTCGGTATTGGCCGGCCACATCGTCACTGCGGGGGAAAACGGCAAACTCGATCACATGGACATGGTGGGTTACGTCGTTGCCAGCGTGACTGTGCTGACAACCGTGCTGGTGTGGAATATGAACCGGCGTATCAGCAGCGAGCAGGCGGCGCAGAAGCAGGCGGCCGCCCAGGCGTGAAGACAGCGTTATGATTCCATGAGCTTGTGGGCAAAGGTCTTGCGAAACTTCGAGACCTTGGGCGCCACGACAAACGCGCAATAGCCTTGCAACGGATGCTGGCGGAAATAATTCTGATGGTATTCCTCGGCCTTGTAATAGGTCGGCAAGGGGCTTAACTCCGTCACCAGCGGCGCATCCCAGACGTTGGCCATTTCGGCGATCACGTGCTTGGCGGTTTCCTGCTGTTCCGGCGTGTGATAAAAAATCACCGAGCGGTATTGCGTGCCGACGTCGTTGCCCTGCCGGTTCAAGGTAGTCGGGTCATGGATGGTGAAAAACACCTCCAGCACTTCGCGGAAGCTGACAACCGCAGGGTCGAAGCTCACCTGCACCACTTCGGCATGGCCGGTCGTGCCATCGCATACCGCTTCATAGCTCGGATTGACCACCTGCCCGCCCGCATAACCGGACTCGACAGCCGTGACACCCTTCAATTGTTGATACACCGCCTCCAGGCACCAAAAGCATCCGCCGCCCAAAGTCGCCACTTCGCTCGCCATGATCATCCCCCATCTGAGTTTTGCCTATTGTAATCCAGGTGGTCTTATTGCATGGCGGAAATAACGTCAATGATCTTCCGCCTTCTTTTGCTTGGATTCAAAAATGGGGCTTGCGTTCCATTCAGATCAATCCCTTCCATTGACGGCCAGTTCGATACGCCGCACCTCCGGGTCGCGCCGCGCCACGAACTCGACCACCGACTCCACCGTCACCGTATCGATATGGCCCGCCATCCGATCACCAAATGGATGGTCGTTGAACGAGATATTGGCGCGGAAGAAATCGGCGCCCAGGCGCGTCATCATCGGCACATTGAGCGTGGTCGGGCGATAGCCGGCCAGCTTGAGCCAGGCTTGCGCGTCGCCGCGATTGGCAATCACCGAGTCCTGGGCCATGGCTGCCGCCAGCGTTTCAAGCAGCCACTGGTTGGAATTCTGGAACTCCGTCGAAAATGGATAGGCCACCATGTTATAGGGCCGGCCGTGGAACTTTCGCATATCCCCCGACGCCAATAGCGCCGCCATGCGCTCCTGGGTACGCGCCGAGGGAATCACGATCAGCGTCCGGTAGGCAAACATATTGTCGAGGAACAGGTTGCCCAGCCCCTCGTCGAACAGTGAGGAGTTCGCCGTGCCGCATTGATTCAATTCGTGGATCACCGACCACGGCTGTCCCGGCGCGGGGCGCCAGGCGAAGGCCATGTGCGAATACGTCAAGTGGTATTGCGACAGATCCTGCCCGACGCGCGCGATCATGGCGACCCGTGCCCCGGAATCATCCAGCGCCTTGCTGCTCTTTTGCGCCAATTCCAGCGCACGCATGACGTTGTCGGCGTCGAGCGGCGCTTCGGTGCAGGCGCTGCCGGCATGGGCCTGGGCAAAAACGATCAATGACAACAATGCGGCAAAAAAGCGCAGGTTCGGCTTCATGTTCATTCCTCAATCGAGCTTGTTTTGATGCAGCAGCGCGAGGCCGATTTCATTCGGCACGAAAGCGATCGCCTTGCCCGACATGACCAGCAAATTCCCGGTCGACACTGCCACCACCTGCACCGATTGTCCGACCGCGCCCGACAACTGCTTCGCCACATCGGCCGTCACGCGCACCGATGCCGTCACGCCTGTGGAAGCACTGCGCAGCACGACCACCGACCCTTCTCCCACCACCGCCATGCTGTCGACGATCACCATACCCGAACCCTGCACCATGACAAGGCTGCCCTGCACCACCTGGCCCGATGCGGCCGACACGCTGCGCGAGGCGTTCGACAAGGCGCATGAAGCGCAGGGTTCATCGGCACGGGCTTGCGCCGCGGCGGCCAGACCGATGGCGGCCCAGAATGCGATCAATACCCGCTTGACGGTGGCTGGCTTGGAAATGTTCACGATATTCTCCTGGAGAAGTGACGCGATCGAGCATGAGGCCGCGCAATCCGGCCGACAATCGCGCCGTGCAAGGTAGCAATGGGCCGCGCTTGGTGTATCATTTTCCGATACTTTCCCACCGGAGCACCTCCATGCTGCACGCCACCACGCTGGTCGATTCCCTGAAGCGCGAATTGAAAGCGCGCGGCATCACCTATGCCGAGCTGGCTTCGCGCATCAAGATGTCGGAAGCCAGCGTCAAGCGCATGTTTTCGCAAAAGAACTTCACCTTGCAGCGCCTGGACGAAGTGCTGCAGGCGGCCGGTGTCGAATTCGCCGAATTGACTTCCGGCGTGCACGAGGAATCGAAGCTGATCTCGCAACTGACCTACGACCAGGAAAAGGAAATCATCGGCAGCCCCAAGATTTTCGTCGTCGCGGTCTCGGTGCTGAACCTGATCACGCTGGACCAGATCGTGCGCGTCTACGACATGACCGAAGCCGAGGCCGTCAAATGCCTGGTGCGGCTGGACAGGATCGGCTTCCTCGAGCTGCTGCCCAACAACCGCGTCAAGCTGCTGGTGTCGCGCACCTTCCACTGGATCCCGAACGGCCCGATCCAAAACCATTTCCGCGACCTGGCCTACCGCGACTACCTGATGTCGAAGTTCGATGCCGAGGACGAGTACATGCAACTGGTCAACGTGCTGCTGTCCAAGCCCTCGATCGCGGCCCTGCGCACACGCTTGAAGCAGGTCGCGCGCGAATTCTCGCAATTGCACCAGGACGAGATGAAGATTCCCTACGACGACAAGACGCCGATCAGCATCCTGGTCGCAGCACGGCCGTGGTTGCCGGAATCGTTCAAGGCGCTGGTGAGGAAGGAAGTACTGCCTCACACGATAGGCGCCCGAAAATAGCGGTTTGTAGATTGGCGCTGAGCGTGAAGTGAAGCCCAACATACGCACTCCGAACCGACATCTGCGGCGGCGCTAGCCACCGAAGCCTGTAGGGTGGGTGCAACCCACCAAGGTCTAAAGAAAGCCATTTGATGCACCGGTGGGTTGCACCCACCCTACGATCCGGCGTAGGGAGCCAACCTACCGATTCGGCTTCCCGCCGACTTTCGTACGCCGTCGGCGCTTTTTTCGGCATAATAAACCCATGTCCGCCTTCGATTCCGCCCACTTTCGCCACGCCCTGTCGCAATTTGCCACCGGCGTGACCATCATCACGACCCGGCTCGAAGACGGCTCCTTCCTCGGCCTGACAGCCAGCTCGTTCAACTCGGTGTCCCTCGCGCCGCCACTGGTGCTGTGGAGCCTGGCGCAAAGCGCCCACAGCCTGCCGGTGTTCTCCGGCAATACGCACTACGTGATCAACGTGCTGGCAGCCGACCAGGTCGAACTGGCGGAACGCTTTGCGCGCCGCGTGCCCAACCGTTTCGAAGGCGTCGAATACGACCTCTCGCACACCGGCCTGCCCATCCTGAAAGGCGCCGTGGCCTGGTTCGAATGCCACAACCGCAGCCGCTATCCCGAGGGCGACCACGTCATCTTCGTCGGCGAGGTCGAGCGCTGCGCCGCGCAAGCCAGACCCGCGCTGCTGTTCCACAACGGACGTTTCGGCAGCACCACGTTCTAACGCCACGCTAGCCGGGCGGGTTACAATACCAGTCATAAGACATCCCCCGGAGACCCGATGAACGCCAGCAAATCCAAGGCCCAGTTCCACTGGGAAGACCCCCTCCTGCTCGACTCGCAATTGACCGAAGAAGAGCGCATGGTGAAGGATGCCGCCCGCGCCTATTGCCAGGACAAACTGCAGCCGCGCATACTCGAAGCCTTCCGCCACGAAAAGACCGACCCCGCAATCTTCCGCGAAATGGGCGAGCTGGGCCTCCTTGGCCCCACCATCCCCGAAGAGTTCGGCGGCCCCGGCCTGAACTACGTCAGCTACGGCTTGATCGCGCGCGAAGTGGAGCGCGTCGATTCCGGCTACCGCTCGATGATGAGCGTGCAATCCTCGCTCGTCATGGTGCCGATTTACGAATTCGGCACCGAGGCGCAAAAACAGAAATACCTGCCGCGCCTGGCCGCCGGCACCGCCATCGGCTGCTTCGGCCTGACCGAGCCGAACCACGGTTCCGACCCGGGTTCGATGGTCACGCGCGCCAAGAAGGTCGACGGCGGCTATCTGCTCACAGGCAGCAAGATGTGGATTTCCAATTCCCCGATCGCCGACGTGTTCGTGGTCTGGGCCAAGGACGATGAAGGCGCGATCCGCGGCTTTGTGCTGGAAAAAGGCTGGGACGGCCTGTCCGCTCCCGCGATCCACGGCAAATTCGGCCTGCGCGCCTCGATCACCGGCGAAATCGTCATGGACGAGGTGTTCTGCCCCGAGGAAAACGCCTTCCCCGACGTGCGCGGCCTGAAAGGCCCCTTCACCTGCCTGAATTCGGCGCGCTACGGCATCGCCTGGGGTGCGCTGGGCGCGGCCGAAGCCTGCTGGCATACCGCACGCCAATATGTGCTAGACCGCCACCAGTTCGGCCGCCCGCTGGCGGCCAACCAGCTGGTGCAAAAGAAGCTGGCCGACATGCAAACCGAAATCACGCTCGGCCTGCAAGGCTGCCTGCGCCTGGGCCGCATGAAGGACGACGGCACGGCCGCCGTCGAAATCACCTCCATCATGAAGCGCAACTCGTGCGGCAAGTCGCTCGACATCGCGCGCACGGCGCGCGACATGCTGGGCGGCAACGGCATCTCCGACGAATTCGGCATCATCCGCCACATGGTCAACCTCGAAGTGGTCAACACCTACGAGGGCACGCACGACATCCATGCGCTGATCCTGGGCCGGGCACAGACCGGGATACAGGCGTTTCAATAACGCCCGGTGTCGGGAAAAGCCGATGTAAGAAAGCTGGTGTAAAGTAGTAGTCAATCAGGGAGCCGACCATGAAGACCCGCTCACCGTCACAGCAGCGCGACGCATCGCCTCCGGCACAAGCCGTCAGGAGCGCGGCACTGTCGATTCCGCCGTCGGCATCCTTCATCGACAACCGCCCCGAAGCCGCGGTGCAGCGCCGGGCGCAGCAATGGGCGGCCGAGAGCCCGCAGGCGGCGCGCATGCAGGCGCTGCAGAGGAAGATCGACGGCGCCGTATCTTCCGGCACGCAGAATGCCGCGCCGATTCAATTCGTCACGTGGGGAACGCCGACGACGAGAAAAGTCACGGTGACCGGCAAAAACCTGTCCAACACGTTTGAGGAATGCACCTACAACTCGATTGACTACAAGGCTGGCGACGCGAAATTAACCGACGGCACCCTCACCGGCACCGCCGATTGGGCCGATTGGCTGCTCAATGGCGGCAACAGGAATAACGCCACGCAATTGCACGTAGTAAACAGGCGTTGGGGCGGCAAGGGCGAAGCCGACGGCAAGAATCTCGTGCCGGGTTCGCCGGGACTCAACAGCCATCATCTGCACGAAGCCGAGAAAAAGTTCGACGACGTCTGCTTCGGCGGGACAGGCGGTGCAACGGCACAGCAAAACGCCAAATACGAATGCACGGTCGTCCCGACCTACGGCACCGCCGTCGACGTCAAGAATGGGGACGTCACCCATACGGACCCGAAAATGACGGTCACGGTCACGACGGGGACGGGTGCCGTCCCCTATGACGTCACGCCGGGGCCGGGCTTGATTTTCACCGACCCCAGTTGATCGCCCGCTTGCCGCATCCCGCACTATCGGAAGAAGCAATTACACACAAAAAAACCGCAGGCAAGCCTGCGGTTTTTTATCGCAGCGAACACAGAATCAGAAGCGGTAGCCCACCGTGATGGCTTCCGAAGTCGGGTTCAGCGGCGCATTGGCCGATTGGCCCGTCGACAGGTGCACCGTCGTGCTGATGAAGGTCTTGGCGACCCAGGCATCGATGAACCAGTGCTGGTTGACGTCCCAGGTCACACCGAGCTGCGGCGTGGCACCCCAGGCGTTATCGACCGTGAAGGTGGTCGGCGTGCCGCCCGTGTTGGACAAGGCCGTCAGCGTGCCCGAACCTTTCTCGTCGCGGAACATGGCATAGGTCACGCCCAGGCCGACATAAGGGCGCACCGGTGCACTGGCGTCCATGAAGTGATACTGCGCGAACAGCGTCGGCGGCAATTGCTTCAAGGTGCCCAGCTTGCCGGCGCCGGAAAGCGCACCGGCGCCATACAGATCGTGCGTATAAGGCGTACCCAAACCGAGCAAGGCGCTGATGTGGTCGTCGAAGTTGTAAATAATGTTGAGCACCGGCTGGCCGTCGCTGCCCGGCTTGGTCTTGCTGTCGGGAATACTCGGGGCCGACAATGCATCGGTTTCATGCGGCGAAATGTTGTTGTAGCCGACCGAAACAGCCCAGGTGCCTGCGGACTGCTGGGCCGAAACGGCGGCGCTTGCGGCAAGCAGGCTGCCCATCGCCAGCGCTTTCAAAGTAAGTGTTGTCTTTGTGTTCATCTATGTCTCCAATACCTGTTTGTTGAAGGCCGCGCCGTCAGGCGTATCAAGCACCGCGCGCGGCCTATTCCTAATCTCGCGCTATCTCGATTACAGCCAGCCACGCAAGGCCATCTGCGTGGCCACATACTTGGCCAGCAGGGTATAGCCGTAAGGCGAAGGATGCACGGAATCGGCAAACAGGTAATGCGACACATCGCCGCCGATGGTGTTATTCGTGGTGCAAACCAGCGAAGAGCCGAGCGGATTGGCCGAGCTCGCCAGGTTGCAGGCCGGCGTGGTCACGTTGGTCAGGCCGTATTGCGTCGGGTTTTGCGTGTTCAGGTGGCTCTGCGTGTTCGCATCGACAAACAGCACGCTGGCGTTACCGGCCACACCGCTTTGCAGTTGCGAATTGAAGGTCGACACCATGGTGTTGAGCAGCGTGAGCGTGGAGGCGTCGAGCGAATCGCCAAATGGCGTGGTGCCGATATCGGGAATATTGATCACCGTGACATATTTGGCGCCATTGCCCAGGATCGCGGAATTGATGTAACCGGCCAGCTCGCCGCCGGCCTGCCCCATCGCAGTCACGGCAGCCGTGGCACCCGCACCGGCGGCGTAAGCCTTACCTGCAGCAGTGCCGACCGAAGTCAGGTAGGCGGTGACCAGCTCTGCTTCGGCCTGGGCCTGGCAGTTGGAAGCTTGCGCATCGGTTGGCGTGCAAGTGCCGGCCTTGATGTCAGCCTGCACTTGGGCAGTGACCGCGGCCGTCACGGCACTGGCGCTGCCAAGCGAAGCTTGCCACAATTCGCCCTCGGCCTGCGCCTGGCAATTGGTGGCTTGCGCATCGGTCGGTGCGCACGTTTTGGCCGTGATATCGGCGGCAACCTGGTTCCCGACAGCCGTGTTCACGGCAGTCGTGCCGGCGGCGGTAGCGTTGGCGTTCAGGGTGGCCAGTTGGACAAATACATCGTTGGCGCCGGCCAGGACGAACACGATTTCTGTGCCGCTGAACTTGCCGCCCACTGCTGTCAAGTGATTCTGGATTTGGGTGACCACCGGCACGGTCAACTGACCGAGCACAGGCGAACCACCCAAGGAAACGGCGAGATTGGCGTTACCCGGGCCGTAGGGCAGCGTGACACGCGAGCCGCCCTGGCCATAGCCGTAACAGCCGCTATGCATGGTCGGCGTAACCGAGAAGCCGGCAGCGGCTTCGCCGGCCAGGCCGGTTTCAGCAGCGCAGGGCTCGGGCAGGTTGAGCGAGGCCGCCATCAATTCGGTCCAGTTCTGGTGCGAGGCCGGAACCGTGTTGACCGTGTATTTGCCGCCGCCCAGGGCCGCGACCGTGCCGACGGCATAAGTGCCGACGTCGCTCAAGCTGTCGCCGAAGGAGACTTGTGAAGTGAATTGGATCTTGGTGCTTTGGTTGCCGCCGGATGCGCTGCCGCCGCCGCAACCGGCGAGAACAGCCGCTGCCAACGCGGCAAGCGCGAATGGGGTATAACGCATTTTGTCTCCTAGAGTGTTATTTGATCTGGAAAAAAGAACAGCCGTTCTATTTCTCTAAAATTAGTATGTCACCGTTCAGAAACCTTGTATAGACTCTACCGTGTCGATTCGTCGAAATTTAAAAGATTTACCACACTTTGACCGTTGAACGCCGCGCGGCGCAAGCGATCGTTGACACCGTCCCATTCTTCGGTTAACGGCGGCGCTTCGACCACGATCACGTCGCCGCCGGCATGGTCCATGGCGCGCAAGGCAGCATACAAGTCGTGCGCGTAAGTGTCGGGCGCAGCAGGCATGGTGCGCGTAGCGAGCGCGCCGGCAATGCCTTCCCATTCTCGTTGCATGGTCACGGCGCGCATGCCCTGCGCGCGTAATTGTGCAACCGCATCCGCGAGCCGCACGGCTTCAACCATGATCACCGGCGTCGCCGGCGCATAGTGCGAATCGAGCGCACCCGACACGCGCGGCGCGCCAATATCCGGCGCGGTGGGCTTGACGCCCAGCACGGCCTCGATACGCTCCGCACCGATCTGGCCGGGCCGCAGCAGCACCACGCCGCCGCGCGAGAGATCGACAATGGTCGACTCGATGCCGACCTCGCTTTGCCCGCCATCAAGAAAGCAAGAGAGTTCATCTCCGAACTCGTCCTTCACATGCTGCGCCGTAGTCGGGCTGACATGACCGAACTTGTTGGCCGAAGGCGCCGCCACGCCGCCGCGCCCCCCCTTGAATTCGCGCAACAGGGCTTGCGCCACGGGGTGCGACGGGCAGCGCAAACCGATGCTGTCCTGCCCGCCCGACACCGCGTCGGGGATATGCGCCGCGCGCTTCAAGATCAAGGTCAACGGGCCGGGCCAAAACGCGGCGATCAATTTTTGCGCGTGTGCCGGTATCTCGGCCGCCCAGTAAGACAAATCGGCCTCGGGCGCCAGATGCACGATCACGGGGTGGTTCGAAGGCCGGCCTTTGGCGGCATAGATCGCCGCCACCGCCTGCGGGTTTTCCGCATCCGCCCCCAAGCCATAGACAGTCTCGGTGGGAAAGGCGACCAGGCCGCCCGCTTCGAGCAGGCGCGCGGCGGCCTTGATGGCATTCTCAGATGTCATGCGCGGCCGCCATCTCAGTTGCCATATTCAGGCAGGAAGGCCCAGGATGGCGCAGGCAGCGCGCAGGTTGGCTTGCGCTTCTTCCAGCGTCACGGCGACAAAGGTGACATGGCCCATCTTGCGGCCACGGCGCGCCTCCGCCTTGCCATAGAGATGCAGATGCGCGCCGCGCAGGGCCAGCACCTTGTCCCAGGCCGGCTCGCGCAAGGTGCCATCAGGTGCGAACCAGACGTCGCCCAGGATGTTCAGCATCACGGCCGGCGAATGCTGGCGCACGTCGCCCAAGGGAAGCTGCGCCATGGCGCGCGCCTGCTGCTGGAACTGGCTCGTGACGCAAGCATCCATGGTGTAGTGCCCGCTATTGTGCGGCCGCGGCGCCATCTCGTTGACCACCAGGCTGCCATCGTGCAGCACGAAGAATTCAATACACAGCACGCCCACGTAGCCCAGTTCGCCGATGATGGCCAGCGCCGCCTGCTGCGCGCGTTCGGCGATGGCCGCCGAGACGTTGGGGCTGGGCACGGTGGTGGTAAACAGGATGCCGTCGCGATGCACGTTCTCGGCAATCGGATACACCACCGCCTCGCCATCGACGCCGCGCGCGGCCAGCACCGAAATTTCGTAAGCCAGGGGCAGCATTTTTTCCAGCACGCAAGTAACAAAGCCGACGGCGTCAAACGCCGCGCGCAATTCGTCCGCCGTCTTGACGCGTACCTGTCCCTTGCCGTCGTAGCCCATGCGCGCGGTCTTCAAGATGCCGGGCAACAGCGTGCCATCGACGCCATCGAGTCCCGCGCCATGCTCGATCACCGCGTGCGGCGCCGGCATCACGCCGCGTGCGCCATGTTCCACGCTGTTTTTCAGTGCCACGCGCGTGAAGAATTGTTTTTCCCGCACACGGTCTTGCGCAATCGAGACCGCATCGGCACCGGGCGCGACGAAGCAACGTTCGGCAAGGAAAGTCAGGCTGTGCGCCGGCACGTTCTCGAATTCGGTCGACACCGCCACCGACAAGGCGGCAAGTTCCGCCAGCGCCTTTTCGTCGGTATAAGCTGCTTCGAACTGGCGGTCCGCCACCTGGCCCGCCGGAGAATCGGCCTGCGGCTCCAATACCGCAACCCGGTAGCCCATGGCCTGCGCCGCATGGGCAAACATGCGGCCCAACTGCCCGCCTCCCATGATACCGAGCCAGGTCTGGTCGGATTCGTTGGGCAGGTGGGCGTGGCGCGGTTCGTTTGCTGGTGCTGTCATTGCTGCGTCACCCTCACACCGGCAAGGTCATGTCGCGCGCGACCTGGCTCTGCTTTTCGCGATAGGCTTGCAGCCTGGTCGCCAATGCCTCGTCGGTGGTGGCCAGCATCGCGACAGCGGCCAGCGCCGCATTGGCGGCACCGGCTTCGCCGATGGCAAACGTGTTGACCGGAATGCCCTTGGGCATCTGCACGATGGAAAGCAGCGAATCCTCGCCGCGCAGATATTTCGACGGCACCGGCACGCCCAACACCGGCACAATGGTCTTGGCCGCGATCATGCCCGGCAAATGGGCCGCGCCGCCGGCGCCGGCGATGATGGCGCGCAAGCCGCGTTCGCGCGCGGTCTGCGCATAGTCGAACATTTCATCGGGCATGCGATGCGCCGAGACCACCTGAGCTTCGAAAGGAATGCCGAATTCCTGCAACACCGTAACGGCGTGCTGCATCACGTCCCAATCGGAAGAAGATCCCATCACGACGCCGACGACGGCGCCTGCCTTGTTGTGCTTCATGTCAGGCCTTCACCGAATTTTCCAAACTTATACCGGTGAGGCGCTCGAGCGCCTCGCGGTACTTGGCCGCCGTCTTTTGCACCACCTCATCGGGCAGCTTGGGCGCCGGCGCGGTCTTGTTCCACGTCGTGATCGTTTCGAGATAATCGCGCACGAATTGCTTGTCGTACGAGGGCGGCGAAATGCCCACCGCATATGATTCGGCCGGCCAGAAACGCGACGAGTCCGCCGTCAGCGCCTCGTCCATCAGGTGCAGCACGCCCTGGTCGTCGAGGCCGAATTCGAACTTGGTGTCGGCGATGATGATGCCGCGCGTGGCCGCGTATTCCGACGCTTCCTTGTACAGGCGGATCGACACGTCGCGGATCCTGGCGGCCAGCTCGGCGCCGATGCGCTGTTCCACTTCCTCGTAGCTGATGTTCTCGTCATGCTCGCCCATCTCGGCCTTGGCGGCCGGGGTGAAGATCGGCTCGGCCAGCTTGTCGGCCAGGCGCAGGCCGGCCGGCAGCTTGATGCCGCAGATGGCGCCGCTCTGCTGGTAATCCTTCCAGCCCGAACCGATGATGTAGCCGCGCACCACCGCTTCGACCAGGATCGGCTTCAAGCGCTTGGCCACCACCGCACGGCCCTTGACTTGATCGACCTCGTCCGCCGCCACGACAGACTCCGGCGCAATCCCCGTCAGGTGATTGGGCACGATGTGGCCCAGCTTGCCGAACCAGAAATTGGCCATCTGATTCAACACGCGTCCCTTGTCGGGAATCGGCTCGGACATGATGACGTCGAAAGCCGACAGCCGGTCCGACGTGACCATCAAGATCTTGTCGTCGCCGACGGCATAGTTTTCGCGCACCTTGCCGCGTCCGAGCAAAGGCAGGGAATGAATGTTCGATTGCAGTAGCGTAGTCATAGGTCAAAAAAAAAACGCAGGGTGCGCTATTGCACCCTGCTTATTGTGCCGCGCAAATTCAGTTAACGATTTGAGACAGCTCACCCTTCTTATAGCGCTCGGCCATCTTGTCCAGCGCCAGCGTCTTGATCTTGCCGGCCTGGCCTTCGCAGCCGAACGACAGGTAGCGCGCCTTGCAGATCAGCTTCGCCGCTTCGCGCGCCGGCTTGAGGAAGTCGCGCGGATCGAACTTGGACGGGTTTTCCGCCATGTAACGCCGCACCGCGCCCGTCATCGCCAGGCGTATGTCGGTATCGATGTTGATCTTGCGCACGCCGTGCTTGATGCCTTCCTGGATTTCCTCGACCGGCACGCCATAGGTTTCCTTCATGTCGCCGCCGAACTGGCGGATCTCGGCCAGCAATTCCTGCGGCACCGAAGACGAACCGTGCATCACCAGGTGCGTGTTGGGAATGCGCGCATGGATTTCCTTGATGCGGTCGATCGCCAGGATGTCGCCCGTGGGCTTGCGCGAGAACTTGTAAGCGCCGTGCGAGGTGCCGATGGCAATCGCCAGCGCATCGCATTGCGTCAGCTTGACGAAGTCCGCGGCTTGCGCCACGTCGGTCAGCAATTGTTCGCGCGTCATCGTGCCTTCGGCGCCGTGGCCGTCTTCCTTGTCGCCCTTCATGGTCTCCAACGAACCGAGCACGCCGAGTTCGGCTTCCACCGTCACGCCGATGGCATGCGAGAAATCGACCACCTTGCGCGAGACCTCGACATTGTATTCGTAGGAAGCCACCGACTTGCCGTCGTCCTGCAGCGAGCCATCCATCATCACCGAGGAAAAGCCCGAGCGGATCGCCGCCATGCACACCGCCGGCGACTGGCCATGGTCCTGGTGCATCACGACGGGAATGTGCGGATAGGCTTCCACCGCAGCCGAGATGATGTGGCGCAGGAAGGCTTCGCCGGCATACTTGCGCGCGCCAGCCGAGGCTTGCATGATGACAGGCGCGCCGACTTCATTGGCGGCGTCCATGATGGCTTGCACCTGCTCCAGATTGTTGACGTTGAATGCCGGCAGTCCATAGCCGTTTTCGGCGGCGTGGTCCAGCAGTTGACGCATGGATACGAGAGGCATGGGGGGTTCTCCATTAACAATAAAAACGGTTGCAGCCCGGATCGCATTCATCCAGGCGTTCCAGGCGCAGGCTTGTGACCGCAGCCGGGAGGAATTATGTCTTTTGTACACCCTTTTCCGGCGTTCGTCCAACAGCAGGTAATTGCCGGATGCTGTTCAAAGTCGTGCGCCATGGCAACGATCCGTAGGGTGGGTAAGCGTAGCGTAAACCACCATGCGCATCCAATGTGCTTCTTTCAACACCGGTGGGCTGGCTACGCTTACCCACGCTGCGACATCGTTATCAATACTCGCCGATCTTCTTGATCGTCAAGGCATTGGTACCACCGACCTGTCCCATCGGCTCGCCCCAGGTCACGACGATGGTGTCGCCACGCTCGACCACGCCCTTGTCGAGCAACAGCTTCTCGGCAGCTTTCAGCACTTCGTCGCGGTCGGTCGACTGCGCCAACTCCAGCGTATGCACGTTGCGGTACAGCGCAGCCTTGCGCTGCGTTGCAATCGACGGCGTAATGGCAAAGATCGGCACGTCGATGTTGTGGCGGCTCATCCACAGCGAAGTCGAGCCCGACTCGGTCAGCGCGGCAATCGCCTTCACGCGCAAGTGGTGCGCGGTGAACAAGGCGCCGTAGGCGATGGTCTGATCAATGCGGGAAAACGTCACGTTCAGGAAATCGGCATCGAGTTCGAAGTCTTCCGACTTCTCGGCTTCCAGGCAGATCGCGGCCATGGCGGCAACGGTTTCGATCGGGTACTTGCCCGAAGCGGTTTCGGCCGAGGTCATCACGGCGTCGGTGCCGTCCAGCACCGCATTGGCCACGTCGGACACTTCGGCGCGCGTCGGCACGGCGTTGACGATCATCGATTCCATCATCTGCGTCGCCGTGATCGCGACCTTGTTGGAAGCACGCGCCATGCGGATCATGCGTTTCTGCAAGGCCGGAACGGCGGCATTGCCCACTTCAACGGCCAAGTCGCCACGCGCCACCATGATGCCGTCGGAAGCATCCAGAATCTCTTGCAGCACGGGAATCGCCTCGGCGCGTTCGATCTTGGCGATCATCAAGGCGCGGTGGCCGTGCGGCTCGCCGGCGATGTTGGCCAATTGGCGCGCCATCACCATATCGGTCGCATTCTTGGGGAAGGACACGGCAACGTAATCGGCATGAATGCTCATGGCCGTCTTGATGTCTTCCATGTCCTTGGCCGTCAGTGCCGGCGCCGAGAGGCCGCCGCCCTGGCGGTTGATGCCCTTGTTGTTGGACAACTCGCCGCCGATCGTAACAGTGGTATGGATTGCGCTGCCGACCACCTTGTCAACTACGAGTACGATAAGGCCATCATTCAACAGCAGCACGTCGGCCGGTTTCAGGTCGCGCGGCAATTCCTTGTAGTCGAGGCCGACGATTTCCTGGTTGCCCATCTGGCAGGCGGCATCGAGCACGAATTTCTGGCCGTTATCAAGCCAGATCTTGCCGTTTTCAAACTTGCCGACACGAATCTTCGGCCCCTGCAAGTCGGCCATGATGGCGATTTCACGCCCGCAGATGGCAGCAGCCTGGCGCACCAGGTTGGCCCGGTCGATATGGTCTTGCGCCTTGCCGTGAGAAAAGTTCAAACGGACCACGTCGACGCCGGCGCGTATCATGCGCGTCAAGGTATCGAGATCGCTGGAAGCAGGACCTATCGTGGAGACAATCTTGGTGGCACGGCGCATGGGTTGATTCCTCGGTTGTGGGTTGGTGGCAATGGCGGAGCAGGCGGGACCGTTTTAGTTGGCGCGCTCCTCGAGGATTGCCACGGCCGGCAGAGTCTTCCCTTCAAGGAATTCGAGGAAGGCGCCGCCGCCGGTCGAGATGTAGCCGATCTTGTCGGCGATGTCGTACTTGGCGATCGCGGCAAGCGTATCGCCGCCGCCCGCGATCGAAAACGCCTTGGAATTGGCAATGGCCAATGCCAGCGTCCTGGTGCCGCCGCCGAACTGGTCGAACTCGAACACGCCGACCGGGCCGTTCCACACCACCGTGCCGGCACGGCCGATCTGCTCGGCCAGCATGGCTGCGGTCTTGGGACCGATATCGAGAATCATGTCGTCGTCTGTCACGTCCGCCACATCCTTGGTCACGGCAGCCGCCGTAGCGGAAAATTCCTTGGCGCACACCACGTCCACCGGAATCGGCACCGAAGCGCCGCGTGCGGCCATCATATCGAGGATTTGTTTCGCCTCATTGACCAGGTCGGCCTCGGCCAGCGACTTGCCGATCTTCAAGCCGGCAGCCAGCATGAACGTATTGGCGATGCCGCCGCCGACGATGAGGTTGTCGACCTTCTCGGCCAGCGTCTTCAAGATCGACAGCTTGGTCGAGACTTTGGATCCAGCCACGATCGCGACAAGCGGGCGCGCCGGCTTGCCCAGCGCCTTGCCCAGTGCATCGAGTTCGGCTGCCAGCAAAGGGCCGGCACAGGCGACGGCTGCGAACTTGGCGATGCCGTGCGTGGTCGCTTCGGCGCGGTGCGCGGTGCCGAAGGCGTCGTTCACATACACGTCGCACAGCTTGGCCATCTTGGCGGCCAGCTCGTCGCTATTCTTTTTCTCGCCCTTGTTGACGCGGCAATTTTCCAACAGCACCACCTGGCCCGGCGCCACATCCACGCCGTCAACCCAGTCGCGCTTCAATTCGACCGGCTGGCCGAGCAATTGCGCCAGGCGTTCAGCCACCGGCGCAAGCGAATCCTCGGGCTTGAATTCACCCTCGGTCGGACGACCCAGATGCGAGGTCACCATCACGGCGGCACCGGCTTGCAACGCGGCGCGAATTGCCGGCACCGAGGCGCGGATGCGCGTATCTTCGGTGATCTTGCCGTTATCGTCTTGCGGCACGTTCAAATCGGCACGGATAAACACGCGCTTGGCCAGCAACTGGCCGGCGTCGATCAGGTCGCTCAGTCGTTTGAATTGCATGGGTGGTCCCGGGTGGTCGGTGGGTGGAAGGAAAGCCGCTATTCTACCCCAGCAGGCGAGGAAAACGCGGCTAAACCACCCACGAAGGCCTCAGCCAAATACCAGTCGCAAACCCGTGAACAAGACCATGCCGACTGCTATGGTGCCCAGCATGTGACGCGTCGCCAGGAAAAATAGCGTGGCACCCAGACCAGCCAGGAATTTGGGGTTGTGCCAACTGGGATCGGGCAGGCCGCCGGGCGACAACACCAGATCGGGCAATACGATGGCAGCCATCGCCGCGGCCGGCGCATAACGCAGGGCATGCTGGGCCAGGGGCGGCAGCCGCACGCGGTCGGCCCACAGGAACATCACGCAGCGCGTGAGCAATGTCGACAACAGCAGCAGCGCAACGGCCAGCCAGACATCGGTGTCGCTCACGATGTTCTTTCCTTGGTGGCGAGATCGAGCAGCAAGGCCGCAGTCATGCCCGCCAGCACCGCTGCGAGCAAGCCGAGCCGGTAAGGCCAGTGCACGCCCCACACGGCCACGCTGCCGGCCACGACCACGCCCGCCAGCGCGGCGCGATTGACTACCAGCGGGATCATCACGCCCAGCAGCGCCAGCGTGCCGGCGAAGCCGATGCCCCAATGCTGTGGAATCTGTCCCGCCAGCACGATGCCCAGGAGCGATCCGGCCTGCCAGGCCGCCCAATTGGGATAGGCGATGCCGGTGAAGAAACCGACCTTCCCTTCCGGGACATACCGTTGTTCAGGCGGAAAGCGGCGCGGAAACAGTGCCATCATGATGTCGGCATTGAAATAGCCGAGCCACAGCCTGCGGCGCCAATTCATGTGCGTGAAATGCGGTCCGATCGCCACGGAAAAGATCACGAAACGCAGATTGACCACCATTGCCGTGAAGAACACCAGCACCAGCGGCGCGTTGGCCGCGATCAGCGGCAAGGCCGCCAATTGCGCCGAACCGGCAAATACCAGAAGGCTCATGCCGACCGCCTGCCACAGCGTCAAGCCCGATTTGAGCATCGCCATGCCTGACACCAAGCCCCAGGCAAAGATTCCCGGCATGGTGGCGGCACTCAGGCGAAAGGCATCATGGAATGCGCTTTTTTCGGTGTCCGGGAATACTTTCTGGGAAAACTTGTCCAAGATTCGAGAATTTTCTTGAAAAAATAGCCGATTGCCCGCGTTTTCTTGCATTTACGGCACGTTTTTTGCGCAGTAACCCGCAATTAACACAAGTAAAGTCAGGTAAAAGTGTTTCAATATTTTACAGGCGATCGGTAAAGTGGTCTGAATCCGTTAAAATTGACACTTCGGAAAATATCAGCAAAAAAGCTGCAAACAAGCTGGTAAATCAGTTGCAAAACACCCAAAGAGCCCACGATGAGCGACACCGCCCAACTTTCCCAACCCGTCGAACTCGGCGCCGAGAATCTCCCCGCCTTCTGCCCGAATCCGGCAATGCCGCTATGGTCTTCGCATCCGCGCGTTTTCCTTGAGCTCGACCATCACGGCGAGGCGAAGTGCCCCTATTGCGGCACAGCTTACAAGCTCAAGCCGGGTGTCGTCGTCAAAGGCCACTGACATGCATTTCCCCCCCGCCAACGCCCGCCGCAACTTGCTGGTCGCCGGGCGATGGGCAGTCTTGCTTTGCCTGTTTTTCATCCCGATCAACAAACCGCTGCCCAATCTGTTCATTTTCCTCGCGCTGCTCGCGTCAGCCGCCGGCGAGCGCTCCGACGAACGCTTCCTCAATGCCATCAAGCAGCCGGTCGTCGTCGGCGCCATCGTGTGGTTCCTCGTGATTGCCGTGAGCGCCTGCTACGCGCCCGGCCCTTATCCCTGGGCCTCGGTCAATACCGGCATCACCCTGTTTTATCCGCTGATCGTGGCAACCCTGCTGGAAACGCCGCAATGGCGCACGCGCGGCATGATGGCCTTTGCGGCTTCGGCGTGCCTCGTGCTGCTGATTTCGTGGAGCCAGTTCGCCGGCATCTTCCCGGAGCGGGAAGTGGCGCTGCAATTGCCGAGCTACCGCTATACCGTGTTCAAGGACTACACCCAGCAAGGCGTGGTATTCCTCGCGCTGGCCTCGATGGCTTCGGCCTATGCACTGATCACGCCCCGCCTCAAGCACAAGGTCGCGCTCTGGCTCCTGGCCGCCGCCGCCGTGGTCAATGTGGTATTCCTGCTGCAAAGCCGCACCTCCTACCTGATCGTGGTGCCGCTCATGATTTACTGGGCCTGGCGCATCGCCAACGGCAATTGGCGCAAGATCGGCGTCGGCGTCCTGGTGCTGGCATGCTGCGCCGGCGCGGCGCTGATGACGCCGCGCGTGCAAGAGAGGCTGGAGCAGGCGCATCAGGACGTGGAGGTCTATTCCAATCAGCACGAAGCCAGCTCAATGGGCATACGCCTCGAATTGTGGCGCCGCACCCTGCCCATCATCGCTTCGGCGCCGATCTTCGGCCACGGACTCGGTCAATGGGATCAGGAATATAAGGCCCAGACCAAGGATTTGCCCAATTTCGACGAATTCCGCATGCACCACCCGCACGAGGAATCGCTGTTGATTCTGTCCGAACAGGGCGTGGTCGGTTATGCGATCTTCGTTACGCTGCTGGTGCTGCTGGCGCGCCACATCCGCGGCCTGAACCAGCCGGAGCGCGATTTTTACAACAGCCTGCTCGTGATCTTCATCATGGCCAGCCTGGCCAACTGCCTGCTGCCCGACTTCACGCAACGCCATACCTTCCTGATGCTGTTGGCCTGCATCCCGGCGCTGGCGCGCAAAACCGTGCCGGCCGGAAGCAAGGCCGGCCGGGCGCAAAAGGACGGCGCGCTCGAACCGGCCGCCGGCAAGGCATTCTGAAGCCCGCGCGCGGCCAAACAAGCGTACGGCCGCGCCGGCAACATGCGTTAAAATGACGGCCTCAGGCACGCTTGCCCCGCCTTCAACTGCCGACAATCCAAACGCATGGCCAAACACCGCAAACTGCTGGGAACCGCCGAGGATATCGAAGCCGCGTTCTACGACGCCATCGGCCGTGCCGACATCGATGCCTTGATGGCGCTGTGGGCCGAGGACGAAGATATCCTGTGCATCCACCCCGGCGCGCCGCGCCTGGTCGGCCACGCGGCAATCCGCGCCTCATGGGAGGCGATCTTCGAGCGTGGCGGCGTGGCGATACGGCCGCGCCAAATGCTGGTGACGCAGAACCTGATGACGGCGATCCACAACATTGTCGAGGAAGTGAACCAGGCCGGTTCGACCGATAGCGAGCACCAGGAATTGCACATCATCGCCACCAACGTCTATCTCAAGACGCCGCAGGGCTGGCGCATCGCGCTCCACCACGCCTCGGTCGCGCCCGGCGCCGTCACTACCGAACCTAGCGCCGGCTCGATGCTGCACTGATGGAGTGGAATTGATGGCGCCGCACCGCTACCGTTCGCCGCGCTGGCTGCCCGGCGGCCATCTGCAGACGATCTACCCGGCCACCTGGGCCGCCAGGCCGCATGTGGCCTACCGGCGCGAGCGCTGGGATGCGCCGGACGGCGATTTCATCGACGTCGATTTCATCGACGGCGCGCCGGGCAAGCCGTTTCTCGTGCTGTTTCACGGCCTGGAAGGCTCGTCCGACAGCCACTATGCCCGCGCCGCCATGGCCCACGTCAAGGCGCTCGGCTGGTCGGGCGCGGTACCGCATTTTCGCGGCTGCTCCGGCGAATTGAATCGCGCGCCGCGCTTTTACCATTCGGGCGACGCGCGCGAAATCGATTGGATCGTGCGCCGCCTGCACGCCGCAAGGCCAACGGATGGCCGCTTCTATGCCGCCGGCGTGTCCCTCGGCGGCAACGCGCTGCTGCGCTGGCTCGGCGAATCGCAGCATGATGCCGAACTGGTCGATGCCGCCTGCGCCATCTCGGCCCCGCTCGACCTGGCCGCCGGCGGACGCGCCCTGGGCCGCGGCTTCAACCGGCTTTATACCCGCGTCTTTCTGCAAACCCTCAAGCCCAAGTGCGTCGCCAAGCTGGCCCAATTCCCCGGCCTGTTCGACCGCCGGGCCATGCTGGAGGCGCGCGATCTGTATGCCTTCGACAATGCCGTCACCGCCCCACTGCACGGCTACCGCGACACCGACGATTATTGGAACCGCGCCAGCGCCAAGCACATCCTCTCCGACATCACCGTGCCCACGCTGGTGCTCAATGCGAAGAACGATCCCTTCCTGCCCGGACACCACCTGCCGGCCACGGCAGCGCGCATGGTGACGCTGGAATATCCCGAGCACGGCGGCCATGTCGGCTTCACGCAAGGCCGGATTCCGGGGCATCTCGATTGGCTGCCGCAACGCATGGTGACGCACCTGGACGGCAAGGGCGGAATCTAAGCATGGACAAGTCCCTGTTGCAGCGATGGTTCGGCCGCTTCGCATCGGCAAGCGACAGTCCCAGCACGGAGACGGCGCCACTGCTGCAAAAGGCGCAGGCGCTGCTGGCGTCGGAAGATTACGATTCGGCGGCGGCGACGTATCGTGAAGCGACCGCCGCAGCGCCACGCCATGCGGCCGCGCACCTGGGACTTGGTGTTGCGCTATACGAAAGCGGCAAATACGGCGAGGCGGCAAGCGCGCTGGAACGGGCGCTGGCACTCGATCGCAGCCAGACCGATGCGCATCGCTTCCTGGCCGCGATCTATCGCAACATGGGCAAGGCAAGCGAAGCGGAGAGCCAGTATCGGCGCATCGTCTCGGCCATGCCTGAAGACGAGCCGAACTACCTGAATCTTTGCACCCTGCTGGTCGAGCAGCACCGTTTGAACGACGCTCGGGATGTCGTGTCGCAAGCCTTGGCGCGCCTTCCAGGTTCGGCCAATCTGCATTTTTACATGGGCAATCTCCAGCAGGAGCTCGGCCATGCCGACCTGGCGCTGGCCTCCTGGCGCGCCTCGCTCGCGGCCCAGCCGGACCAGGTCGCCGTGCTGCACAACATGGGCCTGTCGCTGCTGTCGCGAGATGAACTCGCCGAAGCGGCCGAGCTCTTCCGCCGCGCCGCCGATCTGGCGCCAGATTGGGCGGAAGGACAAAGCAATCTGGGGCAAGTGGAACTGCGGCGCGGCAAACCCGATGCCGCCATCGGACATTTCGAGAAAGCCGTCGCGCTCGACCCGGCTTCCGCACGTGGGCATTTCAACTTGGGCGAAGCCTTGTTTGCCAAGGGCGAACTGGCGTCCGCGCTGGACAATTTCGGCAAGGCGCAGGCCATCGACCCCGATTTGCCGGCGGCCCACCTGCGTATGGCTGCCGTATTCCTCGCCTTGGGCCGCCACGGCGAAGCCGAAGGCGCTTGCCGTGAGGCGCTCGATATCGCGCCCGACAATGTCGAAGCACTCATGCGCCTCGGTCGCCTGCTGCTGGCCAAAGGGGAATACGAAAACGCCCTGGTGAACTTTCGCCAGGTGACGCTGCAGGATCCTTCCCACGTCGATGCGCTATTTAGCATCGGCGAAGCGCTATTGATTCAGGCACAACGCGGCAACCCCGCCGAGAGGAAAACCAGGCTCGACGAAGCGGCCGCCGCCTTCGGCGCGACGCTGGCGGCCGATCCCTCCATCGTCAATGCCTACATCAATCTCGGCGCCATCCACATCGAACGCGACGAATACGAAGCGGCGCGCGCCATATACCGGAAAATCCTTTCGCTCGACCCCCGCTCGGCAATGGCGCATCATAATCTGGGCGCGATCGAAGAAGCCCGCGCCAGGCACGTTCCGCTGGCGCAGCGCCTGGAGATGTACGATGCGGCGATCGCGCAATACCGCGCCGCCTTCGCTCTCGACGGCAGTCAAGCCGCATCGCTGATCAACATCGGCCGTATCTGCGAAGAACAATTGCGCTACGACGAGGCCACCGACTTGTACCGGCAGGCGCTTGCCATCGCCCCGGACTCCCTCCCCGCCCGCATGTACCTGGGCATGCTGCAGCTTGCCGCCGGCGACTTCACCGATGGCTGGCGCAACTTCGAGGCACGCTGGGGTGCGATACCCGGCCTGACACGCTTGACATCGGCCCAGCCCCACTGGGACGGCAGCGTCGAGCTGCAAGGACGCACCATTCTGCTCTACACCGAACAGGGCCTGGGCGACAACCTGCAATTCATCCGTTATGCGAGCCTGCTCGCCGCGCGCGGCGCTAGCGTCTGGGTTCTGGCTCCCGCGCCGCTCACACAACTCTTCGCCAGTTGCCCCGGCGTCCAACGCGTCTTCGGTGAGGACGACACGATCCCGCCGCCCGACTTCGTGTGCCCATTGCTGTCGGTGCCGGCGGCGCTGAAGACCGAACTTGCCAGCATTCCCGCTGCCGTGCCCTATTTGCAGGCCAATGCCGAACGCCTTGCGCACTGGCGCGAAAAACTGGGGCCGAAATCCAGACTGCGGGTGGGACTGGTGTGGGCCGGCAACCCGCAAAAGGAAACGCGCGAATCGGCTGCAATCAGCCGCATGCGCTGCCTGCATTTCGATCAAATCCGGCCGCTACTGGAGGTGCCGGACGTCGATTTCTTCAGTCTCCAGGTCGGCCGGGAGTCGGCCGCGCAACTGGACCGAAATTCAAGCGTCATCGACTTCACACAGCAGTTGACCGATTTCCAGGAAACCGCCGCATTCGTGGCACAACTCGACCTGGCAATATGTGTCGATACCTCAACGGCCCACCTGGTCGGCGCCATCGGCAAACCGGTCTGGCTGCTGAACCGTTTCAACACTTGCTGGCGCTGGATGCTCGAACGGCCGGACAGCCCCTGGTATCCCACGATGCGGATCTTTCGCCAGCCGCAGCTCGGGGCCTGGGATCCCGTGATCGCCGAGGTAAAGGCTGCCCTGTCTGCCGCAGCCCGCGCGCACGAACGGCGGGACTGAAATCCCGAATTCAGGAGCCTTTTGCTGCACCTGCCCCGAGTTTCACCATTTTCAATGCATTTTCCGGCACAATCGCAACATCAAGACTACGACAGGAACACACCATGCTGAGCTGGTTCGACGCGCGCAACGCGCAGCAATTCGGCGCCACCCTGGCCGATTTCTACATCGAACGGGTGCCGGTCGGCGAAACCGACACAAAAACGGACAAGAAAGCCGAGAAGAAAAAACAGGAAGCGCTGCAAAAGATGGTGGCGCAGGTACAGGTTTTCAAAGTCGGCAACAAGCTCAACCTCTACAAGAAAGCCAAGCTCGGCAACGCCTTCAAGTGGAAGCTGCTCGATTCGGGCTATCCCGCCGAGGTGGCCGACGAATTGACCAGGATCGTTCTGGTCAATATGTGAGCAAGGCCGTGCTGGGCTGGGTCAGGCAGTTCTTCTCGGCGTCGCAACACGACGCCGCTGCCGATGCGCCCGGCAATCCGGAACAACTGGAGCGCCAGGCCGAACTGCAATTCGCGCAAGGCGCCTACGCCGAGGCGGCGCAAAGCTATCGCCGGATTCTCGCCGGTGCCCCGAAGTCGGCACAGACGCAGGCGCAAATGCAGGCACGGCTGGGCGCGGCGCTCAGGGCAGCGGGCCAGAACGAAGCGGCGCGGGACTGCGCCGAACGCGCGCTCATGCTCGATCCGAACCATGCCGAAGCGCATTACCTGCTGGCCGGCATGGCTGCGGATGAAGGCGCCGCCAACGCACACGAACATTATCGTCAGGCCTTGGCCGGTGCGCCGCATTTCGAAGCCGCCTATCTCGAATGGTGCCGCCTGCTGTTCCAGGAAAACCGGCTCGGCGAAGCCACGGCGCTGGTCGAGCGCGGCTTGGCCAATCTGCCCGATAGCGTGTACCTGCACCTCTACCTTGGCAATTTGCGGCACACCCAAGGCAGATTTGCCGAAGCGGCCGACGAATACGGCGAGGCAGCGCGGCGGCTGCCGGAAAATCCGTCCATCCTGGCCAATCTTGGCCTGGCGCATTTGATGGCAGGCCGCTACGACCTCGCCATCGCCACGCTGCAACGCGCGCTCGCGCTCGATCCCGCATCGGTCGATGCCAACCTGAGCCTGGGCCGGAGCTGGCTCGACCAGGGAAACCATGACGCGGCGCGCGCATGTTTCAACCGCGCGCTGGAACTCGCCCCAGGGCATGTCGCGGCGCGCTACAACCTCGGCCACCTGAGCTTGCTGCAAGGCGAGTTCGACGCCGGCTGGGCCGGTTTTGAACTGCGCGACCAGCAACCCGGCATGGTTCCCAATCCGCGCTTTGCGCAGCCGCTGTTCTCGCAGGAGGCCGACGTGGCGGGCAAGACCGTATTGCTGTATTCCGAGCAGGGTTACGGCGACACGCTGCAGTTCATCCGCTACGCAACGCTGGTTGCCGAGCGCGGCGCACGCGTCATTGCCGCCGTCCCCAAGCCGCTGGCAACGCTGATTGCCCGTTGTCCGGGCGTAACGGCAATCGGCGACCCCAACCAGCCGCCCGAGTTCGATTTCCACAGTCCGCTGCTGAGCCTGCCGGGCATCTTCCATACCGATCTGGCCACCATACCGCATACCGTTCCCTATCTCAACGCCGACCCGCAACGGCTTGCGCATTGGCAAGCGCGGCTTGGCCCGCGCAAGCTGCCGCGCGTCGGCCTGGTATGGTCGGGCGATCCGCGCAAGCATCAAGTTCTGGCCAACCATACCGATGCCATGCGCAGCATGCACTTCTCGCGCATGCTGCCCCTGCTTGAGGTTCAGGGCCTTGAATTCCACAGCCTGCAATTGGGAGCGGATGCGGTTGCGCAAATGGCCGGTAAAATGGCCGGTAATCGGCATATCATCGACCACACCGGCGAACTGTTCGATTTCCAGGAAACCGCCGCGCTGATCGAACAGCTCGATCTCGTCATCAGCGTCGATACCTCGGTGGTGCATCTGGCCGGCGGGCTGGGCAAGCCGATCTGGATGCTCAACCGTTTCAACACCTGCTGGCGCTGGCTGCTCGAGCGCGGCGACAGCCCGTGGTATCCCAGCATGCGCATCTTCCGCCAACACACCTTCGGCGACTGGGATGGCGTGATTGGCGAGGTTGCAGATGCCCTGCATGTATTTGCCCGCACGCTCAAGCAATAGGAAACGGCCATGTTCTCCCGGTTCGTCAACACGCTTCTGGCAAGGAAAGACGGCAATCCCGCCACGCTCAAAGCGGAAGGTGATGCCTTCCTTGCCTCGGGCGACTTTGCCGCCGCGGCACAGCGCTATCGCGCCGCCATTGCGCTCGACGCAAAAATGGCGTCGGCTTACGTCAACTTCGCATTTGCGCTCAAAGAACTCGGACAAGATAACGAAGCCATCGGCGCGGCAACGCAGGCCGTGGCGCTCGACCCTTTGCTCGCGGACGCCCACTACCTTCTCGCCTCGATCGCGGCCGCGCGAGGCGCATTGCCGGAAGCGGAAAATCGCTATCGTGCGGCCCTGGCCGCCGCACCGGCATTCGAGGCGGCCTGCCTGGAACTGTGCATGCTGCTTGTGCGACAAGGACGTGCCGACGATGCACAACGCGTAGCCGAAAGCGGGTTGTCGGCAGCACCGGACTGCGTCGGCCTCCATCTCTGCCTCGGCAATCTGGCCTACGCTGCGCACCGCTTTCAAGACGCGATAGCGCATTTCAGGCAAGGCCTGTTCCTCGCTCCCGACAACCAGGCCCTGCTCGACAATGCCGGCCTGGCCTATCTGCAGGCCGGCCAAATCAATGACGCCATCGCCAGCCTCGAGGCATCGTCTGCGCTCGACCCGGCGGCCTGCGACACCCTGTGCAACCTCGGTGAAGCGTTGGTATCGGCACAGCGTGCGCAAGATGCGTTGCTGCGCTTCGACCAGGTATTGCTCCTCGAACCCGACAACGTGCGCGCCTTGTTTGGCCGTGCCAATCTCCTGCTGTCGCGCAAGGACTACGATACGGCGGAAGCGCTCTACCGGCGCGTCGTGGAACTGGAAAAAACGCATTTCGGCGCGTGGTTTCAACTCGGCTATCTATGTCAGGTGCGGGAGCAATATGTGGAAGCCGCCGATTTCCTGGAACAGGCCCTTGTCCTCAGCCCGGAAAATACGGATGCGCGCCTCAATCTCGGCATCTGCCTGCGCCACCTGAAACGCTACGACGAGGCCCTGGATGCCTTTGCCATCGTGCGCCGGTCGGCCAACAAGCCGGCCGTGGCCTGCGACGAAACCGGCAATGTGTACCAGGAGCTCGGCAATTTCGCCGAAGCAGCCCAATGGCACACCCAATCGATACGGCACGATCCGAGTCGCGTGGAATCGTACAATAATCTCGGCCTGGCCTATCAGCTACAGCACAAGCTCGACGAAGCCGAAGCCAGTTTCCGGCAGGCGATCGAAACGGACGCTGATTTCGTTGCGGCCCACGCCAACCTCGGCACGCTCCTGACCTGGTCCAAGCGGGACGAAGAGGCAATGCAATGCTTCGACCGCGCCCTCGCGCTTGACGACCAATACCACGCGGCGCGCGAGAAACGCGCCGGCATCAATCTGCTGCATGGCAATTTCGAAGCGGGTTGGCCGGACCTGGAGTCGCGCTGGTATTCCAACGAATTCCTGCATAAATTGCCATCGACCAGTCCTGAATGGCGCGGCGACGCCGACATCGCAGGCAAAACCGTGCTGCTTTACGGCGAACAAGGGTACGGCGACAACTTGCAGTTTGTCCGCTATGCGCAACTGGTCGCCCGGCGCGGCGCCACTGTTCTGCTGCTTGTCCCTAAGCCGCTGCACGCGCTCTTTGCCTCGATCCCCGGGATCGCGCAGTTATTGGAGCGGCAGGACGAATTGCCGGCCCACGATTTCATCGTGCCTTTGATGAGCCTGCCGCTGGCATTCGGCACAACGGTTTCAACCATACCGGGAGAAACACCCTACCTGCACGCCACCCCCGAGCGCGCGCAATATTGGCGGGAACGACTCGGCTCCCACACGAAACCGCGCATCGGCCTCGTTTGGTCCGGTGATCCGCGCAAGCACTTGCCCCGGGTCCACGCGATAGACCGGATGCGCAGCCTGCCGTTCGACTTGCTCAAGCCCCTGCTCGAGGTTCCGGGCGTGGAATTCCACAGCCTGCAATTGGGAGCGGACGCGCTCGCGCAGTTGCAGGGTTGCCCCAACGTGATCGACCACTCGGCCGCGTTGACCGACTTCCATGAGACGGCGGCACTGATCGACAATCTCGATCTCGTAATCAGCGCCGATACCTCGGTGGCGCACCTGGCCGGCGCCGTCGGGAAGCCGGTTTGGCTGCTCAACCGCTATAACACCTGCTGGCGCTGGCTGAACGACCGAAGCGACAGTCCGTGGTACCCCACCATGCGTGTCTTCCGGCAACCCGCATTGGGCGACTGGGACACCGTCATCGCCGACGTCAGGAACACCCTGGCCGAGCAGACTCCGGCCATGAGCGCCATGCTGCAAGGAAAATCGACATGATGGGCGTCCACGTCCTGATTTGCATTAGAATGTTGCCACCTGTCACCTGGTAAAAACGGAGTTTTCATGGCTGGATGGTTCGATGCACGCGAGGCGCAGCAATTCGGCGTGACCCTGGCCGATTTTCTGATGGAGAGAATCCCACCCACCGCCGTGGACGATTCCGAGGAATTTTCCCTGAAACGGCAGGAAGCCTTGCACAAGATGCGGCTGCAGATCGAGGTGTTCAAGGTAGAACACAAGCTGAATCTTTTCAAGAAAGCCAAGTTCGGCAATGCCTTCAAATGGAAGCTGCTCGATGCAGGCTATGCAACCGAGTTCGCCGACCATCTGACGCGCGCACTGCTCTTGCGCATGTGAGCCGGCGCCGGATTCGCGTCGTTCCATCATGCTAAGCTGGCTGCGACGCCTCCTTGCTTCACCCGCCAAGGCTGGAGCGGCGCCCGGACCGGCGGCCGCAGCAACCCCGGCGCGCGATGGTCGTCCCGGCGACGAAGCGTATTTCCGCAACGCACTTGCGAGCGACCCGGCAAATCCGGGGCTCAACCTCGGCCTGGCTGGCAGCTTGCGGGACCAAGGCAAGATGAACGAAGCGCTGCAAGCGGGAGAACGCGCGCTTGAACTCGCACCCGACCACGCCGATGCGGCTTACTGGCTGGGCTGGAACCTGCATGCGCTGGGCCGGCACATGGAAGCGGCCCGGATTCTCGATCAAGGCTTGGCCTATCATCCAACGCATGCGGACATGCTTTGTCAGCGCGCCAAGGTGCATGCGTCGCTCGAGCAATTCGACGCGGCGGCCAGCCGTTACCAGGACGCGTTGACCCAACAGCCCGACCATTTTTCGGCGCTGGCGAACTTCGGCATCCTGAAATTGAAACAACATGACGCACAACATGCCGTCGAACTGTTGCGGCGCGCCGCCGACCTCGAACCGTACGACGGACCGGCACTATATTTCCTCGGGGCGGCGCTGCGGGAAACGGGCCAACCTGATGAAGCAATGGCCTGCTATGAACAAGCCTTGGCCAGCATGCCGGAGTATGGCCCCGCCCATATGGACCTTGCCATTCTGCTGCGCGAGCGCGGCGCCATACCCGAGGCGATCCGGCACTTCCGCTGCGCGCTGGCGGACGTGCCGAACATGCCCACGCTGCGCAACCACCTCGCCGAAGCGCTGCTGGCCGCGGGTGAATTCACCGACGCGATCGAATCCTTCCGCATCATTCTCGAAACCGAGCCGCAAAACCTGGAAGCGCTGATCAATCTCGGCAGCGCGCTGCAAGGCCTGCGCCGCTACGCCGAAGCCGAAGAAGCCTATCACCAGAGCCTTGCAATCGCGCCGGAACATCCGGCCATCCACTTCAACCTCGGCACGCTGTGGCAAAGCAAAGGCTATTTCAGCCGTGGCCAGGCACGGCGCGAAGCGTTCGCCGAAGCGAAGCAGTCTTATGAAGCCGCCATCGCCCGCGAATGGACCTTGCCGGGCGAACCGCGCCATATCGATACCCTGCTCTGCCTTGCGTCGTTGGCCATGGCCGATTTGCATCTGGAGCAGGCGCTTGCGTTCTACGATCGCGCGCTCGCGCTGGCGCCGGAAAACGCCGATGCCAGAACGCGGCGCGGCCAGCTTGCCTTGCTGATGGGCGATTTTGCCGCAGGCTGGCGCGACTATGAATATCGTTTCGCCCAAACCGGCAACAAGCGCCTGCCGTCTTTCACGCAACCAATGTGGCGCAACGATTTTCCCCTCGCAGGGAAAACCATCCTGCTGATGGCCGAACAAGGCATGGGCGACGCGATCCATTTCGTGCGTTACGTCGAGCAAGTCGCGCAACAGGCCCCCGCCGCCATCCTGATCGAGGCGCACGAAGCGCTGCGGCCACTGCTGGCGACGCTGCCGGTGCCGGTCACGGTGCTCGAACCGGGCCGGCCCTTCCCGCCGTTCGACTGCTATTGCCCGTTGATGAGCCTGCCCTATGCCTTCGGCACGCGGATCGACACCATGCCTGCGCGGCTTCCCTATCTCGCCGCCGAACCCGGACGCATCGACCACTGGAACGCGCTGCTGGGCAAAAAAACGTTTCCCCGCATCGGCATCGTCTGGTCCGGCAGCCCGGCATTGAACAACGATTTTCACCGCTCGATTGCGCTGGAGCGCTTTGTCGGGCTGTTGCCGCCGGCGCTGCAAGTCTATTCGCTGCAAAAAGACTTGCGCGAAAGCGACGCGCAGGCCTTGCGCGAGCTGCCCAACGTCATCCACTTCGGCGCCGAACTGGGCGACTATGCCGATACGGCAGCGTTCATCGCCAATCTCGACCTGGTGATCTCGGTCGATACCTCGGTGGCCCACCTGGCCGGAGCAATGGGCAAGCCCGTATGGATCCTCCTGCCTTTCTTGCCGGACTACCGCTGGCTGACCGAACGCGACGACAGCCCCTGGTATCCGACGGCGAGGCTGTTCCGCCAACCCGAGGCCGGGGATTGGGACACGGTCTTCGCGCAAGTGCGTCAGGCATTGGATAGTCGCTATCTACCGAATCAAGCGCCATCATGAGCAAATCCTTCCTGCGGCGCAGCCCGCCTCACTCCATGCGAGCGCGCTCCGGACCGGCAAAAACGCGCAGACCGCTTTTGTCCTTGTCCTGATCCTTGTCTTTCTCTTTCTTCTTGTTCAACATGACCTGCTCGTCGTTCCACCTTTCCTTGAATTCACGCTCGCGCGCATCGATCACGGAATTCTCGTAGAAGGTCGCGTCACCGGCCTTGCGCGCCATGCCGAGCTGATCCAGCGCGGCCAGCAGGGCGCCGTCCAGCGCATACTCCTCGGCCAGCGCCAGGTGCTGCAGCGCTTTCTTGTCTTCTTCGGCATAGGCCTTGGCCAACAAGCCCTGCAATTGCGGCTCCGCCCGGTAGAGCTGGGCCTGATCGCGCAGATAGGCAATGGCATCGTCACGCCGGCCGTCGGCCAGCAAGGCGTCGGCATATTGGCGCGCAATACCGCGCGAAAGCGGATAGCGCTCGCGTGCGGCATTGGCGAGCTTCACCGCGTCGGCGGTCTTGCCGGAAGCCTGGTCGATGTCGATTTCCAGGCTATCGATAATGGCGCCCCAGCTTGTGTCGGGATGGGCCGCGCTCAGGCGCTGCGCCGTCTCGTGCGCCTGATGCAAAAACGTTGTCGCCTTGTCATATTCACCGCGCTTCAAGGCCACGAATGCCATGCCGTATTTCGACGCCACGGCTTCGGTATGCGGATTCATCTCAAGCTGATTTTGAAAAAAGGTATTGGCATCACGCAGGCCCTGGGTCGTCGCATCCTGCAACACCCGCAAGCGCGCCTGGATGATGCGAAAACTCATGCTGTCGACATGCTGCTTGTAGGGCATGTTGCTGATGCGCCCCTGCATGTCGGCAATACGTTCGGACGTCATCGGGTGGTTCTGCAGAAAGGCCGGCACGTCGTGATAGAGCCGCGTGGCCTTTTGCATGCGTCCGAAGAACGACACCATGCCCGAGGCATCGTAGCCGGCGGTGGACATGATCTGCAGGCCGACGCGGTCCGCTTCGCGTTCGGCGTCGCGCGAAAATGCCAACTGGCGCTGTGCCGCCAGGGCCTCGCCGCCGACTGCCAGCGCACTGGCCGCGTCCGGGCTGGAACGTGCCGCCAGTATGGCCAGCGCCATGGCCGCCAGGGGAATCAGCGCATCCTGGCGCTCCTGGCCCAGCATGCGCGCGATGTGGCGCTGCGCGACGTGGCCGATTTCGTGCCCCACCACGCCGGCCAGTTCGGACTCGCTTTGCGCAGCCAGAACCAGTCCCGAGTGCACGGCGATGAAGCCGCCGGGCAAGGCGAACGCATTGATCGAGGGATCGCGCACGACAAAGAACGAGAAATCGTAATTGGCCTCGCCGCGCACCTCGGGCTTGGCCTCGACCAGCCCGATGCCGAGGTTGTTGATATATTCCAGCAGCGGCGCGTCGTCGATATAGTCGGGGTCGCGCCGGACTTCGCGCATGATGATGTCGCCGATCTTGCGCTCCATGTACGGCGTCAATTCCTCGCGTTCGCTGTCGCCCAGGGTGGGAAGGTTCTGCGCCGCCGAATAGGAAGAGACCAGCGGGCAGGCCAGCAATAGCCCGAACGCCGCCACACGCAATCCACCATGAAATAACTTACGCATCTTGCCCTTCGCTTAAAAAAGTGTGCAGCGCCTCTCTCGTTCGCGCCAGCGCGCCGGCCCAGTCCCCCGCCCGTTCCTGGCGAAACAGCCGCATGCCGGGATACCACGGACTGTCGGCGCGATCGAGCAGCCAGCGGAAGTCCGGCACGTAGGGCAGCAGCAGCCAGACCGGCTTGCCCATCAGCGCCGCAAGATGGGCCACGGCGGTGTCGACGCTGATCACCAGGTCGAGGTTGGCAATGACGGCTGCGGTCTCGCCGAAATCGGTCAACCGGGCCGACAGGTCCACGACGCCGGTTCGTTCGAACCAATCGCCGCCAGGCCCAGCGCCCTGTTGCAGCGAATAGAATTGCGCTGCCGTATTCTCGCACAGGGTGCCCAGCAATTGCGCCGCCATGCTGCGGTTGCGATCGTTCACGTGCGCCGGATTGCCCGCCCAAACCAGCCCTATCCTTGGCACCCCTTCCCCGCTTTTTCCTGCCAATGCGCCGGCCCAGTGGCTGCAACGCGCCGCATCGGCTTGCAGATGACGCGCGAGCGGCGGCACCGAGGCGAGTTCCGTGCCGAACAGCAAGGGCAGGCTGAGCAAATGGCAATGATAATCTGCCAAGGGCGGCGGATCGGCCAGCGAAGTCACCGCCACTGCCGGCAAATACGTGCGCATCAAGGATAGCAGCGGCGCCTGCACGGCGAAGCAGGTATCGATCCCCCTGGACGCAAGCACGTCTACGTAGCGGCAGAATTGCAGCGTATCGCCGAATCCCTGTTCGGCCAGCACCAGAAGGCGCCCTGCCGTCAGTTGCGCAAGCGGCCGGTTCCACAGCGGCGAAGCATGCTCGGTCCGCAGCGGCGCGCCGCTGCGTGCCCAACGCATCTCATAGCCGTTCCAGCCTTCGGCAAAGCGCCCTTCCGTCAGATCCAGCACGGCCTTGTTCCAGCGCGCGTCCACGTAATCCGGGGCAATGGCCAATGCCGCCTCGAAACTCGCCCGCGCAGCATCAAGCTGCAGCTCGCGCTGCCGCAGCCCGCCGATGTTCAAGAGCGCATCGACGTGGCGCGGGTTCAATTCCAGGGCCCGCGCGTAACATGCCAGCGCCGTATCGTAGCGCTGACAGGCTTCATGCGCGCTGCCCAGGCAGACATGTGCATCGGCGTTGCCGGGACTGGATTCGATGGCTTGGCGATAGACGGCCACCGCTTCGTCATGGCGGCGCAAATCCTGCAAGGCATTGCCCAGGTTGAGCATGGCCGAGACATTGTGCGGGTCCAGCGCCAGGGCGCGGCGAAAACTGCTCCCGGCCTGTTCGGCGGCACCGGCTTGCAGATAAATCAGTCCCAACCGGTTGCACAAGGCGCCATCGGGCCGGTGCGCAAGGGCGCGCTCGAACTGCAATGCCGCCTCGCTCCACAAACGCTGCGCCGCCAGCGCCTCGCCGTAGCCGGTTTGCGCATCGAGACTTGACGGATCGATCGCCAATATTTCGCGATAGGTCGCGCCGGCTTCTGCGGCGCGGCCCAGCGCGAGCAGCGCCGCCGCCAAGGCGATCAAGGTAGCCATATGCCGCGGTTCGCGCGCAAGCGCTTGGCGATAGTAGACGCTAGCCTGTTCCAACTGCCCCGCGATGCGCGCCACGTCGCCCAGGCCGCAATATCCGGCGGCCAGGTCAGGCAACACCTCCGTCTGTTGGCCAAAGGCCTGGCGCGCCCCGTCGAGGTCGCCGGAGCGCGCCAGGGCATAACCAAGGCCGGAATGGGCAGAAATCAGATGCGGATTTGCGGCGGCCGCCTGCCTGAAATGATCGATGGCCCGTTCCGGCTCCCCTTGGCCGTCGCATAGCTCGGCAGCCAGCAAGTGCAAGTCGGCGGAATCCGGGAAATGCCGAAGCCCGTCTTCCGCCACGGCGCGCGCCCGCGCACGCTGTCCGGTTCCGGCCAACAGATAAGCCAGGTCGCGGTGGGCCAGCTCGATCTTCTGGTCCAAGTCAAGCGTGCGCACAAAATGCGCCTCGGCCAGGGCCGCATTGCCGCGCCGCAGCTCCACGGTGGCAAGGCCGAAGTGGGCATCGGCCAGTTGCGGCTGATGTTTGCGTGCAAGTTCGAACAAGGGCTGTGCCTCATCGAGCCGCTCCTGATCCAGCAGCAAATGCCCGAGATTGTTCGCCGCCATCGCGTCGCCGGCGTCCAAGGCCAGCGCCTTGCGATACAGCTCCTGCGCCTGGTCCGGCTGCCCGGCAAGCCAGAGTCGATCCGCCTGCGCCCGATAATCGCGCCCCTGCTGCTCGGCAGGCGCCGCAAAAACATCCTGCTTCCCACCTTTACCCGGTGCGAACCATCGTCTGATTCTATGCATCATGAGGCGTAGCGATTGCGCTGGGGTTGGGATGAATATAGCATTGGGCGCATCGTATCATTTTCGGCTTCCCGTAAATCAAGACCATGACGAAATCCTCCTCCCCGCAATCCGGCACCGCCGGCCCCCTGACCCATTTCGACGCCCAAGGCCAGGCGCACATGGTCGACGTCGGCGCCAAGGCCGATACGCACCGGGTCGCCGTTGCCGCGGGCAAGATACGGATGCAGCCCGAAACGCTCCGCCTGATTGCCTCGGGCAGCGCGAAGAAGGGCGACGTGCTGGGTATTGCGCGCATCGCCGCCATCATGGCAGCCAAGCGCACGCCGGAACTGATACCGCTGTGCCACGCCATCATGTTGACCCGCGTCACGGCCGAATTCGAGATCGATGAAAAGGAATCGACCGTGTCGTGCCGGGTGCAAGCCGAGTCGCAGGGACAGACCGGCGTCGAGATGGAAGCCTTGATGGCGGTCCAGATCGGCCTGCTGACCATCTACGACATGTGCAAGGCCAGCGACCGCGGCATGGTCATCTCCGACGTGCGCCTCTTGAGCAAGTCGGGCGGCAAGTCTGGGTCCTGGCAGGCAAGCGCGGCATAGGTCAACGGAACGCTGCTTCGGCCGGCCTGATATCCGCAAATCAATTTTGCAATCTGACAAGCTGACGTCGAATGCTCCCCTTCGGCTGACAGTTTCTGCGAATAGCGACAATTTTTGTCAGACATATTGCGTTGTGGCATCGACAATATGTAAAAAATCACTAATAAATTTGGCAAATCCGTCGTAAATCCAACGAAATTTTCAATCGGAAATTGCAATTTCCCCTCTGACCTATGCTATAAATGCACCGCCGTGACACAAGATTTAACAATTCAAAAAGCGCTGGCATGGCTTTTGCTGCGTTTGTCTTGCGCCATCGCAGTTCAACCCCGCAACGTTGGTTTTTATTAATTAGGAGTAAATAATGAGCAAGAAAACTCTCGGCAAAAGCCGCAAGGCTCTGCAACAAGGCTTCACGCTGATCGAATTGATGATCGTGGTTGCGATCATCGGTATTCTGGCAGCTGTTGCTATCCCCGCCTATCAAGACTACACCGTCAAGGCAAAGGTCTCGGAAGTGGGCAGCCTGATCGCTCCGGCGCTGGCTCAAGCTGGTGTGATGTGCTCTGGCGCCACGTTGATTTCGGCAACCAGCAATGTGGCAATGGGCATCCCGTCCGCAGCTTCGATCGCCGGCAAGTACGTGAACAACGTGACCGTCACGACCGGTAGCGCAACGATGGTCGTCATCACCGCAACGCTGACCAGCCTGTCGGTTCTGGGCACGGCTTCGGGCCAAACGGTTACCTACAGCGGCAACTGCACGACCGGCGCTCTGAGCTGGGTCGTCAGCGGCACGGTACCGCAAAAGTATCTGCCGAAGTCGTAATCGCTTCAAGCCATCCCGAAAGAGGTCACCCTCTTTCGGGCCATGGCTGCTGTCTTTACGTTTGGGAACTTGGCGAAATGGCGAGCTCACCCAAACGCAAGGGTAGTACGGGGAAGATAGACATTCATTTGCGAATCACGTTTTCCGAGAGAAAGAAAAATGGGTTCCACTCCAACATACATGTCGGGCAAGCTGCGTCCGCTGCAGCAGGGTTTCACGCTGATCGAATTAATGATCGTAGTCGCCATCATCGGCATCCTTGCCGCCGTGGCCATCCCTGCCTACCAGGACTATACGATCGGCGCACGGGTCAACGAGGTCAGCAATCTGGTCGCGCCCTCGCTCCAGGCTGCCGGTGTCATGTGCAGCGGCGGCACGCTGGTGTCGGCTACGTCGAATATCTCAGCCGGCGTTCCGAGCGCGGCATCGATCTCGGGGAAATATGTGCTGAGCGTGGCCTTCACCACTGCCACGAGCACCAACGTCGTCGTCACCGCCACGATGCAAACGACCAGCTCCCTGGGGTCCGCCAGCGGCAAGTATGCAACGTATTCCGGCAACTGCTCCGCAGGCGCCTTGTCGTGGACTGTCAGCGGCACGGTGCCGCAGAAATATCTCCCAAGAGGCTGATCCGGTGCGGCATCAGCCGGTGTAGGCTCAAGCCGGCTTCGCTTCTTCCGCCATATCCCTTACAATCCAGCCATTCTTCTCGACGGGTGGCCGGGATTGCCTCTCTCATCGTGCGCTGCCCGGATCTCCCGTCTAGTCAAGACAAGCCGTAGCAAACACCCCGTCATCTGGCAGCAAGGAACATCAATTGGCCATCAGCTTTTCAAAAATGGGAGCATTGCTCCTGCTACCCGTCCTCGCCGTCGTCGCATTCCTGATCTACGAGCCGGGCTTGCATGGCTATTTCCTGTTCGACGACTATACGAATATCGTCGATAACGCGCAGATCCGACTTGACACGCTCAGCCTTTCCTCGCTGACCAATGCGGCGCTCTCCAGTGAAGCCGGCCCGTTGGGCCGCCCGATCAGCATGGCCAGCTTTGCCGTCGATGCCTATTTCCACGGCGTTGATCCGTACTATTTCAAGCTCACCAACCTTTGCATCCATATCTTCAATGGCTTGCTGATTTTCCGGCTGGCGCTGCTACTGTTGACGGTGCCGGAGGGGATCAGCGTCGCGCGGCGGCGCTGGATCGCGCTGGCCGTAGCGGCGCTCTGGCTGTTGCATCCTCTGAACCTGACGAGCGTGCTCTACATCGTGCAGCGCATGACCAGCCTTTCCGCCTGCTTCACGCTCTTCGGCCTGATCTGCTACGTGCAGGGGCGGCTGGCCATGCGGGAGGGAAGATCGGGTTGGCTCTGGATCGGCGCCGCCTTTCTCGTCATGACGCCCCTGGCCATGCTGGCCAAGGAAAACGGCGCACTGTTCCCTTTGTACGCTTTGGCGCTGGAAGCGTGCTTCTTCCGCTTCGCGGCAAACGGCCTGCGGCAAAAGCGCTCGCTCCTGGCGTTGTTCGGCATGACCGTCGCGCTCCCTTGCTTGGCCGTGCTGGTGTTCACGCTGATCCACCCGCAGTGGATCATGGATACCTACGCGTTGCGTGGAATCACCCTGCCGCAGCGCCTTTATACCGAAGCCAGAATCGTCTGTTTTTACGTGCGGCTCCTGATCGTACCCGATCCGAAGTCGCTGGCCATGTATCACGACGACATCGCCGTTTCAGCCGGCTTGTTCGATCCGCCGATCACCGCGCTGGCCTGCCTGGCCATCATCGGCGCCGCGGCACTGGCGCTGGCGTATCGCAAGCGTCACCCTGTTGCGGCATTTGCCGTCCTGTTCTTCCTGGCCGGACACACCATGGAATCGAGCTTCCTGCCGCTCGAACTGGCGCATGAGCATCGCAATTACCTGCCCATCTTCAGCCTGTTGTTCGGCTTGATGTATTACCTGCTCGTGCCATTGCGGGCCAAGGACGATCTGCGCCTGCGCAGCGCCGTCGCCGTCGTCGCGGTGGCGATGTTGGCCGGGGTCAGCCTTGCCCGTGCGACGATATGGGGCGACGCGGCGGACATGAAACTCAAGGAAGCGGATCATCATCCGAACTCGATCCGCGCCAACATCGAAGCGGCGGCGTTTTTTGCCGCACTGCCGGCGACCAACCAGATCGATGCGCAAGAATACTACAACAAGGCCTACGGCTATTATGCCAAGGCCTCCGCGCTCTCGACCGACGATACGCTGGGGCTGTTCGGATTGATCGCATTGAATTCGCGCCACGGCGCGCCGCTGGAGCCATCCTGGGCCCAGGTTCTTGCGCAACGGATCGAAACGAAGCCGATGGCGCCCAATACGGTCAACGCGCTGGAAGGCCTGGCCAAATGCATCCGTGAGAAAGTCTGCACCAATATCACCGACGCCGCCGACACGGTATTCGCTGCGGCCTTGCGCAACCCCTCGCTCGGCGGAACCGGCCGCATCGACGTCATGTTCGCCTGGGGCGACCTGATCAGCCTGGTCGAACATGACCCGGAACGGGCGGTAAAACTGGAACGCGAGGCGGCGGCCATGGCGCCCTACAACGTCAACGAACAACTCAATCTCGCCGTCGGCCTGATCAATGCCGGCCATAACAAGGAAGCGTTGCAAGTGATCGAACAAAGCAGGAAAATGGACAAGCTGGGCGTGCATGCGGGCCAATTGAACTATCTGACCGCGCTTGCGCGCTAACCCGAATTCCTGGAATACGCGATGCCCCAAGCCCTATCGATCATCCTGCCGGCGAAAAACGAAGCGCTGGCGCTGGTGTCCCTGCTGCCGGAGTTGCGGCGCCATCAGCCGGACGCGGAAATCATCGTCGTCAACGACGGCTCAACCGACAATACCGTGCAAACCTGCCGCGAGCACGGCGCGAAGGTTGTTTCCCACCCCTACAGCATGGGCAACGGCTCGGCCGTGAAAAGCGGGGCGCGCGCCGCCACCGGCGAGGTGCTGGTATTCATGGATGCCGACGGCCAGCACAAGCCGGAAGATATCGCACGCCTCCTGGCCAAGCTCGAAGAAGGCTACGACATGGTGGTCGGCGCGCGCGACCGCAGCTCGCAGGCCGGTGCGCATCGCGCCCTCGCCAACGGCTTCTACAACCGTTTTTCAAGCTGGATGGTGGGACACGAGGTGCGTGACCTCACATCGGGTTTCCGCGCCGTCCGTGCTGCGCGCTTCCGCAAATTCCTTTATCTGCTGCCCAACGGCTTCTCGTACCCGACCACCATCACGATGAGCTTTTTCCGCGCCGGCTTCGGCGTGGCCTACGTGCCGATCCAGGCGCCCAAGCGCATCGGCAAGAGCCATGTACGCATCATGCGCGACGGCGTGCGCTTCCTCTTGATCATCTTCAAGATCGGCACGCTGCACAGCCCGCTGAAAATCTTCCTGCCGTTTTCCGCGGCGTTCTTCCTGCTCGGCCTGGGCAACTATCTGTACACCTTCCTGACGGTGCACCGCTTCACCAACATGTCGGGCCTCCTGTTGATCGCCTCGATGACGACCTTCCTCATGGGATTGATGTCGGAGCAGATCACGTCGCTGAACTACAAGGACAGTGAGTAGCCCCTCGGGACGACCCGGCGCGCAGGCCGGTTCGGGCCCGCTTTGTTCCGTCTGCATCGCCAACTACAACGGCATCGGGCTGATCGAGGACTGCATCGCCTCGGTGCTGGCGCAGGACCTGGCGGCGCAGGTCGAGATCATCGTGCACGACGACGCCTCGCCCGATGGCTCGGCGGCGTACATCAAGGAACATTATCCCCAAGTGACGCTGATCGAAAGCCGCGACAACGTCGGCTTCTGTATCGCCAACAATCGCATGGCGCAGGCGGCGCAAGGCCGATACCTGCTATTGCTCAACAACGATGCCGCGCTCTTGCCCGGCGCGCTCGCCACCTTGCTGGCGCAGGCGGCGGCACTGGCGCAGCCGGCCATCCTGAGCCTGCCGCAATACGATGCCCAGAGCGGCGCGTTGATCGACCTCGGCAGCGCGCTTGACCCATTCCTCAACACCATCCCCAACCGCGAACTGAGAAACAGCGACGTGGCGACGGTCATGGGCGCCTGCCTGTGGCTGCCGCGCAGCTTGTGGCAGGAGCTGGGTGGCTTTCCCGACTGGTTCGGCTCGATCGCCGAAGATACGCTCCTGTGCTGCAAGGCCAGGCTCCATGGCTATCGCGTGATGGTTGTGGCCGAATCGGGATTCCGGCACCACGTCGGCAAGAGCCTGGGTGGAGGCAAAGCCAAAGACGACAAGCTGCAAACCGCGACGAGCCGGCGCCGTCTGAGCGAGCGCAACAAGAACTTCGTCATCGTCATGACCTACCCGGCGCCGATGCTGCAATTGATTCTGCCGCTGCACATGCTGCTGCTGATCATGGAGGGGGTCGTGCTCTCGACTCTGTTGCTGCGGCCACGCCTGTTCACGACGGTCTACCTGGCCAGCCTTTACGCATTGTGGACGCATCGCACCAGGCTTTGCGAAGAACGCCGGCTGATCCAGACGCACCGGCGCATCGGCCGGCGCGACTTCTTTTCCGAATTCCGGATCTGGCCGCAAAAGCTCAGGCTGCTCTGGCGCCACGGCGTCCCGCGGATCCGCTGAAGCCTCCGGCCGCGTCAGCGGTCGTACAGGATGTGCGGCCCGCTCCTGACGATGCGCGGCGCGCAGGCGTGCCACAGATCGCGCGCCAGATAATAGGGCAAGGAAACGGCGGCGCGCAATACCACCGCCGGCATGAACAGCGGCGCCTGTGCGCTCATGCGCCGGTATTGGCGCCACGCGACGCCGGGCAGGCGCCGCACCAGGGCTGTCCGCAGCAGGCTGCGGCAGCGGCCAACCAGACAACTGCGCAAGCTCGTTCGCGACACGCCCAATTGCACGGCGCGCATGACGGCACTCCAATACAGGTTGGTGACGTGCTCGGGCATGCCGCTCGACATCGAGTTGAGGGAATTGACACGGTAGACCGTCAGGTCGCGATTGACATAGCCCAGCATCGCGCCGCCGGCAATTTCGACGTGCACCATGTAGTCGATGAAATCGCCGTCGATGCGCAGCAGGCGCTCCCGGCACTCGCGGCGATAAAGCAAGGAGCTGTAGCACAGGAAATTGCCCTCGCCGATCAGAAAATCCAGATCGAATTCCTGCACCACCGCGCGATTGAAACGCGAGACGAATTTGCCCGTATCGTCGATCACGGCGGCATTGCTGTATACCGCCCCGCAGCGCGGATGGGACTGCAAGAAAGCGAGCTGGGCCTGCAGCTTGCCCGGCATCCAGAAATCGTCGCCGTCCATGTGGGCGATATAGTCGCCCGATGCCCGCGCCATGAGCGCCCGGCAATTCCCCCCCGCCCCGAGGTTCTTTTCATGCAACAGCGGAAAAATCAGGTCAGGATATCGTCGCGCGAACTGCGCGATGATTTCTCTGGTTTTATCGCGCGAACAGTCTTCGCCGACCAGGATTTCGAGATCCGCGTCGACCTGCTGGGCCACCACGCTGGAGAGGCAATCCGCAATATATCGCTCGTGATTGTAAGTGAGGATGCAAACCGTGATCTTCTGCCGCTTCCCCGCGTCACTATGTTTTGTCGAATCTTCCATGCTCGCTCAACGGTTCATGCGCCCAGGGCGGCAAAGGTGGCGCGAAGCCGGGCGCGCGTCCGCGATCCCGCCGCGAACGCGCAAAGAACCGATGCCGCGCCGGTCAAGGCCAATTGTACTGCGATGGCCGGCCGGGATTGCCATTGCCCATGAAGTAAAACGATCATCGCCGCCGGAACGGCCGCCGCCAACAGAGGCAGGGCCACGTCGAGCGCAATCCACTTGAAATACAGCCCGCGCAGAAAATGCCGGAATACGAAAGGCACCCACCCGAGAAGGAACGCCAGATTGGCGTAAAACCAGACCATGCCCGTTCCCGTGCCGCCGGCAACCGTGGCGGCGTAAACCATCAGGGGGATCTGCACGGCGCCGAATATCAGGTTGCCGATGACGTGCAGACGCAGGTTTCCCGCCGCCACCTGCACCAGGAACAGCAAGGTCAAAATGCCGATGAGCCCGTTGCCCAGGGCGTACCAGAACAAAACCGGCGCCGCCTTCGCCGCGACTTCGGCGCTGCCGGTCCAGGCCAGCAGCAGCGGCTCGCCGAAGAAGGCGACGTTCACGGCGACTGCCGACACGACGCAACTGGCAAACTGGCTGACCTCGCGGAACAATTCGCTTTCCTCGGCACGCCGGCCTTGCGCATGCAAGATGGTCAGGCGCGGCTGGACGACCTGCGAAACCGGTGCGACGACCAGCGGAATCACACCGGCCACGGTACAGGCAATCGAGAAAAAACCGTAGTCTTCCAGGGACAGCAGGTGCGACAGCAACAGCTTGTCCAGATTGGTGACGACGATCCAAAGCAGGGCCGCGAAGGCAAGAGGGCCGGCCAGCGGCAGTATCTCGCGCAACGCCGCCAGCGAAGGCCGCGCACGTGCGCCGCCGCCCGGCAGCGCACGATACGTGCAGATCGAGAACACCAGCACTTCAAGCGCGGTAGCGGCGACCTGATAAAGGAAAAAGACAGCCGGCTTAGGCGATACAAGGATCAGGACGGGAATGACGCCGAGAAATTTGATGCTGGCCATGACCGAGGCGATGCCGTTGGCCAGTATCTGCCGCTCCAGGCCGACCAGAGCGCTGCGGTAGATATTCGATACCCAGCGCAAGCCGGCCACGGCCGCCATCAGGCCGATGCACGAAGCGACCTCGGAAGAGGACAGGTGTTCCGGGCGCAGCCATTGCGCCCCCAGCCAGGGCGCGGCCAGCACCCCGGCGGCCGTCACCAGCGCAGCGGCGCAGCCGAACAGCCATTCGAGCGTGCGCATCAAGCCCATCAATTCCATCAGCGTCAGCGTACCGCCCTTGTAGCAGGCCATCTGGCGCGACAGCGTGGGCGTCAGGCCGAAGTCGAGCAGTTGCAGCCAGGCCTGCATCATGGTGAAGAAACCGACCAGCCCGTAGGACTCGGCGCCGAGATAGCGCAAATAGACCGGCGTCATGACGACGCCGATCACGGCGACGTAGGTTTGGGCGATATAGCTGCTGATCAGCGCGCGTTTCATTGGCGATGTGGAGTTTGCGTCGCGTTCAACCCTGTACCACCGTGGAGCGCGGAGCCTTCACCGTGGCGCCGTCGGGCACATTGCGCGCCACCGTTGCGCCCACGCCGACCACGACCTTTTCCCCGATCGTGCGCTGCTGCAGGACAATCGCCCCGGGGCCGACCAGCGTATTTGCCCCGACCACGACGTTCCCGCCGATGAACGAGCCCGGCGCAAGGCTCGCGTTGACGCCGAGTTTCGCATCATGGCCGACGATGGCGCCAGTATTGACGATGCAATGCGCGTCGAGCCTGCAATCGACGCTCAACACCGCGCGATGCGCCACGACACAGCCTTCGCCGACCACCGCCCCTTTGGCCACGCAGGCCGACGGCGATACCAGGGCAATGGCCGGAAGGCCCCGTTCACGAAACCAGGCGACGGTCTCGGCCCTCGCTGCCAGCGTGCGCCTGTCTATCATGCCGAACGCGATGCAGACGGCATCGAACTCCGAACGCCTGGCCTCCAGCGCTTCACGCTCTCCCCAATAAGGACGGTCGAGCGCATCCTGATGCGTGCCGACGTAGGCGACGACCTCATGGCCGCACAGCTCGGCGATCTCCCAGACTTCCTTGGCAAATCCGCCGCCGCCGATCAAGGCTATTCTTGTCATGAAAAACCGCCGTGTCGCGTCAAGCCGCGGCGACAAGGCGCGCGATTTCCCGCACCTTGTCGTCCTCCAGCGTTGGATAGATAGGCAAAGTCAGGACCATGTCGGCCGCCGCGCCCGCCGTCGGCAAGCTGGCCCTGCCGGCCGAGGGCAGTCCGCGATACATGGGAAAGTCCGAGATCAGCGGATAGAAGTAGCGCCGCGCGTAGATGTCGTGCTCGCGCAGCCTGTCGTAGAGGCCGTCGCGGCTGATCGGATATGCCGGCTCGACCAGGATCGGGAAATAGGAGAAGTTGGTGTTGCTGTCCTTGTCGAACAGGCAGCGGATACCCGGCACGCCCTTGAGCAGATCCATGTAGGTCAGGCCGATCTCGCGCCGCCGCGCCAGGGCCTGATCGACGTTCTTCAATTGCAAGAGGCCGAGCGCCGCGTTGAATTCGCTCATCTTGCCGTTGATGCCCGGCGCGACGACCGTGACCTCATCGACGAAGCCGAAGTTCTTCAATTGATCGATGCGCAGCTTGGTCTTGCGGTCCGGGCAGACGATGGCGCCGCCTTCGAAGGTGTTGAACACCTTCGTGGCGTGGAAGCTCAACACCGCCAGATCGCCGTGGCGCAGGATGCTGCCGCCGCCCCCGATGTCGTCGCGCACGGCGAAGGCATGCGCCGCGTCGTAGATCACCTTCAGGTTGTAGTTGTCGGCGATGCGCCCGATCGCCTCGACGTCGCATGGCTGGCCGTAGCAATGGACCGGCATGATGGCCGTGGTGTGCGGCGTGATCAGGGCTTCGATCTTTTGCGGATCGAGGTTCAGCGTCTTCGGGCAGATGTCGGCGAACACCGGCTTGATGCCGTTCCACAGCAGGGAATGCGCGGTCGCAACGAAGGAGTACGGCGTCGTGATCACCTCGCCGGTGATGCGCAGCGCCTGCAGCGCCGTGATCAGCGCCAGCGTGCCGTTGGAAAACAGCGAGAGATGCTCCACGCCGAGATACTCGCCCAGCGCCGCCTCGAGTTCCTGGTGGAACGCGCCGCCGTTGGTCAGGATGCGGCTGTCCCATATCTTTTCCAGCAAGGGCAGGAATTCCGCAAGCGGCGGCAGCTCGGGCCGCGTCACGTAGATTTTCTTGGACTCGCTCATCTCGTCCTCGGGTTGCGCTACAGACGCCACAACTGGAAACCGGCTTCGGCAAGACCGGCTTTTTCAAAAACCGCCTTGACATCGATGAAGCAGGCGAGCGGCTTGGCTTTTTCGCGGTAGCGGGCAGCCGACATGCCGCGATACTCCTTATGCGCCACCGCCACCACGATGGCATCGGCACAGGGTAGCGCCTCCCAGGACTCGAGCGCAATGCCATATTCGTGCAGCACGTCGCCCGCATCGGCCACCGGATCATGCACGTGCACTTCCACGCCATAGGATTGCAATTCCCGGATCAGCTCCGACACCTTGGAATTGCGCACGTCGGGCACGTCTTCCTTGAACGTGATGCCAAGCACATTGACGCGGGCGCCCTTGATCTGGCTGCCCGCCTTGATCAATTGCTTGACCGTCTGCTCGGCCACATACTTGCCCATGCTGTCGTTGATGCGCCGTCCGGCCAGGATCACGTCCGGGTGGTAACCCAGCATCTCGGCCTTGTAGGTCAGATAGTAGGGGTCGACGCCGATGCAATGCCCACCCACCAGCCCCGGCCGAAACGACAGAAAGTTCCACTTGGTGCCGGCCGCTTCCAGCACTTCGATGGTGTCCAGGCCGATCATGTTGAAGATCACCGCAAGCTCGTTCATCAGCGCGATGTTCAAGTCGCGCTGCGTGTTCTCGATCACCTTGGCCGCCTCGGCCACCTTGATCGAGGAGACGCGATGCACGCCGGCCGCCACCACCTGCTCATAGAGCGACGCCACCTGCTCCAGCACGGCCGGGCTGTCGCCCGCGACCACCTTGACCGTATTCTCCAGCACATGCTGCTTGTCGCCGGGATTGATGCGCTCGGGCGAATACCCGACGTGGAAGTCGCGCCGCCACGTCATGCCCGAGGCCCGCTCCAGCACCGGAATGCACACCTCCTCGGTCGCGCCGGGATAGACGGTCGACTCAAAAATCACGATCGCGCCGCGCTTCATGTTCAGGCCGATGGTCTCCGACGCCGCCACCAGGGGCGCGAAATCGGGCTTGCGCGCCGAATCGATCGGCGTCGGCACCGCAACGATGATGAAATCGGCCTGCGCCAGGTCCGCCGCGCGATGCGTCACGGTGAGCCGGACGGCGGCGCGCAGTTCTTCATCGGACACCGTGCCGCTCGCATCCACGAAAGCGCGAATCTCGTCGATCTTGCGGATCGACAGATCGTAGCCTATGGTGGGCGTGGATCGGCCGAACGCCGCCGCCAGCGGCAATCCGACATATCCCAAACCCACGACGGCGATGACTGCCATGATTGTTCCCCTTGCTTTGCCCTTGGGCGTCGATGCGGCCCGCACCGTTGCACAGCCGCCCCCGGCCTACTCGTCGCGGCAGAATGCGATTTTTGTTCCCGACATGTCGATCACGTCGTCGTACTTCAGCTTGCGCGAATCCTGCCTGATCGGCACCCCGTTGACCTTGGGCGACTCGGCGCCTTCGACATGCGTGATGTAGTAAGCCTGCTTACGCTGCGTCAACACCGCCACCTGGACACCGGGCTGCCCGAATGTCGTAACAGGCTTGGACAGGGCATACTCCTGGCCCGCGCTCGGCCCATCGAGCACACGCAACAGCGCGAACTCCTGCAACACCGTGCCCGATTCGAGGCTTTCCGCTTCTGCGGCGATCTCCTCGACCGCCAATTTGACCGTATCGACGTGGCTCTTCAGCGCTTCCTTGCCGCTCTCGGCGTGGAATTTTATCTGATACGGCGGGATCTCGATCACGTCCTGATCCTGCAGCAGGTGGCGCACGACCAGTTGGCCGTTCAATTGCGTGCCATTGGTGCTGTTCAAGTCTTCGACGAAGAACTTGCCTTGCTGCTCGACGATGGCCGCATGCAGGCCGCTGACGGCGACGTGGTTGATCACAAGTTCATTGGTGGCGCGCCGGCCGATGCCGACGCGGTTCTTGTCGAGCGGCAGTTCTTTCAACACGGTGCCATCGACCGTCAATACGATTTTTGCCATGACTTGATTCGTTACTTCGCGAGCTTATTGCGGCGGAGGCCTACCGACTTGGTCTTGTCCGCCAGCCAGGTCAGCGCGCGTCCGGGCAGGCCGTTCTGCGCCGCCTCGTTGGCGCGCACGTCGATCAGGATCACCGAGGTGTTGTCGCGTCCGCCATTCTTGTTGGCCCGCGCCACCAGCGCTTCGCAGGTCAATTCCAGGTCGGAGGCGGTCTTGTTGAGGATATCGTGGATTTCCTGGGTCGACAGCATGTCGGACAAGCCGTCCGAGCACAACAGATAGATGTCGCCGGCCTGGGTCAGGTGGTCATGCACTTCGACCTGCACGCTGCTGTCGACGCCGACGGCACGCGTGATCATGTTGCGGTTGGCCGAAAAACGGGCCCATTCGGGATCGATCAGGCCGGCATCGATCTGCTCCTGCAGCATCGAGTGGTCACGCGTGATCAGCGCCAGCTCGCCGCGGCGCAGGCGATACACGCGCGAATCGCCCACATGGGCGATAGTCAATTTGTCCTGGTGAAAGATGGCGGCGACGACGGTCGTGCCCATGCCGGAGAATTGCGGCTCCTTGCGCGCCGCGTCCAGAATCGCGGCGTTGGCCCGTTCGACCGAGCCCACCAGAAGATGCTGGATGAACTTGCTGTGGTTGGCGCGCGCACCCCAGACGTAGTCATGCAATTGCTTCTCGATCGCGTCCTTCAGCGTGGCGGTCGCAATCGCGCTGGCGACCTCGCCGGCATTATAACCACCCATGCCATCGGCCAATACCGCCATCCCGCATTCGGGGTTGTGCGCAATGGCATCCTCATTATGCGAGCGAACCAGACCGGTATCGGTTTTGGAGGCGATCTTTAGCTCGACATGATAGGCCATGGGCTTGATTGAACTGGTTGTGTGGTCCGGCTGTTACTTCGTTAAGTAAATATTTACACAAGCAGTCCAAAATTATTGGGTCTGGGAAACAATATTACCATTTACCAGTGGATTTAAGGCCAATTCGGCTGCCATACTGCATGGATTGTTAATTCTATCGCCGATTTGCAAAATCCGGCTTATTTCTGCGCAGATGGCGTCTTGTGCCGTTGTTTGCCCAGCCACAAGCCTGCGGCCACGGACAGCATCGCCGCGATCGTGCCGGGCACACTGAGCATCAGGCCGGCCCCTGCAATACCCCATTCGTGATTCGGCCAGTTGGCCTCGAGCCAGCCTTGCCAGGCGGTATCGGCAAAAATCATCTCCCCGCCCAGATAACCAAGCAAAGCCGCCCCAAGCGGCACGATGATGGGGAAGCGCAGCATCAGCTTCATGACCAGCCCGCTGCCGAAGGCGATCAAGGGAATGGACAACAGCAACCCGATGATCAAAAGCGGCAAATTGCCGTGCGATGCGGCCGCCACGCCCAAAACATTGTCGAGGCTCATCACCAGATCGGCCACCAGGATGGTCTTGATCGCGGCGCCCACCGAGGCCGGGGCCGCATGCTTTTCTTCCTTGTCCTGATCGAACAGCAGCTTCACCGCCACCGCCACCAGCAGTGCGCCGCCGATAATCTTCAAATAAGGCAGGAGCAGGAGCTTGAGCGCAAAAATGGTCAAGAGCGTGCGCATGACGATGGCCGCCACGCTGCCGAAGACGATGGCCGGCTTGCGCTGCGGTTTCGGCAAGGCTTGCGCCGCCAAGGCGATCACCACCGCGTTATCGCCGGACATGACGAGATTGACCAGCATGATGTCGGCCAATGAGGTCCAGGCTTCGTGAGAATTGAGCAGATCCAAGGTTGGCATTTTATTATGCGACGGACACAAAAAAGGGGGCATCAGCCCCCTTCAGAGTGTAACGCACAACCGGAGTTTCCTCGTCGGGGAACTCCCGTACGTGCTTCAACAGATAGATCAAATCACAGAATCGACTTCAGCAGGCGAGCCATTTCCGACGGGTTCTTGGTGACCTTGATACCACAGGCTTCCATGATTTCCAGCTTGGCTTGCGCCGTGTCGGCGCCGCCCGAGATCAGCGCGCCGGCGTGGCCCATGCGCTTGCCCGGAGGTGCCGTGACGCCGGCGATGAAGCCGACCACGGGTTTTTTCATGTTGTCGCGGATCCAGTAGGAGGCATTGGCTTCGTCGGGACCGCCGATTTCACCGATCATGATCACGGCATCGGTTTCGGGGTCGTCGTTGAAGGCTTGCATGATGTCGATGTGCTTCAAGCCGTTGATCGGGTCGCCGCCGATGCCGACAGCCGACGATTGGCCCAGGCCCAGCGCGGTCAATTGCGCCACGGCTTCATAGGTCAGCGTGCCGGAACGCGAGACGACGCCGATGCGGCCCTTGCGATGGATGTGGCCGGGCATGATGCCGATCTTGATTTCGTCGGGCGTGATCAGGCCGGGGCAGTTCGGGCCCAGGAGCTTGGTCTTGCTGCCCGACTTGGCCATGCGGTCCTTGACTTCCATCATGTCGCGCACGGGGATGCCTTCGGTAATGCAGATCGCCAGATCGAGTTCGGCTTCGACGGCTTCCCAGATCGCAGCGGCGGCGCCGGCGGGCGGCACATAGATGACGGAGACGTTGGCGCCGGTCTGGGCTTTGGCTTCCTTGACGTTGGCGAAAATCGGGATGCCTTCGAAGTCTTCACCGGCCTTCTTCGGGTTCACGCCGGCGACGAAGCAATTCTTGCCGTTGGCGTAATCACGGCACATGCGCGTGTGGAATTGGCCGGTCTTGCCGGTGATGCCTTGGGTGACGACTTTGGTATCTTTATTGATCAGTATGGACATGGTTGTTCCTTGAGCGACTGTTACTTATTTACCGTTGGCCGCGGCGACCACTTTTTGCGCGGCTTCTTCCATGGTGTCGGCGGCGATGATGGGCAGGCCGGACTCGGCAAGCATCTTCTTGCCCAGGTCTTCGTTCGTGCCCTTCATGCGCACCACCAGCGGGACGCTCAGAGAAACTGCCTTCGACGCCGTGATCACGCCTTCGGCGATCACGTCGCAACGCATGATGCCGCCGAAGATGTTGACCAGGATGGCCTTCAGGTGCGGGTTCTTCAGCATGATCTTGAACGCTTCGGTCACCTTCTCGGCCGTGGCGCCGCCGCCGACGTCAAGGAAGTTGGCCGGCTCGCCGCCGAACAGCTTGATCGTGTCCATGGTGGCCATGGCCAGGCCGGCGCCATTGACCAGGCAGCCGATGTTGCCGTCGAGCGAAATGTAGGCCAGGTCGAATTTCGAGGCTTCGATTTCAGCCGGATCTTCTTCGTCCAGGTCGCGGTAGGCGACGATCTCGGGATGGCGGAACAAGGCATTGGCGTCGAAGTTGAACTTGGCGTCCAGTGCGATGACCTTGCCGGAACCGGTCAGGATCAGCGGGTTGATTTCGGCCAGCGAAGCGTCGGTTTCCCAGTAAGCCTTGTACAAGCCCTGCAACTGGGTGCGCGCATCGGCGATCGAGGCAGCCGGCACGCCGATTTTGGCGGCGATGTCGTCGGCTTCGGCATCGGTCAGGCCGATGGCGGGGTCAATAGCAATGGAGTGGATCAGTTCGGGATGGCTGGCGGCGACTTCTTCGATGTCCATGCCGCCCTCGGAGGATGCCATCAAGACCACGCGCTGGCTGACACGGTCGGTCACCATCGAGACGTACAGTTCCTTCTTGATGTCGGCACCCTCTTCGACCAGCAGGCGACGGACTTTCTGGCCTTGCGGGCTGGTCTGGTGCGTCACGAGCTGCATGCCCATGATGGCATTGGCGTATTCACGCACCTGCTCGATCGACTTCGCCACCTTGACGCCACCGCCCTTGCCGCGGCCGCCGGCGTGGATCTGGGCCTTGACCACCCAAATCGGACCGCCCAGCGTTTCCGCTGCCTTGACTGCTTCATCAACGCTCATGCAGGCAATGCCGCGCGGCACCGTGACGCCGAATTTGCGGAGGATTTCCTTGCCCTGATACTCATGGATTTTCATGCGAGCTTCCCTTCAAAACGCTTATAGTCAAATTGAATTGGTATTGGATACATTGGATACTTCACTGGGTTCGGATTGTACCGCCTGCCCGACCGCCCAGCGCGGATAAAACTTCGCCACCGCCGGCCCTTCGGAGCGAAGCGCATGGCATTGGTCGAGTTGAAAGGGTTTGCCGTTTTCCGCGACGGCTTCGTAAGGATTGAACACCTCGCCGGCGAAGGCCTGGATCGCCACCGTCGGCAGCGTCTGCGCCAATTCGCTCAGGTGGGTGCAGCCAAGCGCGCCGCCCAGCACTTCATGCAATTGCTTGCGAAAGCCGCGCACCAGGTTCAGGCCGACCAGCCTGGCATAGGCGCCGCCTATGGTGTCGCAATAGCCGGGATAAGGCACGGCGTCAGAGACCGCTTCGGCGGCGACAATGGAAAAACGCGTATCGATAGTCAAGCGCAGCAACAGGTCGTGCACCGGGCTGCCCGCCGGGCGTGAACCGGAGGCCAGATGCGCATCGCGCGTCTTGACATCGGAAATTCGGGCATCGATATCCCACAAGCCATCGTCGCGCGCAAAGGCATCGATCTGGATGGCGCGCCGGTGCTTCAGGACGCGGGGGGATGTCGGTTGGGACAGGGGCATAGTTCGCCGATGCCTTAAAGGCAACGAAAAATCGCATTTGCGTCTCGCCACCGCAGCTTCTACGGCAGCCGCCGCTTATGCGGCACTGCAAAAACCCAAGGAGTTTAGCACAGCTGGCCTGCCTGCGGGCTTCCAAGCCCGGTTAGCGTATTTTTACGGAGGGGGTAAGAAAAGCTGCGGCTATACGCGAAGGTGACCGGAAAACAAGTGCGGCAATCGAAGTGACGACAATGCCTCGCGCCCAGAGTGGGGGAGCTCATTCGCCGGCACGAAGGCTAGAACTCATTCCGTAAATAGGAACCTGTGCAAACGTGCTATTTGGGATGGCGCGCTAGGCGTGTCGCGCCGCACAGGGTGGGTCCCTGTGCAAGCGCCGGATGGCCGGCCCGCACAACGCGCGACGCCCAAATAGCACGTTCCCTCCGGGTTTTCATCAAAAAAGGCGCTGGCCGCGTTCGCTCGGGGACGCCTAGTCCTTGCTCGTAGCCCCGCTACGAGACGCGTCGCACGCCTTGCCAGCGCCTTTT
>FTKD01000008.1_pt1 | contig 169812 bp, 125 predicted proteins | sample 1658191 | NCBI WGS metagenome assembly FTKD01 (sample SAMEA3914808, study PRJEB12502) | metagenome | biome: forest; material: soil | place: Canada | collected 2011-08-03 | depth 0.3 m
CTGGACGTCTCCTACAGCTACGTCAACTGGACCGGCCAGCAACCCATCGGCCAACCCACCGCCTTCACCGCCCCCACCGGCTACGAAGGCGCCCAAGTCAGCGAGAATGGCACCAACGTCCCGCTGGGCACCGGTAACGACACCATCTATGGCGGCAGCGGCAACAGCACCTATCTTCTGCCCAACGGCAACAACTATCTCGATGCCGGCGGCGGCAACGACACCATCGAGGCCAGTACCGGCAACAGCACCATCTATGGCGGCAGCGGCAGCGACAGCATCTACGGCGGCGGCGGCAACGATTACATCAACGCCGAAACCGGCAACGACAGCATCATCGCCCACGGCGGCAACGACACCATTTACGGCGGCACCGGCAACGACGATATCTACGCCGGCGACAGCACCAGCCAGTGGGCCACCTCGATCACCAGCAACAACACCGTCATCCATGCCGGCAACGGCAACACCCAGGTCTATGGCGCCGGCGGCAACGACACCATCAACGGCGGCCTGGGCAACGATTCCCTCTTTGCTGGCTCGGGCAACGAATCGATTCAAGGCGGCGACGGCAACACCACGATCCAGGGCTGGAACGGCAGCAGCAGCGGCAGCGACACGCTCGCCGCCGGTAACGGCAACACCGCCATCCTCGCCGGCAGCGGCGCCACCACCATCACCGGCGGCATGGGGTCGGACACCTTGAGCGGTGGCGACAACACCAGCCTCATCAACGTCGGCGACGGCGGCACCGACACGGCCACGACCAACGTGTTTGCCGGCAAAGGCAACACCACCATCAATGGCGGCGCCGGGGTCGACCTCATCACCGGCGGCGCCGGCAACGACGTCATCAACATGGGCGACGGCGGCGACTCTGTGCAATCCTCTCAAGCCGTGGCCGGTAGCGGCAATACCACCATCACCGGCGGGGCGGGCTTCGACAACATCCAAGGCGGCGCCGGCACCGACTCGCTCGTCGCCGGCAGTGGCAATACCTCCATCTCGGCCGGCGCCGGCAACGACACCATGGTGGCCGGTGCGGGCACCGACGTGTTCTATGGCGGCGCGGGGCAATCGACCTACCAGATCGGCGCCGATGCGGGCCAAGTCACCATCGTCAACGCCGGCACGTCCGACGTGCTGCAATTGGGCGGCGGCATCAACGACCTTTCCGTCGTACCCGATTTGTTCTCCAACGGCCAGACCGGGTATGCGATCAGCGTCGGCGGCGGCCCCACGGTGTTCATCCAGGGCGGCGGCATGAGCTCGGCCCAGGTCGGCGGTACCACAGTCAGCTTTGCCGACCTTGTGACGACATCGTTTGTGCAAGGCGATACCGGCTACTCGCAAGTCAACGCCAGTCTGCCGGACGTCAGCCTCAGCAACGCCGTATCACCGGTAGTGGCCTCCGGCATGGCCTCGATCAAGACTGCGGCCAGCACTGCACTGAGCAATTTGACGCTCTTCGGCAGCGGCGACCTGGTCGGACAAGGCAACAACCTCGCCGGCGTCATCACCGCCAACGCGGGCAACGATACGCTTATCGCCGGCACGGGTAACGATACCCTGATTGGCGGCGGGGCGTCGGATGTTTATGAGGTCGGTGGCACAAGCGGCACGGTGACGACCGTCAATGCGAGCACGTCGGCCGATACGCTCGTCTTCGGCACCGGAATCACCGAGGCTGGCCTTTCGGTCACCACTGCCACGGATTCCGGCGGCGGCCTCGAGGTCATCCTGCAAACCAACGTGGGCAGCGTGGTCGTCATCGACGGCGCCTTGAACAGCACAGCCAGCGGCGGCGACGGCAGCAGCGCCATGCTCGACCAGATCGTCTTTGCCAACGGCAGCACGGCGTCGCTGAGTGCTATAGTGGCGCAATCGAGCAGCGGGGCGACGGCGGGCACCTCGGCTGTCAACGTCACGCTGGCCGGTGGCGTGCAGAACATGGGCTTGACTGCGGCGGGTGTCTCCGCCGCGGGTAACGGACAAAGCGACGTGCTCACCGCCGGCGCGGCCAACGACACCTTGATCGCCGGCACCGGTAGCGATACCCTGACTGGCGGTGGGGGCAACACCACCTACGAGATCGGCGCAGGGAGCGGCAACATCACGATCGCGAACAGTCAGGCGAGCGACATTCTCGTTTTGGGCAGCGGCGTGACGGAAAGCGGCCTTACCACCACGAGCGCAGTGGTGAACGGCGAAACCATCACCACGATTGCCGAAACCGCAGGCGGCGCGATCACAATCCAAGGTGGCAGTCTGGCCAACGTTCGCTTCGCCGACGGCAGCACGGCCACGCTTGCGCAATTGCTTTCGCCTTCCTATACCGAAGGCAGCACAACCTATTCCCAGGTCAGTGCCACGGCGGTCAATGGCGTCACCACGCTGGCCATGACGGGCAACGCAAATGTAAGTGCGACGGCAAACAGCGCGAACGATATATTGATCGCCAACGTGGGCAGTGACACCTTGTACGCCGGCACGGGTAACGACACCCTGATCGGCGGCGGCGTGTCCGACGACTACGTGATCGCACCGGGCAGCCAGACCACCACGATCAACCAAAGCAGCATGTTCGACACGCTTACTTTCGGCGCGGGTACCACGCTAGCCGACTTGAGCGCGACTGAAACAACTTCAGGCACTGGCAGCACGGCCACCAGCCAGATCACTCTTATTAACAGCGCAGGCGGCACAGTCATCATCAACGTGGGCGCCGGCGCGCCGGTCGACCAAATCACCTTCGCCGACGGCAGCACCGCCTCGGTCGGCGCCATCCTGGCGCAGGCCACCACGGGCGCCAGCGCGGCCTCGTCCGCCGTTTCGGTCACGCTGCCAGAAGGCATCCAGAACATGCTGTTGACTGGCAGCGCCAGCATCACGGCCACGGCCAATGAACTGGCCAACGTCATTACCGCCAACACGGGCAACGACACGCTGATCGCCGGTTTCGGCAGCGACACGCTGGTCGGCGGAAGCAATGCCACGACCTACGAAGTGGATTCAGGTTCTGGCAGCGTTGTGATCCAAACCAACGACAACAGCGACACCTTGATGTTCGGCACAGGCATCACAGAGGCCGACATCTCGGCCAGCACAGGTACGGACGCGTACGGCAACCCCCTGATCACGATCCAGAATGCCCAAGGTGGCGCAATTACCATCGAAGGCGGCTTGAATCAATTCAGTTTCGCCGACGGCACCAACCTTACCTTGGCGCAATTGCTCGCGCCTTCTTATACGGTTGGCACCACAACGTATGCCAGTAGCAGCATAGCCGCAGGAGCCGGCATCACCGAGCTGGTCATGACGGGCAACGCGAACGTCGCGGCGCAAGCCAATGGCACCGATATCACGCTGGTGGCCAATGCCGGCAACGACACCCTCGCCGCCGGCGCGGGGAACGATACCTTGGTTGGCAACGGTGGTCTTGGCAAAACGACGTACCAGGTCGGCAGCAACGATGGTCCCGTCACTATCGAAAATTCGAGCCATGGAGATGCTTTGCTCTTCAGTCCCGGGATCGGCGCCGCCGACCTCATCGTGGCCGAAAGCCTCGCGACAGACGGCTCGACAACGGTCACCATCTCCGACAGCCTTGGTAATAGTATCGTCATTGGGGACTACACCAGTGCTTCCCTCGACACCTTGACGTTTAACGATGGCAGCAGCGCCTCTCTCGGCGCCATGCTGGCGCAGCTTACCACCGGCCTCACTGCCGAGAGTTCCGGCGGCAGCATCACGATGCCCGAAGGCGTACAAAACCTTGTTTTGACCGGCAGCGGCAACCTTACCGCAACAGGCAATAGTTACGACGACGTCATCACCGCCAATAGCGGCAATGACCAATTGTACGCGGGCAGCGCGAATTCCACCCTGGTTGCCGGATCGGGCAATGACACTCTGTATGGCTCTTCTTCGGGCGACACGACCTATTCGATCAACGCCCAAGCGGCGAATGCGCCGGCGCAAACCATCACCATCGACGCCAGCAGCAGCAACGACACACTCGCGTTCGGCGCCGGAATCGTACCGAGTGACGTAACAGCGACCACAGGTCTTGCTGCCGATGGCGTGACCCCCATTACCACGCTCACCGTCGGCACCACGTCCATTGTCGTCACCGGCGGGTTGACCGAGGTGACGTTCGCCAACGGCACGGATAGCACGATCAATCAGTTCCTCAATCAGTCCTATACCCAAGGCGTGTCGCAATATTCGCCCATCAGCGCCACGCTTGCCGGCGGCCTCACCGACCTGTTCCTGACCGGTTCAGCGAGCATTACCGGCACGGGTAATGGCGCGAACGACGTCATCGTCGGCAACTACGGCAACGACACCCTGGTCGATGGGGGCGGTAACGACCTGCTCGTCGGCGCGGCCGGCAACACCACCTTTGTGGTCAGCAACAGCAACGACATCATTCTCGAAAACGCCGGCAACGGCGGCAACAATACCGTCGAGTCCTCGGTGTCGTTTGCCTTGCCGGCCAACGTCCAAAATCTCACCCTAACAGGTAGCGCCAACATAACCGGCCAAGGCGGTAGCGCCGCCGGGGTCATCACCGGCAACAGCGGCAACGACACGCTGATCGGCGGTAGCGGCGACGATACTCTGGTTGCCGGCAGCGGTATTGACGACTTGATCGGTGGGAGCGGCGCCACCACCTATCAACTCAATGTCGGCATCGGCAGCAACGACACGATCGAAGCAGGACAAAGCGGCGCCGATGTCTTGTCGTTCGGTAGCGGCATTACCGCAGCCGGCATGACGTTGACGCCTATCGCCGGCACCGGAAGTGCCATTCTTCACCTGGACAGTAGCGGCGACTCCGTGACGCTTGCCCCGGGCTACGCCACCAGCCTGACCAATTTCCAGTTCGCCGATGGCACCAGCATGTCGGCCGCCCAATTCTTTGCCGAAACTTCAACCGCACCGGTTTCAGTCACAGGCAACGGGACCGCCCAGACCATCTACGGCACCTCGGGCAACGATACCCTCGACGGCGGCACCGGCGACAGCACCCTGATCGGCGGCGCTGGCGTCAACACCTATCTGCTGGGACCACAGAATGGCTTCGAAACCATCGTCGAAGCTGCCGGAACGACCAGCATCATCGAACTCGACAGTGGATTGACGTTGTCAGACATTAGCCTGACGCGCCAAGGAAACAACCTGGTGATCAACGTCTCCGGGACGCCAGCGTCGCTGATGATCGCGAACTACTTCACCCGAACGCAGGGCTGGAGCGTCCAAACGGCTGGCGGACAATCCAGTTCGGTACAGAGCCTGTTGTTGTCCGCTCAGCAAACCCAGGCACAGCAAGATGCCGGTTACGAAACGAGCTACGTCAGCGGCATGCGGGCAGCGATGGCAGCAACTTACGGCTTACCCAGCGGCGACGACGGCACCTACCAAACTGAAATCTATACGCCCGCATCTGGTTGGAATCCCAATACTGTCACCGATACCACTTATACGATTCAAACGATCAATACGAGCGGTAGCGATAGTACGTTGAGATCAAATATTCAGGACCCGGGTACCTCTAAGTCTACGTACAACACAGAAACCATAACGAGTACGACAACCGTTCAAACGAATGTAGGTGTTGAAACTGCGCCGATTTACTTGACCGTGGCGCAGTTTGAGGCTTTGGCTGCTTCCCATGGCGGCGCGATACAAGGCGCCATACCGATTACTACGGAAGAAAACAACGGTATATCGGGGGAACAGCCGGTTGTCACCGGCTATGAAATTCAACCACAGCCGGCCCCGCCTGTATATAAATCGGTAACAACGACATCGACTGTCACCACCGGCCTTAGCGTCACAGGAACCCAGACCCTCCAGATCGAGTATTTGAACGGCAGCGCCGCCAATACGACAATCTCCATGCGCGATGGCGACGAGATCGTCCAGGCGGGCTCCGGTAACGTTTTGGTGAGCGACGGAAGCGACCCTTATGCGCCGAACTACGAAGCAACCCAATTGACGGAAGGTTCGCCGAATAATTATTACGCGCTTGTGCCGTCGGCATTTCCGACCCTCCCTGCCGATTCAGGTAATTTCATAGAAGGAGGCACGGGCAACGACACCTTGATCGGCACTGGCTTGGGCGACATGATCATTCCCGGCAACGGCGACAATTTTGCCAACGGCAGAGGTGGCAACGACGCCTATGTCGCCACAGCGGGCACTACCGGCTGGACGGTCATTTACGACTCGGGTGAAGAATTGACGCCGGCCCAGCAAAGCACGGCCCAAACCTTCGTTTCGAACGGTGAGACCTACGTTCTCAGCGGAACCATCGCTGGATATAAGTCTTGGGGGTATCAAGATGGCGAATGGACGCAATACGGCGGCGAATGGACCGGTTATGAAGTCGCTACCATGCCCAAACACGTGGTGGAGTTCGGTGCCGGCATCACGCTGAGCAATCTGACTTTCTCGTGGGGTTCGTTCATGTCCGATAGCCTGCATCAAACCCTCAACATTAGTTGGGGTAATGATTCAGGATTCCGTATTGCGCTTCCCAATAGCGGCAACACGGCCGGATTCGGCATTCAATCGTTCGAATTCGCCGATGGCACGACCATGACATTGGCGCAAATGATCGCGCTCGCTCCGCCACAACCCGCGGCGCCGGGAATGGGGCCGACGCTGACTACGCCGATCGGCACGCAAACGCTTTATACGGCCAGCCCGTTTGCTTACGTCATTCCGACGCATACTTTCCTCGATAACGGTACTGCCGACACGGTGACTTACGCCCTGACGTTGGGAAGCGCCGCGTTGCCTGCATGGCTCTCGTTCGATCCAAATACCAATACGTTGACTGGTGTAGGGACTCCGCCGGCCAATGGAACTTATGACATTGAGGTCACCGGTACCGACGCCAACGGTTTGACGACGACCACCTCGTTCGTCATTTCCATTGTGCAAGGAACCGCACCTGACATATCGACCTCGATCACCTCGGCGACGAGCATCGTCATGCCGACCGGCACGACCAATTTGACCCTGACGGGCAGTGCCAGTATCACCGGCACCGGCAACAACCTGGCCGATACCATCACGGCCAACAGCGGCAACGACACGCTGATCGCCGGTAGCGGCCTGGCGACCCTGATCGGCGGTAGCGGCAACGACACCTTCGTCGTCAATAACGCATCGGACGTCATTACCGAAGCGGCCAATAGCGGCAACAACACCGAGCAAAGCTCGGTCTCGGTGACGCTGGCGGCCAACGTGCAAAACCTGACCGGCGCGGGTAACGCACCGATTGTGCTAACCGGTAACGGCGGAAACGACGTGATCAGCGCCAACAGTGGTAACGATACGCTCGTGGCCGGCGCCGGGACCGATACCTTGGTTGGCGGAAGCGGCAGCACGACCTATCAAGTCAACAGCAACGCCGGCAACGTCATCATCAAGCAATCCGGCAGCAGTGACACACTTTCGTTCGGCAGTGGCATTGCCCAAAACGCCGTCACCGCCAGCTCGTCGACTGTCAACGGTCAGACTGTGGTCACCTTGCAAGTCAGTGGTGGCGATACCGTCACCTTGATCAATCCCGCCTTGACCCAGGTCAGCTTTAGCGGAGGTACTAGCACCACCTTGGCGGCATTGGGGGCGTCGAGCACGACGATGACTTCGTCGATCAGCATCGTCATGCCGTCCGGCTACACCAGTTTGACCTTGACAGGAACGGGCAACATCAGCGGCACTGGCAACAACTTGGCCGACACCATCACCGCCAACAGCGGCAACGACACCCTGATCGCAGGAAGCGGTCTCGCAACCCTGATCGGCGGCAGCGGGAATGACACCTTCGTCATCAACAATGCCGGCGACGCGATCAGCGAATCGGCGAACAATGGCAACAACACCGAGCAAACGTCAGTATCCGTGACTCTCGCTGCGAACGTGCAAAATCTGACGGGTACCGGCAGCGCCGCGTTGACCTTGACCGGCAACGATCTGGATAACATCATCACCGCCAATAGCGGTGCCGATAGCCTGGTGGCAGGAGCCGGTAATGACACCCTCGTTTCCGGCAGTGGCGTGGATACAATGGCTGGCGGAGCAGGTAATGACACCTTCGTGGTGAACAACAGCGGCGACGTCGTGAACGTCTCTTCCGCCAACGCGGCCGACGTGGTGCAAAGTTCCGTGAGCTACGTGCTGCCGGCCAACCTGGCCAACTTGACCGGTGCAGGCATAGCTGCCATCACCCTGAGCGGCAACAGCGGCAATGACGTGATCACCGCCAACGGCGGCAACGACACGCTAGTCGCAGGAAGCGGCTTGGCGACCCTGGTGGGCGGCACTGGGAATGACACGTTCGTCGTCAACAATGTCGGAGACGTCATCACCGAAGGCGCCAACAGCGGTAATAATTCCGAGCAGACATCGGTTTCCACCACGCTGGCCGCCAACGTACAAAATCTCACCGGCACCGGCACGGCATCGATCTCGCTGACCGGCAACAACCTGACCAACGTCATTACCGCCAATAGCGGCAATGACACGCTTGTTGCGGGAAGTGGCTTGGCCACCCTGAATGGCGGCATCGGCAACGATACCTTCGTTGTCAATAACAGCAGCGACGTGGTCAACGTTTCGTCCGCCAATGCGGCTGACGTGGTGCAAAGCTCGGTCAACTACGTGGTCCCGGCCAGCCTGATCAATCTGACCGGTACAGGAACGGCGGCGATTACACTGACCGCCAACGGCGGCAACGATGTGATCACGGCGAACGGCGGCAACGATACCTTGGTCGCCGGCAACGGCAGCGACACCTTGATCGGGGGCGGCGGCAACACCACCTATCAGGTCAACAACAGCGCCGGCAATGTCACGATCGACCAGTCCGGCAGCGGGGACACCCTGGCCTTTGGCAGCGGCATCGCCCAAAGTGCCGTAACCGCCAGCTCAGCAACGGTAAATGGTCAGACCGTGATCACGCTGCAAGTCAGCGGCGGCGACACGGTCATCCTGGTCAACCCGGCCTTGACGCAAGTCAGTTTCACCGGAGGCGGCAGCACGACCCTGTCGGCGCTGCTTGCCCAAAGCACCTCGATGACTTCATCGACCAGCGTCGTCATGCCGGCAGGTTACACCACGCTGACCTTGACCGGAACAGGCAACATCAGCGGCGCCGGCAACAACCTGGCCGACACCATCACCGCCAACAGCGGCAACGACACCTTGATCGCAGGAAGCGGCCTCGCGACCCTGATCGGCGGTAGCGGCACCGACACCTTTGTCGTCAACAACACAAGCGACGTGGTGCAGGTCGCCGCGGTCAGTCCGACCGACGTCGTGCAAACCTCGGTGAACTACGTTTTGCCCGCCAATCTGGAAAATCTGACCGGCACGGGAACGGCCAACCTGACGCTAACAGGCAATAACCTGGCCGACACCATCACCGCCAACAGTGGCAACGACAGTCTCGTGGCAGGTTCAGGCAACACCGCGCTGATTTCGGGCAGTGGTGTGGACACGATGGTGGGCGGGGCGGGCAACGATACGTTTGTCGTCAACAATACCGGCGACGTCATCAGCGAAGCGGCCAACAACGGCAACAATACCGAGCAGACGTCCGTGTCCGTCACGCTGGCGAGCAATGTCCAGAACCTCACGGCAATTGGCAGCGCCAGCCTCGCGTTGACCGGCAACAGCGGCAACGACGTCATCACGGCCAATTCCGGCAACGACACCCTGATTGCGGGTGGTGGCATTGCCACCCTGGTTGGAGGCAGCGGGAACGACACCTTCGTCGTCAACAACGGCAGCGATGTCGTCAGTGTCGCTTCGGCCAATGCTGCCGACGTGGTGCAAAGCTCGGTGAGCTACGTGGTACCGGCCAACCTGGTCAATCTGACTGGGACGGGCACGGCGGCGATCACGCTGACCGGCAATAGCGGCAACGATGTCATCACCGCCAATTCCGGCAACGACACTTTGGCGGCAGGTGTTGGTCTTGCCACCCTGGTGGGCGGTAGCGGCAATGATACGTTCGTCATCAACAACGTCGGTGATGTTATCAGCGAGGCCGCCAACAACGGCAACAATACCGAGCAAACCTCAGTGTCGGCCACGTTAGCTGCCAACGTACAGAAACTCACCGGCACAAGCAGCAGTAACCTGACCCTGACCGGCAACAACCTGGGCAACGTCATTACTGCCAACAGCGGCAACGACACACTTGTGGCAGGCAGCGGCTTGGCGACGCTGATCGGCGGTGCAGGTAACGACACCTTCGTCATCAACAATGCCGGAGACGTCATTAGCGAAGCGGCCAATAGCGGCAATAACACCGAGCAAACATCAGTGTCGACCACGCTGGCTGCTAACGTACAAAACCTTACCGGCACCGGCACTGCCAATCTTTCGCTGACCGGTAACAACCTGGCCAATGTCATTACCGCCAACAGCGGCAACGACACCCTGATGGCAGGCAGTGGCATTGCCACGCTGCTTGGCGGTAGTGGCAATGATACTTTCATCGTCAACAATAGCGGCGACGTCGTCAACGTCTCATCCGCAAGCGCAGCAGACGTGGTGCAAAGTTCGGTCAGTTACGTTGTACCGGCCAATCTGGTCAACTTGACTGGCACCGGTGTAACCGCGATTACCCTGACCGGCAACAGCGGCAATGATGTCGTCACCGCCAACGGCAGCAACGACACCTTGGTCGCCGGAAGCGGTTTAGCCACACTGATTGGCGGTAGCGGCAACGACACGTTCGTCATCAACAACGCCAACGATGTCATTACCGAGGGTACCAACAGCGGCAACAACATCGAGCAAACCTCAGTGTCGGCCACGCTAGCTGCCAACGTACAGAAACTCACCGGCACAGGCAGCAGCAACCTGACCCTGACCGGCAACAACCTGGGCAACGTGATTACTGCGAATAGCGGGAATGATATCTTGGTGGCCGGTGGCAGCCTGGCCACGCTAGTGGGCGGAAGCGGTAACGATACGTTCGTCATCAACAATGCCGGAGACGTCATCAGCGAAGCGGCCAACAGCGGCAATAACACCGAGCAAACGTCGGTTTCAGCAACGCTTGTCGCCAACGTACAGAATCTCACCGGCATCGGCGCGACATCGATCTCGCTGACAGGCAACAACCTGGCCAACGTCATCACCGCCAACAGCGGCAACGACACGCTAGTCGCAGGCAGTGGCATTGCCACGCTGGTAGGCGGCAGCGGGAACGACACCTTCATAGTGAACAATGGCAGCGACGTCGTCAGCGTTGCTTCAGCCAACGCCGCGGATGTGGCGCAAAGTTCCGTCAGCTACGTGGTACCGGCCAATTTGGTCAATCTGACCGGCGTCGGCACATCGGCAATTTCCCTGGCCGGCAACAGCGGCAACGACATCATCACCGCCAATAGCGGCAATGACACACTTACAGCTGGTAGCGGCATTGCTACCTTGGTTGGAGGAGCAGGCAACGATACCTTTGTGATCAATAATAGCAATGACGCCGTCAGTGTGACGAGTGCCAAGACCGGTAACATCGTGCAAAGCTCGGTCAACTACGTATTGCCGGCCAATCTCTTAAACCTCTCCGGGACAGGTTCGACGGCAATCACCTTGACCGGAAATGCATTGAACGACGTGATCACCGCAAATGGCGGTAACGACACGCTCGTTGCAGGCAGCGGTGCCGATACCTTGATGGGCTCAAGCGGAAGCAACACCTACGATGTTAACAGCAACGCCGGCAATGTCACGATCGAACAAAGCGGAAGCGGCGACACCCTCGCGTTCGGCTCGGGCATAGCGCAAAGCGCGGTGACAGCAAGTTCGTCCACGGTCAATGGCCAGACGGTCGTCACACTGCAGGTGAGCGGCGGTAACGCCGTCACCTTGATAAACCCCTCGCTTTCCACGGTCACCTTTACAGGAGGTGTCACGACGACACTTGCGGCCATGCTGGCGGCCAACACGTCCATTACATCGTCGACCAGCATCGTCATGCCGGCCGGCACGACCAAGCTAACCTTGACCGGTAGCGCGAGCATCAGCGGCACAGGCAACAATCTGGCCGATACCATCATTGCCAATAGTGGCAATGACACGCTGATCGCGGGAAGCGGTTTGGCCACCCTCGTTGGCGGTAGCGGCAATGATATCTTTGTTGTGAACAACAGCAGCGACGTCGTCAGTGTAACCGCCGTGAATTCGGGGCAGATTGTGCAGTCGTTGGTAAATTATGTGCTGCCGGCCAATCTGGTCAACCTCACGGGAACGGGAACTGCGGCGATCACACTGACCGGCAATTCGCTAAATGACGTCATCACCGCAAACAGCGGCAACGACACGCTGGTTGCGGGTAGTGGATTGGCTACCCTGGTTGGAGGCGCAGGGAACGATACGTTTGTTATCAACAACGCCAATGATGTCATTAGCAAATCCGCTAACAGCGGCAATAACACGGAACAATCCTCCGTATCAACGACCCTGGCTGCCAATGTTCAGAACCTTGCTGGAACAGGAAGCGGTGCTCTGACCTTGACCGGCAATAGCCTGTCGAACGTAATCACCGCCAATAGTGGGAACGACACCTTGGTCGCTGGCAGCGGTTTGGCGACATTGGTGGGCGGAGCCGGTAACGACACTTTTGTCGTCAACAACACAAGTGACGTGGTGACCGAAGCACCGAACAGCGGCAGCAATACCGAGCTGACGTCGGTGACTGCTGTGTTGGCTGCCAACGTGCAGAATCTTATCGGTACGGGAACAGCCAACCTCACCTTGACCGGTAACAGCCTTAATGGCGGCACGATCACTGCCAACAGCGGCAACGATAGTCTGGCGGCAGGCAGTGGAAACGAAACTCTTGTCTCGGGCAGCGGCAACGACACTATGGTCGCTGGGTCCGGAACGGACACCTTTGTTGTCAACAACACCCATGACACTGTTACCGTTACCACGGCCAACGCTAGCGATGTTGAACAGACCTCGGTCTCTTTGACTCTAGCCACCAACCTGCAAAATCTAACCGGTATTGGTAGCGCAAATCTCACCTTAGTTGGCAACAACACGGCTGACGTCATCACTGGCAACAGTGGCAATGACGTCTTGATGGCGAACGCCAACGTCACCAGCAGCAGCGTCAACGACACGTTGGTATCAGGTAGTGGCGTGGACACTCTGGACGGCAACCTCGGTAGCGATACGTTCTACATCAACAATTCGAATGACGTGATCAACGCGGTCAACTGGACCGCAACCGCAGCGGTCTATTCATCTGTCAGCTATACGATCAGTAACGGGTTCTATTCGTCCTTTACTGGAACGGGTATTGCTAACATCGTTCTTACCGGCAGCACCAACGCGGGTAGCATGACGATTACCGCCAATAGCGGAAACGATACCTTGGTCGCCGGAGGCCAAACTACAACCCTGGTCGGCGGAGCAGGAAACGACACGTTCATCATTGACGATGCCAGCGACGTCATTAGCGAAGCCGCTAACCACGGCAACAATACGGAGCAGAGCGCAGTCACAATTACCTTAGCGGCGAACGTCCAAAACCTCGTGGGTACAGGTGGCATCCCGATAATGCTAACCGGCAATAGCGGCAATGATGTGATCACCGGTGGGGGCGGCAACGATACCCTCGTCGCAGGGGCCGGCGACGACACACTGATAGCCGGCACTGGTTCGACCAATACCACACTGCGTGGCGGCGCGGGCAACGACACCTTCGTCATCAACAACACCGGCGACACCATCACCGCCACCTCGGGCAGCAATGTCAACACCGTGCAGTCCTCGGTCAGCTACACCGCGCCGACCAACGTGCAAGACTTGTTCCTGACCGGCAGCGGCAGCCTTACGGCCACCGGCAACAGCGGCAACGATCTGTTAATCGGCAACACCGGGGCCGACACCTTGACCGGTGGTTCCGGCGTGGGCGTGCTCGAAGCCGGTAGCGGCGCCGATGTGCTTAAGGACACAGGCGCGGCCAACGCCATGATTGCCGGGGCCGGCAACGACAGCATGACGGGCGGCACGGGTGTGAGCTTCATTGCCGGCGGCGCCGGCAACGACGCCATCACGCTGGGTGCCGGCACGGCCGTCGTGGCCTTCAACACCGGTGACGGCGCAGCGACCATTGCCGCAGGAACCAACACCAGCAACGTCCTGTCATTGGGCGGCGGCATCGCCTACGCCAATCTTGCTTTCAGCAAGAGCGGCAACAACCTGATCCTCTCCACGGGCGGAAACAACACCATCACCTTCACCAACTGGTACAGCAGTTCGGCAAACCAGGACTTCGTCACGCTGCAGGTGATCGAGCAGGCGGCGGCAACCTATAGTTCGACGTCGAGCAATGTGCTCTACAACAGCGAAGTGGAAACCTTCAACTTCACCTCGCTGGTGTCGGCGTTCAATTCCGCCCTGACGGCCAATCCCAGTCTGACAAGCTGGAGCCTGTCGAATGCCCTGCTGACCGACCACCTGAGTAGCAGCAATACCGCAGCCTTGGGCGGCGACCTGGCCTACTACGACGGCTTGAATGGCAATCTGAGCGGCTTGAACTTGGCCACTGCCGACACCACGCTGCAAAACACCAACTTCGGCAAGACGGCGCAGACCATCGACACCTGGAGCGGGATAAGCAGCGGCACGAACAAGCTGCATTAAGCAGGCAGCGCGAGCAGCAAAACGATCCTCGGTTCAAATGGGCCGAGGATCGGCGATCGTTAGACAATGCAATGGGGAAACAGCAGCACATGCCACAAAACACACCTACCGGCGACAACAACACCGGTCAATCCAGACTATTGTCCCCCGACGCCCTGGACTTCGCCCCCGGCCTCCTGGCCATCCAGGAAAGCCCGCCGGCCCGCCTGCCGCGCGTGGTGCTCTACCTTGTGCTCGGCCTGTTCGCCATCCTCGCCGCCTGGTCCATCTTCGGCAAGCTCGACATCGTCGCCAGTGCCGAAGGCAAGCTGGTGCCGCAGACCTATGTCAAGATCGTTCAGCCGGCCGATGCCGGCATCGTGCAAGACATCCTGGTCCAGGAAGGCCAGCACGTCACGGCCGGCCAGGTCTTGATGCGCATGGACACCAAGGACGCCCTGGCGGACCAGAGCACCATCCAGACCGAACTCACCATGCGCTCGCTGCAACTGCGCCGCATCGACGCCGAACTGGGCAAGCGCCCGCTGACCAAACAGGCAAGCGACCCCGACGACCTGTACCGCCAGGTGCAAGCCCAATACGACGACCGGCGCCGCGCCTACACCGACGCCCTGGCCGGCGCCGAAGACACGCTGCACAAAGCCGAGCGCGACGACGACTCCGGCAAGGAACAACTGGCCAAACTGCGCGAAGTCGCCCCGATCCTGAAGGAACAAGCCGACTCCTACGCCGACATGGGCAAGGAAGGCTACGTGCCGCAACTGCAAGTGCACGACAAACAGCGCGAATACCTGGAAAAGTCGCGCGACCTCAAAGCCCAGGAAGCCACCGTCGCCAGCTTGGACGCCGCCGTCGGCGCGGCACAGAAACAAATGGCCGAACTGACCTCCAAATACCGCAGCGACCTGCAAAACGAGCGCATCGACGCCGAAGGGCAATACCGCAAATACCAGCAAGACATGGTCAAGCAAGTGCACAAGACCGGCCTGCTCGAACTCAAGGCCCCGCAAAGCGGCATCGTCAAGGACCTGGCCACCCACACCGCCGGCACCGTCGTCTCGCCCGGCACCGTCCTCTTGTCGCTGGTCCCCGACAACGAATCGCTGGTGGCCGAAGTCATGGTCAAGAACGACGACGTCGGCTTCGTCTACCCCGGGCAAAAGGTCAAGGTCAAGCTCGCCGCCTACCCGTTCCAGCAATACGGCATGCTCGACGGCCAAATCCTCACCCTGGGCGCCGACGCCAACGACGACCAGCAGGAACAGCAGCGCCGGCAAAACAACGCCGGCAGCGGCAACAGCAACGACAAGGCCGCGGCCAGCATCTACAAGGCCTTGGTATCGCTCGACAAGCAGCAATTGACGGTGGACAAATCGCAATTCAAGCTCGTCGCCGGCATGCAAGTCACGGCCGAAATCAACCAGGGCAAGCGCACCGTGCTCGAATACCTGCTCTCTCCCCTGGAAAAAACCGTCCGCGAAAGCGCCCACGAACGATGATCCGCCTTGCCCCAGCCCGCAGCGCAGGCGGCGTGACCGCCACCACCACCGCTATTGCCACCATCGCCATCGGCGCCATCCTGTTTTGCGCGGGCAGCGCGACCGTCCACGCCGAAGACCTGCTCGCCGTCTATCGCCTGGCCCAGGCCAGTGACCCCACCATTGCCTCGGCACAATACGCCCTCGACGCCGTGCGCGAAAAAATCCCCCAGGCACGCGCCGGCCTGTTGCCCGTCGCCGCCCTGACCGGCAACGACGGCAACACCCGCGCCGACACCGCATTCACCGATGTCCCGCCGGTCGACCGCAACATGAAGTCCTGGGGCTGGAACCTCCAACTCACGCAACCGCTGCTGCGCGCGGACACCATCTACGTCTACAAGGAATCGGGCTACCTGGTCGAGCAGGCCGAAGCCCAATATGCCCAGGCCAAGCAGGATCTGCTGGTGCGCGTGGCCCAGGCTTACTTCGCCGTCAACGTTGCGACTGACGCCATCGGTGCCGCCGATGCGCAGGTCGCCGCGCTGGACGAACAACTGGCCCAGGTCACGCGTGGCGTCAAGCTAGGCACCCATTCCCAGACCGACATCGACGATACCAGGTCGCGCCTGGGCAGCGCCCGCTCGCAGCGCGTGGCGGCGCAGAACGACCTGGAGTCAGCCCGCGCCGATCTGGAAAAGATCGTGGGAACACGCATCGAGAATCTGGCGGCACTGCAACCCGAGCTGGCGCCGCCGCCACCCAGCCCGGCCGATCCGCGCTCCTGGATGGACCAGGCACGCAGCGCCAATCCCGCTGTGATTGCCCAACATGCCGCGCTCGAAGCGGCACGGCAAGACATCAAGAAGAACCGTGCCGGCCATCTGCCCACGCTGGATCTTGTGGCCAATGTCGGCAGCAACTACGCCTCGCACAGCCTGACCACGCCGGACGACTTCAGCACCCGTGCCACCCAGCACGAGGTCGGGGTGCAATTGAATGTGCCGCTTTATTCCGGCGGGGCGATCAACTCCAAGGTACGGGAAGCCACGGCGACCATGCTCAAGGCCCAATCCGACCTGGAAGCGGCCAGCCGCCAGGCGGCAACCGATGCCCAGCAAGCCTATGCCGGCGTGATGAACGGCCTGGCCCAGGTGGAAGCGCTGAATACAGCGGTGGAATCGGGGCAAAGCGCCGTCAAGGGCAACCGTGCCGGCTACAAGCTTGGCATTCGCATCAATGTCGATGTGCTGAACGCCCAGCAGCAATTGTTCGGCGCCCAGCGCGACCTGTCCAAGGCGCGTTATGGGACGTTGTTGCAGGGATTGAAGCTCAAGGCTGCGGCGGGTAGCTTGGGTGAGGCGGATTTGATGGCGGTCAATGCGATGCTGCGCTAGATGTCGCAACACGGCATTTCATGTCTGTCGCAAATGCACATCGGAACTTGGATGAACACTTGTCCGTCATTGAAGGTCAAAGATGGAGGTGTACACTATTGCCTCTATGCCGAATTAATCAGTCAGTAGGAAGCTGCCTGCTGAATTGTCGAAGGCACAAAATCAGAGTGTTCCGAATAGTGGATAATCCTAATTGGGTAACTGTCAAAAAAGTCATTACCTAACCAACCCTTGACGGCCATTGCATTGAATTGTAGTGGTGAGCTGTCACAACGTACCGAAAATGAAATCTGTGGAGTCAATTGCTGATCACATCAAGTCGGCTCTCGGCCACTTCAATCAAGGAAAGTATGCCGAAGCTGAAATAGATGCGCTACGGATAACGACCCAATTCCCGTCATTTGGTCATGGATGGAAGATATTGGGCGTCGCACAGTATGCACAGGAAAAGGAAGCTCTCTCGGTCTTGATGCGAGCAGCCGCGTTATTACCGACCGATGCCGAAGTTGGTGCCTATTTAGGCGCCGAATATCTACGCTTGGGGGACATGGGAACCGCTGAGCAATATTTGGCGAAGGCGCTCAATATCGATCCACAATCGTCGGTAAGTTTGTACCATATGGGACGGCTGATGTCGCAGCAAGGTAGATGGCAAGAAGCTGCAGCACTGCTTGAGCGCGCCTCCCTCGTAAAAGACCCGGTTCCTGGGGCATTGTTCGAACTCGGCAACGCACAATTTAACTTGGGTCGCCTTGACGAAGCTGAATTTACCCTTCGTAAATCGGTAGTCCACCATCCCGAACAGTTGGAGGCTCAGATCGGGTTGGGCATGACACTGCTGCTAAAAGGTCAATTGAACGAAGGATTTCAGTTTTATGAATCGCGCTGGAAATTGAAGGATGCTCCCGCCGGGCCAAAGTTTTTCTTTCCACAGTGGGATGGGCGCGAGAATTTAGCCAAGAAGTCATTGCTTTTTTTATGCGCCGAGCAAGGTTTCGGTGACAGCATACAGTTCGTCCGCTTTGCCAAAGTCCTTGAACAGCAAGGCGCAATCGTATCAATTGCAGTGAATAGGGAACTAGGCCGCCTGTTTTCTTCTCTTGGAATCAATGGAAATCTTTACGTAGATGGCGCAGTATTACCGTCATTCGACTATTGGTGCTACGCGATGAGCGTTCCACACGCGCTTGGCATTTCGCTCAATACGATTCCATATTCGCAAGGCTATTTGCCAATGCCGCACGTCGAACCGGTACGAGACGGGAAGTTGCGGGTTGGCGTTGCTTGGCAAGGAAATCCTCGACATAAGAACGACAAACGACGTTCAATTCACCTTAAAAGCTTGTCGCCCTTGTTCGAGACAGAGGATGTGGAATTCGTCTCTTTGCAGAAAGAACTTTCCGAGCCAGACTTGAAATTGGCAATCGAACTCGGATTGAAATTTCCGCAAAGGCCATTGCATGACTTTCAGGATACTGCTGAACTGATTTCGGCACTTGATATTGTCATATCGGTCGATTCTTCGGTCGCGCATCTAAGTGGCGCGTTGGGACGAGAGACATGGGTGTTGTTGCCTGCGGTTCCAGATTGGCGCTGGCTAATGGACCGAAATGATAGTCCTTGGTATGACAGCATGCGCTTGTATCGTCAACCTATTGGAGAAGACTGGTCATCTGTCGTCAATATTGTGAAAGCCCAATTGCGGCAAAGATCCAAAGCAGAATTCAAATCGCCCTAAGATCGCTTGGACCAAATAGCTCAAGGGACATCAGCGGTACTCAACGTGAATGATCCATAAGTGGAAGTTATTTAGGGTATCGCGACTAGAGCACGTCGATCTGCAAGACTTCCATCTTCGCCAGCCAGACCAGGCCACGCTGCAACTGCCAGACTGGCGTACCGGGAAATAATTCGGCAATGCTCGCCACCGGCTGCGGTCCGCGTTCGCTCAGGAAGCCGACGATTGCCGCGCAAGCTTCCGCATCGGGTTGCAGTTTCTGCGCAAAAGCATTCAAGGCCAAGGCCCGCCGTAACGCCAATTCGGAACCCTCTTGGCGCAATGTCACGATGTGTCTCATGCCGATTTGCGTGGTGGCGTATCCCGCGAATGCAGCAAACGGGTCGGGCCGGTCCGGCCTGGCTGTTATGCCGACGGGCGGGTGCAAGTCGGGATCGGCGCGGCGCCGTTCCGCAAGTTCATCCCACAGCGTTTGGTAGCGCCGGTAAATCACAGCCCACTCGTATTCGACAATGGCACGCTTGCGGCCAGACTCGCCCATTTGACGCCGCAGCTGCGGATCGGCAATCAGCTTCTTGAGCGCCTCGTCCAAGGCCTTGGCATCGAGCGCAACGAACTGGCTCGCAAAACCGCAATGGAAGTCGTAAGTGTCCGTGCCATTGGCATAGCGCCCGGCCAGGTCGATACCGCTGCCTGCTTGAGGCATCACCGTCGGGATGCGGAAACCATCCATGCCGTCGCGTACCGTATCCTTGTAACCGTCCCAGTCGCTCACGATGACGGGCAGGCCGGCGGCCATGGCTTCGATCGGCGTGAGTCCGAAGGTTTCCTGGATATTGTCCGAGAGCGACATGAAGATATCGGCCGCAGCCCAGGCGTGGCGCCGCGCTGCCGGGTCGCGACCATCGGCATGTTGCAGCACGACTGAAGGACACAAGGCGCGCGCCGCATCGTTGAAGGCAGCTTCGATATGTTCGTTGGCATACCAGCCGCATTGCACCAGGCGGATGCGCTTGTCGGGAAAACTCCGCGCTGCCCGTTCGAGCGCAGTGAACATTTGTTGCGGATGGGCCTTGGCATGGAAGGCGAGCCGGCCGACGAAGAGCACGACGATCTCGTCCGCGCCGACGCCAAGGCTCCTTCGCCCTTCGTTACGATCCTGCGCGGAGAAGGCAAAATCGGCGCAATGCACGCCGAGCGGGATGATCGGCAGTTGCGGCAGCTCGAAGCGGGTCGCGCCGATCTGCTCGCGCAGGTATTGCGCCTGATTCTGCAGCAAGGTGCGCACCGTATCGCGCACTGCCGTCGAGGTGCAGATCAAGGCGTCCCAGCTACGCACCGGCGCAGTCAGCAGATCGGTGATGGAACTCGTTGCCAGATGCGATGCCGTGGTGTGGGTGATGCCGCACAGGCTGTAAGCGCGTGCGCCGACAGGGGCGCGATGCCAGGCAGAATCCTTCAGGTTGGGGCCGGGAAGATAAAGGCAGCCATCCTCGGCCAGCCCTTGCGGCTGCTCCATGGGCACCCAGCGTGCTTGCCCCGCAAAACCGTATTTGGCCAATTGTTCGGAAAAGTGCTGCGCCGATCCTGCGTTGTCGGTGTGGCAGGTCAGGTGCGATGCACCGGATTGCGCTGCGGCGCGCAGAAAGCTCTCTCCGGCGGCCTGGCGTCCCATGATGCGCTGGCCTGAGGTGACGTAGCCTTCGGGGTGGTAGTAGATGCTGGCGTGGGGCATTTGTGAGATGGCGAGATAGCGGGCAACAACCGTTATCTTACATTGACTTGTGTGGTATCTGGTCCGAACCCTGCGCATCTCATTTTTGGGGCCTTTCTTCCAAAAAATGCCGCCGCGCATTGATGCGCGCGACATATGCGCGCGAAGTTATGAAAAACGGCACTGCATCTCAATGCGGCGCCCACGGTCTTTCCGCGGAATCATCCGAGCGAGAATTCCAGATCCAGCCAAGCGGGCGAGTTGCTGATTCGACGCCTCAAGAAGGCCTTGGCGCTGGAGAAAATGCGTACTGGATCAGGTCGCCGCCGGCGTCTAAGTCGTGACTTCATATGCTAAGCGAAGTCTGCTCTAAACAGGAAGCTATGCCTCTTTTACCGCGACTGGGGAGGTGCCGCTATTTGCCCCTTTTTACGTTCGCGCTGGCGGAGCCGTTTTATGTACGCATCGTCAACCGGGGGGTCAGTTTTGGATGCATGTATGGACCCGACACCTTTTGCAAGTTCTTTTTGTGACGTTGAAACAGTTTGCGTGCATGTATCCGGCTTGCAATTGGGCCAATGTCAAATACGTGCCCGCAGCCTTGATGAGATTCGCACACCCATTCCTTAGCAAATCATCGGCTAGCCCTTAAGGCAGTCCGCATCGAAAGCAGGTTTTTGGGTATCGGTCTTACCAGTTTCGTCATCACTCCAAGAAGCTTCGCAAAACGAGAAGTAGGTTTATTTCCTCCACAAACCACAAAAACCCGAGCAACGCAGCTGCCTATCCAGCAAGCCCATCCGGTAAGCGATAACTATCCGTATGGCTCAACAACACCTGGATGACACGCGCGTTCTTGTTTGCCAGTGCAACGGCTGCCCGGTTATAGCCGCGGCGTGCGATCAGATCTTGTAGCCATCGGCTGCGCGCATCGGCTTTGCCGATCGCGTAGCGCAAGACGATCCGGGCACCGTGAATCAACAGTGTTCGCAGGTAGGTGTCGCCACGTTTGCTGATTCCTTGCAGGCGAGACTTGCCGCCCGAGGAGTATTGACGCGGTACCAACCCGAGCCATGCGGACAAATGCCTGCCATTCTTGAATTCCTTGGCATCGCCTACGGCTGCGACCATCGCCGTCGCGGTAATCGGCCCCACGCCATCAATTGCCTGGATCTTTTGGCATAACGCAGAATTCTTCGTGAATGCAGCGATCCACTGATTGGTACGCGCAATACGCTCTTCCAGGACGCGCAGCTGCTCCAGCAGCTCGATCAAGATGGCTTGAAAGGTATTCGTCATGTCGCCCTCACACTGAGCCAGCACCGTGGGCATTGCCCGTTTGAAAGCCGCAGGCGTCTGCGCAATGATCACGCCCCTCTCTCCCAGTAGTCCTCGGACCTGGTTGATTAAGGCTGTACGTTGATGCACCAACAATTCGCGGACACGATGAACGGCTCTCATGTCTTGTTGTTCAACCGACTTTACCGTCTCAAAGCGCATCGTCGGCCGGCTAGCGGCTTCAACGATGGCTGCCGCATCGTTGGCATCGTTCTTGTTGGTCTTGACGAACGGACTGACATACTGCGGGCTGATCAACCTGACTTCGATACCCAACTCCTTGAAACGCCGGCCCCAGTAATGGGCCGAACTGCAAGCTTCCATGCCTACGATCCGTGGTGCAAGCTTGCGTACCGTAGCGAGCAGTTCTGTGCGCATTACTTTTGCGCCATACTTGGCAACGCCATCACGATCCGCGCCGTGCAACTGAAATACTCGCTTGGCCAAATCAATTCCGAGAATGTCGATATCCATGACAGACCTCCACATGTAGATTGGATGAAACGCTAGTTTGATCCTATCGGTGGTGTCGGGTCCATCTCAGTAAATTATGCGGCTAAGTGGGTCAGTTTTGGATGCAAATCAACACGATGTCTTCCTGCTCACCGCGAGCCGTTCGCACATTCTCGCCAGCGATCCGGAAAGCTTGCGCACGGTCACGCCGGTCGACTTGTCAGACATTCTCAGCGAACGCACCGGCTCGATGGCCCACTGCGGCAATGGTGACGACTTCTTCATGATCGGAGGCAAGGTCGAGCTTGGCGCAGACTGCGGGCAGTTGCTGCTCGACGTGCTGCCGTCACTGATTCACGTCCGAGCCGGATCCAGGCAGACGCCGACGCTGCGCTGGCTATTGAACCAACTGGTTCGCGAGCGCGAAGAAGATCAACCGGGCACCGCCGTCGCGTCGGCTCAGCTGGCCCATCTGATGTTCATCGAGATTCTGCGCGGCTATTTCGAGACGGCCGGCCAGCTTGCTGCGGGATGGCTACGTGCCGTGAGCGACAAACGCTTGGCGCCAGCCCTGCGCTTGATGCATGGCGACCCCGCGCGATCCTGGCAGTTGGAGGAATTGGCCAAGGCGGCATCGATGTCCCGCGGATCATTCGCGTCATACTTCAAGAGCGCCGCCGGCATTGCCCCTGTGGCTTACCTGACCGAATGGCGCATGCGCCTGGCGGAACGCTCCTTGCGAGAGAACACCACACCGGTGGGCGTCCTTGCGCTGTCGCTCGGTTACAGTTCGGAGAGTGCGTTCAGCAACGCCTTCAAGCGCGTCGTCGGGCGCTCGCCCAAGCATTATCGCAGCGGCTTGAAGCGAACGGCTCGCGCGGAAAATATGCCCGGGAACTTGCCCAGTTTCTGACGTGCGATATCGTTCTGCTTTCGATTGGGATGCAGTCACATACTTCGCGCCATCGCTTAGGACCGATTTTTTGTCGATAGGTGGCCGACTAGTGGATCGCCCACAATGTTCAGCGCGGGCCATTCCAGCATTTTCTGCAATGGTCTCATGAAGAAAACTACTCGCCGCCAGGGGGTGCGGCAAGTATATTGACTACTGCCCTCGACAAACGGCCTTCCTGTTGAGCAACAATCGGTGGTCGACGCTTTCTCGGCATTGCACGGCCTCCGATTTGAACCGTGCGCAAGAAAGGATCCTTACACGCGTTCGAATAGGGAAATCACATGTTCAAAGCACTGGTTGTCGACAAAAACCCGGACTTCTCATTCGGCGTACGTGATGTAGATGACGATTTCCTTCCAGAAGGCGACGTCACGATAGACATCGACTATTCGACGATCAATTACAAAGACGCGTTGGCCATCACGAACCGCTCACCGGTCGTGCGCAATTGGCCGATGATCGTCGGCATCGACGGCACCGGCGCCGTCCGAGAAAGCAGCCATCCGGCCTGGCAGCCGGGCGATCGGGTGATATTGAACGGCTTCGGCGTCGGCGAAACCCACAAAGGGTGCCTCGCGCAGCGTGCCCGGCTCAAGGGCGATTGGCTGATCCGGCTTCCTGACAGTTTCACTCCGAAACAGGCGATGACAATCGGAACGGCCGGCTACACAGCCATGCTCTGCGTACTGGCGTTGGAGAAGCATGGCATCGGAAAAGGCGATGGCGAAATCCTCGTCACGGGAGCAACCGGCGGCGTCGGGTCGGTGGCGATCGCGCTACTGGCGAAATTGGGATACGCGGTCGTCGCGGCAACGGGCAAAGCTGAACAGGAACCCTACCTGCGCTCGCTCGGCGCGTCCGCAGTTGTTGCTCGCGAAAGCCTGGCCGCACCTGGGAAGCCCTTGCAGAAAGAGCGCTGGGCCGCGGCCATCGACACGCTGGGCAGCAACACCCTCGCCAATGTTTGCGCGCAAATGCGCTATGGCGGCGCGGTAGCCGCCTGCGGCCTGGCCCAAGGCGCCGACCTGCTGGCAACCGTGATGCCTTTCATCCTGCGCAACGTGGCGCTCCTGGGCGTCGATAGCGTGATGGCACCGTTGGCTTTGCGCAGGCAGGCCTGGGACCGCCTGGCGCGCGATCTGCCGCGCGATTTGCTTGACGCGATGACGACCGAAATAACACTGCCGGAAGCGCCGCAGGCCGCAGCGGACATGATGGCCGGAAAGATCAGCGGGCGCATCGTGGTCCGCACATCGGAATAGCACAGGCCGGCAGTGCCGCTGCAACGATATGGAATCCACCAGCTCAGCGATCGCGCACATTGACGAATGGCTGCGGAAGACAACGCATATCCCGGACGGCGGGCGTTCCTTCACGCGCGACTTTGTTGACCGCTTGAGTGAACTTGGCGCGCCGTTGTGGCGCGTCAGCCTGTCGCTCCTGACCAAGCATCCCGAAGTGCTATGGCGTACGATTCAATGGCAGGAATCGGACGGCATCAAGATCATCGACCGGCGCTACGAGACCTTGCAGGAACCGTTCTTCACCGATAGCCCGGTGGCAATGTTGCTGCGGGGCGCTCCGGATATTCGCGTGCGACTGGCGGACGAGGTATCGCGTTACCCCATTTGTATCGATCTGGCACGGCAAGGCGGAACTGACTACTTCGCGCAAGCACTCCGGTTCACCAACGGCCAGACGAGTTACATATCTTGGGCTACCCGCGAACCCGGCGGCTTCAAGGACGAACTGCTGCAGGTATTGCATGCCGTCGGCCCCTCCCTGGCGCGACGCATCGAAATCGAGTCGGCCTATCACGCCACGCAGGCGCTTCTGGAAGTATATCTGGGGCGAAATGCGGCACGCCGGGTAACGGAAGGCGCGTTTCGCCGTGGCGGCGGGGAGCTTATCCAGTCGGCCATCTGGTTCTGCGATTTACGTGACTTCACCTCGATGTCCGATCAAATGACGCCGCACGCCGTTGTCACCATGCTGGACGCCTACTTCGACCGGGTTGCCGGCGCCGTTACTACTCATGGTGGCGAAGTGCTGAAGTTCATCGGCGATGCCGTCCTGGCTATCTTTCCCACCGGCGTCGATCGCGCAGCGGCATGCCGCAATGCGCTCGAAGCGGCCAAGGACGCAATATCGGCCTTGCAGGAGTTCAATCATGCCCATCCCGACAACCCGCCCCTGAAAATAGGCGTGGCGCTGCACATGGGGGAGGTCATGTATGGCAACATCGGCTCGCGCGAACGCCTCGACTTCACCGTGATCTCCTCCGCGGTGAACGAAGCCTGCCGCATCGAGGGCTTGTGCAAGATGCTGAAGACACCCTTGGCCATGAGCGAAACCTTCGTCGATTCGCTGGAAGGCGAGGAGATTGCGGATCTAGGTCCACACGATCTCAAAGGGGTAACGGCACCGGTTCGGGTATTCACGCTCCGGAAATACCGCGCATGACATTAGCGCTTCAGCTGACGCATCCATGAATACCGTTGTGTAAACATAGACTGGATAGCCACATCATGCCCACGCATCAGCAATATGCGCAAAAGCTTGTTACCTCGCAGGAGGCAATGCAATTCCTCCGGGACGGCGACGTCATCATCGTCCCCACTGCTGCGGGGGAGCCGCCGAGCCTGCTGACTGCACTGTCGGAGCAGCGGCGCGCGTTCCGTGGTATCAAGATTGCGCAGATTCTTGCCATGCGCAACTATCCCTATTTCGACCCCGAAACCGTCGAGCATGTGCAGCATGTGGCCCTGTTCTTCGGCGGCGCATCGCGCTTGTGTGGGCAAGCCGGCTGGGGCGATTTCATCCCGAATTATTTTTCCGAAATCCCACTCATGATAGAGCGTGGCCAGATCACGCCGGACGTGGTTTTTTCCATGGCTTCCCCGATGGATGAACACGGCTACTTTTCCTTGAGCCTGGGGACCGACTACACGATGGCGGCGTTGGCCAAGGCGAGGGCAATCGTTTTGGAAGTGAATCCGCACGTGCCCTTTGCCAATGGCAATTGCACGGTGCATATCTCGCAGGTCACCGCGTTGGTCGAGAGCGATGGACCAATCCTGGAAGTGGGCCTGCCGAAGATAGGGCCGGTTCAGGAGGCGATCGGCAAGCATGTGGCCGACATGATTGCGGACGGCTCCACCCTGCAGATAGGGTACGGCGGCATTCCCGATGCGGTGGTCATGCAGTTGACGCAAAAACACGATCTCGGCATCCATACCGAAATGATCGGTGACGGCATCATGACCCTCTTGGAAAGCGGTGCGGTCACCAACCGCAAGAAAACTCACATGCCGGGCAAGATGGTGGCAACGTTTGCCCTGGGTTCGAGAATGCTTTACGCCTTCATGCACCGCAACCCGATGCTCGAAATGCATCCGGTGAATTTCACCAACGACCCCTATATCGCCTCGCAAAACGACAACCTGATGACAATCAATGCCACCCTCCAGGTCGACTTGCTCGGTCAATGCGGCTCGGAAAGCATTGGCGATACGCCATACTCGGGCACCGGCGGCCAGGTCGACTTCGTGCGCGCGGCAAATCGTTCGAGGGGTGGCAAGTCGTTCATCGTGTTGCCCTCGATGGCAAAATCGGACACGATTTCGCGCATCGTGCCCGTTTTGTCGCCCGGAACGCACGTGACGACCAGCAAGAATGACGTCAACTATGTGGTCACCGAATTCGGCGTCGCGCAACTGCGCGGCAAATCGGCCAAGCAGCGGGCGCAGGAAATGATCGCCATTGCCCACCCGGATGTTCGAAGCGAATTGAGGCAGGCCGCGCGGCAGATGCGGCTGCTATGACCGGGGCAGGCGATTAATTTATCGATGTCTGGCATGGTGCCGCATGCGCACTACGTGCTAAGCGCATCACTCAGCACCGAGGACTTTCAATTTTTTATTGAAAGTGTTTGGCGATTTGCCGGATTTACATGGGCGGCAGCAGTGGTCAAAATCCAGATGGCGTCCTTGACCGCATGCTAGCTGCCCAGCCAATCAAGTGAACACGCGTTGACGCGGGATGCTCGGCAAGCATCGCCAAACCGATTTTTCGAATAAGGAGACGGTAGCCATGAAAGACCCCATACGTCTTGGACACATTGCGCTGAGCTTCCACGCGGCAAGTGCCGCTGTCGTTCAACGCGTCCTGGAGCGGCATGGCTATGAGGTTGAAGTGCACGCTGCGCCTCACGAAGAAATGTTTCAACTTTATGGAGCAGGAAAAATCGACATGCTGGTATCCGCGTGGCTCGATGCCAGTCATGGGAAATACCTGGCGCCTTACCTCGATCAAACGCGGAAGCTTGGTGTCCTGTATCGCCCCTATTGCATTTGGGGTGTTCCTGACTATGTGCCGGAAGACGCAGTCGGTTCGGTGGCGGATCTGGCCCGCCCCGAAGTCGCCAAAAAAATGAGCAAGCGCATTCAAGGCATCAATCCCGGTGCCGGGATAAGCCGCTTTTCCAAGGAAATCATTCAGCGCTACGAGCTTGGCGCGCTTGGCTATCATTTCGAAAGCGGCAGCGAGGCGGATTGCTTCGGGCGTTTTGAATCGTCTGTCGGCAAACGGGAATGGTTTGTCATTCCATTGTGGCATCCGCAGTTCCTGCACCATCAACACAAAATTCGTGCACTGCTTGAACCAAAAGGCCTGCTTGGCGGCCGGGACCAGGCGACACTGATTGCCCATCACGACTGCGTACAAAAAATGGATGCTGCGCTGGTAGCAGAGCTGAGTCGCCTGGAACTCGGCAATGCGCTGGTCAGTGAACTGGATTACCAAATTTCGCGGGGCGGCATGCCCGCATCACAAGTCGCGGATTATTGGTGCAACAAGTATTACGGATAGCTCATGAATATCACAGCGCTCGACCATTTCACCATACGCACATCGAAGCTTGAGGCGACCACGGCGTTCTTCGAGCAAGTTGCCGGCCTGCGCGTCGGCCCGCGTCCGGCATTCAAGTTCGACGGCCGTTGGCTTTACCGAGGCGATTGGGCAGCGGTGCATCTTGCGGCCTTTGATCCTGACGATGAAGAGTTGCGTGCCTACCTGGGCGATCGAAAAACGACTGGCGCGGAAGGGCCTGGCGCGCTCGATCACATCGCGTTCCGCTGCACCGATTTGCCATCGTTCGAAGCACAACTGCATGACCTGGGAGTGAGATATCGAGCACGCACAGTGCCCGGGCTGAGCGAGCACCAGGTATTTGTTGTCGAGCCCAACGGCATTACCGTGGAATTCATCTTTGCATCGTCCGAGCCGGCTTCCTGGATAGGACAGGCGGAGTACTGATCTCGCGCAATAGACCTGCAGAAAACATTTGCCCTGTTTTGCAATGCCGTATCCGGTGAACACATTGGGCCAACAACAAGGAGACGACATCATGGAACCCCGTTCGGACGCATCGACAACGGCGGCTTTACCTACTGCACGCCTTGCGGCACTAGGCATGGCGCTACCCAAGCCCCCGGGCGCCGTGGGATCGTATCTTCCGTGGTCACGCTATGGCAATCTGGTCACGACTTCATTTCAGTTGCCGTTCGAAGACGGCGTGTTGCGCTACAAGGGGCTGCTGGGCCAATCGCTGGCGACCGAAGACGGGCGTGCCGCCGCGCGACTATGCGCATTGAACGGGTTGGCGCAACTGGCCGATGCGGCCGGATCCTTGGATGGTTTCCGCTTGATTCGCCTCGACGGGCATGTCGGCTGCGCTGCCGAATACGACAAGATTCCCGAGGTGTTGAATGCCGCCTCTGAGCTGCTCACGGAGATTTTGGGTGAGCGCGGGTTGCATGCGCGCACGGCGCTCGGCCATCATGTGATGCCGCTCAATGCGCCGGTCATGCTGGGGTTTTTTGCGGAATTACTGCCGGCAAGCGCCTGAGTCTCATTCCATGTCGCCAAATCGGGGATTATTGCGCCTTTTGACATGGTCCTATGCATATCGCCGCTGGAGCGCATTTGGTGTTCTCCGTATATTGAAATACCCCATATACAGGAGCCCAATCATGGAAACAAGCACAAAGCAATCCTCGCCGTTACTTGGCAAAGTAAGAGGCGTTTATTTTGAAAGCAGAAATGCATCGCGCAATCGCCGGACAAGGTTCTGGATCGGCGGCATGACGGCTTTTGCCGCAATGTTGGGCGCCATGTCAGTTGCGGGATGCGGTGGCACCGACGCGCATGCAAGTACGCCGGCTTTCACTGTATCGAGCCCGGATCTGGCATCGGGCACCTTCAGTGCGAAATTCATATTGAATGGCTTCGGCTGCACCGGAAACAATATCTCGCCAACAATCGAATGGTCGAATGCACCGGCCGGCACACAATCATTCGACTTGCAGGTGCAAGACATCGATGCGGAGACCGGCGGCGGACTCTGGCATTGGTCGGTCTATAACATACCCGCCACCGCCACGGGATTGGCGCAAGGTGCAGGCAATGCGGCAGCGACCTTGCCGGCACCCGCAGCTGGCGGCTTGAACGATTTTTATAGCACCGGCGTGACGGGTGGCAACAACAACTATGGTGGCCCATGTCCTCCCGTTGGCGACAAGCCTCATCGCTACGTGTTCACCCTGTACGCCGTTTCCGTGCCGAACGTGGAAGCCGCCGCCGGCATTCCTGCAACTGCGACAACAGGACTGCATTCGCTCGTCTTGAACAGATTATTGGGAAGCAAGTTGCTTGGCACGGCCAGCTTTACGGCCACGTATGGTCAATAGCCTGGGACCGCATGGTGCATTCGCGCAGCTGCCGGCTGCGCGAAGCTTCCGCGCGAATTTTCCACGAGAAGCAACGATGATAGAATTCCTTGAACCGCCCCTGGAGCCGCTGCCATGGAAACAGAACATTTGAAAATGTTTGTCGAGGTTGTGCAGCAGGGCAGTTTTGCTGCTGCGGCGCGCAAGTTCGACATCGATCCATCGGCCGTGACGCGCGCCGTCACCGCGCTGGAGAAGGACCTGGGCGTGCGCCTGCTCGAACGCACCACACGCCAACTGGTGTTGACCGAAGCAGGCAGGCGCTATCACGAGAACGCCGGCAAGCTGCTGCAAGACATGCAGCAGGCCGCCGATGAGGCGCGCGATCTTGTCGGCAACCCTTCCGGCATCGTCCGCGTGACGACCTCGACCACTTACGGCCATGCCGTCATCCTGCCCTTGCTTGGCGCGCTGCACGAAGCCTATCCTGCGCTGGAAGTCGATTTGCTGCTGTCGGACGCTATCACCGATCTGGTGGCCGAACGCGTCGACGTCGCCCTGCGCCTGCGCCAGGAAGCCGATACCTCCTTGGTCGGCACGCGGCTTACGCGCATCCGCTACCACGTCTGCGCCAGTCCGGATTATATGCAACGGCAGGGCCGGCCCGATGCGCCGACCGCGCTCGCCGCGAGAGATTGCCTGCGTTGCTCGCTGCGCGGCTATCGTACACAATGGAAGTTCCGCGACCGGGCGGGAGCGGTAGAAGCGGTCGATGTCGGCGGCTGGCTGGTGGTCTCGAATTCGCTCGCGTTGCAACGCGCCGCCCTGGATGGCCACGGCCCTGCGCTGCTGCCGGACTGGCTTGTGGCATCCGATCTCGCAGCAGGCCGGTTGATTGACTTGTTTCCCGATCATGAAGCCACGCCGACCGATTTCGACAATGCGGTGTGGCTGCTTTACACCTCGCGCGCCTATGTGCCCAGGCGTGTGCGGGTCTTCGTGGAATTCATCAAGCAGCGGATACGCGATGCCAATCCCGACACCGCCATACCGCCGCTACGCCTGGTTTCTCCCGGCAGCCGGGAAGCGGCAAGCGGCGAATCATTGCGCGACGGCTTGCCTGCTTTGCATTCGCTCGTCTGAATCCACGCCGTTCCTGCACTTCCTGCAATGGACCAGTGAGGGAAAGCGTCTGGTTCAAGGGAAAGCGCGCTAGTACAGTGAGTACTCCAACCACAAGGAGCCACCTCATGAAACTCTCAGCCAATCGTCCTTTCCAGCAGCAAGCCACCGGTAGCGACGCTTTCCGAACCATCGCACGCAAAGCGCGCGGTCTGCGGCTACCCGCAACGATGGCGGCGGCACTGTTGTGCGGCGCCTTGGGTGCCGGAGAAGCCTACGCCGGCCCTTCGGCCTTCACGGTATCGAGCCCCGATATGGAATCGGGCACGTTCGACAAGAAATTCTCCTTGAATGCATTCGGCTGCACCGGCGCGAATATTTCGCCGGCCATCCGTTGGTCCAACCTGCCGGCAGGAACCAAGTCTCTGGCGCTGCAAATGGAGGACAAGGACGCGGCGGCCGGCACCGGATTCTGGCACTGGACCGTCTACAACATCCCGGCGAGCGCGAACGGGCTGCCACAGGGTGCGGGGAATTCGCCTTCTGCATTGCCGGCGCCTGCGATCGGCGGCGCCAACGACTTCCAGGATACCGGCGCGACCGGTGGGAACGGCAACTACGGCGGACCTTGCCCGCCGACGGGCGACAAGCCGCATCACTATATTTTCACGCTCTATGCATTGGCGGTCGAGGATGTGGAAGCGGCCAGCGGCATCCCCAAGACCGGCACCCCAGACCTTCATTCGTTCATCCTGAACAAGGGACTCGGCGATAAGTTGCTGGGCAAGGCCAAGTTCACCGCAAGCTACGGCCGTTAAGCACAACGGTGAAGGCCGTACCGGCGCCATGCCGGGCGGCATGGAAAGACAAATCATGAAGAAGCTGCGTATTCTTTGCCTGCACGGTTACCACGGCAACGCCAGGGTGTTGCGCGATCAGATGAGTGCGTTGACGCGCGGCATGGATTCGCTGGCGGAGTTCGTCTGCGTCGATGCCCCCTCGCTGGCGCAGGGGGATTTCGGCTGGTGGCATGCCGTCAGGGATGAGGGCTCGTTCGGCGCCGGCGATCCCGGCGTCGGCACGGCGATGGCGCACTATCAGGGCTGGAAGAGGACGCGTGACTGGATCGTTTCTTTGTTCAAACGCGAAGGGCCGTTCGACGGGGTGTTCGGCTTCAGCCAAGGGGGAACGCTCGCCGCGCTATTGGTAGGCCTGCGTTCGCCCGACGGCAAACCAAGCGCGAGCAAGCCGCTGGCATTCGAGTTTGCCATCATCGTCGGCGCGTTTCTCGCCAATGATCCCGTGCTGGCCGAGTTGTATCACGAACAGGAAAGTTACGACCTGCCGTCGATCCACATCATCGGACACTCGGACTTCATCGTGCCGAGCGACCTTTCGCGGCAACTGGCTGGCCGCTTCAAGAATCCGCTCGTGCTGGAACACAATGCCGGGCACATTGTCGCAGGCACCCCGGAGATACGCGAGCAGGTTGCTTCATTCCTACAGCGGCAAAAACAAACAGAAGCTGTTGAGGCCACCTCGATGCCGGCGACCATGCCATTGCCAACTGAGGTGCCGCTTTGGCCGGGTCGTGCGCACCCGTCGATGCGGCTGGTCTTTCCCAGAGGCGCCAGCGCTCAGGCCAGGCCCGCAATGCTGGTTTTCCGGGGTGGCGGTTATTCCTATTCTTCGGGCAGCGGCAGCGGTGCGGCGGAGTGGGTGGCGCAACACGGCATGGTCGGCGTGGAAGTGGAATATGGCACGAGCAGCACGCGTGCCTATTTCCCGGAAAATTATGCCGATGCGGCCAGGGCGGTGCGATTGGTTCGCCAGCACGCCGTTGAATGGCACATCGATCCCAACAAGGTTGGCGTGATGGGGTTTTCGGCGGGAGGTCATCTGGCTTCTCTCCTGAGTACCCAGCCCGATCTCTGGAAAGCGCGCGAGGACGACCTGGCCGGGCGATATTCGGCGCGCCCCGACCTGGTCGTCCTGGCCTATCCCTTGATCTCCTTTGTCGAACGTTATGCGCCCGGCGCGTTTGCCGGTTCGGCGGAAAACTTCTTTGGCGGGACTTCAATCACCGAAGAGCGGCGACGCGCATTTTCGAGCGAATTGCATGTCGATCACACGCACCCGCCGGTGTTCATTTGGACCACCAAGGATGACGCGCTTGTGCCCTACACCCACGCGCAACTGTTTGCAGACGCATGCCGGCGCGTCGGCGTGCCGGTGGAATACGAGCTTTATCCGCACGGCCCGCATGGCATGGGATTGGCACAAGGACGAGATGGCGGAGTCGGGCATTGGACGGACAAGCTACTCGACTGGTTGGTTCAGCGGGACTTTGTTCGGCCTGAGGATATGTAGCTTGGCAGTGCATCCGTATCCAACGCCGCAAGGACGATGTTGCGTGCGTGGAGCAGGACAGATTTGATCTCGTCTGCGGAAACCTCTGCAAACCCGAGTCCTCGGAGCAGAAAAATACCTTCAACAGCCAGCAGTGCATGACGTACTTCAGCAAGCTCGCCATGTACTGAGAGAAGCGGATCGAGCAGTGCGCTGTATAGGCGTCTCACCGGCCCCAGCATGTCAGGGGCGTGCACCAGGGCGGTCATGAGAAAAGCCGCCATTTGCGTCGAGGCGTCCTCCTCCTCCAGTGCTTCCTCGATATGCGCGAGGACCAATTCGACTGGCCCAGTTGGCCCACTGCCGAGCCGTCGGCGCACTGCCTCTTGGAAGCGAGCCATTTCCCGCTCCAGCGCCGCATGGATCAATTCGTCCTTAGTCGCAAATGTATAGACGAGTCCGCCCTTGCTGATACCCGCACGCTCCGCCACGGCATCAAGCGTGAAATTTCGGCCACCAGATTCGAGGATGACGGCCCCTGCGGCATCCAAGACCTTATCCCTATCGATTTCCTTTTTTCGCGTCACAACAACTCCTTGCTTTTTCGACTAATCAGTCGGATAATATTTCCGACTGGTTAGTCAGATTAACACGGTGATGCTCCCACAGCAAGATTGCTTTTCAGTTATCCCAATAGCGAAGCCTATGAAAGGACTTAAAAATGGAAGATTTATTGCCCGCCGCAGCCCTCGGCCACTTTGTCATGAAAGTGGAAAATGTCGAGGCAAGTTATCAATTTTATATTGGCCTGGGTCTACGCGCATTCGACACATTTCCCGGAATGGCGATCGTTGAACTGCGCGGTGGAACACATTTGCTGCTATTTCAAAAGGACGATGCTCAAAGCAGCACGTTGCAGGACGGTCATGCCGGCCAAAGGCCGGATTTTGTTTGCGAGAAATTGGATCTGATGATCGCCGGCCGTACAAAAGCGGACCTGAAACTCTTCCGGTCTAGGCTCATTGATAAAGGATATTCGCCGCAAGCCATCGCAGAAGACACGCTATATGGCCATCATTATTTCTCGATACAAGATCTCGATGGCAATGGCGTCAGCTTTTACACCAACCACTGCGGCGACAAGCCCGTTTAATATTTCCGCCGAATAGCCTACGTGGAGGGTGTCAAGGATCCACTGCCCAGGCGAACGCCGGATGGTTCGGCTGCCGCCTGGCCGCCAAATCGGCCAGGGCGTCCTGATGGGCGGCAGTCTACGCAAAGTCGCCAGAGCTGGTCGGAAATGGAGAATTGGGCGATACCCGAACTCGCCCTCCAATTGTTGCGCTAACGTCGCAAGAGTCCGCCCATATTCTTTCGCAGCCGCGCTTCACTTCTCTCGCTGTGGCCATCTTCCGGCGGGACTTGCAACCGTCGGAGCGCGCCCATGCTGGGCGCACAAAGCAAAAGGCCGACTTTCATCGGTTTTTCCTTATTCACGAAATCTTGATGACTTCGTGATTTCAGTCTCATTTATTTGAAAAAAATCTCAACTATTCTGAGAACCAACATTTGGCGCACAGGGCGTCTTTACTTTCATATCGATGTGCATGCTGATCGTCGTGCTGTCGGTCGGAATTTTTGGCCCGAATGCGAAAGGTATGACACTCGAACAATCATCCAGTTAAGTCCTTGCGTCTATGGGTTGGATCCGAATACTCTTGAACATGGAGCCAAAGTGATGGATGCACATCTTGTCGTCGCTGCGACACCGGATGTGCCAAAGACGGAAATCGAAAAATGGCAAGCCGCCTATGAATCGCTTAAAGCGGATGGCACAGTGAACCGGATATTCGGGCAGTACGACGTTCAACTGAAGAACGGGGACTGAATGCATGTGGCCGGCGAAAGCAATGAGCCGCCGAGTCAGCGGCCCAGGCATGTCATCCGGGATTCAATTTCCCTCGTGAGTGAACGTCTCGCCCGGCCCCAAGAGCGGCTTACGGCTCCTTGCGTTCAGTTTGGTTCATCTGGTGACGCACCGTACTTATCCGTTCATATACTACCTTGCGCAGCCGGTTGATGCCGCCGAGCGGCTTATGCTCCGGCAGCGCGTGCCAAGGCGTGTAAGACAGGTTTTCGCAAAATTTCTGCTGCTCCGGCGTATCGAAGACTTGTTGCGGAATGCGGATGGTGGCGACCTTATAGAACGGCGCGTCCGATTCTTCCCATTCGTCGAGCGCATCTTCAACGTCCAATTTATCCGACGTCCTCGGCTGGATCAGGAACTCCATGCAGGCGTCGCCCTTTTTCAGGGTATTGACCATCGCCTCGCGAAGGAAATTCGGGCCAGGATGGTCTGGCATCGGATCTTCCGCCGTGGAACAAGAGCGTGCCGAAAATTTGATGGCCATCCGATTCGGGCCGACCCCAAGTTGATACGGAACGGGCGACCAATACCGGGTCTGCATCGGATTGGAGATTTTCTTGGTATTGATTTTCAGCAAGGTCGCTGTTTCATGGGCACCCAGAATGAATGGGATTTTTGCCTTCGCAAGCGTACTGTCGCTGCCGAGTGCCGTGAAGAACGCCACGGCGTTCGAAGGATCCTTGAGGAAGAATGCCGGGTTGCTCATCATGATAAAGTCCTGCGTCGTATCCTGCCGCTCCGACTCCAGTATTTTCTCGCCTGAAACCTCCAGCAACTTGATCGACATGCCGCGTTCGTTGCCTTCGATATCGGGCTTGTTCGGGTCGGGATTCCCATTCGAGAACCGGATCCATGCCTGGTAGGTCTTTCCCGGAATGAAAACGCCCTTGGCGAAACGATCGGCGAGCTTGTCGTCGACCTTGAACTCGGCCTTTACGCACCCGTGCGCTTTGGGATGCGCGTCACGCCGCGCGTTCCCCGCTTGGTATTGCTTGCGGATGGTAGCTTCGATGACGGAGGCCATTTCCTGGGCGATCGCTTCCTCGTTCGGATATAGTTTCTCACCCAAATACGAATCGGCGACCGGATACGATGCCGGCGCCTGGTTGGCAGGCATACCGCCGGCAAAAGCAAGCGATGCCGAAAGCGACATCAAGGCGACCGGAAATGCGAGTAGTTGGCGTTTCATTAAATCTCCACAAAAATGGAATCGGTTGTTACATTCCCGCCGCGATCACGCCCGCTGGGGTTATTGTTGATACGACGTGAACATGGTATCGGCATGCGGGATCTGGACGCCATACGTCAAATATCCGATTGATCCTTACCCCGCGTTCCCCGGATAGTGGCAACATGATTCATTTACCGCGCAGAATTTTATGAAAAATGAGGCAATAAGCCGTTCCGACGCCGTAAATGCCCTCGCGTTCATGGGCGATCTCAGCATGGGACAGCCGATTGACCATTCGCCCAAGGCAGCATGGATTGCGCGCCGCATTGCCGAGCAGTTGCAGCTTGACCAGGAGCAGGTCCAGGCCGTCGCCTACGTCGCGCTACTGCGTTGGGTCGGCTGTACCGCCAATGCCACAGAGGTGGCAAACGTCATGCCCGACGACGTACGCGGTCGAGGCGAAGTGCTGGCGCTGAGGCCGCAGTCGATCAAGCTGCTCGTTGCGCCAAATCAAATTCCAAAGCGAACCCGCGAAATCAGCGCGATTCATTGCGAAGTCGCACTCGTGATCGCTGACGCTCTGGACATGCGCCCCGCAGTAATCGAGGCGCTGGGGTGCTTATTCGAAACCTGGGATGGCAGCGGGCACCCTCATGGCTTGAAAGGCGAGGAGGTTCCGCTACTTGCGTTCATTGCGGTGCTTGCCGGCGACATCGAGATCTTCACGCGAGAATATGGCGCAATCGAGGCACGGAGGCTTCTGTTGGAGCGGGCCGATTCCATCTATCCAGCATTTCTCGTTGATCTCGCCTGCAGGCATTTGGCGGAATGGGTTGACGCCTTGGATCGGCCCGAACTACATGTCTTTCATGCCGAGCAGGACGTCGACGAGCACTTGGTCGAATTGTCGCTCTTGGCCGACACCCTCGATCTCAAGCTCCCTTGGATGGTTGGGCATTCGCGCAATGTCGCGAGCCTTGCCGGCACAGTGGCGGCCGGATTGAATTTGCCGCGCGCCACCCAGGAGCATGTTCGGCGCGCCGCGCTCATCCATGGATTAGGCCGGGTTTCCGTGCCGAATGCGATGTGGAATCGAGCGGGGCCGCTGTCAAGTGCGGATTGGGAGCGGGTTCGGCTCAATCCCTACTGGACGGCGCGAGCCGCGACGCAAATCAAATCGCTGGAACGGGAAGCGGAAATCGCCTCGCACACTTATGAGCGGCTGGATGGGTCCGGGTATTTTCGCGCCACAAGGAATGCGGGTACACCGTTCGAATGCCGGATCTTGCCGGTTGTGACCACATGGGTGGCCTTGCGCGCGCCCAGGCCTTGGCGAGGCCCGCTTACGCTCGAGTCGGCAACCGATCACATGCAGCGCCAGACCTTGCTTGGCCGCTTTGAGAGGTCGATCGTGGATTCCCTCCTCGGAGCATGCCCCGAGAGCGAGCCGCTCAAATCGGAATACAAAGGCGCATCCGGCATACTTTCGCAGCGAGAGGTCGAAGTATTGCGCTGCATAAGTAAAGGAGAAAACAATAAGACGGCCGCGCGCACTCTTGGGCTAAGCCCGGCGACGGTTCGTACGCACCTGGAAAACGTCTTCAGAAAATTGGAATGCAACAGCCGCGCTGCCGCGACACTCAAAGCGTTAAATCTTGGACTCCTTTAGTCGGTGCTTTGGAGTGTATGCTATCAGCAGCCGCCCCTCTCCGGAGCGACACTACCGTTGTGTAACGTCGTGCCGTGGAGATTCATTCAGATGAAAATCATCATAGCCCCTTCACTGCTCCATGCCGTATCCAAAGATGTCCGCTATGAGGGTTGTTGCCGACAAGCGGCATTCGAATTCCGTCCGCTGTCAATGACCGGTGCATAGCGTATAACCATGACCGGATAGGCAAACGAGAGAAACGCCGGGCCGACCCGGCGTTTTTTCATCGAGGCCCGTCAAGGCTTATCCAGGCCCGCCAAAGCCCTTCAACGCGCATCGACGCTCTACCAGCCGTACTTGAATTCGACCCCGAGGTAGTCGCTGTCATGGCCGCCGGCCTGGCGCAGCGTCGTGCCGATCTGGTAGCGTACCATTTCGATTGCGGCGCCGGCATGGTTGTCGATAGCGTAGTCGGCGCGCGCTTGGAGATAAGAGCCGGTCCAGCTGCTGCCATGGCCGGCGGTGCCTGCAACGGGCACGTTGGGCTGGACGTAGACCGCGTCGGCGGTTGTGTCCCGCCACAGCGCGCCGGCGGCGCCCATCAGCGTGAGCTTGGGCGCGGGCTTGATCGTCAGCGAGGGCTTGAGTTGAACAAGGTTGGCATAGCCGGTGTAGCCGGCCAGGGAAAAGTAATAGCCGTTGGGGAACAGCGGGTTGAAGGTGCCGGATATGCCGTCGCCTGGATGACGGTCGCCCGAGGCGGCGTCGAACTGCAAGCCCAGGCGCGGCTGCCAGGGCCGGCTGCGGAAGGTATAGCCGACGCGTTCGCCCAGCGCCCAGGCAGCGATGCGATCGGCACCCACGCTGCCGCTTTGGCGCATGGCTTCGAGATCCCAGTCGTAGCCATCGGCATTGCCGGCAAAGCGGATGTCCAGCACTTGCCGGTGTTCGGCGCCGGCACCGTCGCGGTATCGGGCGTCGTCGCGTTCATAGAGCGAGTAATAGGCCGAGAACTCATCATGCCCGAACACGTTGCGCTCGACGCGCAGGGTGTCGAAGCGGAAGTGGCGGTTGGAGACGTCGTCGAAGGGCTGGCCGTCGCGGTATTGCACGGGCTGGCTGACGAAACCGACTACGCGCCAGTCGCGCGCTTCCCAGCCGGCCCAGAGCGCGTCGAACGATTGCCTTACGTTGGGGCCGTCGCGCGACGACACGAAACGCTGCAGGTCGAACAGGAAATCCTGCCGGCCGATGCGCATCTTGAAGGTGCCGTCGGCGAAAGGCTTGCTATAAGCGATGAAGGCCAGCCGCAAGTCGAGCGGGTTTTGATCGACCGGCGTGATGGTGCGCTTGTCGAAGGCACGCACATCTTCCAGTTGCACGAAGGCTTGCCAGTTGTCGACACGCAGGTCGGCATGCACTTGCAGGCGCTGCAGCAGATAGGAATCGGCGCCATTGCCGATGCCGAAATTGGGCGCGTCGTTCGATTCGAAACGTTCGCGCAGGTTGAGGCCAAGCGAGAGATAGCGCCCTGCATCGTCTTGCGACAGGGAGATGTACTTCAGATCGTCGAAAGGCTCGGTGCGCATGGCCGGGTCGGACAAGGCCGACCAGTCTTCTTCCCAACGGTTGGATTCGATGGCGGGGCGCGTCGGTCCGGCGCCGTCTTCCGCCCGCGCCGCGAAAGGCAATAGCAGAGCCATGCAGACAATGGTGCGGCAGAGCCGTGCGGAAGACGTTTTCATGGCCAGGCTATTTTACTTGACGGCAGGAGCGTGGATTTCCGCGACGTAGCCGCCGGGGAATTGCACGATGGCGGTGTCGCGTTGTTCCAGGCGGTAGGGCGCCACCAGCACCGTCGCGCCGGCAGCCTGCGCCTTGGCCAGCGTCTCGTCGAGCCTGGCGACTTCATAGCCGGTGGTTTCGCGGCCGTACGGATAGGGCAATTGGCCGTCGGTCACCAGCACCACCATCTTGCCGAAAGCCGATTCGACGCGGATGCGGCGGATGGTGTCTGCCGCGCGGCCCACTTCGAGTCCGGGGGCGTGGGCCTCGTCGGACACCACCTTGCCGTGCGAGAAGCCGACGAAGCTGCGCACCAGGGCATCGGCCCGGTCGGGCGAGACGTAGACGCGGTTTTCCGGCACGGTTTGGAAGGCGGTGTAGGACGGCGCCGAGGTATGCCAGTAGAGCTGCATGTTCACCCCGCCCGGCCATTGGATGATGGCGTCGCGTCCGATTGGATCGGGGAACGGGCTCACCAGCACATCGGCGCCACTGGCGCGGGCGGCGCGGACGGCCTGGTCGATATCCGATACCAGGTAGCCGTTGCGTTCCGCGCCGAACGGGTACGGGATCGGCGTCTTGAAGCCGAACAGCGAAACCGTGCCGACCGGCGTCTGCAGCAATTGCGAAGTGGTGGAGCTCGGCGTCGGCGTGACCGTGGCCACGACTTGTTTGGTGCTGCTGCCGCCAAAGGTGGCGAGGAAGCTGGATGCGAAGCGGTCCACGTCGGCTGCATCGACATAGACGTGGGTGGTGTCGTATTGCGGCGCGACGGCGACGGCGGGCGTCGGAGCCGCGACGGGCTTGGCCATGGCCGCGTCGAACGGTGCGGCGGCGAGATTGAGCAGGATGGCGGTGCCGGCGGCGGCGAGGTATTGGGTGATGCGCATGATGATCTCCTGGTGGATGAAGGTATTGAGGTGTTCCCGATTTCTGGCGGTCTTGCATTGAAGCGCCGCCGATGGATTGCAGTATGGTCAAGCGGCACGGAAATGAAAAACGGAAAATTTGCCGCTATAGGATCGAATTTTTCGAAACTGGTGTTTTTGGAGTTTTTGGGAAGATTTCCCTATGAAGCGAAAAGCCCAGCCCTCGGCCATTGGCGATAGGTTGGCTCGGAGAGGGTCCCCGGAGGGCTCTTTTGACGAATTTATCGATTATTAAAAACGGCAAAAATCGGAGATTCGAAAATTTCGATGATTAAAGGGTAAATTTTCCGTTTTTCTTTTCGGCGTGGCTTGACCATACTGCATCCCATCGACAGCCGCTCTATGAAAACGGCTCTCCGATAAAGCAGCTCCCGGTCAAATTCAATTTCGAAACCATCGCATATGAACAAGGAGAACATCATGCCCGTCGCCAGCGCCAAACCCGGTAGTACCCTGCTCGATCCGAGCAACCACACCCTGATCATGATCGACCACCAATCGCAGATGGCTTTCGCCACGAAGTCGATCGACCCCGTCGCCTTGCGCAACAATGCCGCCCTGGTAGCGAAAGCGGCCAAGGAATTCAAGGTCTCCACCATCCTGACCACGGTGGCCGAAAAGTCGTTTTCCGGCCCGATCTTCGATGAAATCAAATCGGTCTTCCCCGATGCCGCCGTGATCGACCGCACCACCATGAACACCTGGGAAGATCCGCGCATCGCCGAACGCGTCAACCAGATCGGCAAGGGCAAGATCGTCCTGGCCGGCTTGTGGACCTCGGTATGCATCGTCGGCCCGGCCCTGTCCGCGCTCGACCAGGGTTTCGACGTCTACGTCATCACCGACGCCAGCGGCGACATCTCCGATGAAGCGCACCAGCGCGCCGTGGAACGCATGATCCAGCAGGGCGCACGCCCCATGACCTCGCTGCAATACCTGCTCGAACTGCAGCGCGATTGGGCACGCGGCGAGACGTACAATGAAACCGTTGCCACCTCGATCGCCCATGGCGGCGGATACGGGCTCGGCCTGATCTACGCCAAGACCATGTTCAACGCCGCCGAAGGCCATTGAGCCGCCGGCATCCTGACTGCCGCAAGGATCACCTAACGAGGAGAGATGATGAGCGCAGATCTGATTTTGCTCAATGGCCGCTTCCACACTGTGGACCGGGAACAGCCGCTGGCCGGTGCGGTGGCGATCAAGGACGGCAAGTTCCTGGCCGTCGGCGATGCGGAACACGCCATGCGCCATCGCGCACCGGCGACACGTGTGGTCGACTTGAACGGCCGCACCGCCGTGCCCGGCTTGAACGACTCGCACATGCACCTGATCCGCGGCGGTCTGAACTACAACCTGGAGCTGCGCTGGGAGGGCGTACCTTCGCTGGCCGACGCCTTGCGCATGCTCAAGGAGCAGGCATTGCGCACGCCGCATCCGCAATGGGTGCGCGTGGTCGGCGGCTGGACCGAATTCCAGTTCGCCGAGAAGCGCATGCCCACGCTCGATGAAATCAACGCCGCCGCACCCGATACGCCGGTGTTCATCCTGCACCTGTACGACCGCGCGCTGCTCAACCGCGCCGCCCTGCGCGCAGTCGGCTATACCAAGGACACGCCCAATCCGCCCGGCGGCGAAATCGTGCGCGACGCGCAAGGCAACCCGACCGGCATGCTGGTCGCCCGGCCCAATGCCATGATCCTGTATGCCACGCTGGCCAAGGGGCCGACGCTGCCGCGCGAACAGCAGATCAACTCCACGCGCCAATTCATGCGCGAATTGAACCGGCTCGGCATCACCAGCGTGATCGATGCCGGCGGCGGTTTCCAGAATTATCCGGAAGATTACAACGTGGTCGACCAGCTGGCGCGCGAAGAGCAGCTTACCGTGCGCATCGCCTACAACCTGTTCACCCAGCGCAAAGGCCAGGAACTGCAGGACTTCCAGAACTGGACCGACATGGTCAAGCCCGGCGACGGCAGCGACTTTTACCGCCATAACGGCGCCGGCGAGATGCTGGTGTTTTCCGCAGCGGACTTCGAAGACTTCCTCGAACCGCGCCCCGAACTGGCGGCAGGCATGGAAGACGAACTGGAAAAGGTGGTGCGCCACCTGGCGGCCAATCGCTGGCCGTTCCGCCTGCATGCCACCTATGACGAATCGATCAGCCGCATGCTCGACGTGTTCGAAAAGGTCGATCGCGAGATTCCGTTCGCCGGCCTGCGCTGGCTGTTCGACCACGCCGAAACCATCAGCGAACGCAATATCGAGCGCGTACGCGCCCTGGGCGGCGGCATCGCGATCCAGCACCGCATGGCTTTTCAGGGTGAATATTTCGTCGAGCGTTACGGCGCAGAGGCCGCCAGGCACACGCCACCGATCGCGCGCATGCTCGCAGCCGGCGTGCCGGTCGGCGCCGGCACCGATGCCACGCGCGTGGCCAGCTACAACCCGTGGACCGCGCTTTATTGGCTGGTATCCGGGCGCACGGTCGGCGGCATGCGGCTGTACGACACGGCCGCGCGGCTTTCACGCGATACGGCGCTCGAACTCTGGACCGCCGGCAGCGCCTGGTTTTCCGGCGAACAGGACAAGAAAGGCCGCATCAAGGAAGGTCAACTCGCGGATTTGAGCGTGCTGAGTGCGGATTTCTTCGACGTCGATGAAGACAGTATCAAGGCCATTGAATCGGTGCTGACCGTGGTTGGCGGCAAGATCGTCTATGGTGCGGAAGAGTTCGGTCCGCTCGGCCCCGGCCCGCTGCCGGTCTTGCCCGAATGGTCGCCCGTGCAAAAGGTGCCGGGCCACTATCGCCCTGTCGCGCGGCAAGCGCAACTGTTGCCGCACCAGTGCGCCGGTGCCTGTGCCGTGCATGCCCATGCGCACGATGTGGCGCGTCGCTCGAATGTGCCGGTGTCGAACCATACCGGTTTCTGGGGCGCGTTCGGCTGCAGCTGCTTCGCGTTTTGAATTGAGAAGGAAGAATTGCTATGCGCATCGATAAAATTCTGTGGGGTTTGCTGTTCTCGTTCGCCGTGGGTTTCGGCTGTGCCTTGGCCAGGATCCCGGTTCCCTCGCCCCCGGTCTTCAGCGGCGCCGTGCTGGTATTCATGATGAGCACCGGGTATTGGCTGGTCGACCGTTACCTGGCCCGGCGCGCCAAGGCTGCCGAGGCCGCCGCGGAGCGTGCATCATGAGCGCGCTGGTTGCCGGGATCGGGCTGGGGCTGCTGGTGGGCGCGGTGTGCCGCTGGTTCGACCTGCCTTCGCCGACACCGCCGACGCCGAGCGGCGCCTTGCTGGTGGTGGCAATGACGCTCGGCTATCTCGCCGCCGGGCATGTTTAAGGGAGATGTCATGCAAGCGATGAAAACAATACGGTTCGATATCCTGTGGCAGGGGGCGCGCGGCGCCGGCCCGGCCTGGCTGCAAGATGCCGGGCTGCTCGCCCTGCGCCTGAGCGGCGCCTTGCTGCTGTTCTTCGTCCATGGCCTGCCCAAGGTGCTGCACTACAGCAGCGAGCTGCAGCAAATCGAAGATCCCTTGCACCTGGGCCGGAGTTTTTCGCTGCTCTTTGCCATCTTCGCCGAAGCCTTCTGCCCGATCGCCATCGCGTTCGGTGTGCTGGTGCGCCTGTCGGTCTTGCCCGCCGTAGTCCTGTTGCTGGTGGCGATGCTGCTGGTGCATCCGGACTGGTCGCTGGCCGAAGGCCAATTCGGCTGGCTGCTGTTGACGATTTTCGGCAGCCTGCTGATTGCAGGCGGCGGGCGCTTCTCGCTCGACGCCGTCATGGCCGGAACCTGGAGCCGACATGGTTGATGCCGCCGCCGATCCCCAGCGCGCCCATCACGGCGTGGCGCTGAGCTTTTTGGCCGGCTACGTCGATACGGTGGGTTTCGTCGCCTTGTTTGGCTTGTTCACCGCCCACGTCACCGGCAATTTCGTGTTGATCGGCAGCGAATTGGTGCGCCCCACGCACGGCGTGCTGCTCAAGCTGCTCGCGTTTCCGGCTTTCGTGGCGGCAGTGGCCCTGGCGCGCATGACGGTGGTCTGGCGCGAACGCGCAGGCAAGCCCGCCATGTCCACCTTGTTCCTGTTGCAGCTCGTGCTGCTGCTCGGCTTCATGTTCGCCGGCTACGGCGCCGATCCGGTAACGGACGGACATGCGCCGCTGGCGATCCTGGCCGGTGTGCTCGGCGCCGCCAGCATGGGCGTGCAGAATGCCGGCGGCCGCCTGGTGCTGGCCCATCTGACGCCGACCACGGTCATGACCGGCAACGTCACGCAAATGGTGATCGACCTGGTCGACATCGTGCGCGGCGCGGCCGACGATAGCGTGCGGGCACGCTGCGTCAAGTTCTTCTGGCCGGTGGTGGCCTTCGGTTCCGGGGCCATCGCCGGCGCCGCCGGGTTCGGCTACGTCCGTTTCTGGACCTTGCTGATCCCGGCGGCGATATTGCTTGCACTGTATTTCGCAGAGACCCGACGGAAAATTGGCATGGGCGGCATAAGCAGCATGTAGTGCGCCCCGGCACGCCGTCCCATACTACAATGCGGTGACGGCCGGGCATCTGCCCGGCCTCATTGCCAGGATGGGACGCGCATGTTCAGAATCAGCCTCGACTCCCTGTTGATCATCGACGCCATCGACCGGCGCGGCTCGCTCTCGGCCGCCGGCACCGAACTGCACCGGGTGCCCTCGACGATTTCCTACGCCGTGACCAAGCTGGAAGACGATCTCGGCGTGCAGATTTTCGAGCGCCAGGGGCCCAAGGTCGTGTTGACGCGCGCGGGGCAGGAATTGCTCAGGGAAGGGCGTTACCTGCTCAAGGCGGCGGAAGATTTGGAGAAGCGGGTCAGGCGTGTCGCCTCAGGCTGGGAAACCGAACTGACCATCGGCATGGATTCGCTGTTTTCCGTCGCCTTGCTCGACCAGGACATCGCCGCCTTCTGCGGTGTCGCCGGCGGCACGCGGCTGCGCGTCACGCGCGAATCGCTGACCGGCACCTGGGAAGCATTGCTCGACCGGCGCGTCGACCTGATGATAGGCGCACCGGGCCAGGGTCCGGCCGGCGGCGGCTACGTGGCCGAGGAAATCGGCCGCGTGGCCTTCGTCTTCGCCGTGGCGCCCAACCATCCGCTGGCCAAGGTAAAAGGCAAGCTGGGCAAGGAAGAGCTGCACTTGCACAAGGCCGTCAGCGTGGCCGACTCGGCGCGCCGCATGGCGCCGCGCACGGTGGGGCTGCTGTTCGGGCAGGATGTGCTGGCCGTGCCCGACATGCGCAGCAAGTATGCCCTGCAGCTGGCCGGCATCGGTTTCGGCTTCCTGCCTGAACCCTATGCGCGCAAAGCCCTGGCCAGAGGCGCCTTGGTCGCCAAGGAGGTGGAGGAGCCGAAACCGGACGAAGTATTTTCGCTGGCCTGGCGTTCCGGCGAAAGCGGCTCCGCCCTCGAATGGTGGATAGAGCGCATGCGCCACGTCGATTGCGTCGAACGCTTGATCGAAGCGCCGCCCGATTTGGTATGAGGGTTCGTTCAACGCTTCTTACTTTGTTGCAACCAAATGAAGTTCTGGAGCGTGGCGGAAGTTGATTCGAACAGCTATTGCGACGGACGCAGCAACGCGATGTACGATGACCGCAATGAGGGGTATAGCCGACAAGCGGCATTCGAATTCCGCGCGTTGTGAATGGCTGGTTCGTGACTCACTACCGCCTGTCGCGACCAAGCTCCCAATTTCTGGTGGGCAGGACTGTGATGCGACCGGGCGGCGATTTTGAAATGCGAATGCGGCGCGGCGCACGCAATTCCTTCGGGGTCGGTAGCGCCTCGAACATCGTCGCAGCCGATATCACCGGCAGTGAAAATCATCACTGCCGGTTGGTAGTGGAAGACACTTAAAAAGTGCTCAGCGCATTCATGAACCATCCGCTGCTGCGGTAAGACTGGTCGGTCATGTCGTCGGAGAAATTCGTGAAGTTGTAGCCGACACCGATCTTCACATGCTCGTTGACATGCCGGTAGAGCCCGATCAGGAAGCCCGAGCGCGCGTCACCGGCTTCCAGGGCGGCCAGCCTGCGCTCCTCGATCAAGGCATCCCACTCTTTGACGAAGTGCACATCGGCGCGCAGCACTACCAGATAGGCGCTGCTGGAAAACCAGTCGCTTGCCGCTACGCCGGGCGTTGCGGCGGTCTGCAATTGCCCCACGCGCACGCCGAGTTTCGCGCCGACCGACAGCCACGGACGCACGTCGTAGATCGTATCGACATCGAGTACATGGCTCTTTTGCGAATAGCCGATTGCACTGCCGGTCACCGCGTCCACCTGGCCGGTGGATGGCAGGTTGTAGAAGTAGGTGTATTTGAACAGCGTATTCCACCGGTCGTTGTCGACCGGTCGATATGCCGCGCTCATGACGACTTCGGTATAGTCGCCGTCGTAGAACGCGCCGCCGCTGGAACTGCTGTGCGACAGATTGAATTTTCCGAGCAGGCGCCAGGAAGGATCGAGCTGGTAACCGAGCGCGTTGCGCGTCAGCCAGGTATGCATGTTGCCGGTGCTGGCGCCATTGCTGCAGCCGCTGACAGCAGGCGTGCTGCAAGTGCCGGCCACGGTGCCCAGGCTGATGGTATCGTCGATGCGATATTCCAGGGCCGTGGTGAACTTCAGCTTTTCATATTTGTATGCCGCCGTCAACGCCACGGCGTCGCGCTTGACGTCACCCGCCAGGGGATCGGACAAGGTGCCGTCTTCAAACTTGAGGCCGATGTTCCAAAGTTTGTTGGGCGCCAGGTCGACACCGAATGCGTGCGTCAGGCTTTGCGGCCCGGCGCCGTCGACCCAGCGGGTTTCGCCGAACAGGCCGACCTGGTCGTTCAACTTGTAATGCGTTCCCGAAGCCAGTGTGCCTTCGCGTCCGGAATAGTTAAGATCCTGGCTTTCCGACTCCATCGTATAGCTGAGGTAGACGTCGCTGCGCTGATCGACCTGGTAGTCGCCCGCCAGGCGCCCGCCCGGGCCGCCGCTGCCGCCTGATCCTTCCATGGTCAGCTTCAGCTTGTCGCTGGCTTGCCAGTCCGCACCCAGTCCAACGCGGTCGTTCTCGCTGCGGTCGCCGCTGCGCGCCAGCGTATCCTGCACGTAGCCGTACAAGTCCCACGATTCATATTGCAAACCGGCGATGTGCGAGGCGGCAACCCCTGCTGCCGCAGCCGGCGTAGGCTGTATCCTGGGCGCGCCGGTTGCGGGCGTGGCCGATGCCCCCGTGCCCGCCGTCCCTGCGCCAGGCATCAGCGACGAGGCCGGCCCGGTGCCCGGAGCGCTGGCGCCCGGCCCGGCAACCGGCAGATTGGTGACTGCGCCGCTGCCGGCGGTTGCGCCGGGTGCTGTCTTCGCTGTCGTGCCGCTGGCGTCGGGCGCTGCGGCAACAGGTGCCGGATTGGACGCCGCTGCGACCACCTGCTCCGACTGCCCATCTTTCAATGGCTGGAAATCCACCCGCACGATCATGTCGTTGCGCGAGCCGATCTGGTCCAGCAGCGGGCTGGCATTGGCCACCGTTTCCGTCGTGCCGTCGTTGTTGCGGTTGTCGTGCCGCAAACCGACCGACACCCCCCATTCGGGATCGATCTTGTGGCGCAGGGCCACCTCGGTCGAATTCGCGGTCTGGCTGATCGAATTGCGGTCGTCGGCCTTGACCGCCACTTCCGTACGGTCGCCGATCGGTATGACCGCCGCCACGCCGACCTGGCGCAAGGCTTCGCTATTGGGCGTGACCAGGCCGGGGCCGGAGAAGCCTGCGGCCTGGTCCTGCCAGTACGCGGAAATGTGGCCCTTGCTGTCCGGGGCCAATTCAGAAATATCCATGCCCACGTCGAGCCGCTTGGCCAGCGCGGTCTGGCCGGTGCCATTGTTTTGATTGAAATCGAAACCGCCGCTGACCGAATTCAGGTTCTCGCTGCCGATGCCGCTCGATTGCGCAACCTCGGCCTTCAGCCAGGTTCCGGGCGCGTAGCGCAACGTGGCGTCCACGCCTTTCAGCGTTTGCTCCGCGCCGCTTTCGCCCTGATGATAAATGCTGGTACCGACGCGCACGCTGTCGTTGAACCAGTGGCTGGCGCGCAGGCCGACGTCGCTGCCGGTGACGGCCGTCAATCCCGGCACATATTCATAGGTCGTGACCAGGTACACCGGGTTGCCGTTCAAGCCGGAACTTTGCACCAGGGTACTGCCGTCGGCCACCGATGGCAGCGGCGCGCGCAGACTGACGCGACCCTGCATGTAGTCGATGCTGTAGTCCTGGATCGGCGTCAATGCCGAGCGCTGCAGCACCAGGCCCGAGTCGGCGTCGCGGATTTCCACCCACAGCTGTTCCGACCCTTGCGTCAAGTCCTGGCGATGCAGGTAATACTGCGACCCGCCGGTGCCGCGAAACTCTTCGCGCGACTGCAAGGTTCCCGGTTCTGCGGCGAAGACGTTCAAGGTCGTGCTCTTTTCGCCGAAGCTGGTGGTGCCATCCGATTGCCAGACCAGGTTGGCGCCGTACAAGCCCCGCGTATATTGCGTCAGTTCGGTGCCGGTCCAGGATGTCTGGAAGTCGCCCCACATGGCGTAGGAATTGCCTTTTTCCACCTTGACGTAGAACTTGCCCTGGGTCGGCGCGCCATCGACGATGGCGCTGTCGTCGCCGTACACCGGATAGTATTGGTCGGGGTTGATGTTGCGCAGCAGGTAGTACGGGTCTTTCGACTGGAAGTTGCTGAACAAATCCTTGAGCGGCTGTTCGCCGCTGTCGGCGCTGGCAGTCAACAGATAGTCGTCGCCAAGCTTTCCTCTCAGGAAAAACGCGCCCCGGCCGTCGGCCCAGGTCGAATTGTTGTAGTGGGTGGTGTCGTTCGTCACCAGTTGCGCCGGGCCGCTGGTGTGGTCGCGCCCGATGGTCAAGTCCGCCTGGGCGACGTAGAACCAATCCTTGTTGGCGATCGTCAGGTTGCGGGTGAATACCGCGCCCACGCCCTTGTCGTCCTTGACTGCTACTTCAACGGAATGCGGGCCGGCCGGCAGAATCTGGCGCATGGCGAATTTGCCGTTGGCATCGACCGGCACGACCATGCCCATGGCGGTGACGGTCTGCCCCGCCTTGATGCGATCGCCGCTGACGGTCACCGTGCCGCCGCCGGCCGGAATGTTCTTCAGCACCAGGCTGGTTTCGCCCCAGCCGGTCAGTTCGTCGCGCTTGCTGCGTTCCTGTTCGGCTGCCGGGTCGTATCGCTCCAGCAGATGCAGTGGTTTCAACGCCGTTTCGTCGAAGCGCCCGTGTTCGTCGTACACGCGCAACACGTAGCCGAGGTCGGCGGTGGAATTTTGTGGTGGGGTCCATTGCGCAGTGCCACCGATTGCCACCGGCACGATCGCAAGCGGCTTTTCGTGCGTATTCTGCCCTTTCACGAACACGCGCAATTCGGCGCTGCGCAGCCACCACGCGTAGTTGGTGTAGGTGCGGAACTCGACCGGCTTGCCGCGGACGGCGCCGTTCGGCAATACCCAGGCATTGAGGGCCGGCGACACGGTCATCGGATCGTACTTGATCTGGATGGCGGATTGTTCGAGCGCCACGTCGACGCAGCGCTGGCGGTCGGCTTCGGTTTGATTCGTATCGACGTTCAGGGGCTGGCCGTCGATGCTGATCGAGAACGGCAGGCCGGACTTGGCGGCGACAGGTGCGCAGGCGTCCCTGGCGACGACCGCTTCCACCTGTTTCGGCTGCGGTGCCGGTGCCGGAACCGCCGCCACTTCCTCGTCGAACCAGACGCGGATCGTGGTGCGCCGGTTTTTGGCCATGCCCTCCGGCGTATCGTTGCCGGCAATCGGCCTGGTGTCGCCGAAACCGCTCACGGCGAACGCGTCGGCCGACAGGGCCAGGGCTTGCTTCAGATAGCCCGCCACGGCCAGGGCACGCGCCTCCGACAGGGCCTGGTTGTCCTTGAAGGTCGGACGCAGGTAAGCGGCGATGTGCTGGTTATCGGTATGCCCGGCAATCTCGAAGCGGATGTTGCTGCGCCCCTTCAGGCGTGCCGCGATCCCGTCCAGCGTCTGCTTCGCCTTGGGCAGCAGCTCCGCCTTGCCCGATTCGAAGTTGGCGCCGTCGAGCTGGTCTTCGATGGTCATCGCCTGCTTGGCCGGGGTTTGCGGCGCTTGCGCTTCCAGCATGGTCTTGCGTTCGGCGAGATTCAGGCTCGACGGCGGCAGGGTAACGAAGTCCTTCGATTCGCGTTCGCTGGAGGACGGCTGCTGCAAAGGCAGGGCCTTGCTGTTGTCGAGCATCTTGCCGCGCGGGTCGGTCGTTTCAGACTGCTGCGCATGCGCCACGTGCGTTGCGAAGCCGATGGCGCCCAACAGAAGGACGATACGCGTCGGACGCAGATTTTTTGTCAGGTTGGTTTTCATTGTGCGTTCTCCGTTTCGACGATCAGGGTGTATTGCCCTTTTTGTTCCTTCCAGCGCTGCTGGATGTCGTCACGTATTGCAGCAATGCGTTGTTCCGCCAACTCGGCCGCCTCCTGTCCTCGCGCATAGGCGATACGTACCACGGAAGGTCGCAGCTTGAGTTGCTCCTGTAACCCGTCCAACTGCTTCTGCCAATCGGGCAGAAGCTTGACAGTGCCGCTCTCGAAGGCCGCATCGGCCAGCTCCAGCCGGACGACGCGGTGGATGGTGGCGCCGAAGTTCAGCTTGCTGAGCTTGCCGTTGGTCAGGCGCACGTCGCGCGGATTCTCCGTGGTCAGCCGATAACCGGAAGGCAGCGTGCGGTCGTCCAGCTTCATCACGAAATTGGAACCGCGATCCGCATTCGGAATTTCAGGGCAAGGCACATGGAAGCGCCCTTCCGCATCGGTGGTCACCAGCAAGCCGCGCACGGTGGACAGCCTGACGCCGGGAATCCCCGGTTCGCCCTGATCCTGGTAACCGTTGGCGTTCCTGTCGTCGAATACCTTGCCGATGATGTCCGGGCATTCGAGGGTCTGGTCGGGCATGATGCGCACGGTCGCGCTCGCCAGGTTGGAAATCTGCGCGCTGGTGCTGCCGTTCGCCGCCCATGCCTGATTGGTGTATTCGCCCATGCCTACGCCGGTGCCGACAGTCAGGATCAATGCATAGGTCTTCTTTTCCAGCGCGGCGAAGTTCTGGTTGGTCCAATCGAGCGCGCGTCCGGAAGCCAGCGGCGGTGCTGCCACGCCGTTCAAGGTCGCACTGCCGGCCCGGTATTTGAAGCCGGGCGGCATTTGATCGTGCACGTCGATCCCGCTCAACGCATAGTTCTTGGTGTTCGATACCGTGATCGTGTAGGGCACGAGTCCGCCTACCGACACGTTGACCATCGGCGTGGTCTTGGTCACCACCAGGCCGCCGACCGGGATCGGATCGAGCGGGATATGGTTATTGACTATCGGCGCCGAGCCGCCGTTGGTAAGGCTGAAGCTCAGGTAGTACTGCGTGGTTTGCGCCCCACCCGATACGATGCCGACACAGCCCGCCGGATTGGTCTGCGGCTTCACCGCGTTCGATGGCGCGCCGTTGCTGGCCTGGACCAATGCCGGCGACGGGAACAGCCCGACGTTTGCCGCGCCACTGCAGGCAGGCAGGCTGGTCGATGGCGCAGGCAAGTAACCGGCCGGGGCGGTGATGGTCAGTGTATAAACGCCGGACGGATAATTGTTTTGCAGCAGGAACTGGTACAAGCCATCCGCGCCGACCACTTGCACGCGGGCGGCGGTGCTGCCGACGAGTTGCGTCGCCGGGTCGAAACCGGCCGGCCCGGAAATCGTCACAGTGGCGCCGGCCACCGGCTTGCGTGTCAAGGAGTCATAGACGACGCCGGACGGATCGAGCGGCAAATCCTGTTCGACCACGGTATCGCTCGGATGCAGCGTGATGTTGGTGATCTGCCCGCCTGTCGGCGACGCGATGCCGCGGTCGCCGCCGGAAATCGGCACGTTGGGCAAGGTATCGCCATTCTTGCTGAAGGTGATGGTGAAACCGCTGCCGGTCGGCAAGCCGCTGTTCTCGTAGCCGGGGCAATGCAGATTGTCGAACTGATAGAAACCGTCGTTGTCGGTCGTGGCGGTGCAGATCAGGGTGCCGTTCTGCGTCAATTGCACGGTCCAGCCGGGTTGGCCGAGCTGGCTGCCGTCCAGCGGCCGCACGCGGCTGTGGTTGGCGTCGAGCCAGACATAACCGTTGACGATAGGCGGCTTGAGCGAGGGTATCGCCAATTCGCCGAACAGGTAACCTGACGCGCTGGCGCCATTGACCAACACGACACCGCCGATGACGTCATTATTGCCCACCGCAACAGGCTTGGCGCCGACGGGCGTGCCCGGGCTGCCGGCAACAACCGTGGTCTTGCCGTCGGTGTAACCGGCAGGCTGGGTCTCGGTGATCGTGTATCCGGCGGCATCGCTGGCGCCCAGGCCCGGGAAAGTGAATGAGCCGTCGGCGGCCGTCACGGTCGTCAGGTTGATTGGGGTTCCGTTCGCCGTGTTCCCGGTCAATCTGACGCCCACGCCGGGAATGCCGGCCTCGCCCGCATCCTTGACGCCATTATTGTTCGCGTCCACATAGACAAAACCGGAAATTGAACTGCCTGCCAATTCGCCGAAATCATAGTCGGCCAGGGTTACGCCGCCGACCAGGACAATGCCTGAAATGGCATCCGCAGCGCCGCCCGCAACCGGCTTGGCCGATGTCGCGGTACCGGGATTGCCGGCCGCGACGGAGGTCTTCCCGTCCTGATAGGCAGTCGGCTGGGTCTCGGTGATCGTATAACCGGCCGGGCCGCTCGGCAGCAATTTACTGAACGCATAGCTGCCGTCGGCGGCCGTGCTGGTGCTGAGGTTGACGGCCGCGCCGTTGAGGTCGATGCCGGTCAGCGTCACCGTTACCCCGGCGATGCCGCTGTCGCCGGCATCCTTGACGCCGTTCTTGTTCACGTCCACATACACGTAGCCTGAAACGGTGCTGCTGGCGATTTCACCGAAGTTGTAGCCGCCCAGATTGCCGTTCGCGGGCAACACGACCTTGCCGATCACGTCGGCGCCGCCTGTTGCGACCGGTTTGCTGCTGCTTGCGCTACCGGGGTTGCCTGCGGCCACGGTGGTCTTGCCGTCGCCATAGGCGGCGGGCTGGATTTCGGTGATCGCATACCCTGCCGCATTGCTCGCCGCGACGCCGGTGAAATGATAGCTGCCATCGCTCGCGGTGGTCGTGGAAAGATTGACCGCGTTGCCGTTGATGTCGGTGCCGGTGAGTTTCACCGTCACACCGCCGATACCTTGTTCGCCGGCGTCGAACACGCCGTTGTTATTCGCATCGACGTAGACATTGCCGGAAATACCGCTGCCGGCCTGCTCACCGAAGTTGTAGTTGAACAGCGCGACGTTGGTGCCGAGAACGATCTTGGACACAACATCCGGGCTGCCGCCGGCCACCGGCTTGGTCGATGTAGGCGTACCGGGGCTGCCGGCCGGCACCGTGGTCTTCCCGTCCAGGTAGCTGGTCGGCTGGATTTCCGTAAGCGTATAGCCGGCCGCATTGCTCGCGGCAAGGTTCCAGAAGTGATAGCTGCCGCCCAGGACGGTCGTGGTGGAAAGATTGACGGTCGCGCCATTGATATCGACGCCGGTCAAATTTACCGTCACGCCGCTGATGCCGACTTCACCCGTGTCGAAGCTGCCGCTGTTGTTCGCATCGACATAGACAAAACCGGATATGGAAGCGGCGTTCGTGTTCGGTGCAGGCGTCTCGGCGAAATTGTTGTTCGACGATATCGTATTCGTGCCGCTCAGCGGTATGCCGGAGATGACGGACGGAACGACCGTGACAGCGGTCGCGGTGCCGCCGGTGCTGCCCGGCGTGGTGATGCCGTTGTTGGTTCCGCCCGGCTGGTTCGGTTCGGTCACGATATAGGTGCCGGCGGCCAGCCCGGAAAATACGTAGCGGCCGTCGGAACCGGTGACCGTGCTCTGGCTCACCGGCAGATTGTTCAAATCGACGCCGGTCAGGTTGAGCGCCACGCCGCCGAGGCCCGTGTCGCTGCCGTCGAACAAGCCGTTATTGTTGGTGTCGCTGAAGACCCGGCCGGAAACCTGGCGTCCGGTCGGCACTTCGGCAAAGTTGTTGCCGCTGCCGGTGGTGTTGGGCGGCAAGATGATGCCGGTGACCGCGCTGGGCACCACGGTGTTGGGAGTGGCCGTGCCGGCGGTGCCGCCATTGGCGATCGTGCCGGCAGTGGTGATGCCGTTGGCGGTGTTGGCCGGCTGGGTCGGTTCGCGCACCGAATAGGTTCCGGGCGCGAGGCCGGTGAAGCTGAAATTGCCGCTGGTGTCGGTGGTGGTCGTGCCGACCACGGTGCTCGAGCCGTTGAGCAATTGCATCGTCACGCCGACCAGCGCGGTATCGCCGGCATCCTGGGTGCCATTGTTATTCTGGTCGAGGAATACCGTGCCCGAAATGGTGGACGGAATGACTTCTGCAAAATTGTTATTGGGCGAGGTGGCGACCAGGCCGGCGTTTCTCAGCAGGATAATCCCCGCTACGGCGCTCGGCGTGACCGCCGTCGATGTCGCCGTTCCGGCCGTGCCCGTGCCGCTCACGGTCCCGGCCGTGGTGATGCCGTTCAGGGTGCCGGCCGGCTGGCTCGGTTCCGTGACGGTGTAATTGCCGGGGTTCAAGCCGGTGAATGCGTAGTTGCCGAGCGCATCGGTCGTGGTCGAGGCGCTGAACGCGACATCGTCGCCGCCGCCGGCCACGCCGTCGGCGCCGTAATCGGTGCCGCTCAAGTTGATCGTCACGCCGGCAATGCCGGTATCGCTGCCGCCGTAGATGCCGTTCGGCGTCACGCTATTGTCGTTGAAGACACGCCCGGAAATATAGCCGAGCGGGCTGATCACCAGGTTGGCGCTGGCCGGCTGGATGTTGCTGCCCAGCGAAGTCTGCAAACCGCCGACCGGAATCGAATTGTTATAGGTGCCGGTCAGCGTGCCGGTGACGTTGACGATGATGGTGCAGCCGCCCGCGGGGATTTGCGCGCCGCTGGCATACGACACCGTGCCGCTGCCTGCAACCGCGGTGACGCTACCCAGGGTACAGGTGCCGCCCAGGCCGTTGGGCGTGGCCACCACGATATTGGCAGGCGAAGTCGGCAGCGTGTCTACCAATGCGGAGCTCAGCGTCGCAGCCACGCCATTGGTGTTGCCCAGCACGATGGTAAGCGTCGAGATGCCGTTGGCCGGGATCGACGTCGGGCTGAACTGCTTGTTGACCGTCGGCGGGTTTTGCACCACCACGGTTCCCGAGGTCGGCGTTTGATTGGTCACGCCTTCATTGGTCGTCAAATCGCCGGCCGGGATGGTGTTGACGTAGGTGCCGGCAATATTGCTCAGCACGTTGACGGTGACCGTGCACGAACCGCTGGCCGGCAGCGTCGCACCGGTCAGAACTACGGCTGTCGCCGACGGTGCCGCGGCCACGCTGCCGCCGGCGCAGGTCGTCGATGCCGATGGCGTCAGCGCAACCGTGAGGTTGGCCGGCAGATTGTCCGTCAATACTGCGCCGGTCAGCGCCACGCTGTTCGGATTGGCCAGCGTGATGGTCAGGGTCGACGAGGTGCCGAGCGATACCGCCGCCGGACTGAAGGACTTGGTCAGCGTCACCGGGCTGCGCACTTGCAGCGTGGCGGGTGCCGCCACGGGATTGCTGACCGGATTACCGCCGCTGGTGGCGGTCACGCCGCCGACGGCAATCAGGTTGTTATAGGTGCCAGCGACTGCCGCAGTCACATCGATCTGCGCCACACAGGTGGACGCGACGCCGCCCACGGCCGCCGGCAGCGAACCGCCGCTCACGCTGACCTGGCCGGACGACGGCGACGTCACCGTCGCGCCGGTGCATGTCGTGCTCGGGTTGGCGCCGGCCGGCACGGTGACGCCGGCGGGCAGGTTGTCGATCGCCGCCAGGTTCGTGACTGCGAGAGCGACCGGGTTGATGAAGGTGATCTGCAGGCGCGAACGGTCGCCCGGCTTGATTACCGAGGGGACGAAGACCTTGGTCACGCCGATGTTGGCCGAGGCGGACAGGCTGGTCACCGTTGCCAGGGTGTTGCTGAGGCCCTGGTCGCTGGTGATTGCGCCGACGGGAATCGTATCCTGCACCGTTCCGGTCGCATTCAAGGTCACGTTCACGGAAACCGTGCAGACCGCGCTGGCGGCCAACGCGGCGCCGGACAACGAGATGCTGGCACCGCCGGGACTGGCAGTGACGATGCCGCCGGTACAGGTTGTGCTGCTATTGGGCGTGCCTGCGATCACCATGCCGGTTGCAGTGCCGCCCGATGTGCCGGTGCTGGTGAAGTAATTGGTCAGGCCCATTCCGCTCAAGGCCACCGCGCCGCTGTTGGTCAGGGTGATCGTCAACACGCTGATCTGGCCCGGCGCCGTCAGGCTGTTGGGTGACGCATTATTGGTCACGGTGATTGCGCCGGCGGTGCTATTGGTCAGGGTTGCCGAAATCGGGGCCACATTTTGCACGCCGCCGGTGGCGGTCACGCTGCCTGTCGGTATGGTATTGGTCCAGTTGCTCGCGCCGGTTGCCGTCACGTCGAACAGGAAATTGCATTGCCCGTTGCCGGGTATCACGGCGCCGGTCATCGAGGCGGTGTGCGCACCCGCCGTGGCACTGACTACCGCGCCGCCGCCGCAAGTGGTATAGGCATTGGCCGGCGTTGCAACCACCATGCCGGTGGGCAGTGGGTCGATCACGCTGACATTGTTGAGCGTGCCGGTGCCGACGTTGCCGAGCTGGACGGTGACGGTTGACTTGCCGCCGGAATTGACCACGGTGGGGCTGAACAGCTTGGCGGCGGTCAACGCCGATGCATAAGTCAGGCTGGCCGACACCGGGCCGGGGCTGGATGCAGTATGCGTGGTGCCGTCGGCGTAGGTTTCGGTGCCGCTCAGGGCCCCGGCCGGAAGGGTATTCGTGTAATTGCCGGCCGGGCCGATGACATTGACTTTCAGCGTACAGGTGCCGGCCGCGCCGCTGCCGTTGTTGGCACGGGCGGGAATCGTGGCGCCGCTCATGCTCAAGGTCGCGCTGCCCGGCACGGCTGTAATGGATGCGCCGCTACAGGTGCTTGATGCATTGGCAGGATTAGCGATGATCAATTGCAGGCTGCTCGATCCGACCGGCAGGTTGTCGGTGAAGCTCGTATTGGCCAGCGGCTGTGCGGAGAGATTGGTAAACGTTACCGTCAGCTGCGATACCGTACCCTCGAAGGTCGAACTCGGGTTGAATACCTTGCTGACTGTCGCCGTATCGGCCACCGTAACGCGCACATTGTTGGAAGCGCCCGCGTTGGTATTGGTGCCGGCGCCGTTATTGTCGGCCACGGCGCCGCTTGCGATGGCATTGTTCAATTGGGTTCCGGCGGCGGCGCCGATCGGGGTCATGGCCCAGAACGTCACCGTACACTGCGCGGGATTCGGCCCGACGCCCGCCGGGACGGTCGCGATCGTGAAATGCGGCGTGCCGGTGGTGCTCGGCAACGCCGGGATATCGGTGCTAAGGCTTGCGCAACCGGTCCCCGACAGCACCGGCGCAGCGGGGCTGGACGGCAAGGCGGTCATGCCGGCCGGCAGCGCGTCCGTGATCCTGACATTGCTCAATGCCGTGGATGAATAATTGCTGACGGTCAGCGCGTATTGAATCGGGTTGCCGGGCCCGGCCGAGCCGGTATTCTGGGTCTTGCTGACCGTCAGCTGGTCGATCACGGTCACGCTATGGCTGGCCGGCTGGCTGAAGATGGAAGCGTCGGTGGTGCCCACTGCACCGGTTGCGATGGTATTGGTAAACGATTGCGGCGTACCGGGTGTTTGCAGCGTGCCGGTGTAATTGACGGTGACGGTGCAGCTGCCGGAAGGAGGGATGCTGCCGCCGGTCAGCGTGACGCCGGTATTGCCGGCGGTTGCCGCCGCAACACCGCCCGCGCAGGTCGTGGCCGCCGAATTGACCTTGAGCCCGTAGGCGGCATTGCCGATGCCGTCGATCGGGTTATCGGTGAACGACGTCAGCGTCAGCGTACTCAACGGACTGGCATTGGTCAGCGTGATGGTCAACGTGGAGGCTTGCCCCGCGCTGACGGTCCCCGGCGAAAACACCTTGCCGACGCGCAGCAGGGAAACAATCGTCAGGTTGGCACTGGCGTTCGCCGCCGGCACCAGTCCGCGCTCGTCGCCGAAATCGGCGTTGCGGTCTATCGTGTTGGTTACGGACTTGCTGTAGGCGCCGCCGGTGTCGGTGCCGACGAGATCGACCGCCAGCGTACAAGTGCCGCCGGCCGCCACGGTGCCGCCGATGCCCATCAATGTGGTGGCGCCGGCTGCCGGCGCAAAGCCCGGCGCTACGCCGGCGCCGCTGCAGGTCGCCGTCGCATTGGGCGTCGCCGCTACCTGCAAGCCGGCCGGCAGGACGTCGCGTATGGCCCATGCCGGCGTATCGGTGGCGGTATTGAGCGGCAAATTCTTGGTCGCGTTGGCGGCATTGCTGATACCGATGGTCAAGCGTACCGTTTGATCGCTTTTTACAACGGTCGGCGTGGAAAAACTCTTGGAAATGACCGGCGCATTCAAGCTATTGATCGTGATCGATTGCTGCGCCGGGGTGCCGTTGGAAACGGCGCCGGTATCCACGCCGGTCACCGCGCCAACCGGTATCGTATTGGTTTGGACCGTGCTCGCCGCGGTGGAAGTCACTTCGACATCAATATCGCACTCGCCGCTCGCGCCTCCGCCAACCGCAACCGGCACCACGGCGCCGCTCAGGGCGATGCTGTTCGTTCCCAAGGTTGCGGTAACGGTTCCCGAAGGTGCCACCGATGCCCCGGTGCCGTCGGTACAGGTATAAGCGGTCAAGCCCGCGCCGGCCACCACGATCGCCGCCGGCATCGTATCCGTAAAAGCAACCCCGGTTACGGTCGATGTCGCATTGCTGTTGGAAATCGTGATGTGGAACGACGTCACGTCCCCCGGAAAGATCGGATTCGGATAACCGGGCGAGACGCTCATGGACACGTCGAGCGCGGCGTAAGCTCCCTGCGAGACGCCGACGCCGACAATCAAGGGCAGCAGCGCGCGGCGCATGAATGCGGAAAATGACGGGAATTTTGAAGAGGTGATCGGGCGCATGATATTTCTCAAGAATTCGATAAGCGACGACTTCGACCGCAAATGGCGCGGACCTACAAGCAATTGACAAACTCCAAGCAAAAAAACGGCCATAGCTGGGTCATAGGGACGCAGCCAGACTATCGGTGAAACGGAAATGTCATACCAAACGTGAATCTGGGTAGAGATTGAAGCCGGAGCGATGCTCACTGCGCGAGGACTGTGAGACGACTCGACCGATTTTCAATTGTTAAATAACCTGACTCATTTTGATTTACATTAAACAATCGGAAGAGTAGCGATATCCTCGCAAGGTCGCCACTTTCTTTTGCGGTGTTTTTCAATTGTTGACAAACGTTGTAAGAAAAATACATGACGCACGTGTCATCGAACGGTCAAAAAAAGCTGCTATCAATTTGTCCGGCACAATGAATCGGCGGCACCGCACGCAAACCGAGCACGGCGGCGTCAGCACACTTGCGACCGATGCGCAGTGCACCAGTACACATTCGCGCATGTTCCCAAATTGGTGCGTCTTGAGTTTTTCGCTGTTTCGTATTGAGCACCTGCAGGAAAAATTTTTGCACCGACTCCGTGCATCGATTAGTCGATCGCCAGGCGAGATGGAATATTTTTGCGTGGCGCTGGAAACCGATCGGTGGATGCTCGCATCTCCGACAATCCGCCGGGCGAATGACCGATGACCAAACCGTCGCTGTGATTCGTGCCATCCATGCGCGTTTCAATTAGTTGCCCGGTATTCGCATCAGTGGCCACCTCGCGCAATCCAGCCCACGCGAGATGCGCGAAGCAGTGCGGTCAGTCGGGAACATCGGGCCACTGCCGGCTTACCGTCGGTCAGCGGGCGTTACCGACTTTCATGACATCGGTCGGCAACACCCTCCAAGCCGCCGTTGCAGCTGCGGTGTTGGCAGGAACAAAGGTTTGACATTTGACTGACCGCTGTCCCAGTCGCCGACAGACTCTAGTCGACCCTCTGCGGACGGAGGAGCTTCTGCGAAGCGGACATTCGCGAGCGCGGGGTGGGCTGCCCACCGAAACAGGGTTCGTCGGTCGGGACAACAATCAGCACAACCAATGAGCCACTTTCAATAATTGCTTTTTGCCTATTGACATGCCTCGAAAAATCCACAACTATATGGTTGTGGATAATATAGGAACTATCTTTTTGGCATTGTCCGACCCCACCAGGCGGGCAATTATCGAGCGGCTTTCCCAAGGCTCTGCGACGGTCAATGAATTGGCAGAGCCCTATGCCGTCTCCCAGCAGATGGTCTCAAAGCATATTGCCTATCTGATCCGCGCAAATCTTGTAGTGAAATCAAAGCATGGCCGGGAAAGCGTGTGCACATTGAAGCCGGAAGCCATCAAGGTAGTGAGCGACTGGGCGCTTGAATATCGTCGATTCTGGGATGAACGTTTCGACAATTTGGATGCAGTTTTGACTCAAATGAAAAGGACGGAGGCAAGTGATGACTGAACGTACAACTAATCTGCTTGAAAACCTCGAAATCACGAGGATATTCGACGCACCACGCGAGCTGGTTTGGAAGGCGTGGACGGATCCTGAAATCGTGATGCAATGGTGGGGGCCCAAAGGTTTTACCTCGCCAGCCTGCAAAATCGATTTCCGCGTCGGCGGCCAGTACCTCTTTTGCATGCGAACGCCTGATGGCTACGAGGGCTGGAGCGGCGGCGAATACATCGAGATCATCGCTCGAGAAAAAATTGTCTCGGCTCTATTCTATGCAGACGAGAATGGAAGAGTCGAACCCGCGGACAAGAATGACGTGGAAGTACGCGACGTGGTGACGTTCGAAGACCACGGAAATGGTCAGACGAAGTTGGTTTTCAAACGCAGCCACTGGGATGAGGGAGAGGATCTTGGCATGATCGAGATCTTCGAAAAATTGGCGGCGTCGGTTGCTGAACTGTCTGGACGTGCTTAAAGGGACGAAATAAAGGGACGAAATAAAGGGACGAAATAAAGGGACGAAATTCAGCGTCAGGTCTGACATTGCAACATTCATGCACGTGCCAATTTCAGACCTGATCCCGTTCCGATACCCTGCCTGGCCGCTATGTGCCGATGTCGGTCTATCGCGCGGATGCCCATCGCCGATGACGGCCAAGAGGGTACTCTTCCCGGTCGCCGGGCGAATATTTGGCGTGCGACGCGGCCACTGTCGAATCCAAGGCAACCAATCGACGGGCTGAGCTTGGGAGTCATGCAGCAGGCATGGCGGCGCCGTCTACTTAGACCAAAATGGATTCCTGGCTGACGTCCATTCCTCAAGCATTGCCATAAAGCGCCCGTGGGCGATCATTGAGTGTTTCGGCAAGAATCCGCAACGCTGCAACCAGGTCTTCGCGCGATGCAGCGCTGGAAAGGTTGATGCGCACACCATGTTCGCTGTCTGAGCGTCCGACGGCAAATGCCGAGGACGACATCATGTTCCGAGCATAAGCTTGGTCTTTGTCTACGTAATTGTGCTCTATCAAAACGAACTTAATCGCATCGGATAGATTTTGCTCAAGGCGTTGGCCGATTATTTTCAGCGCAAATTCAAACGAAATATGTTTTTCGAGGTTGGCCGGTCAGCACTCGAATTTATTGGAATCCAGGTATACATAAAATCCAAAACAGCACGCCCGGCTTGGAAGATGAATGTCAGCGAGAAAATACTGAACCCGTTCAGTGGCGCAATCGAGTTGTTGCCACTGGATAAAATTAACAGCAAGGCAATCGTGCACCCACACTAATATAGAACACCACCTGATACCACCTGATATTTCTTACAGGTGAAGCTCTTAGTTTAAATGTGATAGTTTTGCAACTATTGCTATCTCTTGCAAACTTCGGATAGCTCGAAGCGGAAGCGGGTTTGCAAACGCCCAATCATTACCAAAACACAATCTTCGTTCCGCAAATCGGAAAATGGCTCTGAAAAGGCAAAAAAATTCCCAACCAACTTTCCAAATTTTGGAGCGTCGGCCAAGAGTCATGGAAAATCAATGACTTACGCAATTTCCTTCATTGCCAATCCCGACCGGCTTTATTCTCTTTGATCAGAAATGATGTGCATTGATGTTTGTTAAATGGCAGGATACGGTTGGAGCGAGGGAGCCACAATTTGCCGATCTTGAGAAATTCGTTTTCATTGCGCGGAAGGATACGTCGCCTGTCTGCGGACTTTGCCCGCCGATTTTCCGGTGACTTCACCATCGATCATGCGGATCTGGTCGAGATCGGCGGGCATATGGCGCCGACAGTCAGATGTGGGCAGCAAAGCCTGAATCTCGAGTTTTCCGTCCCCGACCAATTCACCACGCAAACGAAAGCAACTGCGACAGTCTTCGTCATGACCGGTGACGATTTCCTGCGCGTGACGACGTCGGTGAAGGGCGCGGACGGCAAGCGCGCCGTAGGCACACTGCTCGACCGATCCCACCCGGCCTATCGCAGCTTGCGGGGCGGGAATTCGTTTACCGGCTACGCGACGATTTTCGGCAAACAGTACATGACGAAGTACGATCCGTTGCGCGATCGCGCGGGCCGTCTCATCGGTGCAATCTATGTCGGCCTCGATGTCCATGATCTGTGGTCGGTGGGCGTGGCGGCCAAGCTTGCCCTGACCGTTGCAGGCGCGCTCGGGGTCGCGCTCGCGGCGACGGCGTTCGCCTCCTCGTCATTCGTGCTTTCCTACGGCTCTGCGTTTTCCCTTGCCGTCGGCCTGACCGCATTTACCGGGTGCGTCACGTTTTTTCTCGTGCGGCGCGAAGTCACCGTGCCGCTGCAGAGGGCCAAGACCGCTGCGGAGCGCATGGCGAGCGGCGACCTCACCGCACAGGTCGCGGTGGACCGGCGCGACGACATCGGTCAAGTCCTGTTGGCGATCAACGGCATCAGCGTCGGATTGGCTGCCGTCATCGGCAACGTGCGCGTAGTGAGCGAATCGATCAAGAACGGCCTTCATCAATTCAGCCAGGACAATACCGATCTGGCGAGCCACTCGGAGCGGCAAGCCCAGGAGGTCTCGCACATCGTCGGCGTGGTCGGCGAGGTCACGGCATTGGTGCAAAAAAACGCACAAAGCACGCTGGAGGCGAATCGCATGGTCGGCGCCGCCTCGGATTTGGCGGCGAAGGGTGGGAAGGTGGTCGAGCAAGTGGTCGATACGATGGGAGCGATTCGCACGGGCGCGCATCAAATCGCCGATATTGTCAGCATGATCGACGGTATCGCCTTTCAGACCAATATTCTTGCGTTGAATGCGGCCGTCGAAGCGGCCCGTGCCGGAGAATCGGGGCGCGGATTCGCCGTGGTCGCGGCCGAAGTCAGGGCGCTTGCCCAGAGATCGGCAACGGCGGCCAAGGAGATTTCGGTGTTGATCGGACGTTCGGTCGACACCGTCGATACCGGCGGGAAGCTGGTCGAGCAGGCAGGATCGAGCATGCGGCAAGTCGTTTCCTCGATCGAACATGTGGTCGGCACGGTCAACGAGATCGGCCTGGCGAGCCAACAGCAGAGCCAGGGCATCGATGCGGTCGGCTCCGCCATGGAAGACATGCGTGACATGAGTGAAAAAAGCACGGAGATCGTGCACCGGTCGGTCATCTCGACCAGGCAGATGCAGGAGCAGGTCCAGGCGCTTTCTCGCGCAGTCGAGGCGTTCAAACTGGTTCGCTGACGCCCGCGTAAGGCATGCGCAAGCATCCTGGCGCCGTACGCCGGGATGGAATCCCACCGGTCACCTTCCCCGTGTCCCGGCACTGTTTCCAGCACCGGATGCGCCACTATTGCCCTGCTGCGTAAATCTTCTTGTCCCGCCCTGGTAGATGTCCGGCGCTGGATCTTTCATGTGTCGACGGAGCCCGCTTGCCGAGGCCGCCCCTGCGGCAGGGTCAAGCGCCGGTTTTTTGGCAAACCGCTTCGATATTGTGGCCGTCCGGATCGATGACGAAAGCGGCATAGTAGTTCGCGTTGTAGTTCGGGCGCAGGCCGGGCGCACCATTGTCTTTGCCGCCCGCCTCCAGGGCTGCGCGGTAGAAGGCGTCGACTTGCTGGCGGCTGTCGGCCGAAAAAGCCACGTGAAGATGCGCCGGCTTTTCCTCGGTTTGGAACAGGCACAATGAAGTATTGCTATTTGGGCTGCAAAGCTCGACACCGTAGGTCGGCACCCCCTCCGCGACAATAGCGACGCCGAGCGGTTCGAGTGCCTTGGCGTAGAACGCCTTGCTCGCGGCAAAGTTGCTGACTCCGAATTTGACGTGATCAAACATAAACTCTCCTGAAGTATGCGGGCGTGCGCGAGGCCCGACATGTTGTAGGAAAACGGATGCTGTGCCCTAACCGCGCGGGGCGCCGGCAGCCATGATACCGCCTCAATACCGGCCTTGGCGAGCGTCCGATCCCGGTCGGTCCCCTGCCCTTGGCGAGAATGCCGCCGACTGACAAAAAGCGGCCGTTTCAAGATCCAGGCGCCTACTCATTGGTATACTGTGGGCAACAGATTTGTTTCCTGCACCGATTGCGGAAACCGAGAATATGAAAGGCGAGTGAATTCAGTTGAACAATACCGAACCGGACGACGACCTGTCGATGTGGGTCGTCTACGAAGACACACCCGAATTTCCGAATCAATATGTTGCCAGACGTTACCGGCTCGATGTTGAAACCGGCGACTATGTCGTCGGCGACACATTGAATGACGTTCGCGCCAAATTGCCGCCTGGCCTGATGCGCCTGGAACGTAGCGTCCACGATCACCCGCAGATTCGCGAATCGTGGATTTGACGGTGATGGAAGGTGGGCTTCGCGCGTAATCCTGCTTGTCGGGAGCCGATTGAGGAAAAAGATGCGCCGCAGGCCGGCAAGTGGCCTGCGGAAAATGCTGCTATTATTCCGGCCGTGCGTATCGCTTTCGTCCGCCTTGCCACCTATCTGCTGCTGGCACTGCTGCCGTTCCAGACAATGGCTTCGGTGCTGGAGCGTTCGTGCGCCGACAGCATGCCGCATTGCGCAGCCATGGCAATCGAGTCAGGCGGATGCTGCGATCACGCTGCATCGACTTTCGCGCATCGCCAGCATGGCGATATGCCAGGCAGCGGCCTCCATCACCATGCTTCGTGCGGCATGGCCACCACAAGCTGCGCAGTCGCGGCGCCGATGCTGGCATTGCCCGGCTCGGTTGCGGTTCTGCCCCGGCCCGCCAATGCCTTGCCGCGTACCTCCCTCACTGTTTCCTACCGCTCCTTCGTGCCCGAAGCTCTGCAGCGCCCTCCCAGCATCCTCGCGTAAGCATCGTCAAGCCTGAAGGCTTGATGCATGCGCATCGTTCCATCGCTTGAGCATGTCGCTCAGGCGACACCGCGCGAGGATCAACAATGATATTTTTCCATGTTACATGGCGCACATTCGCATTGGCCAGCGTGTGCGCAATCGCCGCCTTTCCCGGCAGCAGCCTGGCCGGGCCGATGGGATTCAAGGATTCCTGGATGGTGATGGGCGACTTCGGCCCGAATTGGCGCGAGAGCTTTGCCAATTATGCATTCACGCCGCAGGATGCGGTCGGCGTCGCCGCAACTTACATGCGTTCGGACGACACCTTGCGCTCGCTCGACCTGACCGACGTCACCTATACGCGTTTGCTGCATCGCTGGAACCTGCCGGATGCGCAGGCGAACCTGTGGTTTGCCGGCGGCTTGGGCGAGGCGCGCACCAACGAGCAAGATGGGCCTTCAGGCAGCAAGCTCATGGCGTCACCGGGCGTGCAGTTCGACTACGAAACCACGCGCGTCTATTTTGCCGCCACCACGCGCCTGTATCGGGCCCAAGGCATCAACCACGACTTCGCTTCGGCGCGGGCCGGCTTTTCATTCTATGAAACCGACTTCGACCAGACCCAGCCGTGGTTCGTCGTCGAAGCCAGGCGCATGCATGATCTATCCGACAAAACGGAAATCACGCCCATGCTGCGCCTGGTCAACAAAGATTATTTCATCGAAGCCGGCGTCAATAATTCGCGCCAATTGCGCTTCAATTTTATGTACATACTCTAAGGAATTGCCATGAAACGCATCATCACCGCATTGCTCCTGCTATCGGGCATCGGCGCCGGGATCGCCCACGCCGTCGAGCCCATTCAGACCATCAAGGCCGAGGTCAACGGCATGGTCTGCGCCTTCTGTGCGCAAGGGATCGACAAGAAATTGCGCGCCCTGCCGCAAACAAAGGAAGTCTACGTCAATCTCAAGCGCAAGATTGTCGCCGTCGAGTTAAAGGAAGGACAGTCGCTTCCCGAAAGCACGGTCAAGGAGGTGGTCAAAGATGCCGGCTACGACGTGATCAACATCCAGACCGTCGACCTGACCGTGCAGCAGGTCAAAGACGCCGTGGGAAAGGAGTGAACCATGAATTACACGGAAATTCGAGCGGAAATGGCCGCCTTGCGGCAGACCAGGACAGCATCGATGCTGTCGCTGTTTACCAGCGGCGGCACGCTCATATGCTGCGCGCTGCCGGCGCTGCTGGTGGCGCTAGGCGCAGGGGCGGCCCTGTCTTCCCTGATTTCAACGGTGCCGCAACTGGTTTGGTTCTCGGAGCACAAGGCTGGCGTGTTCGGCGGTGCGACCGCGATGTTGCTGGCGTCGGGCGTCATGCAATGGCGCGCCCGATCGTTGCCTTGCCCCGCCGATGCGGCATTGGCGCAGGCGTGCAGGAAGACACGGCGCGCTTCGCTGTGGCTGTATGTTTTTTCCGTGTGCCTGTATCTGATCGGCGGATTTTTTGCGTTCGTCGCGCCGCTCCTCAACGCGTAGCCAAACTTTGACTTGATGCGGCGCCCTCCAGAGTCGCAACGCCGGAATCGTTGCAATCATCCGGGGCGGCGCCGCATGTGTGGCGGCCGGCAATGTGCTCAAGTGCGATAACCGGGGGACATGTCGCGGAAAATCACGTACGCGCCTTCAAATCAATACGCTGCGGCGCAGCATTCGGCCTCGATCCGCAACTATTTCAATCTTTCAGTCAAGTTAAATGCGAATGATATGATGCGCCATCGGCATCTCGGCATAAATTGATAATTTGAAGAGGCGGGAGAATCGTGAGAGCACTGCTTGCAGCGTTGGCTGGCGTATTGGCATTGACGTCCAGCCTGAATTGTTATTCGGCAGAAAAAATCACCGTCATGGTCGGCGGATTGGAGAAACAGATTTATTTGCCCGTGAAGCTGGCGGAGCAACTCGGCTATCTGAAAGAGACCGGCCTGGAAATTGAAATCCTCAGCGAATCGACCGGAGCGAAGGCTGAGACCGAGATGCTGCTCGATACGGCGCAGGCCGTCGTCGGCTTCTACGACCATACCATTGATTTACAGGCTCGCGGCAAACAGGTCGAGTCGGTGCTGCAGTTCAATCAGGCGCCGGGGGAAGTGCTCCTGGTGTCGAAATCCGCGGCCAGAAGCATCAAGAGCGTGGCCGATCTCAAGGGCAAGACAGTGGGCGTGACCGGCCTCGGTTCCTCGACCAATTTCATTACACGTTTTCTCGCAGCCAAGGCCGGTGTCAAGAATAGTGAATTCACGACGCTGCCGGTCGGCGCCGGCGCCGACTTCGCCGCCGCAATGGCGCAAGGGAAAATCGACGCCGGAATGGTGTCCGAGCCGACCGTGTCGCAACTGACGACGTCGGGCATGGCGAGTATCCTGGTCGATCTGCGAACGCCTCAGGAATCCGAAGCGGCACTGGGCGGCAGCTATCCTGGCGCTTGCCTTTACATGCCGACTGCCTGGGTCAATCAGCACAAGGGCGAAACGCGCAAGATCGTGACCGCCTTCCTCAAGGCACTGCAATTCATCCACACCCACAGCGCGGAAGAGATCGCCGAAAAAATGCCGCACGAATATTACGCCGGAAACAAGGCGCAATACATTGCCTCGCTGGCGCGCAGCAAGGCGATGTTCACCACCGACGGACTGATGCCAAGCGGCGGCCCGGCCAACGTGCTGGCGGTTCTGAACGATTTCGACAAGGCGGTGCAGGGCAAGACCATCAATCTGCAAAACACGTACACGCTGGAATTCCTGCAGCCGGCAAAGTGATTTATCGAAGGCCGATGCGGCGCGTCCCGTGGCGATGGTTCAGGAAGGACTTGCCGCTTCAAGTGTCGGCGGGAAGACGACCTCAACCAGCAATCCCCTTCCGGTTTCCGGGTTGCCTAGACTGATATCGGCGCCGAGCGCATCGCAAATCTCCTTGACGATTGACAATCCCAAGCCTGAGCTGTTCGCCTTGTTTTCGTTCAATCGATAGAAGCGCTCGAATACCTTGCCGCGCTCCGCCTCGGGAATGCCGGGGCCATCGTCCACCACGCGCAATACGGCCCGGCCCTCCATTGCGCGGCACGAGACCGTGACCATGCCGCCCGGCTCGATATGCTGGATCGCATTGTCGATCAGGTTGGACGCCAACTCGCGCAACAGCGTCTGCGAAGCGCGAATCATGAGGGTCTCATCGAGCTCATCGATGCCGAGGTCGATGTTCTTTTGCTGCGCCAGCACGGCCAGTTCTTCCATCACCGTCTTGATTACGCCGGCGAGCGGGACAAGATTGCCGGGGTCGCGATTGTGCCGCTTCTGCTCGACGGCAGCCAGCACCAGCAATTGATTCACCACACGGGTGCTCTGCAGCACGGTTTTGCGGATCGCCTGCAGTACGTCGTCTTGCGTCGGCCCGATATGCTTGGCGCGGTCGGCGAAGTTGATCTGCGAGGTGAGAATGGCAAAGGAGGTGCGCAATTGGTGTGCGGTATTGGTGACGAATTGTTCGTACGAGGTCATGGCGCTATCGAGCCGCACGACATAATCGTTCAACGCGGCGATCACCGGCATCAGTTCGGTCGGCACATGTTGATCATCGAGTTTTTCCAGCGAACCGGGTTGGCGTTTCTTCATTTCCGCACTCAGCCGCTGGAATGGGCTGATGATCCAGCGGAAGGCAATGAGCAATCCGATCACCACGATGCTCACCATGGTCAAGTCCTGGCGCATGGTCAGCAGGAAAAATTCGCGCCGGAACGCATCGTGCCGGCGCAGCGTTTGCGCCACCTGCGTGATACCGTAGTCGCCGCTGTCCGTGCTGGGAATCGCCTGCTTGTAGACGACCACCCTGACTGCCTCGCCGCGGATTTCGGACCGGTAATATTTTTCTTCTTCGATCTGAAGGCTGCCGTCGTATGGGGGCAATTCGCTGTCGCCTGCGATCAGCAAACCATTCTTGCCGCGCACGGCGTGATACACACGGTCGCGGTATTCGTTGGCCACCAGTTCAAACGCCGCCGGCGGCACATTGATTTCGTAGCTGTCCCCGACCTTTTCCAGTTGCTCGGCAATCATGCGCGACGAGCCTTTGAGAAATTGGTCTTGCGCCAGCGTCGCAATGTGGTCGGCGTTGTGATAGCTGACAATCAGGTCGATCACCGAGATCAGGACGGTAGGCAGGAACACCCATAGCAGCAAGCGCGCCTTGAGGCTGTTCAGCAATGGCGCTCCGGTTTTCTCAAGGCGCGCTGTCATGGGTCAGCATGTATCCCAGGCCGCGCAGGGTGACGATCTGTGCGCCGCTGTTTTCGAGCTTCTTGCGCAAGCGCACGATGTAGATTTCCAGCGCTTTCGGCGAGACCGATTCGTCGAGCGTGCAAAGGCGATCGGCCAGCTCGGCCTTGGACACGGTCGTGCGCGATTGGCGGATCAGCGACACCAGCACGGCGTGCTCACGCGGCGTCAGGCTCAATTCCTTGCCGTGGCTGCTGAATCTTTTCGCATTGCTGTCGTATGACAGGCCGCCACAGGTGATGACGGGATTGGCAGTGCCGCTGCTGCGCCGCAGCAGCGAACGCAGGCGCGCTTCCAGCTCCTGAATATCGAACGGCTTGGCGATGTAATCGTCGGCGCCAAGGTTGAGATTTTCCACGATATCGCCCAGGGTATCGAGCGCGCTGATGATCAACACCGGCACTTCGCTTGGCATGCTGCGGATTTTCTTCAACACTGCCTGGCCCTTCATGCCTGGCAGCATCAGGTCAAGCAGGATCGCATCGTAGTTCTGGGTCAACAGGAAATGCGCGGCCTCCTCCCCGGTGAACGCCTGTTCCACCGCGTAGCCCGATTGGGTGAGGAGTTTGGTGAGCCAGGAAGACAATTCCCGATTGTCTTCCACGAGTAATAGTTTCATCGCCCGATAGTTTACCCCCATCCGATCGCACCGCCGCGTCGCATTTCAGCAACAAAGAATGGCGAGTCCAGCGCGACATCCCGGCTGAAGGCTGATAGAAGGCTTGCGCATTCTACATTCTGCTCCGTCAGCCCGCTGCATCTGCATTCAAGGAGCATTTCCTTATGCTGTGCGGCGAGGACTTGCGAAGTTCATAACTAGGGGACAATCCGTGAAAACTGTATCCAATCTGTATTCCATCAGAGCTACCCGCCATTCCGTTACCGCTGCGCCGGCGCATCTTAAAAAATCCGCCAGCATCGTTGCCCTTGCAGTCGCCTCCATCTTCATTGCCGTGCCAGCCAGTGCCGACGAACTGTCGGACCTGAAAGCGCAGATCCAGTTGCTGAGCCAGCGTATCAGCGATCTGGAAGCAGCCAAGGCGGCTGCTCCTCAAGCGGCGGCGCCGATCGCCGCGGCACCGGCAAAACCGGTGCCGGCATCCTTGAAGACCGACCAGGAAGGCAAGGAAATCAACGACAGCAATCGTGGCGGCATATCGATTTTCGACAACGACAAGACCTCGCTGCGCCTGTACGGCATCATCGAAGCCACGGTCAGCCGCGACAACAACCAGCAAGTCTCGGGCATTCCCTACGGTGGCGGCGGTCTGGGCAGCGGCGGCACCAAGAACACCGGCAATTCGGGCGGCACGCCGGCCGGCAGCTATGCCAGCACGCTCGGCTTCCAGACGTCCTGGTTCAGCGGCAACCGCTACGGCTTCGACTTCAATCACGATCTCGGCGATGCGGGCAGCCTGCACGACTTGAAGATCATGGCCAAGCTGGAAGGTGAATTCGAAATGCCCACCGGCACCTTCGATACCTCGAACGGCATTTTCAATCGCGACGCCTGGCTCGGCTTCTACAGCCCCGACCTCGGCAAATTGACGCTGGGCCGGCAAAACACGCTGACGCGCGACTTTACCCAGACCTGGGGCGACCCATACGGCTCTGCCGACGTGACCTTGAAAGAAGGCGGCTACACCAACGTCAACAACTTCAAGCAGTTGATTTATTACTCGGGTGGCGGCGGCGGTACGCGCATGGACAGCGCCGTGGTGTGGAAAAAGAAGTTCGACGAGAATTGGGTAGTCGGCTTGGCGCACTCGTTCGGCTTCCAGGGCGCGGGCGGCAGCGGCGCACTCGGTGCCGGGGTGCCTGCACTCGGTTATGTCAACAATGGCCAGGGCGGCCCGGTTCCCGGCGATGTCAAGAACGGCGCGACGAACGAGATTTCGGTCGCCTACAACAACCTGGCGCTGGGTCCGACAACCAAGGCCAACGTCAATTTGTCCTATAACGAAGTCAACATCGACGACCTGCCGGAAAGCTCGATCCTGTTCGGCGGCAATATCGTGTTCAATGATACGTTCCGCATCAACGCCGGTTACATCCATTACACGGCCGACCAGGGCGTCAACAATTCCGCCGGCACGCGAACCGACAATGCCTACACCCTGTCGGCCAGCCTGAACGAGGGCAAGACCACCTACTCGTTGGGCGCCCAAACGATCCGCGTCAACCATGCCGGCTTCATCGGCTCAGGCGGAACCGGCGGCATCAACCTGATTCCGTTCATCTCTTACATCCCGGCCTTGAGCCCGCTCAATGCCGTCTCCACCAACGTCGCGAGCGGCAACAAGAACTCGCTCTACGGTGCGGCCGTGTATCACTGGGATAAGCAGGCGGATTTCTACTTCGCCTGGGACTACGTGAAAGTCACGGGTGGCATCTCGGACCCCGACGCGCAAGGCAACGGGACGAACCTGAGCGGCAATCCGGCTCTGGGCATCGACCACGAGTATGAACTTGCGACAGGCGTACGCTACAAGTTCTAAGAACCTGGCGTAATGCACAAAGGGCGGCGCGTGTCATATGTCATGCGCCGTTCCCATTCGCTCCTCAAACCCTATTGACGACACGTTCTAGCCTTGCGCGACACCCTGTGCGTGCCAATTGCTTTGCCGCACACGGACAGCTACACATGGGCCGCCAATCTTATTAGGACACCAGCACGTGAACACAACGTCCAGCAATACACAAGCCCGCTCTTCCAAACTGGGAAATATCTTCCGCGTCACCAGCGGCAATTTCCTGGAAATGTTCGACTTCTTCCTGTTCGGCCTGTACGCCACCAACATCTCGAAGACCTTCTTTCCGTCGAACGATGATTTCGCTTCGTTGATGGCGACCTTTGCCACCTTCGGCGCCGGATTCCTGATGCGCCCGCTGGGCGCCATCGTGCTCGGCGCCTACATCGATCGCGTCGGCCGCCGTCGCGGCTTGATTACCACGCTGGGCATCATGGCGTGCGGCACGATCCTGATCGCCTTCGTGCCCGGCTATGCGGCCATCGGCATCCTCGCGCCATTGCTGGTGTTGATCGGCAGGCTGATGCAGGGCTTTTCCGCCGGCGTCGAGTTGGGTGGCGTGTCGGTCTATCTGTCCGAAATCGCCACGCCCGGCAAGAAGGGCTTTTACGTCAGTTGGCAATCGGCCAGCCAGCAGGTCGCCATCATCTTCGCCGCAGCGCTCGGCTATGCCGTCAACACCATGCTCATGCCGGAGCAAGTCGCGGCCTGGGGCTGGCGTATCCCGTTCTTCGTCGGTTGCCTGATCATCCCCGTGATTTTCATCATCCGCCGCTCGCTGCAGGAAACCGAAGAATTCCTGGCGCGCAAGCATCGGCCCTCCGTGCGCGAGATTTTTCAATCGATGGGGCGCAATTGGCGCATCGTGCTGGCCGGCACCATGCTGGTGCTGATGACGACCGTCTCGTTCTATCTGATTACGGTCTACACGCCGACGTTCGGAAAACAGGTGTTGCACCTCTCGATCACCGACAGCTTGGTCGTCACCTTGTGCGTCGGCCTGTCGAACTTCTTCTGGCTGCCGGTCATGGGGGCGCTGTCGGACCGGGTCGGACGCAAGCCGCTCCTGATCACGTTCACGACGCTGGCAATCCTGACAGCCTATCCCGCGCTGTCGTGGCTGGTCAGCGCCCCGGATTTCGGCAAGATGCTGGTGGTGGAACTGTGGCTATCCTTCATTTATGCCAGCTACAACGGCGCCATGGTTGCCGCGTTGACCGAAGTGATGCCGTCGGAAGTTCGCACGGCGGGCTTTTCCCTCGCCTATAGCCTGGCCACGACACTAGGGGGATCTACCCCCCTGATCGCCACCAGCCTGATCCACGCCAGCGACGATAAAGCTGCGCCGGCCTGGTGGATGATGTTCGCCGCACTGTGCGGCTTGATCGCGACATTGGCGCTATATCGCAAGAACGGGCAAGGCACGCGGGCGCAATTGAACGCTGCCTGACCTGCTGCAAGGGCGCCCCTTGGCAGTCGCCGGGTTAGCTCCGGCGGCTGCCCGGCAGCTCTTCAGCGCGACCCGGCAACAGCGTTCCGCCTGAAGCGTTGCAGCCAGCAGGTTCCCGCATGGGCGGCGCGGCCGGCCATGACGGCCATCACGCCCGTAACCGCAAGCATGGCAGCGGCATGAACGCCCACTGCGGCCAATGCCAGACCGAGCGAGCCCGAAGCGGTAATCTCGCGCGCCGGCGAATTGGCAATGCACAACGGGACCAGTGCCGGCACCAGCATCATGCCGGCGCCGTGGACGGTGGACATGATGAAAGACCACAGCGCCAGGCCCGCATGCCCCGCCGGCATGCATGCGCGGGGCCGCGCGGCCCCGCCCCTGCGGCCAAGAAAGCGCAGCGCAGCGACACCGATCAATAGTCCGCCTGCCAATAGCTGCAGCACAGTGCGATCCATTGCCAGGCCAAACGCCACCGTGGCAGCCACGAGAGCGACCGAAACGGCATGCCCGAAGGCAATCGGCACGAGGGCCGCCAGCGCTTGCGCCGGCCCTCGCGACTGCACGCGATTCTGCGGCTGCGCGCGCCAGGCTGCGGCGAACATCCAGCCTGTTGCAGGGTTCAGCCCATGCAGCGCGCCGGCCCCCGCGACCGCCAACCATGGCAGCAAGCTAGACATGACGATCTCAAGCGCTTACACGCTTGCGCTTTGCGCGTTCGCGCTGCAGCACGACGCGGCCGCCGTCGCCGACGCATAACGGTCGTGATGGCGCACCCAGGCCATCGGGCCGTCGCTCTCGTCGCGGCCCTTGGGCGTCAGGTCCATCATGAAGTACGCCCCCATCATCACCTCCACGCCGCGGCCGAAAGTCGAATAGGTGTGGAACACGTTGCCCGCATCGTCCTTGTAGAAGACGCTGACGCCGGGCGCCTCTTCGTGGGGGAACGGCTGCGTGGTGTAGTTGTAATAGACCTTGCCGCTGCCGACGGCATCGGGCGTGAAGCTGACGTCGAAGTCGAAATTGAATTCGTTGCCATTCGATGAAACCCAGGCGAAGTCCCACCCCATGCGGCGGCGGAAACGCTCGATATCGGTCAGCGGGGCGCGCGAGACCGCCACCATGGTGATGTCGCGTTGCTCCAGATGGATGGCCATTCCGTCCACGTGGTCGGCCATGTAAGAACAGCTCTTGCAGCCCTGCTCCCAGCCCGGGCCGAGCATGAAATGCTGCACGATCAGCTGCCGCCGTCCGGCAAACAGCCCGGACAAGGCGCGTCGTCCTTCTGGTGTATCGAACACATACTCTTTCTCGATACGCTCCCAGGGCAACGCACGGCGCTCGGCTGCCACTTGATCGTACAGGCGCGTCAATTCCTTTTCGCGCGCCAGCAGTGCCTTGCGTTCGCTCAGCCAGCGATCGCTGGAGATGATGCGATGGTTCTCGATTTTTGCCGTGTTTTTTGCTTCGGTGGAGCTTGATGTGCTCATGATGTTCTCCTTGGCGCAAGCGCCTTTCAAAGTTGATGGATGTGACAATCCCATCGCGCCGTTGGCCGGCGCGCTGGTGTTCGGTCAATGAACCGAAATTCCTTACGGGTTGGTGTGTAGGCGGCGCGGTCGCCGCGATAGGTCAAGCCGCCTTGCGTTTCGGGCGCCGCACCGCGCGCACCTTGCCGCTGGCGCCGCCGCCGCAATAAAACAGGTCGGCGCCGTCCGACTCCAGGCCGCTCACGCCGACGCCGGCCGGCATCGCCAGGCGTTCCAGCACGGCGCCGCTTTCCGGGTTGATGCGGCGAATGTCGCTCTCGTCGCCTTCCCACGTGCCGTGCCACAGTTCGCCATCGACCCAGGTCACGCCCGTGACGAAGCGGTTCGATTCGATGGAGCGCACGATGGCGCCGGTCGCCGGGTCGATCTGGTGGATTTTGCGGTCGCGGTATTGCCCCACCCACAGGCTGCCCTCGGCCCACGCCAGTCCCGAATCGTAGCCGTGTCCCGGCGCGGGGATCGATGCCACCACCTTGCCGCTGGCCGGATCGATCTTGTCGATGCGCTGCTCCGCGACTTGATAGAGGAAGCTGCCGTCATAGGCCGTGCCGGCATCGCAGGCCAATTCGAGCGAGCGCGTCGTGGCGCCGCTGGCAGGGTCGATGGCAATCAATCTGGCTCCGGTGGCGGCCCAAATCCGCTGACCGTCGTGCGTCACGCCGTTGACGCTGTTGGCGCCGGCAAAGGGGCCGTATTCGCGCACAATTTCAGCGTCTTGCGCAGAGGTCTGGTTCTCTTCCCGGGCCTTGTCGCTGCCGGCCTTGATAGTTGTGTCGCACATCGTTCGCTCCTATGGTTCCTTTTGCCCGTTGAGGCTTCCAAGTGCCCGTTTCGGCCGCTTTGCCGTGCGCCGCAAACCGGCGCCGCAAGAGAACTTTATTCCATTTGGAGCGCGGCTGGGAGTAACAAGATTGTCGTGAATCCCGCCAGCGACGGTGCCAGCCAGCGGCGCGAACGTGCCCGTCCTATGGAGCGCACCCGGTTCGCCATCTCAAGCTCAACCAAGGCACGCTGCACGGTGCGCTGGCTGTCGCCCAGGGCCAGCGCCAGTGCCGAGGTCGACCAGGCAACCCCGTCCGACAGCAGTGCCAAAAGCGTTGCTTGCTCGCCGTCAATGGGCGGTTCCAGCACGGCAACAGCGCGCTCGCCGAGCGGGCGGAGCGCGAAACCGCGCGCGCTTGCCTCGATGCTTGCCATGGGCTTGACCAGGGCGCGCAGGCGGCCGATCTCCACCCGCAGGCGCGCCCGCAGCGTTTCATCGGGGTGTTCGGTGCGAAACGTGCGTGCAATCAAGCTCTCCCGGTCGACATCGCCCGGCCAGGCTTCGGCCAGCGCGCGCGCCAGGGTGAATAGCACGGGGCGGCGTGCCAGCGGCTGCCAGGCGCCCGCCAAACCCATCCCGCGCCGACAGGCGTCAAGCACGAGCGTGTCGGAATCGAGCAACGCCGCCACTTCATCGAGCCGCAATGCGATGTCCCCATTGTCGCATCGGCGCCGCGCCGCGGGGCGGTCAAACGCCGCACGCGCCTCCGCTATCTCGCCCAACAACGCCGGCACTCCCGCGCGCCGCGCCGCCTCGTGCGCGCGCGCCAGCGCCGAACGCGCAGGATCGACACGCAAGGAACGCAGCGCCAGTTCCGCCGCCGTCAACTCGGCCACCGCCGCCAAGGACGGCGGCAAGGCCCGCCCATTGAGTGCCGACAATGCCGCTTCGGCGTCGTCAAGACGGCCCAGCAACAATAGCCGGCGTGCCGCAATCAAATGCGCCTGCAGCGCATTGGCATGATCCGCATGGGCAACCAGTGTGGCCAGGGCAGACGCCAGCGTGCGCGGCGAGCCGCCAAGGTCGCGCACTGCCAATGCTACCTCGGCCTCGGCCACGACACAGCGCGCGCGGGCCAACTCTTCGTGCGAACCAAAACCTCGCGCCGCGCGTCGCAGCAGTGCGCGGGCTCTTGCATGCTCGCCCAACTGCGCCATGGCAATGCCACGCAGAGCCAGTGCCGGCGGGTCGTCGCGCAAGGCGACGCGCTTGAGGGCGCCAAGCGCATCGCCGGCAGCGAGCGCCCGTGCGGAAGCGGCAATCAGGGAATCCATCGCGATAGCATACATCGTCCTTCAATGAACGATGTTGCCGTGCATTACCAGCGCCGCAATGGAGTCGATCACGCCAACGATGCCGACAGTCAATTGTCGGGATGCATCGGCCGAGGCAGATGGTCGACGGGAAAGCCCAGGCGCTCGCCCTGTCCGACGCGAATTTCCAACGTCTTGTGGCGCGCGGGGATAAATTGATGGGCAGGAATTCCATCCGCCCGCTTTCCCCGCTTGGTGTTCAACCGCCCAACATGCCTCGCTACGGTTCAGGCATCCGGGTGATAACTGCTGCCCAGCGAAGCAGGTTGGTTGAGCAAGATGGTTTTGGGATCGCGGCAGATCACGACCAGTACCACGATGGTTGCGAGATAGGGCAGCATGGACAGCACCTCCGAGGGCAGGCCGAGGCCGAAACCCTGGGCGTACAGTTGCAGCACGGTCAGGCCGCCGAAAAGATAGGCGCCACACACCACGCGCAAGGGTTTCCAGGTGCCGAAGACGACGAGCGCGAGCGCGATCCAGCCCTTGCCGGCCGTCATGCCCTCGACCCACATGGGCGTCTGTACCAGCGAGAGATAGGCGCCCGCGATGCCGGAGGTGGCGCCGCCGAACAGCACGGCGAGGTAACGCACGCGCAACACCGGATGGCCGATGGCGTGTGCTACGCCGGGCGATTCGCCGATGGCGCGCATCCTGAGGCCGGCGCGGCTTTTGTTGAGGAACCAGCTGACGCCGGCGTACAGCGCGAGCGAGAGATACACCATCGGGTCGTAGTGGAACAGCAGCGGGCCGATCACGGGGATGTCGCCCAATAGCGCAATGTCGAGCGGCTTGACGCCCGGCAGCGGTGTGCCTGCCAGGTTGTGTCCGACGAAGGCCGAGAGGCCGATGCCGAATAGCGTCAAGGCGAGGCCGGTTGCGACCTGGTTGGTCTGCAAGCTGAGCGTCAGCACGGCGAAGATCAGCGACAGTGCCATGCCCGCTGCCGCTGCGGCAGCAAAGCCGAGCACGGCGCTGCCGGAGTAGAAGGTCGCGGCGAAACCGGCCACGGCGCCGACCAGCATCATGCCTTCGATGCCGAGGTTCAACACACCCGACTTTTCCACCACCGTCTCGCCCAACGCAGCATAGATCAAGGGCGTGGCCGCGACCACGGTACTGGCGATGATGGGCAGCACCGCGCTCATGCGGCTTCCTTCAGTGGCGCATGTTGAACAGCGCGCGCGACGCGCTTGAAGCGAAAATTGATGAACAGATCGGCCGCCAGCAAATAGAACAGCAGCAGACCCTGGAACAGTCCGGTGACGGCAGCGGGCATGGCCATCTGCATCTGCGCCGATTCGCCGCCCAGATACAAAAGCGACATCAACAACGACCCGAGCACGATGCCCACCGGATGCAAGCGTCCGATCCAGGCCACGATGATGGCGGCAAACCCATAGCCCGGTGAAATTTGCACCTGCAGTTGCCCGATCGGCCCGGCGACTTCGCATAGTCCCGCGATGCCTGCCGCAGCGCCGCCGATCAGGAGCGCCATCCACACCGTACCTTTGCCCGAATAGCCCGCGTAGCCGGCGGCGGCGGGTGCCAGGCCGGCAACTTGCATACGATAGCCGGCATAGGTCAGCCCGGAGAATATCCACGACGCAGCCGCCGCCGCCAGTGCCAGCACGAAGGCCCACGTGGTGCGCGTGCCATCGATCAGGATGGGCAGGATGTAGGCGTCGTTGAATGCCCGGCTTTGCGGGAAGTTGTAACCCTGCGGATCGCGCCAGGGGCCATGCACGAGATAGGACAGAAATAGCTGCGCGATGTAGACCAGCATCAGCGTGACGAGGATTTCGCTGGTGTTGAAGCGGTTGCGCAGGAAGGCCGGGATGGCGGCCCAGGCCATGCCACCGGCGGCGCCGGCCGCGATCATCAACGGCAAGCCCCAGCCATGTACGTCGTCACCCAGCCACAGCGCGACGCCGCCGCCGGCAATCGCGCCCATGGTCAGTTGCCCTTCGGCGCCGATGTTCCAGACGTTGGCGCGAAACCCAAGCGCAAGGCCCAGCCCGCACAGGAGCAGCGGCGTGGCTTTCAACAGCAGTTCGCCGATGCCATAGACCGTGGAAAGCGGCTTGACGAAGAACACGAGGAAGGCTTGCTGCGGGTCACGGCCGAGCAGGCTGAAAAACACGATCCCGGTGACCAGCATGGCTGCAGCGGCAATCAGAGGCGACGCGGCTTTCATCGCCAGCGAAGGCGCGGGCCGGCGTTCAAGCTTGAGCAAGGTATTCTCCCGCGCTATGGCTGCCGTGAGCGGATATCGCGGCGTCGAATTTGCCGCTCATCCAGGCGCCTATCTGTTCGATGCTGGTGTCGGCGGGGTGCACGGCGGGCGAAAGCCGGCCCTGAGCCAATACGTACAGGCGGTCGCTGATGGCAAACAGTTCGTCGAGTTCTTCCGATAGCACCAACACGGCCACGCCCTGATTGCGCAGGTCGATCAGCGCCTGATGGATCAATTGCGCCGCGCCCACATCGACACCCCAGGTCGGCTGGGCCACGATCATGACTTTGGGTTCGAGCATGATTTCGCGCCCGACGATGAATTTCTGCAGGTTGCCGCCCGACAGACTCGTTGCCGCCGATTCCGGCCCGCCGCACTTGACGCCGAAGCGCGCGATCACGTCCAGGGCGAAGCGCCGCACCGCTGCCCTGCGCACGAAGCCGTGGCGCACCATGCCCGCGCCCGATCCGGTGCCCGCTCCGGCCGCGCCGGTCAGCAAGGCATTTTGCGCGAGGCTCATGGCCGGCACTGCGCCGCGCCCCAAGCGCTCTTCCGGCACGAAGGTCAACCCGAGCTTGCGCCGCTGCGCAGGGTTCAAGCGTCCCGCCGCCTGGCCCAGCAAATTCACCATGCCGGCCCTGGGGCTGGCGCATTCGCCCGAGAGCGCGGCGAGCAATTCCTTTTGTCCGTTGCCCGAGACTCCGGCGATGCCGACGATCTCGCCGCTTTTCAGCGTCAGATCGATGCCTCGCAAACTGGTGCCGAAGGGATCGGTTGAGGCAAGCGAGAGTTTGTCCAGCGTCAGGCGCGCCTCGCCGGGTTCGCGCGGATCGAGATGGCATTCGGCCAGCTCGCCGCCTATCATCAGGCGCGCCAAGCTGTCGTTGCTCTCCTGCGCCGGTATGGCCGTGCCGGAGACGCGCCCGCCGCGCAGCACCGTGGCGCGGTCGCACAGGGCGCGGATTTCGTCGAGCTTGTGGCTGATGTAGAGGATGCTGCAACCTTCGGCGGCGAGCTGGCGCAGTGTGTCGAACAAGCGCAGCACGGCAGGCGGGGTCAAAACCGAGGTCGGCTCGTCCATGATGAGGAGCCTGGGCTGTTGCAGCAGGCAGCGCACGATTTCGACGCGCTGCCGTTCGCCCACCGACATGCTGTGCACCAGCCGCTGCGGGGCAATCGGCAAGCCGTATTTCTCCGAGACTTCGATGATGCGCGCGGAAAGCTGTGCCGGCAGCATCGGCTGGTCCAAGGCGAGGGCGATGTTCTCCGCCACCGTCAATGTTTCAAACAGCGAAAAATGCTGGAACACCATGCCGATGCCCAGGCGCCGCGCCTCTCCCGGACTGGCGATCTGCACGGGTTTGCCTTCCCAGATGATGTCGCCGGCGTCGGGCCGCGTAACGCCGTAGACGATCTTCATCAATGTGCTTTTGCCGGCGCCGTTTTCACCCAGGAGCGCGTGGATTTCGCCGGGAGCGACAGCGAGATCAATGCCGTCGTTGGCGACCACGGTGGGATAGCGCTTGGTGATGCCGCGCAATTGCAGCCGCGCGACGGGAGTGTCCGGAGTGGCGCTCATCGGGGAATCAGGATCGAAGTGACTGACAGGACATTGTCGCATGAACCTTGCCGTCCACCGGCAACGACCGCCGGTGGATAAGCCGCGAAGGGTAAAACTTACAGCTTGGCCTTGAACGCCAGCCCGAAGGTGCGCGGCTGGCCGACGGTGATGAAGTCGTTGCCGTAGAACGGGATGTCGTTGTAGAGGTTGTGCCGGTTGGTCAGGTTGTAGATGGAGAAACGCAGTTGATACTTCTTCGAGAAGTCGTAGTAGAGCGCCGCGTTGGCGGTGTATTGCCAGGGGATGACGGGCGCCTGGTAGTTGCCGCCGCTGGCGATCACCGAGGCCGGCAGCACGGCGCCATTGGCCTGCGAAGCCGCCACGTCGATGTGGCCCGATTGCGTGACGTCGATCGGCGACGTGACTTCCCAATTGGTCTGCAAACCAAGGCCGAAGTCGGTCTTGTAATTCAACAGGAAATTGAACAACTGACGCGGCACGCCGGGGTCGTTGAAGGTCTGATTGGGCGAAAACACCGCCAGCACGCCTGAGCCATCCATGTTGGTGCCAACCTGGGCCGGGAAGTTGTAGAACGAGGCCGGCGAATCGAGTTTGGTGCTGATGTAGGAATAGCTGGCCGTGGCAAAGAATTTCGGGTTGGGCTGGTAATTCAGCTCGGCCTCGAAACCCAGGATGTGCGCCTGCGTCGATTGCGAGCCGCCGGGACCGGTGGGGATGGCGCGCGATTGCTTGAACACGTCGGCGCCGACGAACAGGGCCTTGTGCAGCAAGTCCAGTTTCACACCTGCCTCAAGCAGTTTGGTGTTCTGGCGCAGAATGGAACTGGCGTTCTGGCCGTAGGTGCCAACGCCGCCGTCCTGCGAGTTCGGATCGACGTACTGCGCGAAGTTGGCCGTCAGGTAAGTCGACATCCAGGAATAAGGCTTGAACACCGGGCTGATGTTGCCGTTCTTGAGCAGGTAGGCATTGGTGGTCATGCTGGCCGGGTATTCCTGCGAGTTCGGATCGTTGATCGGATCCGATTCGTGCAGCTTGACCACGTCGGCGCGCACACCGTACATCACGCTGAACTGCGGCGTGAATTCCATGCGGTGCTCAAGGAAGGCCGCTGCATCGTACAGGTTGGAATCGATCGAATCGTTCAAGAAGAAGCTATTGCGCCCGGCCACGCCCCAGATCTGCATGCCGAATGCGCCGGTATAGGGGACGGCGCCGCCGGCGGCCTGCAGCGAAGCCGGGAATGCCAGCGTGGTCGGGTTCTGGCTCAGATCGAAGATACTGACCGGCTCGTTGGCGAAGTTCTGCACTTCGTTGGCGTGCGCCATGCGGAAGGTGAAACCGCCATCGAGGTCGTTCTTGAACGTCAACCCGCCGAGCGAGCCATCGAACTTCATCTTGACGTCGGTCTTGTTTTCGATGGTGTAGGTGCCTTTTGCCGAATCGGCAAAATACATCTGCGTCTGGTTGTAACGATTGATGTAGTTGAAGAAGGTGTTGTTGGTGATCGTGACGTTCTGGTTGTAGAAGTAGCTCTGGATCAGTTGCGCGTTGTAGCGCGTCGAGCGCGCGCCGCTGCCCGGTGCGCCATCGACGTCGGTGCGGTTGCTCAACTGGACAGGATTGCCCAGTATCACGGTCGAACCGAAGCCAGAGGCTGCGGAGAGGCCGCCAGGCACGCCGCCCGTGAGATAGCTGCCGTTGTCGATCAGTTGCTGGTTGACGCGGTTGATGCCATCGTTCTCGGTGTAGCGTCCTTCGGCGTATTCGCTGTTGAACTGGATCGTGTATTTGTCGGAGATGTTGGCCACCACGCTGCCGTACAAGGCCTGTTCGTGGAGGTATTGATAATCATAATAGCTGCTGCTCTCTTCGCCGGAATAGCTGATGCGGTAGGCGAGATTGTCGCCGCTGGGCCCGCCGAAATCGAGGCTTTGGCGCCGGTGGCCGGCGGTATCGAGATCGATCGAGGCCGTGCCCTTGAATTCGCCGAAGTTGGGCGTCTTGGTCGAGATGTTGATCGAACCGCCCACGCCCGCGCCGGGACCGGCCTGCACGCTGGCCGGCCCCTTGACGATGTCCATCGTGTCGATACTGTTGAAGGACAGCGGCGCGCCGTAGCCGTTGCTGGAGAAACTGTCGCGCATGCCGTTGAAGAACACGTCGCCATACTGGCCGCGGATGCGCGGAATGTTGGGCAAGCCGAACGAAGCGTCGGCGTAGCTGCTGGACGTGAGGTAGGAGAATTCCTGCGGGTCTTGCACGTTCAAGGCTTCCAGCTGCGTGCGCGAGAGGATGGTGTTGCTGCGCGGCGTATCCATCACGGAGAGATCGATGCCGTAGGCCGACGACGAATCCACCGTGGTCGGCAGGATGAGTTCACCCTTCTTGATGCCATTGATGACGACGGTCTCGGCCGGCGCGCTCTTGGCTGCCGGCGCACTCGCCTCGGGTGCGGCGTCGCCGCTCTTCTGGTCGGCGGTCTGCGCCCAGGCGCTACCCAATGGCAGCATGGCGATGGCCCACGCCATGTGGCGCACACGTCCCAGCCGTGCAATTCTTCCTCTGTTACCCATGAAACTCCCCTTCCCGTTTTGATTGTTGAATCTTGATCGGCTCCGGCCTTGCCTCGATCCGCGTGCAGTGTTGTGGGGGCTGCGGTCGCGGTGGAACAAGCGGTTTGGCGAGCGGCAATGCCATGCATGCCCGCCGGCGATACATCGATTCGAGTACAGCAAGGACCGTGCCGGGAGGGGTGCGCATTCAAAGGACGCGCAATTTGGTTTTGGCACATATAAAGTGTATACACTTTTCCAGGTCGCCCTTGCGACCGTCGTTCGCTTGTCGTGTGACGGCACCAAACCAATAACGTCATGATTTGGTGCGCGCGCGCCACAATATGGGGAGAACCCAATACCGCAGCACCGGCAAGGTGCATACCAGAATGCGGGCATCGGATGTATCGATCCGATTGATTTTGTATACAGTTTAGGGATAAGATCGACCAGGCCGCGCGGTGGCGTCGCCAACGCGAGCGCGCCGTGATCGAGATCAATCTACGCGCGCCCAAGCTGCCTTGGCTCACCTATTTTCAGGATTCTCAGGAAAACTCATTCATGCGAAACGCTCTACCGAAATGGACAGGTGCAACCGTCCTGGCTCTTGCCTTGTTGGCCCATGCGAATGCGGTGCATGCCGTGCACGACGCATCGAACGACGAAAACCTCACGCGGCGCTATTTCGCCAACCTGGTTTCGGGTAGTGAGCCGAAGCTCGCCGAGCTGACGCAATTCTTCACCATGATGCCCAAGGGCGCGGACCTGCATCACCACTATTCCGGCGCCATCTATGCCGAACAATATCTTGACTGGGCCGAACGCGAACACTATTGCATCGACAAAACGAGCTACCGCATCGTTACCGAGCGCGCCAAGGTTGAGGTAGAAGCCGCCAGGCCGGCAGCGGAGCGGCAATGCCTGTCCGTACCGGAAATCGTGCGCGATGAAACCGTCTATCGCGCATTGCTGCAGCGTTGGTCGGACAAGGATTTCGCCAACCACGGCGCGCTGCAGTCGCCGCCGGACCAGCAGTTCTTCGATACCTTCGGCTATTTCGGTGCGGTGTCGTCGCTGAACCACAGCGAAGGCCTGCAACTGCTGAAGCGGCGCGCACAGCAGGAAAACCTGATGTATATCGAAACCATATTCGAGATGCCGCCGTTCCTGGCCGACGCGGATTTCGACGCCCGCGCCGGGCTGCCCGGCACCGACCGCGAGGCCTTATTCGCCGCCATGGCCGGCACACTGAAACAGAATGCCGCCTTCAATGGCAAGATCGACGCTTATGTCGCCGACGTGGCCGCGGCCAACGCCGGCATCGACGACGCAAGCTTCACCATGCGCTACCAGACATTCGTGCTGCGCCTGTTGCCGCCATCGGATGTGTTCTCGTCGATGGTGGCCGCGTTCGAGGCGGCCAGCCGCAGCAAGCTGGTGGTGGGCGTAAACATCGTCGGCGCTGAGAACGATTATGTGGCGATGCGCGACTATACGCTGCACATGCAGATGTTCCGCTTCCTGAAGGCCAGGTATCCCAAGGTGAAGGTGGCGCTGCATGCGGGTGAACTGGCGCTTGGCATGGTGCCGCCGGAAGGCTTGACCTTCCACATCCGTGAAGCCATCGACATCGGCGGCGCGGACCGCATCGGCCACGGCATCGACCTGGCCCACGAAACCGATTCGATCGGCATCATGCGCGAGATGCGCGAGCGCCACATTCCGGTGGAAATCAATTTGAGCAGCAACGCCTTCATCCTCGGCGTGAAGGACCAGGAGCATCCGGTCACGCTGTATCGCAAGTATGGCGTGCCCTTCGTGCTAGCGACCGACGACCCCGGCGTGTCGCGCAACAATCTGTCGGGCGAATATGTATTGTTCGCCAGCCGCTATCGGCCTGACTATGCCGAGGTCAAGCGGCTCTCTTATGACGGCTTGCGCTATGCGTTTTTGCCGGAGGAGGACAAGCGGCGCCTGACGAAGCAGCTTGACCTGCGCTTTGCCAAGTTCGAGGCGCAGATCGCGGCGTTGGCGCGCAACGTGGACGGCAAGGCCACGCGCAAGCCCTAGGCATAGTTGTTTGCGTCAAATGGCACGGAGACCGTAGGGTGGGTGCAACCCACCAATGCCTCGCGAAATTCGTCTGTGGCGCCGGTGGGTTGCACCCACCCTACGGTTCTGCAATACCAACGTAAATTGCCTTAACAATTGAAGTCAGGGAGCAACGTCCCTCACCCCAACCCCTCTCCCGCCTGCGGGGGAGGGGAGTCACAGCGGCATTGAGAATTCACCTTCAAGCACAGCAACGCTCTTCACTATTTCAACCCCAGAATATCCGCCAGATCAACCTCCGGTTCCTCATCGCGCAGGTGCAGGTTGCGTTCGATATCGATCAAATGCTGTTCCATGAGCGTCACGGCCTGCGCCTCGTCACCTGCCGCGATGACATCGATGAGGCGTTCGTGCTCGTCGTTGGGGCAGGAGGTGCGGCCTGGGCTTTGATACAGTGCGATGATGAGCGAGCAGCGCGACACCAGCTCGCGCAGGAAGCGCAGCAACACGGCATTGTTGGCCGCCTCGCCGATGAGGACGTGGAATTCGCCGCCCAGGCGGATCCAGTGGGCGTATTCACCGGCGTGGAACGAGGCGTGTTCTTCCTTGACGATCTGGCGCAGGCGGGCAATCTGCACGGTCGTGGCGTTCCTGATCGCCAGCGGCACCAGTGCCGCTTCGACGGCGCGCCGCGCTGCGAAAATTTCCCTGGTCTCGGACGGCGTCGGCTGGGCGATGATGGCGCCGCGGTTAGGCCGCAACTCCAGGATATGATCGTGCGCAAGACTCTGGATCGCCTTGCGCACCGTGGTCCGGCTGACCGAAAACAGGTCGCACAGGCTCGTCTCCGTCAGCTTGGTGCCCGGCGGCAGGCGCTGGCTGACCACGGCCTTGAGTATGGAATCGTAGATCTTCCGGTCAACGCCGCCGGTGCCGCGCTTGCCGGCAGGTTTCGCTGCGGGTAAGGTCATGTCGCCGGATTTGGATTTCATCAGTGGGCTTTCCAGACTGAATCAGCGTTGCTCAATGCGCCGCGCCGGGCAGATGGTCGCGATAGCGCGCCCAGTGGTCGGACAATTCACGCACGACGGGGCTGGCAACCCGGTAGGCCGCCTCCAGCGCCGGAATGTAGGCTGAGAGCGCGCCGTCCTCGTCGGTTTCGCTGGCGAGCAATTGGGCGGCGGTCTCATTCTCGGGCGGCACGGTATAGTTGGCCCCGGTGCGCAGCACCAGCACGCGATCGAGCTGCACGCGCTTGGCCTGCGCCAGGAAGGTGAGCGATTGCATGATGCCGCAGTCTTCCATTGCCGTCATGGTCGACACGCCCTTGCCGCCGGTCCAGTAACTGACCCATTGCTGCGCCATGGTGTTCATGTGTTCGCCCAGCCACCAGGCCGAGGCCGCGGTCACGTCGCCCTTCATCACCGAGGGTGGTTTTTGCCCGTTGGGATAGGCCGGGTAGCGCGCGCGAATGGCTTGCAGTGCCGCCGTGTCTTCCAGTTTCACGTCCTTGGTCAAGGCAAACGCCCAGTTGGTCAAGCCGGCATTCAAATGGTAGCCGCTCACCCCGCCGAAGCGCGCCAATTCCGGCGCCGGCCCTTCAAACGGCTTGCGCCGCCCCAGCGGAACGCGCCCGGTCGACCAGTCGGCGGGAATGTCGCGCGCATCGATCTCGAAACTCAAGTCGCGGTCGATCAGCCACTCGGCCCATGCGGCCGAGCCGACCGAACCAGCAGCCGGATCGACGCCAGCAATGGCCGGCACGACCCAATACGCCTTGGACAAATCGAAGCGCGGATCCATTCCCAAGGCCATGATGGAAGCCGTGGCACGCAGCGAACCTTCTCCGGTCACCACGCCAAGCACCTGGCTTTGCGGGTTGTAGCGCAGGGCATGATAGCCTTGGGGAAAGTCGATTTTCACCGGCAAGGGAAAGCGTTCCACCCAGGCCTGGAATTCGCCGGGCTTGTCGCCGCTGTCCTCCCCCAGTTCAAATGTCGTCACGACAACCACGCGTACCGGCAGCGGCTGGACCGGTTTCGCCCACGCCTCAAGCACGCACATCAATCCAAACAAGATACATAGCGCTCGCATTACTGAAAGCAAGGTCAATTTCATGGTCTGCAGTCCTTTTCTTCAAGTGTGTTCAACGATTGGGCAAATTGCATACAAACCGATATGCAAAAAACAGGCCCATTAGGGTGTCGGGGTGCCATCGACATGAACATCGCCACGGCAGACGAGTCGGAACATGGCCAGTTGGGCACAGAAAGTTGCTGCGAATATTGTATACACAATGCCTTGGTCTTTGGCACACGATTTGCTTACAATGGCTTGCAATCGTGTGAGCACAATCAAACCAGCGCTGCCGCGCCGCTTCGGGCAGGCTTGACCGAACAGGGAGAAGAGAACCGCCATGTCCTTGCCAACAAAACCCGGGATGCGCCTGCCCGTGCTGTCGACCATGCTGCTAGCCATGCTTTCGGCTGCCGCCATCTGTACCGAGGCTGTGGCCGATGAAGCGCCCTGCCCCTTGCCGGGCCAGGCGCCCACGCTGGTGGTGCAGATGTTTTTCGGCCAGAGCATCAAAAACCGCGGCCTGGTCACGCGGCGCGAGTGGAACGATTTCCTGCGCCAGACCGTGACGCCGCGCTTTCCCGATGGCCTCACCGTCTACGATGCCTACGGCCAATGGCTCGATCGAGATACGAACCGCAATGCGCATCATGTCACGCGCGAGAATTCCAAGGTGATCATGATCGCAACCCAAAACACCGATGCGGTGCGCGAGAGCATCATGGCGATCTCCGATACTTATCGCAAACGCTTTCACCAACAGTCCGTCGCCATCGTGAGCAATATGGCCTGTGTGGCATTCACGTGAAGCCCCATTGCAGCAATAACCGAAACGAAAAAGGAGTCCGTTCATGATTTGCAGACGTTTCATCCTGGCGGCCCTGGCGCTTGCCGCCGGCCTGGGACTGGCCAACGTGGAGGCGCAGGCCGCCGAACCGCTGAAGGTTGCCTTCGTCTACGTCGGCCCGGTGGGCGACGGCGGCTGGACCTATCAGCACGATCTGGGTCGATTGGCGATCGAGAAGGAATTCGGCGCCAAGATCAAAACCACCTACGTCGAGAGCGTGCCCGAGACGGCCGACGCCGAGCGCGTGATCCGCCAACTGGCGGCCGATGGCAACCAGGTCATCTTCACCACCTCGTTCGGCTACATGGACCCGACCATCAAGGTCGCCAAGGCTTTCCCCAAGGTACATTTCCTGCACGCCACGGGCTACAAGACCGCGGCCAACGTGGGCAACTACCAGACGCGTTTCTATGAGGGTGCGTATCTGCTCGGCGTGATCGCGGGCAAGATGAGCAAGACCAATACACTGGGCTTCGTCGGCTCCTTCCCGGTGCCGGAAGTGGTGCGCAATCTCGACGCCTACACGCTGGGCGCGCAGAGCGTGAATCCGAAGATCAAGACCAAAGTGGTGTGGGTCAACACCTGGTATGACCCGGGCAAGGAACGCCAGGCCGCTGAAACGCTGGTGGCGCAGGGCGCCGATTTTCTCGCGCAAAACACCGACTCGCCCGCCGTGGTCCAGGTGGCGCAAGAAAAGGGCGTGCATGCGTTCGGCTGGGATTCCGACATGGCAAAGTATGGCCCCAAGGCGCAGTTGACGGCCAACACCGAGAACTGGGGCGTGTATTACAGCAAGATCATCAAGGACGAATTGGCCGGCACCTGGAAGCCCGAGCAGACGCTTTGGGGCATCAAGGAAGGACTGGTGGTGCTATCGCCCCTGAGCAACTCGGTTCCTGCCGACGTGGTCACGCTGTTCAATGAAAAGAAGAAGGCGATCATCGACGGCAAGTTGATACCGTTTGCCGGTCCGTTGAAAGACAACACCGGCTCGCTCAAGGTCGCTGCCGGCTCGACCATGCCGATGGGAGACCTGATTGGAATCAACTGGCTGGTTGAGGGCGTGGACGGGTCATTGCCCAAGTAAGGCTTCGACCGCTTCTCATGCGCGACGGGCCCGTCTCGACGAATACCGACCGAGACGGGCAAGCGCAATAGGGCCACGTGCCGTCCCGCAATGCAGGTGCCTCCTCGAATCGGTTAGCGACCGACCGACGAAGTCAAGAAAACCGCCGTCCGGCGGGCCCGATGTGCAGGGCTCGCTTGCGAGACTTGCGCGCATTCAATTGCAGCCCTTGGGGACTGCTTATTGACGCCGGTTGCCTGGCCGAAATTGCCGCACCCCCTCACATCAGCCGTTTGCAAAAAGCCGCTTCGGTAACTCGGTGGCAATCCTCCCTCTCTAACCAATAGTCGCGCTCGTCAGCGCGCGTCGCTCAACTGTCTTGGACAGCGACGCCGGGCAGTGACGCAGTTATGCGCGGACGAATTTCGCGCAAACGGGGTATTTTTTCAATAATCGTATGGAAAAAAACGGAAATGAATACCAAAACGGTTATCGGCCCGCAAAAAAAAGTCATTGGTCAAATCGGGCGCTTTATTCCAGCATGAATCCGGTCGCCGGCATGTGTTGGCGACGGAGACTATGCGGATATCCGCTACATACAAAAGAGAGAAAAACATGAAGACAAATTTGAATCGACTCAAGAAATGGGCTGCAATCGGCTGTATCGCCTTGGGCAGCGCTTTAACCACACAGGGCGCATCCGCCGCCGCGTGGTCGCTCTCCGGCTCGCTCGTCACGCACGATCCCAGCGTCTACAAGGAGGGCGGCACCTGGTGGATCTTTGAAACCAGCAATACCGGCATCGGCGTCAAGTATTCTCCTGACGGCCACGCCTGGACCCAGGGCGTCAGCCTGTACGGCAGCGGCCTGTCGTGGTGGGGTGCATACAACGGCAACACCACTACGGCCTGGGCGCCCGACATCCATGACTGGAACGGCAAGGCGATCGTGTATTACGCCGTGTCGTCGTTCGGCTCCAACAAGTCCGCCATCGGGCTGTCCACTGCGACCAGCATTGCCAAGGGCGACTGGGTCGATCAGGGCGCCATCCTGACCTCCAGCACGAGCAGCAACTTCAACGCGATCGACCCGAATTTCTCGGTCGATACCTCAGGCCAACCCTGGCTTACCTTCGGCTCCTGGTGGACCGGCATCTACACCACGCGCGTCGACGCCACCACGCTCAAGCCGACCGGCTCCTGGTACCACCTGGCCGCCGACAGTTCGGGCATCGAAAATTCCTTCATCATGCACAACGGCAGCTATTACTACCTGTTCGTGTCGAAAGGCACCTGCTGCTCCGGCGCCAGCAGCACCTACCACATCTCGTACGGCAGATCGACCAGCATGACGGGGCCGTATCTCGACAAGAACGGCGTGGACATGGTCAACGGCGGCGGCACCACGCTCGAAGCCGGGTCGGGAGAATTCATCGCGCCCGGCGGCGAGTCGGTCAGCAATGGCGCAATGGTCAGGCACAAGCTCGACAGTTCCAACAATTACACCCCCATCCTGTTCATCAACGACCTGTATTTCACCAACGGCTGGCCGACGTTCTGATGCCGTCCTCGCTCCCGCCGGTTTCCGTTCTGCGCCGACTGTTCATGGTCGGTGCGGCGGGAGTGTTTGCCACATGGTTCTACTTCGGTCGAAACCACGATAGCCCGGCACTCCCGGCGCTGGCAAAACAGGCCGAGGCTTCAATGGTTTTCGGGCCGGGCAAATGGGTCACGCCGCGCCCGGAGGCCTCGCCTGCCCCTTCCCTCAATGCGGCGGAGGCGACCTTATTACTTGCCGACAGTGGCGACCTGATCATCGATGCGGGTCTGCTGAAGGTATTGAATTTTTATCTGGTCGAAAACGCAGGGACCGATACGTGGCAGCGGCTGGCCAACGATTTGCGCGGCAGGTTGCCTGACCGCGCCTTGGGCCAAGCCATCGCCATCGCGCAACGCTACCGGGAATACCTGGTGCAATACGACCGCCTGCTGGCGGCGCAGAACCTGGCTCAAGCGGCCGACCTGGGCCGCCTGCGCACCTGGGCACAACAGCGGCACGCTCTGCGCCAACGGCTATTGGGGGACGCCGTGGCGCTGGCCTGGTATGACAACGATGAGGCCAACCTGACGCAGGCAATCGACGAACTGGAACAGCGCGCAAGCGGCCAGGTGCAGGAACAAAGCTTGGTCGATCCGCGCTATGCGCCCAGCGCCGAGCAGACGCGCCGCCAGGCCGAAGCCCACGAGCGCCATCTGCACGAGGTATTGCTGCAGGCCACGCGCAGCTTCGCCTCGCAGGCAAGCCGGCAAGAAACGAGCTGATTCAGCTCTTGCGATACAGCTCCTGCGCTTCCGTGCGCACCGCATTCAACAGCAGCGCGGCGCCGGGCGAGAGAAGCTGGTTTTCATGCCGAATGATGCCGAAGGCATCCATCTTGCACGGCAAATCAATGGGCAATATGCCGACCACGTTGAGCGAAGCATAATATTGCGCCACCTGGATCGGCATCACGTGCAGCGAATCGGTCTGCTGCAGCAATGCGGTGATGAGCAAGAGCGCGGTGGTGTCGACCACGTTGACCGGCGGCTCGATGCCGGCACGGCGGAACATCATGTCGAAACGGTGCCGCAGAATGCTGCCTTGCGGCGGCAGTATCCAGGGATAACTGCCGATATCCTGCAGCTTCAACTCCTTGTTCGACAGCAGGGGATGCCCGATGCGCGCCACGGCGCAGGCCGGTTCCTCGGTCAGTTCTTCATAGACGAGATCGCTGCTGTTTTCCTTTTCGAGGATGCGGCCGATCATGAAGTCGAGCGTGCCGTGCTGCAGCCGGTCGAGCAGGATATTGCTTTGCTCCAGAACCACGCCGATACGCAGCATCGGCGCCTGCTTCTTCACGCGGGCGATGGCGCGCGGCAGCAAGCCCATGGCGGCAGTCATGATGACGCCGACCTCGACCTGGCCGACCAACCCCGACTTGATGGCGACAATATCGTCGTGCGCAAGCGACAGGCTGGTCAGTGCCATGCGCGCGTGGCGAATCATGGTTTCGCCATACAGCGTCGGCTCCATGCCGCGCGGCAGGCGTTCGAACAGGCTGACGTCGAGCATTTCCTCCAAGTCCTTCAATTGCTTGGAAGCGGCCGGCTGCGTCATGTGCAATGCATCGGCGGCGCGGTGGATATTGCGATGGTCGTCCAGCGCGATCAGCAAAAGCAGTTGCCGCGTCTTCAGGCGTGCACGCAAAAACCAGTTGGGATTCAAGGCATCCATCGTGACCCCATATTGCTTTCGGTATGGAAAACGGGAAAAACCCGATTTTATAGTTATTTCCGCGGCAGATACGCTTTCCGCGACAAGAAAACCGCTTCAGCGCCGCCTTGCGCTCAAGATCACGATCCGCTGCACCACGCAAAACGCAAACAGCAAGGCACCGATCACGATCCGCGTCCACCAGGAACTGAGCGTGCCGTCGAACGCGATCAGGGTCTGGATCACCCCCAGCACCAGCACCCCCGTCAGCGCGCCGGCGATATAGCCCGAGCCGCCGGTCAACAGCGTGCCGCCGATTACCACGGCGGCGATTGCGTCCAGCTCCACACCCTGAGCATGCAATGCGTAGCCGGAGAGCATGTAGAAGGAAAACAGAATACCGGCCAAGGCCGAACAAAAGCCGCTGAAGGCATAGATCAATATCTTGGTGCGCGCTACCGGCAAACCCATCATCAGGGCCGATCGCTCGTTACCGCCGATGGCATAGACGCTCCTCCCGATTGCCGTGAAATGGGCAACGGCAATCGCCACCGCCAGCAGCACCAGGGCGACGACGGCGGCCGGTGAAATGAAGGCGCCGAATACTTCGATCTGGGTTTGCGACACGGCCACGAAGAAGGCGTTGTCGATCGGCATGGAATCGATACTGACCAGGTAGCACAGGCCGCGCGCGAGAAACATGCCGCCCAGGGTCACGATGAAGGGCTGCAGCTTGAACACTTGAATCAGCGTGCCCATCAAGGCGCCAAACAGGCTCCCGCCCGCGAGGCAACAGGCGATGGCCACAGGTGCCGGCCAATGCCAGAGCTGCATCATCCACGCCGCGCTCATGGTGGTCAGGGCAAGAACCGATCCAACTGACAGATCAATGCCGCCCGACAAAATGACGAAACCCATGCCCACCGCCAGCACCAGCAGGAAGGCATTGTCGATCAAGAGATTGCACACCACCTGCAGCGACAAAAAGGACGGGTAGGCCAGCGCGCCGCCGGCGAACAACAGCGCCAGCAACGCGGCGCTGACGGACGACGTGAAGTAAGGCAGGCCCGCCAACCTGCGCCATGAATCGGCCAGACCGGCCGCTGTGCGAACCATCACGCCTCCCCCGATCGCGTAGCGCAACGCACCGCCCTGCGCCACAATTGCTTGAATTCCCGGCTCTGCATCAGGCATACCGCAAACACCACCAGCGCCTTGAGCACCATGTTGACTTCGGGCGGCACGCCGAGCGAATAAATGGTGTAGGTCAGGGTCTGGATGATGAGCGCGCCAAAGAGGCTGCCGGCGAGACTGAACTTTCCGCCCCCCAGCGCGGTGCCGCCCAGGGTGACGGCCAGGATCGCGTCGAGTTCAAGCAGCAGCCCGGCATTGTTGGCATCGGCGCTCTTCACGTTGGAGGCCACGATCAAACCTGCCGTCCCGGCACAGCCGCTGCAAAACACGTAGGTGAAAAACGTCAGCAAGCCGGCACGTATCCCGACCAGGCGCGCCGCGACGGGATTGATACCCACCACTTGCAGGAACAAGCCCAGCGCGGTATGCCGCAACAGCAGCGCCAACACCACGAAGACCGATGCAACGAGATATAGCGCAACGGGCAAGCCGAGGAAGTAACCACCGCCGATGGTGAAAAACGGCGGGTAATACACCGTCACGATCTGTCCGTCGGTCAGCAGTTGGGCCAACCCGCGCCCGGCCACCATCAACACCAGGGTGGCGATGATGGGTTGCAGCCCCAGACCGGCAACCAGGAAGCCGTTCCATGCCCCGCACAACAGGGCCGCGCCCAGGGCGGCAGCAATCGCCCAACCCATCGGAATGCGGCTGAGGTATTCCGGCACACCGTCATGCCATTGCACGGCGCCGCCGATCAGCATGGCCGCAACCGTACCCGACAGGGCCACCACGGCCCCGACGGAGATGTCGATGCCACGCACGGCGATCACGAGCGTCATGCCGAGCGCGGTCAGCATCAGCGGTGCAGCACGGTTGAGAATATCGATCAGGCTGCCATACCAGTGCCCATCCTGCAATTGCAGGCGGAAAAAACCAGGCACGGCGAAAAAATCGACCAGCAACAGGAGAAGCAGCGCACCGATTGGCCGTGTGATTGGGTGCATCCACAGCGGCGGCATGGTGTCCGACAACACGGGCGACGCAGCCACGGTAGGAGGATTGCTCATCGCTCAGTCCCCGCAATCGCCTGCAGCACGGCATCCTGATCGAGTTCGCCTCGGACATAACTGCCGCAGGCGCGGCGGTCGCGCAGGATCATGATGCGGTCGCTGCAGCGCAAGACTTCTAGCAGCTCCGACGAGATGAACAGGATGGCCATGCCCTTGCGGCACAAGCCGGTAACGTAATCCATGATTTCCCTCTTGGCGCGGATGTCGATGCCACGCGTTGGTTCGTCCAGGATCATCATCTTCGGCTCGGTCGCCAGCCAGCGCGCCAGCAAGGCCTTTTGCTGGTTGCCGCCGGATAGCGCGCCGATCGGCGTCTCCATGCTGCCGGTGCGTATGCCCAGGCGTTTGATGTAGGTGGCGGCGATCTCGCGCTGGCTCTCGCGCCCGATGGCGCGCCACATGCCGCGCCGCACCTGGAGAGCCAGGATGATGTTCTCGCGCACCGACAGCTCAAGGATGGCGCCCTCGCTCTTGCGATCCTCCGAACAAAATCCGATGCCGGCGGCGATCGCATCGCGCGGCGAAGCCAACACCTGCGCAATGCCATTGATATCGATGCTGCCGCTATCGGCCCGATCGGCACCGAACAAGAGGCGCGCCGTCTCGGTCCTGCCCGAGCCGAGCAAGCCGCACAGCCCGAGCAATTCGCCCTGCCGCACGTCAATATCAAGCGGTGCGAGCGCAGCCCGGCGGCCGAGGCCGCGCGCCTGCAGGAAGGGGCGCGCATCAAGCGCAGCCGGCTCTGCTTGCGCGTCATCCTGGACTTCGGTGGCTTGCTCGCCGACCATCTTGTCCACCAGTTGCCGCTGGCCGAGCTGGTGGCTCAGATATTCACCCTCGCGCAGGCCGTTGCGCATGACAGTGATGCGGTCGGCAATGGCATAGGTCTGTTCGAGAAAGTGTGTGACGAACAGGATCGCCATCCCTTCGCGCCGCAGGCCGCGCAACACGTCGAACAATTGGCGCACCTCGCCTTCGTCGAGACTCGATGTCGGCTCATCAAGAATCAGCACGCGTGCCGAAATATTCAACGCGCGCGCAATCGCCACCATTTGCTGGATCGCCAATGGGAAGGAAGACAGCGCCGCGCCCACGTCGATGTCGATATTGAGCCGCCCCAGCACGCGCTGCGCCTCGCGCCGCATGGCACGCCAGGCAATCATGCCGTAGCGGCGCGGATAGCGCCCGATGAAGATATTTTCCGCCACCGACAGGTTGGGGCAAAGATTCACCTCCTGGTATACCGTGCTGATGCCAAGCGCCTGCGCGTCGAGCGTGGAAGACGGATGGACCGGCTTGCCATCGAGCAGGATCTGCCCGCCGTCGGGTTCATACACACCAGTGATGATCTTGATCAGCGTCGATTTGCCGGCGCCGTTCTGTCCCATCAGGGCGTGCACTTCGCCCGGATACAGGCGCAGCCCGGCTTCGCTCAGGGCGCGCACGCCGGGAAATTGTTTGGAAATGCCGCGCAACTCCAGCACCGGCGGCGCGGCTTGATCTAACTCATTCATGAACATAACCGTACCCGCAACCTGTGCCGGTCGGGCCTCTTGCGGACACTGCGCGATCGGGTTTCAGGATGCGCGCTCAATACCTGCGGTTGGGAAATTCCTTCGCCGCGACCTCTGCCGGGAAGACGCCTTCGACCGTAGTAATGCGCTTGGGCACTGCCTTGCCGGCCGCCACGTCACGCGCAATCTGCATCAATTGCGGGCCGAGCAAAGGGCTGCACTCGACCGTCACGTTGAGTTTGCCGGCCATCATGGCTTCGAACGCGCCCTTGACGCCGTCGATCGAAATCACGAGGATGTCACTGCCCGGCTTCAAGCCCGCTTCTTCGATGGCCTGGATCGCGCCGATGGCCATGTCGTCGTTGTGCGCATACAGCACGTTGATGTCCTTGCCTTGCGCCTTGAGGAAGGCTTCCATCACTTCCTTGCCCTTGGCGCGAGTGAAGTCGCCGCTTTGCGAACGGATGATTTTGAGCTTGGGGTTGGCCGCGATGACTTCCTCGAAACCCTTCTTGCGATCGATCGCCGGCGCCGAGCCGACGGTGCCTTGCAATTCAACGATGTTGAACGTGCGCTCCGGGGTCTTCTTTGCGCGCTCCAGCAACCAGCGTCCGGCACGCCTGCCCTCTTCGACGAAGTCCGAACCGATAAAGGTCGCATAGAGCGAAGGGTCGCTGACGTTGACCGCGCGGTCGGTCAGGATCACCGGGATTTTTGCCGCCCTGGCTTCGCGCAGCACCGTTTCCCAACCGGTTTCCACCACCGGCGAAAACGCGATCACGTCGACGCGTTGCGCGATGAAGGAGCGAATCGCCTTGACCTGGTTTTCCTGTCTTTGCTGGGCATCGGCAAACTTCAGTGTGACGCCAGCCTTCTGCGCCGCATCCTTGATCGACAGCGTGTTTGCCGTGCGCCACTCGCTCTCGGCTCCCACTTGCGAAAAGCCCAGCACCAGCGGCTTGTCTGCGAAGGCGGGGAAGGCAGCCATGCCCGCCGCAAGGCCGGCACCCGATGCTGCGGCCAGGAAGCGTCTGCGCGTTTGATTCATACCGTGTCTCCAAGTGGCCGGTCCCGCCGGCGGATACCGGCGAGCCGATTGTTGTGGCCGATTGTTGTGACCACATCTTATTAGATACACACCATATCGATCCAATGACTTTTTTTCGATATGCGATATTGTTTTTGGCATCACCCCGGTTTGGGCACGACCTTATCGCAGCAGCCGCAATCCATACAGGCCGCCGGCAAACGATCCGGGGTGGGCGACGAATTTGACTGTCAGCGCGCCGTCCGACGCTGAAACCAGATCCCGCGGCAATGCGATATCCCGGTTGTAAAAGTCTTGCGTGGCGTCCCGGCTCAACGTGATCGTCTGCAACAGGCGACCATTCAGGTAGAGGTCAAAGGCCCGCCCCGCGTCGCCGCTGGCAAACCGGAGACGCAAGATTGCGGCCTCGTGCTGCCGGTCGGCCAGGCGGTAACTGAACCATCCGCTCGCGTGGCGCCAGTGTTCCCCCAGATTGATGCCGGCCGCCATGCCCTCGCCGGCCAGAAAGTGATCCGATTCGGGCTGCTGCTCGCCGGGCGCGACCTGATCGATGGTACGGGCGTCAAGCGCCAGGCGCTCGGCCTCATTCTTGCGCATGGTTTGGCGGACCTGGGCAAAGCCTTCCGGCGTGGCAGTAGGCCAATATAGGATGTAGCGCGCGTCGTGCAGCCGAAAAAAGGGAATGAATTCGATTCCATCGGCATCTTCGCCGGAATTGCCGGCGCGGATCAAGCCGCGCGCACGGAAGGTCAGTGGCCGCCCCGGCACCGGCACGATGCGGTCGAGAATATTCCCATCGCCGGCAACCAGCATGGCCGAGTCTTCGAGCGGCACGACCGGGCCATGAGGGATGTGTCCCATGCGCGAATCGTCCGCCCTGGTGGGCAAGGTTTCACCCGGGATCGGATGGGTCTTGGCGGCCAGCACGATCGGGCCATGCAATACCGCGACATAATTATCCATCTCCGGCATGGCTTCGAGATGCGTTGCCATCGGCAGGCGCAAATCGATACGGTCACCGTCGCGCCACTCGCGCTGCAAACTGACGTAGGAACCGGGCTTGTCGCCGATCGGATAGGGTTTGCCGTTGATATGGACGCGCATCGCGCCCGGCGCGACCCAACCCGGATAACGGAGGTGCAGCGTAAAGTTGCCGCGTCCATGCACCACGATGCGCGTGGTGTCGCTGTCGGGGAAGCGGGTTTGCTGCACGACGCGGATATTTTTGTCGCGCCAGTTCAGCGTGGACGGGATGAACAAATTGACGTACAGGCCGTCTGCGCCATGGGCATAGATGAATTCGCCATACTTGGCCTGGCTCTCCAGGCCGGAACCGACGCAGCACCACATCGCCTGGTCGACCTTGGAGTAGACGCGGTAATGGTTGGGCCGCATCGGTGTGAAGTAGACGAATCCGCCTTCATCGGGGTGTTGCGAGGCCAGGATGTGATTGTATAGCGCGCGCTCGTAGTAGTCGCCGTAGGCTCCCTCGGGGTCGCGCAGGAACAGCAGTTCCGTCAGCTTCAGCATGTTATAGGTGTTGCAGGTTTCCGGTCCTTCCACCTCGTTGATCATGCTGGAGAAATCCTTGAGCGCGTGAAAGTGTTCCTTGACGCTGTTGCCGCCGATGGCAACTGTCCGGTTTTCGCGCACCGTATGCCAGAAAAATGCCGCCGCCTGCTGCCATTGCTGCTGTCCGCGCATCTCGCCGATGCGCTCGAAGCCGATCACCTTGGGGATCTGGGTGTTGGCGTGCAGGCCGCTCAAGCGGTCTTCCTGGAGCAGCAACGGCGCCAGCAGCGACCGGTCGGAAAAGCGTTCGGCCAGGACGAGATATTTATCGTCGCCCGTCATCTGCGCCACATCGGCCAGCACTTCGTTCATGCCGCCCTGCTCTGCGCGCAGCATGGCTTGCATCTGCTCGCGGTCGAGGTGGCTGGTCAGTTCCAGCGCCCAATCCGACAGCGCGATCAGCATGGTGCGCGCGTCTTCGTTGCCGGCATAACGATAGGCGTCGCGCAGGCCGGCGAAGGTCTTGTGCAGGTTGTACCACGGCACCCACTTGCCGTTGACCGAGAAATTGTCGGCCGCCAGCCTGCCCTGGGCGATGTCCTGCCAAGCCTGCTTGCCGCCAGGGATGCCGCCCAGATACCCGTTGCCGTTGCTGTCCTGGCACTTCTTCAGCTCAGTCACGAAATAATTCAGGCGCGCCAGCACGGCACGGTCGCCGGTGGCGGCAACCATGAGCGACAGGGCCGACAGGTAATGCCCGCCCATGTGGCCGTCGAGGCCATCCGATTCCCAATTGCCGTAGCTTGGTTTGATCTGCGGCAGCCCGGCTTCGCGGCGGAACGGCGCCAGCAGGCGGTCGGCGTCGAGCGCCATGAGGTAACGCCGGTCGGTGCGTTCGGCATCGAGAAACGGGCTGGGGCCGAGGCGCACATCCTGCAATGGAAACAGCGTGAGCGGTTCGGCCCGCGCGACGCAAGAAAGCGCCAGAGAGCTTGCCAGCACGATCAGTGCCGCAAGGCGGGACACGCTCATTTTGCCGACCTCATTGCGCCAATCTCATTGCGCAGGCAACAGATTGCTGCGATAGCGCGACAAGTCGTCCTGATCGACCTCGGGCCATCCCTGCGCGTCCCATTTCATTTCCAGTATCTTCAGCTTCTGCAGATAGTGGTCGGCCGTTTCATAAGCATGGAACACCACGTAATCCTTGCCGTCGATGGTATAGGCGCTGTTGTGCCCCAGAGCTTGCCATTCGCGATTGCCTTTCAGGAGCAGCGTGCCGCCGCCTTGCAACATGGGCTTGCCCGATTTGTCGAGGTAAGGTCCGGTAACCGACGTGGCGCGTCCGATGCGCAACTCATAGGTACTGCCGGCGCCGCGGCAGCATAGTCCCCATGAAACGAACAGGTAATAGTATTTACCCTTGCGAAAGATGAAGGGGCCTTCGATTTCCGCCGGCCCGGCCGATTCGTCCGGCGTGAAAGCCGGGCGCTCGCGCCGCGCCAGCGCGTGCCACTCCTGCGGTTCGGCCAGCCTGGTCCAGCTATCGTCGAGCCTGACGAGCTTGATGCCGTCCCAGAACGAGCCGAAGGTCATCCAGCCGTGGCCCGCTTCGTCGGTCACGACGTTGGGATCGATCGCATTCCACAGGTCGCGCCCCGGTACCGATTGCAGCAACAACCCCTGATCCTGCCAGCGGTAATCGGGCGAACGCGGATTCAGGGTCTTGGTGACGGTGACGCCGATTCCCGAGGCAAGCTTGCCGAAGCCCGATACCGCATAGAACAGGTAGTATTTGCCGTCGTGGTATTGGATATCGGGCGCCCAGATGTGGTCGTTGAAGCCGGGCGCCACCGAGCGCGCCCACGCAGGCTCGCCGGGGAACACCCTGCCCTCGGCGCGCCAGTTCTTCATGTCGGTGGAACTGTAGAAGGTAATGCCCGGTCCGGTGCTGAACAGGTAATAGGTGTCGCCCTCCTTGATCATTGCCGGGTCGTGCACGCTGACTTCAACGGCGCGGCAGGGCATGGCGCCGCACAGCATGAACAAGCCGATACACCAGAGCATGCCAAGCCGGTGCCGCATCGATGCCAACATTTTCATCTCCTTGCCTTATTCACCGTTGCACTCAACTTCCGGTACGTACGCCCCAGATCGACACGCCACCTGATGACAATACCGAGAACGTCACTTCGAACGCGCTCGCATTCGGGTTCCATTGGCGCGAAAGTACACCGTCAAAGCTGCCCATGCCGCTCAGTGTCAGCGTCACGTTGTTGCTGCCCCGGTAAGTCCAGTTGCCGCTCTGGGCGCCCGAGACCGAACCGTCGGCGTTGAGCGTGATATTTTGCGAGGTCTTGATGGTCGCTGTAATATCCTTGCCGTGATTGATGATCTTGTAGCTGCCCGGCACGTCCGTGCTTGCCACGCTGCTGCTCAAAGACGTCGTGCCGAGCGACAGCGGCACATAACGGAACGGCGCCACCACGGGCCAGCCGTCGGCGTTGATGAACATCTCATGCACGCGGTTTTCGAAGTATTCTCCGGTGCCGGGAAAACGCGTGTGGAAAATCAAAAAATATTGGCCGGTCGATGCCTGGTAATACGTGGAGCTGCCGCCCGGCGAGACATAGCCGATCGGCGTGCCGCTTTCATTACCGGCCAGGGAGTATTGGTAATTGCCCATCAGTTTTTCCGCATAAGGCGCGATGCTGGCGTCGTCGAACAGGGGCAGGCTGGCATTTGATTTCACGTTGGACATGTCGTTGCCGGCGGCATCCAGATACGGGCCGTCGGGATTGACGGAGCGCGACACCCGGATATTGTAGCCGCCCGCCGCGTCCAACCCGCCGAAGGCGGCAAACATGTAGTAGTACTGCGTCTGCGGGCTGTACATCACGCTGGAACCCTCGATGCGGCTGTTGTTGCCGCCCATCAGATGCTTGCCATATCCTTGGCCCGCGACAGGCTTCCCGCTCGTCTCATCCATGGCGAGGATGAAGATGCCGCCCGAGTAAGAGCCATAGATCATCCACAGCTTGCCGCTGTTGTCGTGAAACAGGCTGGGGTCGATCGTGTTGGGCTGGACTTGCTGATTGTAGTTGGTCACGCCATCGTCGCTCAGCCCGCTCATGCCCGATTCGAGAATGATGCCCTTGTCCACATAGGGGCCTTCGATACTGTCGGCCACCGCAAACCCGAGGGCGGACAAGGGCCGGCTGCCCTGGCAGGAATCGTAGTACATGTAGAACTTGCCGTCGGCGAGCTGGATCACGCTGGGCCGCCACAGATCGACAACGGTGGACCAGGCAAAGCTTGGCGCCAGTGCCGTGGTGACGTCGGCAAACAATGGATTGCTGTCGTTGACGCCATTGGCGAACGTGCTCCAGTTCATCAGGTCGGTCGATTTCGCAGCGGCGAGGTGCGAACCGAAGATATAGAAGGCGCCGTTCAATGGAATGACCGCCGGATCGTGCACCGAAGCGTTAGTGAAGGTGATGGACTGCTGCGTGGTGGATCCGCTGCCGCCGCTGGTACTACCGCTGCTCCCGCTTGTGCTTCCGCTGCTACCGGTGCTGCCGCCGGTAACGGCAGCGGCAGGGCTACCGCCCGAACCGCCGCCGCAGGCGCCAAGACTGAACGCGAGCGCCAACAAGGCGGGGAACAGGGAATGTCTCATCGAATCTTTCATGTCGCCGTTCCTTATTCCACCGCAACCACGGCAATGGCTTTTGCGGGAAGCTTGATTCTCACCTGGCCGGCGCTGCCTTCGGCGTCAAACGGTACCGGCTTGACCTCTTGCGGATGATCGAAACTGTTGTGCGCATCCATGGCATCGGCCGTCAGCAGCTTGCCGCCGACGTGCTTCGCATTGGCAATCGTGATTTGCGCCGCGTCGTGCGGATTGGTGTTGACCAGCGCGAGATAGATTTTCCCATCGGCACCGCGTGCCGCGGACGCGCTGATCTCCGGTATGCCGGCGGCACCGAGTTTGTACTGGCGGTTATGCTCGATCGTCACGGGCAGCGCGGTGGCATCCTGGAACGGCACGTACATGGCATAGGCATGGTAGGTCGGCGTCAGGATCATCCTGTTTCCGTCGGTCAGGATCATCGCCTGGAGCACGTTGACCATCTGCGCGATATTGGTCATGCGCACGCGGTCGGCGTGGGCGTGGAAGATATTGAAGTTCAGCGCCACCACCATCGCATCGCGCAGGCTGTTTTGCTGATACAGGAAGCCGGCATTGGTGCCGGGTTCGACGTCATACCAGGTGCCCCATTCATCGACGTTGAAGGAAAGCTTTTTCTTCGGATCGTGCTTGTCCATCTGCGCCACGTTGTTGCGGATCAGCGTGTCCATGCGCAGCGTATTGTTCAAGGTCGATATCCATTGGTCCTCGCCGAAGCCCGTGGCCTTGCCCTTGGCCTGCCACACGCCGGTCGGTACCGTGTAGTAGTGGAAGCTGATGCCGTCGAAATGCATGTTCCACTGCTCGTGGATGTGGGCCGTCAGGTAATCGGACCAGGCCGTATCGTCGTCGTGCCCGCCGCTGGCGATGAATTGCGGCGTGTCTTCTTTGGGCGTCTTGAGGAAACTCGCATACTGGTTGTACAGATCGGTGTAGTGCTGCGTCGTCATGTTGCCGCCGCAGCCCCAGGCTTCGTTGCCGACGCCGAAGAACGCCGGCTTGAAGGGTTTCTCGTGTCCGTTCTTGCGGCGCAATTCAGCCAGGCTCGACTTGCCGTCGGCCGTCATGTATTCGAGCCACTCCGCCATTTCCTGTGCCGTACCCGAGCCGAGATTGCCATTAACATAGGCTTCGGCGCCAAGCTGATCAACCAGGTCGAAGAATTCATGCGTGCCGACGGCATTGTTTTCCTCGACGCCGCCCCAGTTGGTGTTGACCTTGACCGGCCGCGATTCGCGCGGGCCGATGCCGTCGCGCCAATGGTATTCGTCGGCGAAGCAGCCGCCGGGCCAGCGCACCACAGGAACATGGATCGCCTTGAGCGCACCCACCACGTCGTTGCGCCAGCCGCGCGTATTGGGAATCGGCGAATCCGGACCGACCCATAGCCCGCCATAAATGCCGGCGCCCAGGTGTTCGGCGAACTGGCCGTAGATGTTCTTGTTGATGACCGGACCCGGCTTGGCGGTGTCGATCACGATACGAATGTCGGCGGCCGTGCCGCCTGCTTGCGCCGTTGCCGCAGCGGCCAACAGGCCCAGCGCAAACAGGCTTTGCTTCATGAAATGCATACTCGTCTCCAGATGATATTTTGGTGATGCGCTTGTGTCGTGTTTCGCAAGGCGATTCTGTCGTTATCGAAATACGGCAACAAAGCCGCCATGTTTCTTCAGCGTCACGACGGTCGTCCTTCCTGCCCTAACGGTGGTTTGGGAAAAACCGCGATCGCTTGCGCCATCGGTCGTCAATACGCCATCGCGCGGCCCCATGAACGACAGGTCGAGCGCGACGCGCCTGCCCTGCTCGTCCGCATTGATGCCTGCGAGGTACCAGGTGTCGCCCGCCCTGCGCGCGATGATCACGTACTTGCCGGGAAAGCCGGCCACGAAACGGCTGTCGTCCCAACTGCGCGGCAGCTCTTGCAAAAAGGCCTTGACGTAATCGGGGACGGTCGCCATGCCTTCCGGGGTTTCGGCAAAGTGCTGGATGCCCGAGAGGAACAGCACCGATTCGGCCAGCTCGAAACCGTTGCTGGTGGTGCGCCTGATATTGGGAATGTCGCCGAACACCATGGGTGTGAAATCCATCGGATCGAACAGGTTGCGCGCGAACGGCAGGATGGCGGCGTGGCGCGCGACGGCATCCTCGTTGGCCTGCTCGAAGGTGGTGTATTCCAGCCCCCTGACGGCTTCCATGGTCATCAGGTTGGGCCAGGTGCGTTCCCAGCCGCGCGGCAAGGTCGCGCCATGGAAATTCACCAGCAAGCCGTTGTCGGCGGCATCGCGCAGGATGTCGAGGTAGTAGGCGATCATGGACTTGCCGTCGCCGCCGAAGAAATCGATCTTCACGCCCTTGACGCCGATCTCGCGCAGGCGCGCGAATTCCGCCATCCGCGCTTCGTGGGTCAAGAGCTTGCTCTTGGGCGTGTATTCGGTCTGGTTCCACGCGCCCGACGAGTTGTACCAGAGCAGAATGCCGACATGCTTCGCCGCCGCGTAGTCGACCAGCTCCTTGATCTTGTCGTAGCCGATCTTGCGGTCCCAATCGGCATCGACCAGGGTGTAATCCCAATGCATGTCGGCCGCATAATCGACAAAACGCTTTTGCACGTCGAACACGGTGTAGTCGTCCTTGAGCAGCGCCCAGCTCCACGAAGCGTGGCCGGGCTTGACCAGATCGGCATCGAACGGCAGGGCCGGCGTGGCGAGGTCGGTGCCCAGGGTCGATTGCACCAGCGTCGCGAGCGAACCGAGCGCGACGATGCGCCACGGCGAACTCAGCCGTCCTTCAGCTTCGGCCAGCAACGCACCGCCGGGAATCACTTCGGCCGGCATCGGCGTGCCGAGGCGATAGACGCCGCCGGCAGAATTTGCCTGCAGGCGGGAAGCTTGATAGCTGCCATCCATGTTCGCCTCGCTCAGGGCCACCCAGGTGTTCCCGCTGCGGAACAGGGCGGGAAAGGCCCAGCCCGCAGGCGACGGCGAGGTACGGCCGACGGGAATGTCGGCCTGATAGTATTCTTCGTAGGACGGATTGGTATTTTTCCAGCCGGTCTGCGCTTGCGCGATCGGCTGCAGCCAGGCGCGGGTATTGCGATCGAAGACATAGGACGTGGCCTCATGCAGCAACACCTTGTGCGGCGTGCCGGGTTCGTCGACTACGTAGCGAAACGCCACGCCGTCGTTCGATACGCGAAACGCGAGTTCCATGCTTTGCTGCCGGCCATTGGCAACGATGAAGCGTTCTTCGTTGGCTGCATAGCGGATCTCGCGTTTCTTGCCGACGGCCATGCTGTACGTATCCTCAACGCGTTCGATCGGGGTGGAGGACTCCAGTTTCAGACCATGTTCAAGGTCTATACCTTGCAAAATGAGGCCAAGCCGTCCGTTGCGGATCACGGCTTTGCCGTCGCGCAAAACCGAATACCTGAGCGTGCCGTCGCGCGCAACGCGGAGTTCGGCGCGCACATGCCGATCCGGGCTGTCGAGTGCGGCTGTGGCGTTGGCCGGGCCGCAAAGCGAAACCGCCAGCAATGCCATCATGCGCGTCAATGTCTTCATACGTTCTTTCAGCCTGTGGCGACTACCCTCAAATTTTGGGCGTACGAAGGCCCCCGCCTGCGGCGCAGGCGTTCCGTTTCTGTTGTTTTACCTCAGGTCCAGCCGGCGTCGACGGTAAATTCCTGCGCCGTACACATCGCGCCGTCGTCGGCAGCGAGGAACAGCACCATCGAAGCAATATGCTGCGGCATCAGTTTTCCCGGCAGGCATTGGCTGCGTTTGATTTCGGCCTCCGCCGCCTCGTCCACCCACAGCTCGATCTGGCGCTGCGTCATGACCCAGCCCGGCGTGACGGTATTGACGCGTATGCCCCAGGCGCCGAATTCGCGCGCAAGGCCGCGCGTCAAGCCCACCACCGCCGCCTTGGAAGTGGCGTAGACCGGGTAGCCCGCGGCCTTGATGTGGTACGAGATGGAGCTGATATTGATGATGGAACCGCCGCCCTTGCGCTTCATGCCCGGCAACACGGCCTGGCAGGTAAAGAACATCGGCCGCTGGTTGATGGCGATGCGTTCGTTCCAGTAGTCAACCGTGACTTCCGCCGTGTCGTGACGCTGATCGTTGGCGGCATTGTTGACCAGCACATCGAATTCGCCGGTCGCCGCTGCAATGTCCTTCATCGCCGCCTGCAACGCGGGAATATCGGTGATGTCGCAAGGACGGAATACCGGCTCGGGCAAGCCGGCGTCCGCAAGCCGGCGGCACAGTGCGGTGCTGGCGTCCGCGGCGATATCGACGAACCCGACGCGCGCGCCCTGGGCCGCAAAAGCCGCGACGATCTCCTCGCCGATCCCGCTGCCGCCGCCGGTGACGAATACGCTCCTGCCTCGCAAGCTGCCGTATTGAGTTGATTGTGTCATGCTGTCTCCATTCACCCCGGTCAGGCAAGCTACCGGGGTTTCATGCATTTTTTGTTACGTTCTGCCCAGCACGCCGTCGCGGCGACGCCAGGTTCCTGCGCCATTATCATCCCGCAAGGCCGCCGGCAACAGTGCCTGGGGCAGATTCTGATAGCACACCGGGCGCAGGAAGCGCGAAATCGCCGCCGTACCGACCGACGTGCTGCGCCCGTCCGAGGTTGCCGGATACGGCCCGCCGTGCACCATGGCGCTCGTCACTTCCACGCCGGTAGGAAAGCCGTTGGCGAGGATACGCCCGACCTTGCGCTCCAGCACCGGCAACAAGCCAGCGGCCATGTCGAGATCGGCATCGTCCATCAACAATGTCGCGGTCAATTGCCCTTCAAGGCTCTCGGCCACAGCGCGCATCTGCTCAGCATCGTCACAGGCGACGAACAGCGACGCGGGGCCGAACATTTCCTCGCGCAAGCCAGGATGCGCCGGGAAGGCCTCGCCATCGGTCATGAACAAGGCGTGCCCGCCTTTGCCCTCGCCATGCACGGCATGGTTCAACGGCTGCACCGTTTCTTCCGCCGCCATGCGCGCGACGGCACGCGCATAACTTTCGGCAATGCCGGGCGTCAGCATGGTGCCGGGCTGGAAGTCCGAAAGTGCGGCGAGCGTCAGCCGCGCAAAACTCTCAAACTCCGCGCCGCGCAAGCCGAGCACCAGGCCCGGATTGGTGCAGAACTGCCCGACGCCCAAGGTCAAGGATGTAGCCAGTCCTCTCGCCAACTCTTCCTTCCGTGCAGCCAAGGCATGCGGCAACAGAAACACGGGATTGATGCTGCTCATTTCGGCATAAACAGGAATCGGTTGCGGACGCGCAGCGGCAACCGCCATCAGCGCCTGCCCGCCCTGGCGCGAACCGGTGAAACCGACCGCCTGGATCGCCGGATGGCGCACCAGCGCCTGCCCCAAGCCATTCCCGGTGCCGGTCAATAGCGCGAACACCCCTGTCGGCAAGCCGCACTGCCGCACCGCCTGCACAATCGCCCGGCCGACCAGTTCCGACGTGCCGGGATGGCCTGAATGCGCCTTGAGCACTACCGGGCAGCCGGCGGCAAATGCGGCGGCTGTGTCGCCGCCCGCAACCGAAAACGCGAGCGGGAAATTGCTTGCGGCGAAAACGGCCACCGGCCCCAATCCGATCAAGCGCAGACGCAGGTCCGGCTTGGGCGGCTGGCGCTGCGGCAAGGCGCTATCGATGCGCGCGTCGCACCAGGACCCTTCGCGCAGCAACTCGGCGAACAATTTGAGCTGGCCGACGGTGCGGCCGCGCTCACCTTCCAGACGTGCGCGCGGCAATCCGGTTTCCGCCATGGCGCGCACGATCAAGTCGTCGCCGATGGCGATGATCTGCTCGGCTACCGTATCGAGGAAACGCGCGCGCTCGTCATCCGGCAGCGCGCGGAAGCTGTCGAACGCCCTCTGCGCCAGGATGCAGGCTTGATCGATCTGCGCCGCGTCGACCGCGTTGAATTGCGGCGCCAGTGCTTCACGCCGGGCCGGGTCAAAGGCTTGCGACGAATTGCCGTTGCCGCGCACCTCGGCGCCGCCGATCAAGGCATGGCCGGTGATATTCATAGTTGGGTCACTTTCTCGAAAACGGTAGGGCGCAGCGCGAGCCGATTGCGCAAAGCCGGGCCGAAAGCCGGGGCTTCGATTTCGAAGGTCTCGCCGGGGTGCACCGCAATGCCATCGGCAAAGCTCAGTGTGGCCGTGCCGAAGAAATGGATATGTACGTCGCCGGGCCGGCGGAACAGGTCGTACTTGAAATGGTGGTATTCCAGGTTGGCGATGGTGTGCGACATGTTTTGCTCGCCGCTGACGAAGCTTTTTTCCCAGCGCAGCGCGCCGGCGCCATCATAGATGCGCGAAGCGCCAGCGACGTGAGCCGGCAGTTCCCCCACCAGCAGGGCCGGGCCGACCCCGCACATGCGCAGCTTGGAATGGGCGAGATAAAGGTAATTCTGGCGCTCGGTCACGTGATCGGAAAATTCGTTGCCGATGGCATAGCCCAAGCGGCAGGGAACACCGTTCTCGCCGATCACATAAAGGCCGGCGATCTCCGGTTCCTCCCCGCCGTCGAGCGCGAAGTCGGGCATCTGCAAGGCCTGCTCCGAAGCCGCGACGATCGAGCCATCGCCCTTGTAGAACCATTCTGGCTGCACGCCGACACCCGCAACAGGCTTGCCGCCTTCCACGCCCATGCGAAACATCTTCATGCTGTCGGAGAGGCTTTCGACGTCGCCGCCGATCTTCTTGTGCATGGCATCGCGCGTGTCGGCGCTGCCGAGGTGGGTCAGGCCGGTGCCGGTGACGTAGCAGTGCGCCGGGTCGGCATGGTCGAGCGGCGGCAGCAGCCGCCCATCCCGAGCGATGTCGGCATAGGCATAGGTCTCGGCCGAGACCGCCTGGCTGGCAAGTTGCGCGATGCCGGTCGAACGGCGCATGGCCCCTTGCGCCAGCACATAGGTGCTCTGGAATCCCCCGATCACGCGCAGCATGGCGCCGTCGAGCAAGCCGACGCGGCGTTCGCCGCGCGGGTCCAGAAATTGAACGAGTAACATACAGTCTCCGTCTGATTGGTCAATGCGAGTGCTTGGGCACGGCGGAACCACGGCTGCCGACCAGGAAGTCGAAATCGCAGCCCTCGTCCGCTTGCAGCACATGGTCGATATAGAGCTGCTGATAGCCGCTCTTGACGGTCGGATCCTGCGCGGCCGCCCGCTCCTTGAGGCGCTGCGCCATTTCTTCGTCGCTGACATCGAGCGTCAGCGAACCGTTGCGGCAATCGAGGGAAATCCAGTCGCCGTCGCGCACCACGCCCAGCGGGCCGCCGGCCATCGCCTCGGGCGCCACATGCAGCACCACGGTGCCGTAGGCGGTGCCGCTCATGCGCGCGTCCGAAATGCGCACCATATCCTTGACGCCCTGTGCCAGCAGCTTGGGCGGCAGCCCCATGTTGCCGACCTCGGCCATGCCGGGGTAGCCCTTGGGGCCGCAATTTTTCATGACCAGGACCGAATTCGCGTCGACGTCGAGATCGGGGTCGACCACGCGCTCCTTGTAGTGCTCGAAATTCTCGAACACCACGGCCCGGCCGCGATGCTGCATCAGGTGCGGCGACGCCGCCGATGGCTTGAGCACGGCGCCGCGCGGCGCCAGGTTGCCGCGCAGGATGCAGATGCCGCCGTCGTCGATCAAAGGCGCTTCGAGCTTGCGTATCACTTCGTCGTTATAGATCGGCGCGTCATGGCAGTTTTCCCACAGGCTCTTGCCGTTCACGGTCAGGGCATCTCCATGCGGGATGCGGCCGCCTTCGCCAAGGCGCCGAATCACGCCGGGCAAGCCGCCCGCGTAATAGAACTCCTCCATCAAGTAGCGCCCCGAGGGCATCAGATCGACGATGGTCGGCGTACCGCGCCCGACCGACGTCCAGTCTTCCAGTTCCAGCGGCACGCCGATGCGGCCGGCAATCGCCTTCAGGTGGATCACGGCATTGGTGGAGCCGCCGATGGCGGCATTGACACGGATGGCGTTTTCAAACGCTTCGCGCGTCAGCACCTTGGACAGGCGCAGGTCTTCCCACACCATCTCCACGATGCGTATGCCCGACATGTGGGCCAGCACATAGCGCCGTGCATCGACGGCGGGAATCGCGGCATTGTGCGGCAATGTGGTGCCGAGCGCTTCGGCCATGCATGCCATGGTCGAAGCCGTGCCCATGGTGTTGCAGGTGCCGGCCGAGCGCGACATGCCCGATTCGGCCGACATGAATTGATGCATGGTGATGCTGCCGGCCTTGACCGCTTCATGCAATTGCCATACGGCCGTGCCCGAACCGATGTCCTTGCCGTCGAGCTTGCCGTTCAACATCGGCCCGCCGCTGACGACGATGGTGGGAATATCGCAGCTCGCCGCACCCATCAAGAGCGCCGGCGTGGTCTTGTCGCAGCCGACCAAGAGCACTACCGCATCCATCGGATTGCCGCGAATCGACTCTTCCACATCCATGCTGGCCAGATTGCGCGTCAACATCGCCGTGGGACGCAGATTGGATTCGCCGTTGGAAAACACCGGGAATTCGACCGGGAAGCCCCCGGCTTCGAGGATGCCGCGCTTGACGTGCTCGGCCAGCTTGCGGAAATGGGCATTGCAGGGAGTCAGCTCCGACCAGGTATTGCAGATGCCGATGATGGGTTTGCCCTGGAATTCATGATCAGGAATGCCCTGATTCTTCATCCAGCTGCGATACATGAAACCGTTCTTGTCCTGGGTGCCGAACCACTGGGCAGAGCGCAGCGCGATCTTCTTCTTTATCTCTGACATGCCTTCCTCTATGTTCGATGCGAGTCACCGTAGCCGAAACTGCCTGACGATGCCGATGCGGAGATACTAAAGAAATCAACGATGTCAATCCAATGACTTTTTATTTCAAAGCAATACCGAATTCGATATCGGCATCACGATGCGCCATCGTGAGCAATTGCACATCTCGTATCGCTCGAATTCGATGGAAAATGCGCTACCCGGTCAAGCCAGGGAACCGAGGAAGCGTTGCTCGGGCAAGCCAGCCAGATCGCTTTGCATCGAAGCGAAAACGCCGCCGGCCAAGGGCTGCGCCACGCGTTCATGTTCCGACAGCCCACGCCACGCCGTGCTGGCATAGACGGTGGATAATCCTGGTCCGCCCAGCGCCACGCAAGTGGGTTGTGCCACCGGCAGCGTCAATACCCGCTCAATCCTGCCGTCCGGCGCATGGCGCGCGATGCGCCCACCACCCCAGCGCGCGTTCCACAGATAGCCGGCGGCATCGACCGTCGAACCATCCGGCTCCCCAGTCTCGCCGCGCAAATCGGCAAATTGCCGCTGGTTGGCGATGGTCCCGTCCGCGCCATAATCGCAGCAGCGGATGATCTTCTGCGGCGAATCGCAGTAGTACATGGTGCGGCCATCGGGACTGAAGCAGATGCTGTTGGCTATGCCGACCTTGGGCAGCGGCAGCGCCTCCAGCTGCAAATCGAGGTTCAGCCGGTAAAAGCCGCCGATGGGAGCATGTCCTTCGTCTTGATTGAAGGTCCCGAAAACAAAGCGTCCTTGCCGGTCGCACCGACCGTCATTGATGCGTGTATTCGGCAACGCCGCTTCGACTTCGCAGAGGGTCGTGATGGCGCCGCTGGAGAACCGCAGCAAGGCCAGCCGCGATGCCAGGCCAAGCAGCAGGCAGTCGTCATCCTGCGTCAGGGCGAATGAACCGAGCCGTTCCGGCAGGCGCCAGGCGACGCTTTTGCCGTCGGCCGGCTTGCGCATCCAGAGCGCTTCACCCTGGATATCGGTCCACAGCAGCCGCCCTGTACGCTCACACCAGAGTATGCATTCGCCAAGTTCACAACGGGTATCGTCGACCAACGTCATCACGCCCGGCACCACATCGCTCATGGACGTGCCGAAAACCGATAGATCGAACGGCTGACATATTCGGCACCGGGCCGAAGAATGGTGCCGGGATAGTCCGGCCGGTTCGGCGAATCGGGGAAATGCTGCGGCTCCAGGCAAAACCCGCTGCGCCACGCATAGCTTCGTCCCTTGCCGCGCAGCGAGCCATCGAGAAAATTTCCGCTGTAGAATTGCAAGCCCGGTTCCTGGGTCAGGATTTCCAGCGTACGCCCCGAAACCGGATCGTGCACGCATGCCGCCAGGCCAAGTCCGTTCGGCGCCGCCTTGCTGAGCACGAAATTGTGGTCGTACCCCCCCGCACCTGCGAGTTGCCTATCGTCGACATCGATGCGCGCGCCGATAGCGCAAGGGGTGCGGAAATCGAAAGGCGTGCCGGCAACGCTCGCATGTTCGGCCAGCGGAATCAGCCCGGCGTCGACCGGGGTGTAGCGCTCGGCATGTATCGTCAATTCATGGTCAAGCACGTCTCCGCCGCACGCCAGGTTGAAATAGGTATGCTGGGTCAGGTTGACCGGCGTCGCGCGGTCGGTCACCGCATGGTATTGCACGATCAATTCATTGCCGTGCGTGAGCGAGTAAGTCACCGTCGCCTGCAAATTGCCCGGATAACCCTGCTCGCCGTCGCGGCTGAGATAGCGTAGCTGCAAGCCTGCAGCGGCACCGGACTCGAACGGCGTGGCCTGCCACAATGCCTTGTGAAAACCCAGCGCGCCGCCATGCAAGTGGTTTGCGCCATCATTGCGCTCGAGCTGGTGCGTCTGGCCATCAATGGCAAACCGGCCGTTGGCGATACGGTTGGCGTAGCGTCCGATCAGCGCGCCGAAATAATCCGATTTGCCGCAATAGGGCGCCAGGCTATCGAACCCCAGCACCACGTCGCCCAGCCTGCCGTCGCGGTCGGGCGCGTGGATTTCAGTGATGATGCCGCCGTAGTCGGTCACGCGCACCAGCATGCCCTGGTTGTTGGACAGCGTATAGAGCGAAGCGGGCGAGCCGTCGGGCAAACTTCCATATGCGGCCTTCGTCACGCTGCCATCTCCCGCAGCAGCACGGCCGTCAACGAAAGGATCCGGTTGCATGGTCAGATTCCGGCAACGATCCAGGCTGGCACGAAGGTACATGGCGCTTCATGCGACCGATGGCCGGCCGAAAACCGGCATGCCCTGCGCATCCCAGCGCAGCGGCTTGACGAAGGTATGGCGGTCGGGATTCCACAGCGGGTCGCCCACGATCTCGGTATAGGTGCGGGCGTGATAGACCAGCATGATCTCGTCGTCCCGCTCACCAACGGTGAAACTGTTGTGCCCCGGTCCATAGATGCCATGCTCGTAGCAGGTTTGCAGCACCGGCTGGGGCGACTTGGTCCATGACGCGGGGTCGAGCAGATCGGCATCCTCGCCGGCCCAAAGCAGCCCCATGGCGTAGTTTTCATCGGTCGCGCTGGCCGAATAGCTGATGAAAATCCTGCCGTTGCGCTTCAATACCGACGGCCCCTCGTTGACCGAGAAACCGCGCGTCTCCCAATCGAATTCCGGCCAGGACAGCATGACCGGCCTGCCGCCAAGCTGCCACGGCGTTTTCATCGGCGCGATGTAGAGATTGGAATTACCCGGTATCGCCGTATCCTTCTGCGCCCACAAATAATAAAGTACGCCGCGATGGGTGAAGGTCGTCGCATCGAGACAGAAGGTGTCGATACCGGTATCGATCTGCCCCATGAACTGCCAGTCGCCCTGCAGCGGGTTGGCATACGCGTTGCGAATCGCATACATGCGGTGCTGGAACAACTGGTGCTTGATCTCGCGGCTCGGCGCGGCGGCAAAATAGACGTACCATGCGCCATCATTGAAATGCAGTTCCGGCGCCCAGATCAGTTCGCTGTAGGGCCCTGTTTCAGGCTTGTGCCACACATCCACCGTGCGCGCACTTGCCAATTCCGCGATGCTGGCCGCACGGCGTAGTTCGATACGGTCGTACTGCGGCACCGAGGCGGTAAAGTAATAATAACCGTCCGTGTGCTTGAGGATATAAGGATCGGCCCGCTGTTCGATCAGGGGGCGCAATACGTCAGCCACGTTGCTCTCCATATGCAATATTCGTCGCGCGCTCAACCGGCAACATAACCCTTGATGCGCATTTCATTCTTCACTTCGCCGTAATAGTCGTCGCTGATGCGGTACTTGAACATCAGCGCTCCCATGATGAAATGGAACACGCCGGGAATCACCGACAGCATCAGCGCGATGCCGGCCAGCGTTTCCGGCGCCTGCTCATGATTGGGCTGGTAATTGAAATAGGTCAGCAATACGCCGACCAGGCCGCCGGCGATGGCCATGCCGGCTTTCTGGCATACCGAAATGCCGCCGAAGGCAAAGCCTGCCACACGCTTGCCGGTCTTGACCTGGCCGTAGTCGATGGTTTCGGCAATGGCCGACCAGAACACCGGCGCATGCAGATCGACGATGAAGGACAGCAGGAAATACAGGATGAAGCCAAGCACCATGTCGCCCGGCTTGACGAACACGTAGATCATCAGGCTCAGCCCCGCCACGATGAGTTGCGTATAGCGGAACAGCTTGACCTTGCAATAGATCTTGGTGATCCAGGTTGACGCGACCATCGACAGGATGGCCGCCGCCACGCCGGTCGAGAGAAAGGCCGAGACCACGGCGGTGTCGGCGCCGAGGTAATACTTGGCATAGTAGATCGACACCGACCCGCGCACCACGTAGCCCACCGTGCCGGTCACGCAAACACCGCACAGGATCAGCCACTGGTCGTTGCGCAGCAAGACTTTCATTTGATCCAGCAACGGCTGGCGTTCCACCACATGCACGACGCGCTCGGTGGTGCTGAAGAAACAGAACAGGAACAGCGCCACGCCCATGACCGCCATCACGGCCATCGCAGCCTGGTAGCCGACCGCAGGATTGCCCGCGCCCCAGCGCTGCGCCAGCACCGGCACGATGATGGTCACCATGAAGGCGCCGATCTTGGCGAAGAACAGGCGATATCCGTTGGCGGAAAGGCGCTCCTTGGGGTCGTTGGTCAACGCGCTGATGAGCGAGATGTAGGGAATGCCCACGCCCGCCGTCATCACCGTCATGATGATGTAGGTCGAATAGGCCCACACCAGCTTGGCGCTGTATTGCCATTCCGGCGTGGTAAACACGAAGAACACGCTGATGCCATACGGCACCGCCAAGAGCAGCAGGTAGGGCCGGTAGCGCCCGAAGCGTGTCGTGATGCGGTCGGTCAATTGCCCCATCGTCAAATCGGCCAGCGCGCCGATGATCTTGACCAGCACGAACAGCAAGGCCAGGTCGGCAGTCTTCAAACCGTATATGTCGGTATAGAAGTAGGTGATGATGAGCATCATCGACGAGATGACGACGTTCAACGCCATGTCGCCGGCGCCGAATCCGGTTTTTTCCAGGATCGACAGTCGTTGGCCCTGCATTGTTTTTTCCATTGCGATACGAAACCAATAAGAGACTCTGAGAAAGCCGAAGGCGTTGCCGGCCGCAGCCGGGACAACGCCTCCAGTCACATCAAGATTTGCCTATGCCCATCCTACAACTTCCAGCGCAAGCCTATCCGCAAGGTACGGTCATAATACCGGGTATCACGCGGTGTGATCGTGGAATTGCTGAAGTAGTCGTGGTACTTGAAATTCAGCAAATTGTTGCCTTCCAGCGCCAGCGTGAAGTTCGGCGTGATCTGGTAAGCCAGCGAAGCGTCGAGCGCCGAGATCGGTGCCACGACGAGATCGTAAGGCGCGCCGTTGATCGTGCCGGCATTGTAGGTGTCCGTGTAGCGCGAACGCCAATTGTAGGCAAGCCGGCCCGACCAGCCGTATTTTTCATACAGGCCGACAAGATTGTAGGCGTACTTCGACATGCCCTGGAACGGCTTGCCTTCCAGATAGGTATCAGTCGAAGATTCCAGGCCGCCCGTCATGACGGTGACGTTGGCCTGGAAGCCCAGTCCGCTCATCCAGCCCGGCAGCTTGTCGTAGAACTGCTGGTAAGCCAACTCCACGCCTTGCAGGTGGCCGCTGTCGGTATTGAAGGGACGCGTCACGTTCCAGGTCGTACCCTGGAACACTTCCTGGTCAACCTTGTTGGCGATATAGCCATCGAAGTTGTGCCGGAACAGTGCCGCACTCATCATGCTTGCCGGCGCAAAATACCATTCCAGCGAACCATCGTAGTTATCGGCACGCACCGGCTTCAAGTCCGGATTGCCGCCGGAAGCGGTGGGAAGCACCGTGTTGCCGTTGCCGTTGACGAAGGCCGTGCCCGGATTCAACTGGTCAAAGCCTGGGCGTGCAATCGTGCGGCTGGCGGCAAATCGGGCAATCAAATCGTCGCGTATGGCGAGCTTCAAGCTCAGGCTGGGCAACAGATCGGTATCCGACATGCTCTTGGTATCGGCGAGATAGGCGCCGTTGATCAAGTCGTTGCCCATGGTGTCGCTGTCGGTCTTGACCGCGCGCACGCCCGCTACCGCGCTAAACGGCATGCCATGCACATCAACACCCAGCTTGGCCGAGACGTAAGCCGCGTAAGTCTTTTCCTCGTCGGAGAAGTACGATCCCGGATCGAGCGGACGCGCCGCGCTGGTGCCGGTAATGGCATTGCGCAGCGTGCCGGTGTTGTTGAGCAGATAGCTTGCGCATGGCGTATACCATTGGGACAGGCCATAGTTGCCATACAGCGGTTGCGTCACGCAATTCAGACCGGGGTAATCGGTGACGGCGATATTGCCGGGTGCATTCGATTCACCCTCGAAGGACTTGATCGACTTGGCGAACCGGTCCGTCAGGCGCACGCCGGTATCGAATTCCTTGAGCATGCCGTCGGACTCGGGGAAATATTTCAGGTCCGTATGCCAGGCATTGGATTGCCCGGAATCCTGGCCATAGCGATCAAAGATGCCGTTGATGGCAAAATTGGACGGATCGGTCATGCTGAAGCCGGGACCTCCATACGAGAAACTCGGCGTGCCCTGGCCGTTGACGCTGGTGTTGACATTGACGTCGGGAACCGTAGTGCGCGTATCGAGAATCGGATTGGCCCACTTGTAGGTACTCGTTGTGCGCGCGAATTCCGAATCCAGGTGCCACTCGGGCGAAATGTGCCAGCTGCCGCCAATGGCGCCTTGCTCCGTCAGCGTATCCTGCCACAGCGCCTGGGTCGAGTCGATCGTGAACGTATTCGTCGTCGACAGCGTCTGCATGATGTTCGTGCCGGGGAAATTCGTCGAGCCGACATAGTTACCCAGGAACGGCAGACCGACGAAGAAATCGGTTTCGCTCCGGTTCAGATAGTGCGTGGACATGCCCTCGGCAAAAAACTGCATATCCGAATTCGGCCGCCACTGCAAGGCGATATTCGCTGCGGTTCGCGTGCGCCGGCCGGGAATGTCTTCAATACCCATGACGAACGGACCGGTGACGCTGCCGCCGGGGCCGTTGGGCGCGGGCGCGGTATCGAACGCGCGTTCCTCGTGATAATCGTTCTTCACGTAGGACAGGCCGATCAAGGCGCCGATGTCGCCGATCGGCGTCTTCCAGCGGTCGGAAAACATGGTGCTGACGTTGGGATCGTTCGACTTGGCCTTGTCTTCATTATCCATCTCGGCGTTGACAATGGCCTTGAAACCCTTGAAGTCGAACGGACGGTTGGTGCGGATATCGAGCGTGCCGGCGATGCCGCCTTCGATCAGGTCGGCGCTTTGCGACTTGTAGACATCGACGCGTTGCAGCATGGCCGAAGGAATGTCGGCCAATTGCACAAAGCGGCCAAAGGTCGTGAAGTAGTCGCGCCCGTTCAACAGCGTTTCGATACCGGGCAAGCCGTGGATCAATACCGTATTGGCTTCGCTCGTGGTACGCAGGACTTGCACGCCGGGAATGCGCGCCACCGTATCGGCCACATTATTGTCGGGGAACTTGCCGATATCGTCGGCGACGATGGAATCGACGATCTGGTCGGAATCCTTCTTGATCTTTTCCGCGCTCTGGGCAGAAGCGCGCACACCGGTCACGACGATGGCCATCGGCGTTGCCTCGGAAGATGGCTGCGTTTCCTGCGCGGCGACGCCGCCGGAAAAGGCACCTGCCCCCACAAGCGCCGCAATCATGGCCTTCAAGGCAAAAGGCTGTTTCAGGTTATTCGGGTGCAATCCGGAATATGGATGTTTCATATGTCTCCATCGCAATTTATTGTTTTGTGAAATTCGTTACAGCAATTCAAGCTCGAGCAGCGGAGGCCATATTAAGACAGCGTGAAAAAACCATCCAATCAATTTTTTACGGTTTCTGATATCGATTTTTATATCGATAATGGCTATTTTATGGTTATTTTATTAATTTTTTTCCCTCAAAACGTCTATTCGCTAACAAAAAAGAAAACTGCAAAAATCCGAAGAAGGCTGACCAGAAATGCACGTCCCGCTCAAATAAGCGACGGATTGCGGCCAACGAGATGGCGGAAAATCGAGGCAGCCGGATTTTCGGATCGTCTTGAACCACAGTGTTGAATCAGGAAAGGCCGCCGCTTGCATGCATTGCTGGCAAGCGCAGGCCTTGCCTCTGGCTTTCCATTTTCGCCGACTCGCGGAAAGCCCTGACGAGAACCTGTCTTACATCTCTACGCGGGCATCAATTGCATGCAAAATGTCACCCAAAACGCGGCCGCGTGGGCATGATACGCACTTGGGACCGCGATACTTGGGGCCGCAATACTTGGGACCGCCATTCGCGTCGACGGTAAAACCAAAGGAAAGCCATGAAACTGCAAGCCACGCTATTGATCACCGCTATCTGCGCACTGCTTTATGTGGTCCTCTCCGCACGGGTGATCCTAGCCCGCTTCGTAGGCGAAAAATTGGCGCCCGATGCGCAGGCCGATCGCAAGCTGCATATCCGCATCCGTGCGCACGGCAATTTTGCCGAGTACGTGCCTTTCGCCTTGCTGCTGATGGGGTTTCTCGAAATATCGGGTGCGAATCCCAACTACTTGCTCGGCTTCGGCGCAACACTGATCGCCGCGCGCCTCGCGCATGCGCTCGGCTTGCCGCTGAAGGCGCCCAATCCCCTGCGCGCATTCGGCATCGTCGCAACCTTGGGGGTGCTCGTTGCCGAAAGCGTTTATGCCTTGATGCTGCGCTGAGTGCGAGGTTTCCTAATTTGGCGCTCAGGCAGGCAGTTTGACAAACAGCAGGTCCCGTCCCAGGCGGCGCAGCACGAAGCCGGTGACCCGCCCCTCCCGGTTGCGCTGGAACAGGTAGGTGGCGCCGGGGGAATCAGCACTGGCGAAGTCGTCGCGCACTACGGGGCGCAGGGAAAAAGACGTCGGACCCGCAACGTGCAGCCGCAACACACCTTCATGCAGGGCAACCCGGCCGGCCAATCCGGCGCCGGCGGCATAGGTGCCGGCATAGTCCCCCAGTACGTCTTTGCCCGCATCGCGGGCGGGCATTTCGTGCTCAAGCGCGCGGCTCTGCAGCGTCAGCATCTTCCACGTTTCGCCGCGCTTGACCCAAGTCTCGGTCGAGCGGTACTGCGTGTGCAGGGTTTGTCCGTAGTAATGCGTCACACGCTCGTGAATGAAGGTGGCGACGGCAACGTCGCCCAGACGGTGAACCACCAGATGCGCCGCCGGCAGCACCGTCGATTCGACACCTTGCGTTGCAACACCGGGCGGCGGTGCCTCGATACGTTCCAGGGTCAGGCCGCTGCTGCTGGCGTAGCCCGTGACATGCCCCGCTGCATCGCGCCGGAAATACAAGTGCGCGCGCGGACTGCCCGGCGCCATCCCGCTTGCGTAAAAGACGTCGGGCCATTCCTGAACGTAAGGCGTCGGCTTGGCGCCGTTGACCGAAGAGAGCAAGGTTTCGCCATCGCGCGAAATCCGCACCCCTGCGCCGTTGCCGATCGCATAGTCCCCCGTGTAGGCGTCGAGTGCGCCTGCCGCATTTGCCGTGGCCGGATCGTCGAACAAAGGGGTCGCATGCGTCGCAAACAATTTCCAGCCGTCACGCTGTGCGACCCAGGTATCGATCACCAGCGAACGGAAGCGCAAGGTTTGGCCGCCATAGCGCACGCTACGTTGGTCGACATAGGCAGCCACGGCGGTCTTGCCGTCATGGTGCACCACCCAATCGCTGATGCTGTCTTCGACCGGCGTGCCGGGCAGCGGCAAATCGGAAGCCGGGCGATAGGCGGCCTCGCCTTCCATGACCTTGCCGTTTTCATCTATCGCCAGCAGGTCGGGCAGGAAGTAGCGGCGCGTCGTGCCCAGATCGCTCATCGATGCGGCGCGACGCAAGGCAAGCGTCTGGGCCTTGAGGGTTGCCGCAACCGGATCATCGCGATCGCGCTTGTCGTCATGCTGCACGCTGCCGTCGCCGCCGGCAAACAAGACGTCTTCGTCGAGCAAGGCATCGGCAGCCTGCTGGTCGCCGCGCGCGCCGGCCTGGGAGTAGGCTTCGATGCCTTCTTGCATCAACCTGGCTGAAAATGCAGCATCGGCCGGTTCAGCCTGCGCCGCGGGGTTGAGCCACACAAAGATGGGCAATAATGCAGCCGCCACGAACATTTCGCGTTTCATGCATTTCTCCTTGGCAGGGATCAGTCTGGCACCTTCAATTCAAACACGCGACGGCTCTCCAGTTTGGCCTTCCTGAGCGCTTCGCCGTTATATTGCTCGAACAGCTTCTCGAACGATCCATCGCGCAGCGCCACGTGCAGTCCCCGTTCAATGAGATCGTGCAGGCGCTGGTTTTTCCGGCCGACGAAGAAAAAGGTCTGCACCGGGTAGTGTAGCGCCAGCGTCGGCTCGACTTCCAGTCCGAGTGCGGCATTGCGCTCTTCCTCATCCCAGATTTCACCCACGCCACGCGGAAAATACTGGAAGCGGTCGGCACTCAGCATCTTGAACATGCTTTCGTAGATGGCAGTATCGACCACCTTCAAGCCGTTGGCGCGCAGGATCGTCACATCGGTCCAGTCGCGCTGCTGGCCGGCCGCATACCGTGCCAATTGTTGAAGCGTATGAACCGAAGCGAATGCCTCTTCGTCGCGCTTGTTGATCAGGAACAGGCGCCAGCCCAGGATGCCTTTGTCCAGCGGAATGCGCACCGCAGCCAGATCGCGTTCCCATTCCTTCGAGGTCAAGGCCCAGGTCAGGTTGATGTCTTGCTCGTCCTGTATTCTTTGCCGCACGCGCGAACCCGAGGTTTCAAACACGAAGGGACGCAAGGTGTAGGGCGTGCCGGTCTTGTTCATCGCCAGCTCAAGGAGTTTGACGTAATAGTTGGCGCGCGTGTCGGCCGAATCGGCAGAACTCGGATAGACGATCTCGACCGGCGCGGGCGTCCCGCCCAAGGCCGCCCCGGCCGACAGGCACGCCAACAGGCACAAGACGAATCGAATCAGGCGCCGTCTCATTGCTCTGGCGAGGCCAATTCAAACACGGTGCGCGTTTCGAGATGCGCACGCCGCATCGCTTCGCCGTTGAACTTGTCGAATAGCTTGTCGAACGACCCGTCGCGCATCGCCGCATTCAGGCCGCGTTCAATCAAATCGTGCAAAGCGGGATTTTTCCGGCTGACGAAAAAGTAGCATGTGGACGGATAATGCAAGGCCAGCTTCGGCTCGATCACGAGTCCAAGCCCGGCGAAGCGCTTGGCTTCGCCCCTGATCTCGCCGACGCCACGCGGGAAATACTGAAAGCGATGCAAGGCCAACATCTGAAACATGGTCTCGTACACCGAAGCGTCAACCACGGGCAAGCCGTTGGCGCGCAAAATGCCGACGTCGCCCCAGTCATGCTGCAAGCCGGCGGAATACGCTTTCAATTGCTGGAGCGTATGCACCTCGGCGAACATCGGCAAGTCGGCTTTATTGACGAGGAACAAGCGCCAGCCCAGTATGCCTTTGTCGAGCGGAATCCGGACAGGCAAGGTTTCCCGTTCCCAGGTGGCGGTGGTCGGCCCCCACGTCAGGTCGATATTTCGCCCATCCCGCAACTCCTCCCGCACACGCGATCCGGTAGCAATGACTGTGTAGGGCTTGAGCTTGTAATCGACGCCGGTTTTGGAAAGCGCCAGGTCAAGCAAGCTGATGTAATAGTTCGCACGCGAGTCGGCTGCGGAAGCGGGGCCGGGATGGGTGACCACAAGGGGAGTGGCGCAGCAAATGCCGGCCCACCACAGCAATATTGCGGCAAACATCACCCTGCCAAGACTAAAGAATCGCACGGCATCGAACATGCGGGCTTCCTGCCTATCACTCTGAATTATGACTTCGAATTGAAGCCCATTATAACGGGCCGGCACCGGCTACGAAACCAAAAGGCGATAGCCCACGGCAGTCTCGGTGAACAGATATTTCGGCCGCGCCGGGTCTTCTTCAAGCTTCTGCCGCAGCCGACCCATGAATATGCGCAGATAGTGGCCGTTTTCGCTATTCGACGGCCCCCATACTTCGCGCAACAGTTGCGGATTGGTCACGACACGCCCGGCATTGGCCGCAAGCACGGCCAGCAAGCGATACTCGGTCGGCGTCATGTGCACCGGCTCGCCGCCACGGGTCACGAGCCGCGCCTGCATGTCGATCTTCACGTCGCCGAACTCCAGGCAAGGCTCGGGCTTGCTGCCGGCTTGCAGGCGACGCCGCAACGCCACGCGCACGCGCGCCAGCAATTCGCCGACGCCAAAGGGCTTGGTCAGGTAATCGTCGGCGCCGGCGTCGAGCGCGCGTATCTTGTCGGTTTCGTCGCCGCGCGCGGAAAGCACGATGACGGGCACCTGCGACCACTTGCGCAAATCGACAATGAAATCGACACCATCGCCGTCGGGCAAACCAAGGTCAAGCACGATCAGATTGGGCTTGCGCGTGCCGGCGTCGATCAGGCCGCGCTTCATGGTTTCGGCCTCGAACACTTGCCAGCCTTCGGCTTCGAGCGCCATGCGCACGAAACGGCGGATCTGCGGTTCGTCTTCGACCAGCAAGGCGGTGAATTTGGGTTCGCTCATGATGCAATTTTAGACTCTAACTCCATGCCGGGCAGCACCGGAGGCGTGCCGAGCGGCAGCAGGAATTCGAAGCAGGCGCCGCCCTGGGCAAGATTATAGGCGCGGATGACGCCGCGGTGCGCCTCGACGATGGCGCGGCAGATCGACAAACCGAGGCCTACGCCGGGCTTGGCCGATTCGCGCTCGCCGCGCACGAATTTCTCGAACAACTGTTCCTCCTGGCCCGCCGGCAAACCTGGGCCGTTGTCGGCCACCTGCATCTTGAGGAAGCCTTCCGAAGCCTCAGCCATCACGGCCAGATGCGCACCGGACGGCGTGTACTTGACCGCATTCTCGACCAGATTGCACAGCACGCGCTCGATGGCAACGGCATCGTAGCGCACCAGCGGCAGCTCGGGCGCCAGCACCAGTTGCACCTCGCGTCCGGCCAGCATCATGCGCGAAGCGTGCAAGGCACTGCCTATCACTTCCTCCGGTGCCTGCCATTGCAGGTTCAGGCGCAATTGCCCGCTCTCGATACGCGCCATGTCGAGCAGGTTGGAAACCAGATGATTCATGCGCAGCGCTTCGTCGCGCAGACCTTCAGCCAGTTCGCTTTGCTGCTCGCTCAAGGGAGGGACGGAACGCGTCAGCGATTCGGACAGGCCGACGAGCGAAGTCAGCGGCGTGCGCAAGTCGTGCGACAAGGCCGACAACAGCGAATTGCGCAGCCGCTCGGATTCCATGCGCACCAGCGTATCTTGCGCGATGTCGACATAGTGCACGCGCTCCAACGCGATGGCAGCAAGCGTGCCGAATGCGGCCAGATGTTCTTGCTGCTCCGGCAGCGTGAACCAGCCGGCGTCTTCGGGTTCGATGGCGAGCACGCCGCGCGTGCGCATCGGTGCCACCAGCGGCAAGTAAAACAATTCGCCGGCCGGCAGCGTGTCGGTCCCGAGTCCTGCGGGCACGCCATGATCGAAGGCCCATTGCGCGACGCCCATATCGAAAACATTGAGTCGTGCACCGGCTTCCGGGTATTGCAGACGCCCGGCCGCATCGGGCAGCAGCAGCGTAGCGCGGGCGCAGAACACGGCTTGGATCGCCGCGCGGGTTTCCTCGAATATCTGCACCGTTTGCAGGCAGGCCGACAGCGTGCGGGCGTATTCGTACAACGCGCGCGAACGCGCTTCGCGCTGCAAGGCGATGGCGGCCTGGTAACGCAGGTCGGCGGTCAGCTTGCCGGTCATGACCGCAATCAGGAACATGACGACGAAGGTGACGAGATACTGCCAGTCGTAGATGACGAAGGAAAAACGCGGCGGCACGAACAGGAAATCGAACGCGGCGATCGCCATGGCCGTCGCCGCCAGCGAAGGACCGCGACCGAAGCGTACCGTCACGGCCACCACAGTCAGCAAGAACAACAGGCCGATATTGGCCAGGTCGAGATACGGCATCAACGGCAGGGCGACCACGGCCGTAGCGAGGCTTGCGCCCACGGCCCAGCCATAGCGGCGCCATTGCGGCCGCGTCTTGGCCTGCGGCCCCAGCGCTGCGGCGGACGTCCGGCGGCCATGCGGTGCGCGCGTTTGCGCCTCCATCGATTCGCCGCCGATCTCGATGATGTCGATGTCCGATGCGAGGTCGGCAATGCGCTCGGCAAGGTCGGCATTCCAGGGGAAACGCCAGCGCCGATGGCTGTGCCGGCACACCACCTTGGAAACATTCAAGCTACGCGCATAGTCGGCAATCACGGCTGCCACATCCTGCCCACCCAACACGGCCGTCGCCGCGCCAAGATCGGCGGCCAGCTTGAGGCTGCGCGAGACGCGTTCGTGCTGCTGTGAGGAGAGCCGTTGCAGGCGCGGCGTTTCAACATAGACCGCGCGCCAAGCGGTGCCGAGTTCCTTGGCCAGCCGCGCGGCGCTGCGCACCAGGCCTTCCGAACCGGGCCCAGGCCCGACGCAGGCCAAGAGGCCGACCCCGGTCTTCCATACCGGCGTGCCGTCTTCGTCGCTGCGCTGGGCCAGCACTTCGTCGCCGACGCGTTGCGCGGTGCGGCGCAAGGCCAATTCGCGCAGCGCCATCAGGTGCCCCTTGCGCAACGGCGTTTCGCCCTCGACGCTGCGCACCTTGCCGGCCTGATAGCGCGCCAGGACTTCATCGACCGGCACGTCGATCAGGATCACCTGGTCCGCCCCGTCGAACAAGGCATCGGGCACGGTATCGCGCGAGCGCGCACCGGTGATGTCGCCCACCACATCGCACAGGCTTTCCAGGTCTTGCACGTTCAGGGTGGTGAACACGTCAATGCCCGCGCCGAGCAATTCTTCAACGTCCTGCCAGCGCTGCGGATGGCGCGCAGTGGCCCTGTTGGCGCAGGCCAGGCGATCGAGCGCAACCACGTCGGGCAACCGCGCCAGCGCCGCGTCGAGATCGAAGGCGTCGCCCCCATCGCCGGCACGCAAGACCTCGAAACCGCTCTGCAATGCAAGCAGCTCTTCTCTATCGTCATTTCCCATTGCCGCCAGCAGTATCCGGCGCCCGGCGGCCCGTTCCTTGCCGGCCGCCAGCAACATGACATAGGTCTTGCCCACGCCGGCGCCCGCGCCGAAATAGATGCGCAATTTGCCGCGCGGTTTGGCGGCAGGCTCTTGCGATGGGGTGACGTTGTCCATGGAAGACAGTTTAACCGCAACGAACTAAATATTTCGTAACGAGTCGGTGCGCTGCTGTAAACAGCGCATAAATGGTCGATCCCGCGCTGCCCGACACCCCTCTCCCGCCTGCGGGAGAGGGGCGACCGGCCGTCGCGTGCGCGGACGTTTACTTCCCGTTTACTCCCCTCCCCCAACTCGTTACGCACTCTTTACGCCCTCGTTGCTAAGCTGGTTTCAACGACAAAACATCAGTCAGAGAACAAACATGAACATCAAGGAAAACCACGAAAGTCTCGCTGCGCGCCTGCTGCATGGCGCGCGCGACTTGGTGTGGCAGGAAGACCCGGTCCGGCCCGCTGCACCTGCGGCACCGGCGGCAATCAGGGACAACAAACCAGCCAATCCGGCCGCAGAGCCGGAAGCCGCCGCCGTCGCGCTGGAAACGGCCAAGCCTAGCGGCATGACCGCCGAATTGCTCGGCGTGGTGTTGAACCGCCCGACCGCCTATTCGGCCTTGAGCGAAGCCATCACTGCCCTGGCCGAGATCCCGATGGATGAGGCCATGCGCTATCGCTCCGCCTTTGCCGTGTTGAAGCAAACACAGCAAAGGACGGTGGAGCAGGTGGTGCAGGCCATCGACGTGCATCTGGGCTTGCTCGACACCGAACGCACGCGCTTTGCCGCGCAGTCGGACAGCGCCGAGCACGACGGTATCGCCGCGCGCGCCAAGGAAATCGCGGCCTTGAATGCCGCCGCCGAAGAAGCCAACCGGCAGATCCTGGCCCTGCGCGCCGATTGCGAGGCGCGCGTCCGCCGCATGCAGGAAGAGATGGCGCAAAAGCAGGAACGTGCCCGCACGCTGGGACGCGAAGCCGAACAAAAGAAACAGGCCATCGCTGCCACGACACGCAATTTCGAGGCCGCGGCAGAAGCGGTGAAGTCGCGCCTGTTGGCTGACCAAGCCAAGGTGCAACGCTACCTCGGATAAAACGAGGCGGCATTTTTGATAACGAGAACATCATGAACGACTTGATTTCAAATGCTCAGGGCAACTACAAGCCCAAATCCTTCTGGGAACGCCCCGAAGGCGTGACCGGCCAGATCGTCGGCGTATCGCTGATCGCCGGCGCCGGTTACCTGCTCTACAAGCTGCTGCCGGCCATCATCACGCTGCTGGAAAACACGCTCTATGCCGGCGCATTGGCGGTCGGCGTGATCGCCATGCTGTATGTGATCACGGACCGCCGCTTCTGGCGCCTCGGATCCTACCTGTATCAGGGTGCCATGCGCAAGATCACGCAAGTGTTCGTCGAGATCGACCCGATCGGCATCATGCACACCTACGTCGGTGAACTGGAAAAGAAGCTGGTGCACATGAACGGCCGCATCGCGCGCCTGTCAGGCATGATCCGCGCCTGCCAGGAAGAGATCAGGAAGAACGAAGGCATCAAGAACACCTCGCTGATGATGGCCAGGGAGGCACGCAAGGCCGGCAAGACGCTGGTGGTGGCGGAAGAGTCGCGCCAGGCCGGCCGCATGCAGGAAGCCAACGTGACCTACCAGGATCTGCTGTCGAAGATGCAGCTGCTCTATAACGTGCTGGTGAAATACCAGGAGATTTCCAACTTCCTGATCAAGGACATCAAACGCGAGATCGACGTGAAGACGCGCAGGAAACAGATGGCCGATGCCGCCTGGTCCGCCATCAAATCGGCCCGCAGCATCATCAACGGCGACCCCGACGCGCGCGCGATGTTCGACATGGCCAACGAATACCTGGCTGCGGACTACGCGATGAAGATCGGCGAGATCGAAGACTTCGTGCGCATGTCGGACACCTTCGTCTCGACCGTCGACCTGCAAAACGGCGTCTATGAAGCCAATGCGCTGAAGATGATCGAGGAATGGGAACGCCGCGGCGATTCCATCCTCCTGGGCGCCGATGCCAAGCGACTGATGATCGAAGGCAGCTATGCCGGCGTGGAAACGAACAAGGGCGAAGGACGCAATCCTTCTGCCCCGGATAGTGGATCGAAACAGTGGTTCGATCGCACGTAATTGGATTTGCTTGCTTATTTGCTTGAACGATAAAGGAGAAAATCATGCTCAAGCCCCTACCCCGTCTTTTATTAATTGTTGCCGCCGTCGGCGGTGCCGTATACGGCATCAACAGCTACGTCAATAACCACGGCGGCCTGCGCACGGCCTTTGCCAAGACCGTGACGCCGTCTTCCATCGACGTGCCGACCGCCTCGACGATGCAAGAAACCGCATCCGCCGGCGACACGCTCAACATCGCGCCGGCCCAAGGCAATTACACAGCCCGCGTGCTGGTGTTGCCGTGGAACGCCGAAGCCGCGCTGCACTATGCCAACGGCGATGCCGTCACCGCTCCGGGCAGCCTGATGGAAAAACATGGCGTGCACCTGCGGCTGGAGCGCCAGGACGACTATTCGCAAATGCTGGCCGAACAAGCCGTGTTCGCCGGCCAGGTCGCCAACGGCGTGGTCCAGCCCTCCAAGGGCGCCGCCTTCGTCGTCATCATGGGCGACGGCGCACCGGGCTATTTCGCCGCCGCGCGCGAAGCCATGGACAAGCTCGGCCAGCATCTTGAAGTGGTCGGCTCGCTCGGCTATTCGCGCGGCGAAGACAAATGCATGCTGCCGGCTGAAGTCGCCGGCGATCCGCAGAAAGCACGCGGCTCGCTGATCGGCGCGGTCTTGCGCGATGGCGACTGGAACATTTGCATGAAGTATGCAGCCGACAACAAGATTCCGGTCAACCCGGACGTGAAGACCTACGATCCCGACGCGATGAATTTCGTCGGCGTGGGTTCGTTCGCCGAAGCCGACGAAAAACTGATCGCCGCGGCCAACAGCGGCGCCTGCGAAGAACGCCCGGTGGTGCGCGCCGGCAAACCGACCGGTGACACGCGCAAGGTATGCCAGAACGGCACGGCCACCTGGACCCCGGGCGACGTGAAAGTCGCGCGCGAGGTGGGCGGCCTGGCTGCGGTTGCGTCGACCAGGGAATACATGTGGCAAATGCCGGCCACCATCATCGGCAACAAGGAATGGATGGCGAAGAACCCGGAGTTCGTCAAGAACATGCTGGCTGCTTCATTTGAAGGCGCCGATGCGGTGCGCAAGAGTGATGCCGCCCTGCTGCAAGCCTCGGGCGTGGTAGCCAAGGTGGCCGGCGAAGAAACGCCGCAATGGTGGATGAAGTATTACAAGGGCGTGGTCGAAAAGGACCGCAAGGGTATCGACATCCACCTCGGTGGATCGACCGTCAGCAACCTTGCCGACAACCTGTACCTGTTCGGCCTGAACGGCAACGACAACCTGTATCGCCGCGTCTACAACGTCTACGGCAACATCGCGCACCAATACTATCCGAGCGAGATGCCGGAACTGGTGTCGTACGACGTCGTGGTCAACACGAACTACCTGCAAGCATTGGCCGCTTCCGGCGTGCATGCCAAGGCCGAAACGCCAAACTTCAGCTCGACAGCACCGGCACTCGGCACCTTCGCCAAGCGCAACTGGGCCATCGAGTTCGAAACCGGCAAGGCCAGCTTCAAGCCTGAAGCCGGCCCGGTGCTGGAAGATTTGCTGAACCAGCTCTCGGTATCGGGCTTGACGATACAGATCAGCGGCCATACCGACAACGTCGGCAATGCGACGAGCAATCTGCAATTGTCGAAGAAGCGCGCCGAAGCCGTGCGTGACTGGCTGGAAGCCAATGCTGCTTCGGAATTCCCCGCAGGCCGGGTGCGCGTGCGCGCCTATGGCGACAGCCAGCCGCTTGCCGACAACGGCAACGCCGACGGACGCGCCAGGAACCGCCGCGTGGAAGTGGCATTGTTGAAGACCAATTGAGCATCAACAGGGAAGGACGCATCGCCCGCGAGGGCGGTGCGCTGGAGAAAACATGAGCACGACCATGAGCAAGATCATGAGCAAAATCGTGACAAGCAACTGGAAAAAGATTGCACTGACCGTCTCGCCCTACACGCCCTTCGGCGCGACCAATGCGCGTCTGCTCCTCCTGGGGCAGGCCACGCTTGCGCTGATCGCCTGGACGCTGTTTCCGGGCAAGCTGCCGACGCCGGGTGAAGTCGTGCAAGCCTGGTGGTCGCTGGTGCAGGCGCAGGGTTTGCTGTTCGAGTTGTGGGGTAGCATGAAGGTGTTGTTGTTCTCGTTGATCATTGCCGGCATGCTGTCGCTAATCATCGCCGCACTGGCAACCGCGCCGCTCTTCATGCCCCTGGCGCGCCTGTCTTCCAGCCTGCGCTTTCTCGGTTTTGCCGGCCTCACCTATCTGTTCATGCTGATGACGGCAAACGCCTGGCAATTGAAGCTGGCGCTCCTGGTGTTCGGCATCACGGTTATGATGGTCACCGCCATGCTGGCTGAAGTGAAGGCGATCCCGCAATCAGCGGTCGATCATTGCAAGACGCTGGGCATGCGCGACTGGCGCATCACCTGGGAGCTGGTGGTGCTGGGCAAGGCCGACGTATTCCTCGACCTGGTCAGGCAAAACGCCGCAATCGGCTGGACATTGCTGACCATGGTCGAAGGCTTGACACGCTCGCAAGGCGGCATCGGCGCCTTGCTGTTGAACCAGAACCGCTACTTCCAGCTCTCCGGCGTGTTTGCCATCCAGTTGAGCATCCTGGCTTACGGCTTGCTGCAAGACAGCTTGCTGGCCAAACTGAAATTCGTGCTTTGCCCCTATGCGGCAATCGGCAAGACGAAATAAAGGAAGAGATGAAATCATGAATGCCCCATTTCCCTATCGCATCGGCGAACGGCTTGTCACCATCGACCGTGTCAGCGTTGCCCACGGCGCGCCGGTGCTCTCCGGAGTCAGTGAAGCAATCGACGACTTGATCCGCGACGGCGTCACGCAAGGCCAGGTGGTGTGCCTGCTCGGCCCTTCCGGGATCGGCAAGACGCAATTGTTCCGCTGCATCGCCGGCTTGCAGATGCCCGATTCCGGCGGCGTGTATCTCAACGGCAAGCGCACGCCTGTGGCACCCGGCGAAGTCGGCGTGGTGGCGCAGGATTATCCCTTGCTGCCGCATCGCACCGTACGAGGCAACCTGATGGTGGCGGCACGGCGCAAGATCAATAACGACAAGGACGCGCAGGCGCGCTGCCTGGAACTGTTGGCCGAATTCGAACTGGACGACAAGGCGCTGGCCTACCCGGCGGCGCTCTCAGGCGGTCAGCGCCAGCGCGCGGCAATCGCCCAGCAATTGCTGTGCAGCGCGCATTTCCTGCTGATGGACGAACCGTTCTCGGGGCTGGACCCGCGCGCTAAGGCCATGGTGTGCAAGACCATCCTGAAGATTGCCACGCTGGATGAACTCAACACCATTATTGTCGTAACGCATGACATCGATGCCTCGATCGCGATTGCCGACACGATCTGGCTGCTCGGACGGGAATTCGATGCCAATGGACGCACGCTGGCCGGGGCGTCAATCAGGTACAAGTATGACCTGATCGCGCGCGGCCTGGCCTGGCACGAAGGCATCGAGGACACAGCCGAATTCCATGCGCTTTCACGGGAATTGAAACAACGCTTTGCCGAGCTGTAAGGCAGGTGATTCGGAGTAATTTTTACCGTATCCAGTTGGCTGGCCACGTGTTAAATTGACACTCGCCATCAATGAATACGACAACTACCAAGGGAGAGCAATCATGGCATTCAGTATCGAAGGCGGCAAACTACTCAAGCATGGCGCCGGCATTCTCGGCATCATCATCCTGCTGATTTTCCTCTGGCCCTTCTACACAGTGCCCACCGGCAACCGCGGCGTGGTCACGACTTTCGGCAAGATCACCGGCATCGAAGACGAAGGCCTGGTCGTCCTGCCGCCGTGGAAGAAGCTGACCATCTTCAGCATCCGCGCCGAACAGGCCGACATCGAGAACGCCGAGGGCAGCACCTCCGACACGCAACCGGTCAAGGTATCGATGACGGTGCGTTACTCGATCGCCACCGACAAGGTGTCGGAAGTCTATGAAAAATATTCGCACAACGGCGACCTGTCGTCCTATGTCGCAACTGCGACGCAAGAAGTATTCAAGGCTGTGACGGCACGCTACAGCGCGCCGGAGCTGATCGCCGAGCGCGCCAAGGTGTCGGCCGACATCAACTCCGCGCTGGCGCAAAAGCTGGCAACCTACGGCGCCCAGGTGATCAACATCGACATGCGCAACTTCTCGTTTTCTGAATCCTACATGCGCGCCATCAACGAGAAGGTGACGCAGGAGCAATTGCGCCTGGGCGCCGAAAACAAGTTGAAGACCGTGGAAGCCGAGCAAAAACAAAAAGTGGCGATTGCCGAAGCCGAAGCCAGCGCCCTGCGCGCCCGCGCCGACGGCGAAGCCTATGCCACCACGAAAGCCGCCGAAGCGCAGGCCGAAGCCTTGAGGGTGCAAAGCGCGGCACTGGCGCAAAACAAGGACATTCTCGAATTGCGCCGCATCGAAGTCGAACGCTTGAAGGCGGAAAAGTGGAACGGTGCCTTGCCGCAAGCAATCTATGCCGGCGCTCCGATACCCTTCCTGAACGTTTCCAAGTAATTGCGCCAGCTGTAAGTTGAGGGCCGCTCATATCTTGCGCCGCCGCATTCTTCCGAATGTGGCGGCGCGGCTATAAGTGGCTATCGGCGCCCTCAACAACTGCAGGGATTGAAAGGCGGGTCCGCAAAGTGTGCTAAGTCAGCGCAGCAGTTGTTTATTACAATTGCCGACATGCCTGCTTCGAATAACTCTTGACGGAGACCCCATGCCATCCTTGAAGCACCTTCTATTTGCCCTCTTTACCGCCATCGCCGCCCCTGCACACGCGGCTCCAACGCTGCTCGAAAACATCCAAGGCTATACGCTCGCCGGCAACAAGCTGGTACGCTTCGACGCCATCGTGTTCAATCTCGGCAAGGTGGTGCAAACGGGCTCTGCCCGTACGCTCAGGAAACGCTACCCCGACGCGCAAGTCACGGACGGCAAAGGCAAGACCGTGCTGCCGGGCTTGATCGACGCGCACGGCCACGTGCTCGATCTCGGCTACGAGAGTACACAGGTGGCGCTATCCGACACCACCAGCCTGGCCCAGGCGACTGATGCAATCCGCGCCTATGCGCAAGCCAATCCGCAGCACGCCTGGGTGATAGGCGACGGCTGGAACCAGGTCAAATGGCAGCTCGGCCGCTTCCCGAGCGCGTCCGAACTCGATGCCGCCGTGGCAGACAAGCCGGCATTGCTGTGGCGCGTGGACGGCCATGCCGCCTGGCTCAACACCAAGGCGCTGCAAGCCGCCGGCATCACGGCCGATACCAAGGACCCCGTGGGTGGGCGCATCGAGCGCGACGAGCACGGCAATCCAAGCGGCGTGCTGGTCGACAAGGCGATGGATCTGGCTGCCAAGGTATTGCCCCAACCGAGCGATGCGGAACGCCAGCAAGCGCTGGCGGCGGCGCTGCGCCACATCAACTCGGTCGGCCTGACCTCGGTAGGCGACGCGGGCGATACCGCATCCGACATAGCGCTCTACAAACATTTTGCCGATACGGGTGAATTGAGCGTGCGCATCTACGCCATGATCCGCGATACCGGCGACGACTTCCGCCAATTGTCGCCCAGCGGCCCCCTGCTGGGTTATGGCAACGATCACTTGACCGTGCGCGCCGTAAAACTGTTCGCCGACGGCGCCCTCGGCAGCCGTGGCGCGGCTTTATTGACGCCGTATTCGGACAAGCCCGATCAAAAGGGCTTGCTGTTCATGAGCGATGCGGAAATGGAAGCCAAAGTCGAAACCGCGCTCAAGGCCGGCTACCAGGTCAACGTGCACGCCATCGGCGACGCGGCCAACCGCCAGGTACTCGATGCGTTTGAAGCAGCCTACAAAAAGGTGGGCGGACGCGACTTGCGCAACCGCATCGAGCACGCGCAAGTGGTGGCGCCATCGGACATCCCGCGCTTCAAGCAACTCAACATCATCGCCTCGATGCAACCCACGCACGCGACTTCGGACATGAACATGGCCCAAGACCGCATCGGCGCCGAACGATTGAGGGGCGCCTACGCCTGGCGCAGCATGTTAAAGCAAGGAACCAGGATCGCCGGCGGCTCGGACTTCCCGGTCGAGTCCGACAACCCCTTCTTCGGCATCTATGCCGCCGTCACGCGCATGGACCACGACGGCAAGCCGGCCGGCGGTTGGCATCCGGAACAGAAAATGACGCTAATGGAAGCCTTCCGCGCCTTCACGCTCGACGCGGCTTATGCGCAGCATGCGGAGCACATGCAAGGTTCGCTTGAGGCAGGCAAGTGGGCCGACTTCATCGTGATCGACCAGGATTTGTTCACGATTGCGCCGAGCGACATCTGGAAGATCAAGGTGGAACAGACTTGGGTGGGTGGGAAGCGGGTGTTTTGAAATGCAGAAGCGTCTGTCACTGAATCGCTTCCCACGAAGCTACTGCCGGACTCCCCTCGCCCGCAGGCGGGAGAGGGGCGGGCCGCGTAGGCTGACTATGCATCGGGATACAGGCCATGAACACGACCAAAGAGCCGCGTAATTCCAAGTAGCGCATCCACATTCGGCGTAGCCAACCCCAACCGCGCCCCCATCTCCTGCACCGCGCCGACGATGCTATCAAGCTCAATGGCCCGCCCAGCCTCCACATCCTGCAACATAGATGTCTTGAACGCCCCCAGCTTGCGCGTGATGACATGCCGATCCTCCGGCGTCTCGGTCACCTCGCAGCCGATACGCTTGCCGATTTCGGCAGCTTCGCGCATGGCGTCCTGGCAGAACTTCTTCACGAACGGATCGGCCAGGATACGGTCCAGCGTGGCGCCGGTGATCGCCGATATCGGGTTGGCTGTCATGTTGCCCCAAAGCTTGTACCAGATGTCGTAGCGGATGTTGGACGACACCGTAACGTCAAACCCGGCATCGGCCAGCAAGGCGCCGAGCCTATGCGTGCGTTCGCGCGGCTCGCCCGCCGGTTCGCCGATGATCAAGCCCTGCCCCATCTTGTGCTGCACCAGGCCCGGTTCCGAAGTCAGGGTGCTGGCATGCACCACGCAACCGACCACGTGCGCCAGCGGGATGCGCGCCGCAATGCGCCCGCCCGGATCGACGCTCTCAAGGGGCGCATCGCCCAAACCGCGCAAGCCTTCGCCAAACCACCAGGTCACGCCATTCATGGCTGGCAGCACGATGGTCTCGGGGCCGAGCAGAGGCGCAATCGATTCCGCAACAGCACCAAGCGCCGGGCCCTTCACCGCGATCACCACCACGTCTTGCACGCCGAGTTCGGTAGCCGATTCAACCGCGCGCGCCGGTGCATGCAGCAATTCACCCTGCTGCTGCAAACGCCAGCCGTGCTGCTTCAACGCGGCCAGCGTAGCGCCGCGCGCAATCGCGCTGACTTCGCACTGGCCCCTCAAGGCCAGGCGCGTCCCGATGAACCCGCCGATGGCACCCGCGCCGATAATACAGACCTTCATGCCGCCTCCTCGCATCAAGCGCAAACCGCTTAGTTGCAAACCGATATTACAGCTTCGACGAAGCGCGCGATCTGTTGCTGCTGCAAGCCGGCCAGGTTGGTGCGGCTGTCGCCGGGCATGTAGATGGCGTGCTGCTCGCGCAGGATCTTGACCTGGTCCGCACTCAAGCCCAGGAGCGAGAACATGCCGTATTGCCCAGCCACATGATCGAACTTGCCGTTGCCGAGCTTGGCACGGAATTGCGCCGACACGGCCGTGCGCAATTCGCCGATGCGCGTGCGCATGGCACCGAGTTCTTCTTCCCATGACTTGCGCAATGCCGGGTCGGACAAGACGCCGATCACGGTCGCCGCGCCATGGTCAGGCGGCATCGAATAATTGCCGCGCAAAACCACCAACAGGTTGTCGTAGGCAAGCTGGGCCGTCTGCGGCTGGCGATGCACGAGCATGGCGCAACCGGTGCGTTCGCGATACAAGCCGAAATTCTTCGAGCACGATACCGCCACCAGCATCTCAGGCACGCGTTCGGCGATGCGGCGCACGCCATAAGCATCTTCCTCAAGCCCACGGCCCAGGCCCAGATAGGCCAGATCGACAAAAGGCAGGAAGCCGCGTTTTTCAGCCAGCTCGGCGATGCTGTCCCACTGCGCTTCAGTCAGGTCGGCGCCGGTCGGGTTGTGACAGGCGCCATGCAGCAAAACCACGTCCGATGGCCCAAGCTGGGCCAGGCAGGCGCTCATCTCGTCGAAACGCACTTTGCTGTTGGCGTTGTCGTAATAGGGATAGGTCGCCAGCTTCAACCGCGCCGACTTGACCAGCGGAATATGGTTGACCCACGTCGGGTCGCTGACCCAAACCGTCGCATCGGGGCGAGCCAACGCAACGAGATCAAGCAGCGCACGCAAGGCGCCGCAGCCGCCCGTGGTCTGCACCGCGCGCACGCGCTCGCCCAGCGAGGCGGCGCTCGTGCCGAACACCATTTCGACCTGCGCCGCATTGAAGCGCAAGTCGCCGGCCAGGCCGACGTAAGCCTTGGTTTCCTGCGCATTGAACAGCGCCTGCTCGGCTTCCTTGACCGCCTTCATGACCGGCGTGCGGCCTTGTTCGTCGCGGTAGACGCCGACACCGACGTCGATCTTGTCCGGACGCGGATCGGCCCGATAGGCGCCCATCAAGGCGATCAGCGAATCACCCGGCGTCGCCAGCAGATTTTCCAACATGGTGCTCTCCTTTAGATTGCTGCTTCGCCGCCACATTCCGGCAAGCAAGTGGCCTATAGGATAGCCCAATCAGACCGCTTCAGTTCGGCGAAACGCATCAAACCGGTGCATCCCAACCAAATTGCATTGATGCAACCAAATAGGAACTTCGACGATTTGCACAGGTCTGAAACAAAAAGCAAAACAACAAGGAACCCCATCATGCGATCCACCAAATTATCGTTTTTTCTCGCCGGCGTGCTACTGGCGGGCTGCGCCGCCACCTCCGAACACGAAAGCACGGGCCAGGCGATCGACGACAGCGTGATCACCACCAAAGTCAAGGCCAAGCTGGTCGACGACTTCGCCCTGAAGGGCTTGCAGATCCAGGTCGAGACCAACAAGGGCGTAGTGCAGTTGAGCGGTTACGTCACGCTACAGACCAGCATCGCGCAGGCCGTGGCCGATGCCAGCTCGGTCGAAGGCGTGGTGTCAGTCCAGAACAACATCCAGTTGAAGTAAGGCCGCAGACCGAAATTGCAGGCTGGCGCCGAGCTTCACGACGCCCAACAAATCTCCACATCCGGGATCGCCAAAGGTATCGTGGGTTGGTGCTGAGCGCGAGCGAAGCCCAACATCGGCCGATTGCTTCAAGGCCTGCCTTTGCGCGAGGAAACACAGCTTATGTTGGGCTTCGCTAGCGCTCAGCACCAAGCTACGAACCACGGCACAGCTCAGTGCGCCCCACCCAGGTATGCCGCCTTGACCGCCGGATCGTTCTTCAGCTTTTCGGCTTCGCCATGCACCGAAATGCGGCCATTCTCCAGCACATAGCCATAATCGGCCACGTTCAAGGCCGCGGCGGCGAACTGCTCAACGAGCAGCATCGTCACGCCCTGCTCCTTCAAGCGCGCAATGATGCGGAATACTTCCTCAACCAGGATAGGGGCGAGACCCATCGAAGGCTCGTCCAACAGAATCACCTCCGGCTTCAACATCACCGCGCGCGCCATCGCGAGCATCTGCTGCTCGCCGCCCGACAAGGTGCCGGCCAATTGACTGCGCCGCTCAGCCAGACGGGGAAACAACTCCAACGCCTGTTCCAGATCGGCCTTGACGTCGCCGCGCGGCCTGGCGCGCGTGAAGCGCGGGAAGGCCCCCAACAGCAGATTGTCGATCACGCTCATGCTGGAAAACACGCGCCGTCCCTCAGGCGAATGCGCCAGGCCCGCGCGCGCGATCTTGTGCGAAGGCAGCCCGGTCACGTCGCGCCCGGCCAGCGTCACGCTGCCGCTTTTGGGCTTGATCATGCCCGATACCGCACGCATGGTCGTGGTCTTGCCCGCGCCGTTGGAGCCGATCAGGGTCACGACCTTGCCCTTGGGCACGTCGAGCGAAATGCCGTGCAGCACCTCGACCTTGCCGTATGCCGCGTGGAGGTTGGCGATGGTCAGCATCTCAGGCTCCTTCCGCAACGTGGGCAGCGTCGCCGGCCGCGCCGCCAAGATAGGCCTCGATGACCTTTTCGTCGGCCTGAACTTCAGCGGGCTTGCCCTCGGCGATCTTTTGCCCGAAGTCGAGCACGGTGACGGTGTCGGAAATCGACATCACCACGTCCATGTGATGTTCGATCAGGATGATGGTGATGCCATGCTCGCGAATCTTGCGGATGATGGCGATCAATTCCTTGATGTCGGGCGCGGTCAGGCCGGCGGCCGGCTCGTCGAGCAGCAGCAGGCTCGGGTTCAATGCCAGCGCGCGGCCGATTTCGAGCAGGCGCTGCCTGCCGTAAGGCAAATTGCGCGCCTCTTCATTGGCGGTATCGGACAGGCCGACAAAATCCAGTATCGCCGCAGCCCGCTCGCGCGCCGCAGCTTCCTCGCGCTTGTAGCGCGGCGTGCGCAGCATCACGTCGACGACGTTACTCTTGAATGTGTGATGCAAACCGACCAGCACGTTCTCGGTTGCCGTCATCTCACCGAACAATTGCACGTTCTGGAAGGTGCGTGCCACACCACCCAAAGCGATGGCTGCCGGCGAATTGCCGGAAATCCTGCGTCCGGCAAATTCCACGCTGCCGTCAGTCGGCCGATAAATGCCGGTCAACACGTTCATCATCGTGCTCTTGCCCGAACCGTTCGGCCCGATCAAGCCATGCACGCTGCCTTGCATGATGTCGAGATTGACCTGGTTCAAGGCCTTCAAACCGCCGAATTGCATCAGCACGTTTTGCACGCGCAAAATGACCGAGCCGGCAGCGCCCGAGGCCGTGCCCTGCATGATGCCCGCCTGCTTGTCCGCCGCCTTGGCAGCGTCCAGCGCCGGCACGTGCCTGCTCGGCACCAGCCAACGGCCGAACAGATTGCGCATGAAACCGACGATGCCATCCTGCAGGTAATACACCACGAACAGGATCATCGCCCCAAACACGGTAAAGTGCCAATCGATGATGTTTTCCAGCTTATACGACACGCCGGCCATCACCACCACCGCGACCGTCGGCACCAGGACTTCGCGCCAGGTCTTGCGTTTGGTGGCGAGCAGAAATGCCGCCGCCAGCACACCCACCACGGCGCAGACCGTGGTGATTTCCCGGAACAGGTCGATGTCGGCCAAAAGACTGGGCAGCATGACCACGATCAAGGCGCCTATCAAGGCGCCGCTTCGGGTCTTGCGCCCGCCCATGATGACCGCCAGCAGAAAGCTGATGGTCAGCTCGAAATCATAGGTATTGGGCGAGATGTATTCGGTCGAATAAGCCGACAGGCTGCCAGCGAGGCCCGCCAGCGCCGCGCTGACAACGAAGGCATACACCTTGTAGCGGTAGACCGACACGCCCATGCAATCCGAGGCGATCGGGCTGTCGCGCAGCGCCTGGAACGCACGCCCGAGATGCGACTTGACGATGCGGTCGATCACGATGAGCGAGAGCGCCATCATGACGACCACAATATAGAAATAGTCGACTCCGCCGGCACGCTCGCCGAAGATTCTGGTCAGCATCTCGCTGTCGCCTATCTTGTCGGCGAAAATCACCGGCTTGTGCAGCTTGATGCCGAGCGGACCGTCGGTCAGGAAGGTCATCTCGTTGATCAGAATCTGGATGATGGTGCCGAAAGCCAGCGTCACCATCGCCAAATAGGGGCCGGTGACGCGCAAGGCCGGCAGCGCCAGGATGACGCCAAATAACGCCGCCACCACAATGGCGCTTGGCATGGCGAGATAAAACGGCCAACCCAACTTCAGCGCCAGCACACCCGCCGTATAGGCACCGATGCCGAACAGCCCCGCATGGCCCAGCGACACCTGCCCGGTATAACCGACCACGATGTCGAGCCCGAACAGCAGGACGGCATAGATCAATACCGTCTCGACCAGATGCACGTAATAAGGATTGTGTTCGACGACAGGGACGAGGAGCAGGGCCAGCAGGCCCAACAAAGAAACAATGCGCAGTTTGATTGACATGCTCAACCTGGAAACGGTAGTTGGACGGGCGCGAGTGTGCATTTTTCCGGCCTTCTGGGTAGGCGCGACGACGACGCGGACTGCAGTCCGCTAGGGGAAGCAACACCCCCAGAAGGCCGGAAAAGTGTGCAATCGCGGCCGTAGCGCTCCCACCCAATCGGTGAACCGCGCAGAATGAAGGAAAAGTCCATGTTCATATGGCTTTGCAGATATAAGTGAGCGGCCAACTGCCGTTTCCAGGTTTAAACCTTCTTGATTGCGGTTTTGCCGAACAGGCCGGCCGGCTTGATGGCCAGCACCAGCAAGAGCAGGATCAACCCCGGCACTTCCTTGTAGCCGCTGGCGACGTAATAGCCGGTCAACTCCTCGGCAATGCCCAGGATCAAGCCGCCCACGATGGCGCCCACGCCCGAGGTCAAGCCGCCGATGATGGCGACAGCAAACGCCTTCAAGCCCAGCGATGCGCCCATGGTCGCGCCCGTGAGCGTCAAGGGCGCAATCAGTACACCGGCAAACGCAGCCGCAGCCGAAGACAGGGCATAGGAAAACGTGATCACCACCCCGGTATTGATGCCCATGAGGCCGGCCGCGTCGCGGTCGTTCGAGGTTGCCACCACGGCCTTGCCGTAGATTGACTTGCGGTTGAACAGCTCGACCGCCAGCATCATGCCGATCGCGCCCACCACCACCACGATCTGCATCGGCTGCACATTGGCGCCGAAGAATGCGATCGGCGTGGCCGACAGCGGCGAGGGAAACGGCAAGTCTTCCTTGCCCCAGATATTTTCCGCCACGTTCTTGAAGATGATGGCCAGCGCAATGGTCGACATGATCCAGCCGAATTCCGACTTGATCTTGATCGCCGGCCGCACCGCGATCCATTCCACCAGCGTGCCCTGCAGCGCGCCGAACAGCATGACCACGGGGATCATCAGCCAGTAATTGAGATAAGGCCCGCCGTGGACCGAACCGGCCAGCGAGAGGCCCACCAGCGCGCCCAGCATCAGCGCCTCGCCCTGGCCGAAATTGAGCGTGCCCGAGGTGGCGAAAGTCAGTTGATAGCCGAACGCAACGACGGCATAGATCATGCCCAACGAGACGCCGCTGATGACGAGTTGCAGCAGAATTTCCATGGATTCACCTACCAGGTAAACAGAGGGCGGACCGGCCAAAGGCAGGTCCGCCCCGTCATGCTAAGGATCTTACTTTGCCTGGACGACGTGCCCGCCCGACACTTCGCCGAACACCACCATCGACGACTTGATCGCCTCATGGTCGTCATGGGTAAACGGCTTGTCGTACGTGGTCACCACGCCCTCGACCTTGTCCTTCAGGCTTTCCATGGCGGCGCGCACCTTGGGGCCGTCGGTGCTGCCGGCCTGCTTGATCGCAGCGGCCAGCAAATAGATCGAATCATAGCCTTGCGCGGCCGAAACGGGCGAAGGAATCCGGCCGTTGGGCGGATTGTAGGCCTTCACGTAAGCGTCGATGAAAGCCTTGCGCTTGGGCGTGCTCGGGTCCTGGATGAAGGTTTGCGGCATCTTGGCGCCATCGCCATTCTTGCCCGCGTTGTCGATGAAGTTGGCCATCGACAACGTCCAGCTGCCGATCATCGGCACCTTCCAGCCCAGCTTTTCCATGCCGTTGGCGATCTGCGCCAATTCGGGGCCGATGCCATAGGTCAGCACGCATTGCGCGCCGGCCTGCTTGGCGCGCAGGAGTTGCGCCGTCATGTCGACATCCTTGATGTTGTACTTCTCCACCGCCACCGCCGTGACGCCTTTCTTGGCCAGTTGCGCTTCCAGGTCGGCGCGGCCAAGCTGGCCGTAATTGGTCGAGTCGGCCAGGATCGCGACCTTGGTGAATTTGTGCTTGTTGATCGCTTCTTCGACGATCATCCCGGACTGGATCGTGTCGTTGGCGGCATTGCGGAACACGTAGTTGTCCGGCTTGTCGGGAAATTGCTGCGTCACCTTGGAACCGGTGGCGACGTTGTCGATCACGGGAATCTTGGCGTCTTCATAGAAGGTTTGCGAGGCAAGCGCGACGCCGGTATTGATGAAGCCCACCGTGGCGACCACGCCTTCCTTGTTGATCAATTCCTGCGCCACCTGCACGCCGCGTTCGTTCTTTGCTTCGTCGTCGCGTTCGACCAGCTGGATCTGGCGGCCCAGGACGCCGCCCTTGGCATTGATTTCGGCAACCGCCAGCTTGACGCCGTCGCGCATGGAAACGCCCATCGGGGCCGAACCACCGGTGTAGGGACCGGAAACGCCGATCTTGATCGGGTCGGCGGCCAGGGCAGTCAATGCCCAGCCGAGTGCGATTGCTGCCGTCAGTGCCTGAAGTTTGTGCGACATGTCATCCTCTGTTTTGTAGTGTTGGCAAACCACCGCGCCAAATTTCGCCATCGACCGACCGCTGCATCTGGATATTGCGGCGCAGCATCGACGCGTGCTCATGGAATACGGGAAGACAAGCAAATGCCGCAGATCATCTATCGTGCAGTGCAAAACGCAGCACGCGCCACGCAGCAAATCTTGCCCGCTGTCACTCTATCATATCGCGGGAAAATATACGCTGCGTGACATTTCGCGGACCATGGCCGCGAAAGCGCAAGGAAGCAAGGAAAACAGCTTCAGTGAATGTGGAAAGCGCCCAAGCCAAAAATACCGATCAGCCCGACCAGGATCAGGTAAATCGCGACGATGAAATTCAACAGCTTGGGCATCAGCAAAATCAGGATGCCGGCGATCAGGGACAATAGCGGGCCGAACGTAAGATGGATATCCATGTTGTGCTCTTTCTTGTTGTGGTATTTGGCGTCCCGCCGCGCCCAGTGCGCGAGGGCAACCGGTTGAAAATTGAAGCAGGCCGATAGGCCGGATTCTGTTACGGCGGGTCGCCCCGCTATGACAGCCATTCCTCTAGGCCGTGAATTGCTCCACGGCTCAAGCTTCCTACCCGCACGCTCCGCGAGTCACATCAACGCGTGCCTATTTGGAATTGCTCCGGGTGGAGGTTACCGCGTTTCACCGTAACTGAATACGCTCGTCTCTGTGGCCCTATTCCTCGCCTCACGGCGGACGGCCGTTAACCGTCACCCTGCTCTATGGAGTCCGGACCTTCCTCCCGCCCGCAGCTTGCGCCACGGACCAGCGACTGTCTGGCCTGCTTCAGGCAACATTGTATTACAGAGTTGTGACCAATCACGCCAATCACGATGATGCGTTGCAATTCCGTCTCGACACACCTCACCCGTAAGACAGGGAACGTTTGTCTCGGTTCATGGATTTTCTGCTAGTGTTACGGGCAATACCAGTTGGGAAACACCCAACGGCGCCCCCGACAACAATACGGAGACAAACGACATGCCAGCAGTAAATCCCGCCGCACCTGCCGTGCGAATGGGCGGCCCACGAACGGGCGGCCGCATCCTGGTCGACGCCTTGCAAGCGCATGGCGTGGAACTCGCCTTCGGCGTTCCCGGCGAAAGCTATCTCGCCGTGCTCGACGCACTCCACGATTCGCCGCTCCGCTTCATCGTCAACCGCCAGGAGGGCGGCGCAGCCTTCATGGCCGAAGCCCATGGCAAGCTGACCGGCAAGCCCGGCATCTGCTTCGTCACGCGCGGCCCCGGCGCGACCAATGCGGCCATCGGCGTGCATACGGCGCACCAGGATTCGACGCCGATGATTCTCTTCATCGGCCAGGTGGGCAACGACTTTGTCGAGCGCGAAGCGTTCCAGGAAATCGACTACCGCCGCATGTTCGGCCCCATGTGCAAGTGGGTGGCGCAGATCGACCGCGCCGAGCGCATACCGGAATACGTCGCGCATGCCTTCCAGGTCGCCACCAGCGGCAGGCCCGGCCCCGTCGTGCTGGCCCTGCCCGAAGACATGCTGACCGAGAGCGCGACCGTGGCCGACACCGCATCCTACCGCGCCGTGCAGGCGGCACCGGCGGCGGAACACATGGCGCAATTGCGCGCCATGCTGGCCACCGCCAAGCGCCCCATGCTGCTGCTGGGCGGCGGTGGCTGGAGCATGGAAGCCTGCGACGACTTGCGCCGCTTCGCGGAAAGCAATCACCTCCCCGTGTCCTGCGCCTTCCGCTTCCAGGACTTGTTCGACAACGCCCATGCCAACTACGTGGGCGACGTCGGCATCGGCATCAACCCCAAGCTTGCCGCGCGCATCAAGGACGCCGACTTCGTGCTCGCCATCGGCCCGCGCCTGGGCGAAATGACCACGAGCGGCTACACCCTGCTCGAAGCCCCGCGGCCGAAGCAAAAGCTGGTGCACGTCCACGGCAGTGCGGAAGAATTGGGCCGCGTGTACCAGGCCGACCTGATGATCAACAGCGGCATGGCGCAAATCGCCAAGGCCCTGGCCGCGCTCGAACCGGTGCCCGCCCCCGTCTGGCGCGGCGCGCTGGAAGAAGCGCGCGCCGAGCTGCTCGCATGGCAACAGGAGCCCGCCGTGTTCAAGGACGGCAAGGTCGCGCTCAACCTGTGGCAAGTGGTGCAGACGCTGCAGGCAGAGCTTCCGCGCGACACCATCCTGACCAATGGCGCCGGCAACTTCGCCACCTGGGGCCACCGCTTCTGGCACTACGGCGACAAATCAGGCGGCTTGCGCACCCAGCTTGCGCCGACCTCGGGCGCGATGGGCTACGGCGTGCCCGCCGCCGTGGCCGCGCGCATCGCCAGCGAACACGCAGGCTCGCCGCGCAGCGTGCTCAACTTCGCCGGCGACGGCGATTTCATGATGAATGGGCAGGAATTGGCAACGGCCGTGCAATACCGCGCCGGGGTGCTCTTCATCGTATTCAACAACAGCATGTACGGCACGATACGGATGCACCAGGAAAAGATCTACCCGGCGCGCGTCTCGGGCACGGAACTGCACAACCCCGATTTCGCCGCGCTGGCACGCGCCTATGGCGCGTTTGGCGAGACGGTGGATGCGACCGCCGACTTCGCGCCGGCCCTCCGGCGCGCACAGTCGCATATTGCCGGGACCGGCTTGCCGGCCCTGATCGAATTGCGTTACGACGGCACGCTCCTGACACCCGGCGCCAGCCTAGAGTCCATGCGCCAGGCCGCGCTGGAGGCACGCAAGGGCTGACCTTGGCTGGACTATTCCTGCCGCGCGCCGCCGATGCGAAAGTAGGCATCGCTGCCGCGGCGGAACAGCACATTGCGCATCTTGCCGCGCAATTCGTCGAACGCGCGTTCGGCCATGACGTGATAAAAATGCGAATCGGTGACAACCCCCACGCCGCCGGAGCCGGCAGTCGGGTGCACGTCGTCAATGCGGAAATGCTCGGGCGGCAGCACCGATAAGTCGAAGTGCCAGCCGGCCGGCTGGCTCGCCAGCGCCACATTGACCGAAAACTTGCAGATCAGGCCGACGAAAACCCGGTTGTCTCCCGTGGCTGGCGTGAAGCCGTTGGGATTTTCGTGCGTGACCACGTAATAATTCCCCGACCCGCTGATCTGGTAAGCGATATCCATCACCGGCTGGTTCGGGTCGATCGCGGCCGGTGCGGTAATGCGCAAGACGTCGCCGGAAAAGATCGCGCCAAAACCCTGCTGCAAGCCATCGACAATGCGCTTCTCGCGCTCGGCCACGTTGTCGCCGGCAAACCACACCGCTGCAGGCACCATCTTCTTGCCCTGCGCAGCGGCAAAGCGCCCGACCTTGACGTCCATCGTGGCCAACTCGTCGGGAGTCGGCCGCGTGAAGCGCACCTGCACCGTGGGGTTGCCGCTTGCTTCCAGGCTGCCCAGCAGGCTTTGCATGAAAGGCACGAGCGCCGGATCGGCATTGGCGGCCTGCGCGCTGAAGCGCTCCATCGCGGCGGCATAGATCTTGTGCACTTCAGCCTTGACCTCGTCGTCGATGCCGGCATCGGGATAGCGCCGCAATACCTCGCGCACCTTCGTCACCGAGCGCGTCTTGCGCGCCTCATCGAGGGCCACGTGCGGCAAGGCATCCTGCATTTCCGCGACATGGCGATGGCCGTTCATGACGTATTGCGCGTAGTCCGCTTCCTTGTGGCCGGCCTTGGCCTTCTGGTAAGCCGAATCGTCGCTTGCGACATTGCGAGCGAACCAGATGCCGATGCCGCACACCAGGCCGAGCGCCAGCGCGATCACCGGACTCCAGCGCAAGATCTCGGACGGCGCCTTGGCCATGAATTGCCCGGGAATGATCCTGCCTGGCGTGAATTTGCCGATACGCACTTCATTAAACGGGTCAAAGCGATACAAAGTGGCAGCGTCGCCGGACTGTGCCGCCTGCTTGATCAGGTTCTGGCGCCGCGCCAGTTCCGCGCCAAGCTCCTTGGCGCGGTCGAAATCCTCCTCGACGATTTCGCCTTTCTTGCCGTTGGCGAAGAAAAACACGAAACGCGTCCCCTTGTAGCGCCCTTCGCGGTCGCGCACGGGCGTGGATTTGATTTCGCTGGCCTGGGCCAGGTCATAATGTTCCAGCGTCGTCAGCCTGGTCTCGACCAGCGAAAACGCATAGAGATACTTGCCCGGCGGGTAAGGCAGCCCACGCTTTTGCGCCACGCGGCGCAGCGCTTGCAAGAGGCAAAGAAAAAACAGGCCGGCGCAAACAATATAGACGACGCCCGCGGCATTGCCCTGCCACAAACCGTCGGAGCCGAGATCGCCAAATCCAACTGCCGCAGCGATCAGCAGCACCAAGACAAGGGCCAGGGCCGCCACAATCATCTTGACCAGGAAAGCACGATCGCTCGCCACCTGCCGCACCAGCGGTGCGACTTCGCGGTCGCTGCTGCGAGCCGATGCGAGAAAACGCTGCCGCATGACCTCGGGCAACTTGTTGAACTCCAGGCTCTGAATTTCAGGCATGCGACGACTCCCCCTTTTCAATAGGAAACGGATTCAATCAAGGCGTGGAAGAGCTCGGATTTTCCCCAAGGGCGAAGCGAACCGCAGCCGCTGGGAATTATTTATAGGTATGGGAAGACATCATAGCGCATTCGGCGCACCGAAATAACGGAAAAAGCGGTCCCGGAACGCATCGATCTGGTCCGCCGGCAGGCGGTTCACACCGGCGGCGAGCTTGCGTCCGCCGCCGCTCTCGAAGGTTTCGCAAAAGCGATGGGCCGGTGCTTCGGCAGGCAGCCCCGAACGCACACTCACGCCGAAACAGCCGCTGCTTTGCAGAGAGAGCACGGCAAACGATTTGCCCGCACCGCCCGAGGCCAGCCGGTTGGCGAAGATGCCCGAGATGCGGCGTGCCCAGGGCGCATCGGGCAAGACGTAGATATCGCCGCAGGCAGCGCTCCAGCGCGGCTCCAGGCTATCCATGCGGTGCGCATCTTCGCGGTAGCCCTCGACCAGCAGGCGGTACTCCGCCGCCTGGGAAATGAATTCGAAAGGATCGGCATAGGGCTGCAAGGCGCGGAACAACACGAGGGGATCGATATGCAGATCGGCCACATTCTCGCCGTAGGCGTTGTAATTGAGCACGGTTCCCAGGCGCTGCAACGCTTCCGCCTGCTGCGTCGTCATGCCTTCGGCTTGCGCCATGGCTCCCGCCACGGCTTCCAGATTGTCGCCAAAAGCTGCCGCGATGGCCCAGCCGCGATACCTGCCCTGCAGATAGCGGTCGACCAAAATACTGGTGCAGGCATCGGGCGATTCGTCCCAATGCAGCTCCAACCCCTCGTGCTCGAATGCCTGCTCGGCCGCATGATGGTCGAAATAGCGCACCTTGCAGCCGGCATCGAGCAAGGCGCGCAGTGCGCCGGCATTGGCGTCGAGTGAAATGTCGAGCACACAGATTTCCCCCGCCTGCTCCGGCGGCACGCGCTCCAGCAAGGCAATGTCGCGCTTGGCCCCCGAGACCAGCACTGCATCGCGCGGCTCGGCCAGGCGCAATTGATGCAGGGCACACAAGCCGTCGGCGTCGCCGTTGAAAACGTCGTAGGCGCGTTTGCTGTCGTTGACCGGTTCTGGCTTGGCTGGAAACATGGCGAGGGCTTGCATCGAAAGGGTTGCTTCCATTGTGCCAGAAAACCCCGCACGCACCGCTTGCGGCCCATCCCATGATGTGCAATGGCGCTATAATTTGCGATCTATGGCAAAACTGGTCTTCACGCAACAATTGCGCCGTTTCCTGCCCGTGCCGGAAATCGACACGGCGGCAACGACTTTGCGCGCCGCGCTCGAAGACGCCTTTCGTGCCAACCCGCAATTGCGCGGCTATGTGCTCGATGAACAAGGCCATCTGCGGCAGCACGTAACCATCTTCATCGACGGCCTGCGCCTGCGCGACCGCATCAAGCTCGACGATGCGCTCACGCCGGCCAGCCGCGTCCACGTATTGCAAGCACTCTCTGGAGGTTGACATGCAGGCATTGCTTTCCACCCGTAAAGGCTTGTTCGAGCTGTCCCGCTCGCAAAACGCCTGGCGCATCGCACAAACCCATTTCGTCGGCGATCCGGTGACGATGAGCTTGTACGATCCGCGCGACGGCGCAACCTATGCCGCGCTCAACCTCGGCCACTTCGGCGTCAAGCTGCACCGGCGCGAGGATAACGCAGGCGGCAGCGGCACGTGGAAGGAAATCGCCGTCCCCACCTACCCGCCGCAGCCGGAAGGTCTCAAGGATGAGCCGGAATGGAAGCTCAAGCAGATATGGAGCATGGCCTGCGGCGGCGCCGACCAGCCCGGCGTGCTCTGGGCCGGCACACTACCTGGCGGCCTGTTCCGCTCGGCCGACCGCGGCGACACTTGGGAGCTGGTGCGTTCGCTGTGGGACCATCCCTCGCGGCGCGAATGGATGGGCGGCGGCTACGATACGCCGGGCATCCACTCGATCTGCGTCGACCCGCGCGACAGCAAGCACATCCTGCTCGCCATCTCCTCCGGCGGCGTCTGGATCACAAAAGACGGCGGCGCGAGCTGGACCGCCTCGACCAAGGGCATGCGCGCCACCTACATGCCGGAAGAGCGCGCCGAAGACCCGGTGATCCAGGACCCGCACCGCGTCGTGCAATCCCAGGCCGCGCCCGACGTGCTCTGGTGCCAGCACCACTGCGGCATCTGGCATTCGATCGACGGCGGCGCCCGCTGGGAACAATGCCACCCCGCAGCCAAAGGCGCGAGCGACTTCGGCTTCGCCGTGGCAACCCACCCGCGCCAGCCCGAAACCGCCTGGTTCGTGCCGGCATCGGCCGACCAGAAGCGCATTCCGGTCGACACCGCCCTATCCGTCATGCGCACCAGGGACGGCGGCAAGACCTTCGACGTGCTGCGCAGCGGCTTGCCGCAAGAGCAATGCTACGACCTGATCTATCGTCACGGCCTGGCCGTGGCGGACGACGGCGAAACGCTCCTGATGGCATCGACCACCGGCAGCCTGTGGGCCTCGTCCAACGGCGGCGAGGATTGGCAACAGGTGTCGGCCAACCTGCCCCCGGTCTACGCGCTGGAAATCGTATGAGTAGAAAAGCAGAAAAACAGAACGGAGCCGAATGAGTCTATTTCGACTGATTAGCCGCTTTATCGCCAAACACTGGACTGCCTATTTTGCCTCCGCCCTGATGCTGACCGGGATCAGCATCCTCGGCGTCCTGATCCCGCGCCGCATCGGCCACATCATCGATGAGCTGGTGGCCGGACGCCTCGCCGGCCAAGCCCTGCTGCTGCAATTGGCGATCCCCGTTGCCATGGGCGCGGTGATCTATTTCCTGCGCGTGGGCTGGCGCCTGAAGCTGTTCGCCGCCGCCTACCGCTTCGGCATGGAGCTGCGCACCGGACTCTACGCGCGCTTGTCGCAGCAGGGGCCGTCTTTCTATGCGCGCCAGCGCACCGGCGACCTGATGGCGCTCGCCACCAACGACATCGACGCCATCGAAATGGCCGCCGGCGAAGCCATGCTGGCCGGCTACGACGGCAGCACCACGCTCGTCATCGTCCTGGGCACCATGATCGTCGGCGTCGATTGGCGCCTCGCGCTGGTCGCATTGCTGCCGTTTCCCTTCATGGCCTTCGCGTTCTGGGTCGTATCGCGCCGCGTGCACGACGGCTGGCGCGATTCGCTGGACCGCTTCAGCAAGCTGAACGAACACGTGCAGGAAACGCTGACAGGCGTGCGCACGCTGCGCGCCCTGGGCCAGGAAGACCGCAGCGAACGCCAGTTCGCCAAACTGGCCGAAGACGCCGCAAGCGCCAGCCTGACGGCGCAGCGCTGGGAAGCCGCCTACGAACCCGCGGTCGGCATCACGCTCACCGCCTCGGCCACGCTCACCCTGATGCTGGGCGGCTATCTGGTCTGGCACAACGAATTGAGCATCGGCTCCCTGACCAGTTTCAGCATGTACCTCGGCCAATTGATCTGGCCCATGTTCGCCGCCGGCTGGGTGCTATCGCTGATCGAGCGCGGCAAGGCGGCATGGAAGCGGCTAGAGCCGGTACTGGAAGAACCGCTCGCCATCGAAGACGACGGCCCGCTAAACGAGATGCCCGCAGGCGCACTCATGCTCGACAAGCTCAGCTACGCCTACCCCAGCCAGACCAGCCTGGCGCTCGACAGCGTCTCGCTGCGGCTCGAAGCCGGCAAGACGCTGGGCTTGGTCGGCGCCACAGGCTCGGGCAAATCGACGCTATTGCGCCTCGTGCTGCGCCAATACCACGCCAAAAGCGGCACGCTGCGCTGGGGCAGCCACGCACTGTCCGACTATCGCCTGTCAAATTTGCGCGAGGCCATCAGCTGGGTGCCGCAAGAGTCCTTCCTGTTCTCGGCCAGCATCGCCGACAACATCGCGCTGGCCAAACCCGGCGCCGGCCGCGACGACATCGAACGCGTGGCGCGCCTGGCCGCCGTGCACGACGACATCATGCGCCTGCCCAAGGGCTACGACACGCCCGTCGGCGAACGCGGCATCACGCTCTCCGGCGGCCAGCGCCAGCGCGTAGCGATCGCACGCGCCCTGTTGGCCGACGGCGCCCTGTTGCTGCTGGACGATGCCCTGTCGGCGGTCGACACCGGCACCGAAGCGCAAATCCTGGCGCACCTGCAAGAGCTGCGCAGCAACCAAGCAAACCGCAGCGTCGTCATCGTCAGCCATCGCCTCTCTTCGGTAGCCGATGCCGACCACATCATCGTCCTGAAACAAGGCCGCGTGATCGAAACCGGCACGCACCAGAGCCTGCTCGCCCTGAACGGCTGGTATGCCAGCCAGTGGCAATACCAACAGCTGGAAGAAAGTCTCGATGCGCTCTGAAACCTGGCAAGCCGTCACGCTGCTGCGCGAAGCCGCACGGCCCGAGCGCCATCACCTTTACAAGGGCGTAGCCTGGCTATTGCTCGCCGCGGCTCTGGAAATGATCGGCCCCTTCCTCGGCAAGGCGCTGATCGACAACCACCTGTTGCCGCACCAGCTCGACTGGCCGCGCATGATCGCTCTGGTCGCCGGCAGCCTGCTCTCCGGCTGGGCCGCGTCCATCCTGCGCTACCTGCAACTGCTGCGCCTGGCCGGGCTGGCGATGCGCTCCGTGCGCCGCCTGCGCGAACAAGTCTATGGCCACGTCATGCGATTGCCCATGGCCTTCTTCGACAAGGCCATCACCGGCCAACTGGTCTCGCGCGTCACCAACGACACCGAAGCCGTCAAGACGCTCTACATCCAGGTCCTGTTCGTCATGCTCGACAGCGGCATCGTCATCATCGGCGCCATGGTCGCCATGGCGGTGCTCGATTGGCACCTGATGCTGATCGTCTCGACGCTGATTCCCGTCGTCATCGTAATCGTCTGGTTTTACCAGAAGAAAAGCGCGCCGCCGGTAGCACGCTCGCGCGAGCTGCGCAGCGACATCAATGCCCAGATGGCCGAATCGATCAACGGCATGGCCGTGCTGCAAGCCACCAACGCCACGGGCCGCTTCAACGCGCGTTTCGGCGCCACCGGCCTGGAGCACTACCAGTCACGCCTGGGCGAATTGCGCGCCAACGCCTGGCTCCTGCGCCCGGCGCTGGACATGCTCAACATCCTGCTCTTGGTGGCCGTGATCTACAGCTTCGGCGCCGCACGTGTCAGCGCCATCGAAGCCGGCATCCTCTACGCCTTCGTCAACTACATCGGCCGCGTGGTCGACCCGCTGATCCAGATCACGCTGCAATTTTCCCAGCTGCAGCAATCGGTCATTTCGAGCGCGCGTGTCAACGTGCTGTTGAAGGAAAACCGCCCCGAACACAATCATGGCGCGGCACGCATAGCCGGCGGCGCCGTCGCCATACGCAACCTCTCCTTCGGCTACGCGCCGGAAAACCCCGTGCTGCACGACCTGAACCTGAAAATCCCCGCCGGCAGCTTCTATGGCATCGTCGGCCACACCGGCAGCGGCAAATCGACGCTGCTGTCGCTCCTGTTGCGCTTCTACCATGCGCAAAGCGGCACCATCGAGATCGACGGTTATCCCTTGGGCGACATCGGCGACACCACCTTCCGCGAACGCGTCGGCCTGGTGCCGCAAGACCCCTTCCTGCTCGCCGCCAACGCGCGCGAAAACATCGCGATGGGACGCGACCTGTCGCAAGCCGACATCGAAATCGCCGCGCGCGCCGCCAAAGCACATGAATTCATCTGCTCGCTCGAAGACGGTTACGACACGCCGCTGGGTGAAGGCGGGGCACGGCTTTCCACCGGACAAAAGCAATTGATCGCCATCGCCCGCGCGCTGGCAGGCAAGCCCTCCATCCTGTTCCTCGATGAAGCCACGTCGCACATCGACAGCGAAACCGAGCAAGTGGTGCAAACGGCACTGACCGACTTGCGCGGCAAGGTCACCATCATCGCCATCGCGCATCGGCTCTCCACGATACGCGACGCCGACCGCATCGTCGTGCTCAACCACGGCCGCATTGCCGAAGAAGGACGCCACGAGGAGTTGATGGAAATCGGCGGCGGCATCTATCAGCGGCTTTACTTACTGCAACAACTGAGCGAGTAATTCACGCAACGGCCGCCAAGTCCGCAAAGTCTGCTAAGTCGGCAGACAAGTCACGCACTACAATCGCTGACATGGCTACCTCGAACAACGAACGCAGTTACCGCGAACGCGTGGCACGCGCGGTCGCCGCCATCGTTGCCGACCCCATGGCGGAACACCGCCTGGAAGATCTCGCAGCGCTGACGCATTTTTCACCCTTTCACTTTCACCGCCTCTATCGCGGCCTGATCGGCGAAACGGTGACGGCCACCATCCGGCGCGTGCGCCTGGCCAAGGCGGCGCAAATGCTCGGGGCGGGCCAGGGCAGCGTGACAAGGATCGGCATGGAAGCCGGGTATGACAGCCCGCAAGCCTTTTCGCGCGCATTCGCCCAATTCACAGGACTCGCGCCGCGCGACTTTCAAAGAAAGGTAAGCTTGACCATGAAAAACGATGCCAGCGCGCAGGAATTCGAAGTCAAACTCGTCGAGCGCCCTGCCATACAAGTGCAGGCGCTACGCCACGAAGGCCCGGCCGCCACCATTCCCCACACCTGCGAACGGCTCGCCGGCTATGTCGGCGCATGCCAAACCGGATTGTGGTACGGCATCATCGAGGGCGATCACGAAGGCCCGGCAGGCTGCGCCTACTACGCCGCCGTCAGCGAAGCCGGCGACACCTTGCTCGACCCGCATCTGAAGCCGATGACCATCGCCGGCGGCCGCTACGCCATGTACCTGTTGAAAGGTCCCTACACCCAGATCAACGCCGTGCTTACCGCACTGTGCACCAACTGGCTGCCGCAAAGCGGATTCGAGCCGGACGACCGTGCCAGCCTGGAAGTCTATCTGAACTCGCCGCAAGACGCCGCGCCGCAGGACTTGCTGACCGAGTTGCTGATTCCCGTGCGCGACGCCAATTGAGGAAACACCCATGAAAATGTTACTGGCGACGCTCGCCCTCGCCCTGTCGCTCCTCTCGCCAGGTGCTGCCGCCGAACCTGGCGTCGGCATCACGGAAATCGAGATGACAGGCGAGTATGCCGTCCCGCTCAAGCTCTGGTACCCAAGCACAGTACCAAGCGAAACCTGGCAAGCCGGCCCCTACGCCATTCATGCCACGCGCGGCGCACCGGTTGCACCGGGCCGCCACGCCCTGATCCTGCTCTCGCACGGCAGCGGCGGCGGTGAATTCGGCCATGCGGACCTGGCCGTCGCGCTGGCACAACATGGCTACATCGTGGCCACGCCGCGCCACCTGGGCGACAGCCACGACCAACCCGAGGGGCGCGGCAGCGACGTGCAACTGTTTGGCCGTCCGTGGCAAGCCAAGGCCGCGCTCGACGCGGTGCTGGCCGCGCCCGGCTTCAAAGACGCCATCGACCCAACGCGCATCGGCATGGCCGGCTTTTCCGCCGGTGCCTACACCACGCTCGTCATGGCCGGCGCCAAACCCGACTTCGCACTGCATCTAGCCTACTGCAAGGCCCATCCGGACGATGGCGACTTATGCCCCGACGGCGCCGACTCCCGCCTGCGCATTACACGGCCGGGGTGGCAGGTGCCCGACGACCATCGGGTACGCGCCGCCGTCGTCATGGCGCCGCTCTCGGTGGCATTCGACGCCAATGCGCTCAAAGGCCTCACCATTCCCATCAAGCTCTACAAGGCTGAAAACGACCAGGTCTTGCGCAACCCCTGGAACGCCGATCACTTGCTGGCCTTGTTGCCGCCCGCTACGGAACACGGTGTGCTGCCGGGCGGACACTACGTCTTCCTCAACACCTGCAGCGATGCACTGAAGCAGGACGCACCCGACATCTGCACCGATCCCCCAGGCATAGACCGCCGCGCACTGCACGTGAAACTCGATGCCGAAATCGTCGATTTCTTCGACCGCACCCTGGCAGCGAAATAATTTCCGCGCCGAATTGGCCTGTGGAACGCCATCGGCCACGGCGGGGAAAGCGCGGCGAAGAGTAGCGAAGTGTAGTGATACGCTGCGGCGGCTTCGGCTAGAATAAGGCGGCAACTGTCATCACCACAGGAGCCGCCCCATGGATGCACCAAAAACAGCACATCCCTTTGATCTGAACAGCGAGCACGCGCATTTCAATGCCGACGGCAAGGCCGAACTGATCGCCTCCGCCAAACTGTGGTCGCTGCCCGAAGCCGAAATGCATGCACGCTTCGGCCACCTGCTCGTATCGTCGTTCCAGTTCAATAGCGATTGGCCGACCTGGGAAATGCATCCGCATGGCGACGAACTCGTGTGCCTGATAGATGGTGAAGCCGACCTCGTGCTGCGCGAGAAGTCGGGTGAAACCATCGTCGCGTTGAAAGGCGGCGACAGCTTCCTGATCCCGCAAGGCGCCTGGCATACCGCGCGCACCGCGAACGCCTGCCGCCTGCTGTTCGTCACCTATGGCAAGGGCACGCAAGTCGTGCCCAAAGAACACATGGAGCCGCGCTGATGCCGGCCGGGCGCGGCGTCAGCTACGCCGATCTCGTCCGGTTCGCCGCCACGCTGCCGGCCGTGGAGGAATCGACCTCCTACGGCACGCCCGCGCTCAAGGTGCGCGGCAAGCTGATGGCGCGACTATGGGAAGACGGCGCGACGGTGGTATTGAAAAGCGAGTGGGAAGAACGCGAGCGCCTGATGGCGACCTGGCCCGAAGTATTCTTCCTGACGGAACACTACCGCAAACACCCCTACGTGCTGCTGCGCCTCCATGCGGCAAATCGCAGCTTGATGCAATCCGCGGTCGAGGCGGCATGGAAGACGGTGGCATCAAAAGGATAACGGGCATGCAAAGCGAAAAACACGACCGCGCAGACGGCATAAGCGCTCTCATCGACAAGTCCGGCATCCGCGAACTCGTCAACCGCTTCGCCAACAGCTTCGACTTGAAAGACTGGGAAGGCATGCAAGCCTGCCTGTGCGCGACGCTGCACACCGACTATTCCGACCTGCGCGGCACACCACCGGAGACCATCAGCAACCGCCGTTTCGTGGAGCTGCGCCGAAGCGCGCTCGAGGCGCTGGCGACGCAGCATCTGATGAGCAATCACGTGATCGAGACCGATGGAGACGCGGCAAGGGCCACCGTGTCTTGCGTCATCTTCCGCAGGAGCACTGATGGCCGCATGCTCAACACGCACTGCCTCTATTTCTTCGGCTTCGCACGCGAAGCCGACGGCTGGAAGATCGCCGCGATCCGCCAGAAGGTGTTGATCAACGACGGCGATACCGCTGTCCACAGCGGCATCGACAAGAGATAAATCACCGTATCCACGGGAGATCCTATTTACTGAGCGTTCAACGCCATCACGCGCAGGCGATGGCCGTCGGGATCGAGGGCCACGAAGGTGTAGCCGAATGGCTTCTGCGTAGGCGGCATCGCGATGCGCAAGCCCATGTGGCTCCAGGCTTCGTAATGCGCATCGACCAGCTCGCGCCCGTCGACGGCAAAGCCGAGCTCGCTGCCGCCGACCGGCGTGGCCGCAGGCTCGACGGCGTGTCTGGCAATCAAACCGAGCTTGACGCCCGAATCGAGCCCGAACAAGGCAAAAGTGGGCGAAACGTTGAGCGGTTGCTTGTCGAGCAGATTGGCGTAGAACTTGGCGCTGTCGGTCGGGCTATCGACGTACAGGAAGAAGTTGTTCATGTCTTTCATGGCGGCTCCTGGTTGAGGTGAATCGAACAGGAGCCATCGTAGAACGCGCCGCTGTCAGTTTCTGTCAGCAGCCTCACGCGCGGCTTCGCGCAAGCTTTTCCATTCCTTGAGCAGCGCCGCGCGGCGGCGCGGATACCGCTCCTCCAACACTTGCAATGAAGCAATCCGGTCGGCGCGGAAATGACGGTAGTCGCGCCGCATCTCGCACCAGGCGACGACGATATCGACGTTATCGAAGAACGCCAACGCAAACGGCCACAGCGTGCGCAACGATTCGACGCCATTGACGTCGCGATACGTGACGGCGAGCTTGCGTTCGTTGCGGATCGCGCGGCGCAGGGCCGGCAAGTCGATGTCGGAGCGCACCAGCGGGCGGCCCCGCCCGATCAACAGCGTCGAAGCATCGAGCGACTCGCGCAATTCGGCGGGCAGCACGGCGGCAATCTTGGCCAGGGCATCGCGCGCCACGGCGGCAAAGCGCGCATCGGCCCGCTCGGCAATCCAGCGCGAACCCAGCACCAGCGCTTCGATTTCCTCTTCGGTGAACATCAAGGGAGGCAAGGTGAAGCCGGGCCGCAGCACATAGCCGAGACCGGCCTCGCCGGCGATGTTTGCCCCTTGCTGCTGCAAGGTGGCAATGTCGCGGTACAAGGTGCGCAGGCTGATGCCCAGCTCTTGCGCCAGCGCGGCGCCGGATACGGGAAACCGGTGACGCCGCAGAACTTGAAGCAGATCGAGCAGTCGTTCGCTACGTGACACAGTTCAAAAGTCTCTAATGCGCTCCAGGAGCGGCGGGCCGGAAATGCCGTTGCTGGCGTCGAATTGATTGCCCATCAGCTTGTCCAGTCGATCGAGCCGCTCGGCCGGCGCGGGGTGGGTTTTCATGATCAGCGAGAAGTTGTTGTCCTGGCCGCTTTGCCCCTGCAAAATCTGCAGCACCGACGCCAGTCCGAACGGATCGTACCCGGCCCGCGTCGCAATCACCACGCCGACGCGGTCGGCCTCGAACTCGTCTTCCTTGTCCAGCCCCTTGGTATAGGTCTGCTTGAACAGGTCGACCACCGCCCCCTTGATCTGCGAATTGCCGGTATGGACGTTATCGGTAAACAAGGACAGCGCCGCTCCCTTTTGCACCGCCTTCAGGTAATGCTTGCGCAACACGTGCCCGATCTCATGGCCCAGCACACCGGCCAATTCCGACTCGTTGTGCATGCGTTCCAACAAGCCGCGCGTCACGAAGATATAGCCGCCCGGCGTGGCAAAGGCGTTGAATCCCGAGTCGTCCAGCACGGCAAACGTCCACGGCAGATCGGGCCGTTCCGACTGCAGCGCCAGGTAATGCCCCAGCGCATTGACGTAACGCTGCACATGCTCGTCGGCCAACAGCGGCTTGGTGCCGAGCAGGATGGTGGCATACTCTTGCCCGATCTCGATTTCCTGCGGCTCGTCGATGTCGGTGGTCGCCTTCTTGAGGTTGCTCGCGGCCTTGCCGAGGTCGAAGCCCTTGATGCTGAATTGCGCCTGAGCCGGCACGCACAAGGCTAGTGCCGCCACAGCCACGGCAGCCACGGCCGCTTTTCCGAGGGAGATCAGCGATGATGTCATGTCTGTCTCCTAGCGCGAAGCGCTGGTGGTGCCGTCGGGCAGGTACGGCACCTGCCTGGCCGCCAGCTTGTATTTCGTGCCGAATCGCTGCGCCGTCGGCTTGTCGCTCGCCAGGCTCGTCATTTTCTGGAATGCGGCGGGATTGGGCTGCGCGTTCTTCAAGTCTTCTTCATTGATGCCGCGCACGGCGTTGGTTTCGGTGCCGGAATTGGACTTGCGCCCCAGGCTCGCCAAGGCGCCCAGCGGATTGCCGCCGCTATTCGCAGGGGCCGCGCCGCCTTGCGTATCGAAGCGCAGATTCAACATGCGCACCCAGCCGGTCTGGGCGCCCGATTTGACCTGGGTCCAGGCGCCGCGCCGCTGCAGCACCTCGACCGCCGCGCCCTGCGGCAGCGATGCGAGTGTTGCCGCATCCGATTGCGAATCGGCATAAAGATCGGTGGGATGGGCCGTCTTGGCCGTCTCGGCCAGGGCCGGCGTTGTCGCCGCAAACGAGGCCAGCGCGGCCAGCAGCGAGACGATGTTGGCGTATCGTATCTTCATGCGTCCACCCTTTCTGTTTTTCTCGGCTCGTAGAGTTCGACCTTGGCCGTGCGTCCCTTCACTGCAAACGCGCCGCTCAAGCCGAATTCGATATGGCCCATGTCTGCGCAGGCCTCCACTGTCTCGCGCGAAACCAGCACGCGCGCCACACCCTTGGTCAAGCCCTCCACCCGGCTGGCGAGATTCACCGTATCGCCGATGGCCGTGTAATCGAGCTTGCGCCGTGCGCCGATAAAGCCTACCACAGCGGTTCCCGAGTGTACACCGATGCCCACGTCGAAATCGACCACATCGGAATTCTCCGCCAGCAATTCGCGCTGAAACTCTTCCAGCACCTCCTGCATCTCCAGCGCCGCCTCGACCGCATTTCTGGCATGGGTCGTGTCGCCGATCGGCGCGCCCCAGAACGCCATGATGCAATCGCCGATGAATTTGTCGAGCGTCCCGCCATGGCGGAAGATCACCTCGACCTGGCGCTCGAAATAGCGGTTGAGCAAGGCCACCACCTCCTGCGGCGGATGCGTCTCGGACATGGTGGTGAAGCCGCGTATGTCGGAAAACAACACCGTGATTTCCGAGCTGCGGCCGGAAAGGCTTTCCACCGTCTCCCCCTGGTCGATCAGCTTGCCCACCACGGCAGGGTTGAGGAAGCGGGAAAACAGGGCCACTGCCTGCTCGCGCGCACGGCGCTCGCGCAGATACCCGGCCAGCGCCGCCACCAGGAACCACACCCAGGCGAAAGCCAGCGGCGTCGCCAGTTGCAGCACCAGCAGGTGCACCAAAGCTTGATCGGCGGCAACGAGCGCCGCCGCCGTCAGCGCCAGCAAAGCCAGGCCGGTATAGACCGGATTGACGCGCCGCACGAACACATAGGCCAGCGCGGCAATCAACGCCAGGCCGAACACGTAGGCAAGCCAGCCGGGAACCAATCTTGCCGTGTTGCCGTTGATGAGATTGTCGATCGCGCTGGCCTGCAGATCGACGCCGGGATAGCTCGCCCCCAAGGGCGTCAGGTGGTGGTCGAAACTGCTGGTGGCCGACGAGCCGACGACAATGATCTTTCCCCGAAACGATTGATCCAACTGCTGCAACTGCGCCGGGTTCATGGCCGGACGCTGCTCGGTCAGCAAGCGGTACAGCGCGCCATACGGATAGTGCACGCGCCCGCTCTCGGCCCAGGTCATCAGGAAGGCATCGTCAGCCGGCAGTTTGACGCCAAGGTCGGCCGCCAGGCGCGCAGGCAGCGACGGCAACGCACAATCCCCGATACGAAAACGCAGGCGATAGTGGCGCAATACGCCGTCGCGGTCGATTTCGCTATTGTCCAGGCCGAGACGCCAGACCGCCGGATCGACCGCATTGGGCAACAGGAAATTGGCGCGCGCGCCCTGCCCGCATGGCGCATCCAGGCCGAACGCGTGCGCCACTTGCGCCAGCGGCAGCGCCTGCGAATTGTCGGGCGGAAGCAGGGTGGCGCCGAGATAGGCGTGCGGCGTGGCAGCCGCCAGCGCTTCGGAAAGCCGCGCGTCGCTCTTGGGCCGCTTGCGGTCGCGCTCGCTGAACGCGATATCGAATACCACGGCACGCGGGCCGAATTCGCTCAGCGCATCGAGCAGATCGGCATGGATCTCGCGCGGCCAGGCCCATAGCCCGGCGATCTCTTCCATATCGCGCATGCTGGTGTCATCGACGTCGACCACGATCACATTCGGATCGGCCTTGAATTGCGCCGCGTGGTGACGCATGAACACGTCGGTCAGGCGCGATTCGAGCGTCTCGAACGCATGCAAGCCAAACATCTCGCCGGCCATGGCAAACGCAAACAGGCAACCGACTGCGGCATGCCAGCGCACCGGGCCATGCACAAGCTGCGACAGGCGTTGCAACATGTTCCTCCCCGGAACGCGATGACCATCGCATCTTAGCGAGAAACGTGGCGCAATAGCAATAAATTAATGCCGATTAAAAGACTGGCGCTGCAATAGCGGGCGATGCGGGCACACACTCTGGTAAACTGCGTAACTTGTTCCACTACTTGACTGTCTGCCAAGGACTTTTCCAGGGATTCGTGTAGGATCAAAACTCGATCGCCAAACCAGTCGGCTTGGAGGCGAATGTCTGATCAAGCTTGATTCCGGGAATGATTCATGGACCTGCGCAAACAGCACCCCGTAATGCCCAACCCTGCCATACACGCTTCACCGTATTCCAACCCTGAAGAGAAAACCCAGCATGAGCGCATCATCGGCATGCTTGCCAATGAAACCAGCCGCTCCGTCGCCGAAGTCGAACCGCTCTACGAAGATATCCTGGCCCATTTGAAAGACCGCGCCAGCGTGCAAGACTATCTGCCCATCCTCGTCTCGCGCCGCGTCAAGGCACTGCTGTCCTGATCCGGGCAGCAACGTGAAAAAGCCGGCAAGACGCCGGCTTTTTGCTCAAGACTAGTCGATCGAAGCTAGTCGTTCCGCTCGCCATCCAATAACTCTGCAAGCCGGCGCTGTGCCAACTCCAATTGCGGCGCCAACTCCAGCGCCTTGCGATACGCTTCAATGGCGGCATCGCGTTTGCCTTGCCCGCGCAGCGCTTCCGCCAGCCCATGATGCGCCTCGGCCTTGGCGGGATTGAGGTTGAGCGCAATCCGGCATTGCTCCGCTGCCTCGGCGTATTGCCGCATATCGCACAACACGCCCGAGAGATTGACGCGCGCGTTGACGTGGTTCGGATCCTGCAGGATCGCCCGCCGGTAGTGATACCCCGCCTCTGCCAGACGCCCCAGGTAACGGTGCGCCGTCCCCATGTTGTTGTGCGCATTGCTATTCAAGGGTTCCAGCTCGATCGCCTGGGCGAGCGCAACAATCGCCTCTTTCGCCATGCCAAGATGCAGCAGAGCCACGCCGAAAACGAAATAGGCGCGTGGATTGTGGTCCCCTGCCTTGATCGCGTCTTGCGCGGGTTGGAAAGCCTCCTGGTATTTCCCCAGGCCGATCAATTCTTCGGCCTGCGACACCAGAGCATTGGAAAGCGGTTCGGACATGCACGCCAGACATTTGGACGGGACGACCAAAGTGTAATGCGCAAATGTAAACAGTCAATTTAATACATGTAACATTTGCAAGCTATGCACAACAATAAAAATTTCAAGAATCTGGGAAAAAATTTTGAAAAAAGACAAAAAAAGACAAAAAAAAAGCCGCTCAACCAGCGGGAGCGGCCAATTCCATTCTTCAGGAGGTATCAGAATGGACGAGGAGGACTGCAGTATGCCTTGTGGATATGACCCCAGCATGACAAATCGTTGCCATGCATCACTATTTTGATTTTACTTTGCCGCCACCAAGGTCAAATGCGTGATTTCCGACGGTGCCAGCAAGCGTTTAGGCGGCCCCCAATAACCGGTGCCACGACTGGTATAGACCCATAACTGGTGCAGGCGGTTCAAACCGGCCGTAAACGGCTGTTGCAAGGGCACAAACAAATTCCAGGGGAAAAATTGCCCGCCATGCGTATGACCCGACAACTGCAGGTCGAACCCGGCATCGGCCGCTGCCACCGCCGAGCGCGGCTGATGCGCCAGCAAGAGCTTGACCGACACATTGGGCGCGCCCTTCAGAGCTCCGTGCGGGTCGCTACGCTCGGCCTCATTGAATTGATGCGCCGAATAATCGGTCACACCCGCCACCAGCAGCGTCGATCCGTCGTGACGCAGCAGCACGTGCTGGTTCATCAAGACCGTCAAGCCAAGGCGCCGCACTTCGGCCACCCAGGCCGGCGCATTCGAATAGTATTCGTGATTGCCCGTAACGAAGAAGGCGCCGTGGCGCGCCGTCAGCTTCGCCAGCGGCGCCGTATGGTCGCGCAACTGCTCGACGCTGCCATCGACCAGGTCGCCGGTCACGGCCACCATGTCGGCGCCCAGCGCATTGACCTTGTCGACAATCGCTTCCAGGTAATCGCCCTTGATGGTCGGCCCCACATGGATATCGCTGATTTGCGCGATCGTGAACCCCACAAGGTTGTAAGGCAGGCCGGCAATCGGCACTTCCACCTTGCGCACCGCGGCCACGCGCCGCGCATTGAAATACCCGATCACGGTGACCAGCAAGGCTGCCAGCGGCACCGCAACGGCGGAGCCGCCAACCATGGCAGGCGTGACCATGCCCGACAGCATGACGACCAATAGCGCCACCTGCCGCACCACGGTCAGCACCAGGAGCGAGGAGAAAAATCCCATCGCCAGCATCCCGGCCCACGCCAGCCGGTCAGCCAGGGGCTGCGTCTTGATCACACGCGCCAGCATCCCGGCCGGCACCAGCACGAATGAGGCGGCCAGCCAGACCCCGCCGATAAACTTTACGAAATAAGGCAGGGGCAAAGCGGGCAGGATCTGCGTGCCGATATAGAGATGCAGCAGGCCGATGAGGCCGATGACGACGGCAATGAAAACGCGCGATGGCATGATGTTCTTGTCATGTGAAAGGATGAATTGTTACACACTCGTGCGAGAAATTTTACGAATTCGGCACAAGTCTTTATGTGGGTGCAAATGCCCTGCTTCAAGGCTCTTGCAACAACTAAATCATCAAACCATGACAAAAACCTGCCTTGCGCCTCAAGCGCGGCGCAATTCTTGCATTTCCGACCACTCGCGCCGCGCACGATCGACCTCGGGGCTGCGGTACATCGCCTCGGGAATGCGCGATAGCGCGGACGCATGCAATTGTTCCGCTTCGAGGCCATAGAACTTTTGGAAGCTCATGATCAGCGGGCGCCATTTGTCGGGATCGATACGGTTTTCCATCCCTTCCATCAACAGGCTTTGTTCGACGTGCACGCGCTTGATCCTGACTTCGAACGTCAAGAGCCGCCCGCGCAAGGCATCGTCGTCATCGGCGATATTGTGAATCGCCTCGACCGCAGCTTCGAGCTGCACCGGGCATTGCCGCACGCGCGGCGCGCCCACCGTCTCGGACGCCTGCGCCGACCAGCCGGCCGCGCCGAACTTGTCCTTGACGTGGCGATAGCCGCGCGCCGCCTTCACTTCGGGCACCGGGTCCGCGCCCGTGGTCAGCGCCAGCCGGTTGACGCCATCGACTTCCTGCACCGAAGGCAGGTTCAGCACGCACTCGCGCGTGCGGCGCAAGTTGTGCGCCGTCTTGCTGCCGGCGCCAAGCCCCAGCACGCAGCGCCAGCCGAGCCAGAACACCGAAGACATCGGCGCCAGATTGGATGTGCCGTCTTCGTTCTGCGTGCCGATGACCACGACGGGCGTGCCGAAATACAGGATGGCCGGTTCGATTGCGCTGTGCATGCTGCTTCCTTCCATGTGGTGTGCGATGGAAGCAGTATGAAAGCTGCCGGCGAGCGACGCTCGCCGGTTTCAGACATTCAATTCAGCGCGCCCGGCGATGTCTTGAGAGTGAGCGCGAGAATGCGAGTGAGAATGAAAGCGGAAATGAGACAAACATCACTGGAACCCGAGATCGAACTCGATCCAGGCCCGCGCGGATTTTCGCTCGCCCAGCAATTCCGGCGTCGAGCCCACCGGCACCGCCAGCGTAGCCTTGATGGCCGATAGCGACGGGCCGAACCAGTTGAAGCCTACGCCTACCCCGCTCAAGGTGGCACCGTTCGATCCGGGGGCCCACGTGTTTTGATTGATCGTGACATGTTCGCTATCGAAGAACACGACGGTTTGCGCTTGCCCGCCGGCGAGCTGGCCCAGGTCGTGACGCCATTCGGCATTGCCGAGTACGCCGCTGTCGCCCGAGAGCACGCCCATGTCGTAGGCGCGCACAGTGTAGGCGCCGCCGGCCACCATTTTCTCCGAGGCATCCAGGTTGGTGTTGCTCCATTGGCCGGAAAATGCGAAGTAGAGCGAATCGCTTTGGCCGACGCTTTGCACGCGGTTGATATTGGCGGTCCATTTGGTGAATGAACCCTGCGTCTTCGCCGTTGCCGCATCGGCCAGTTGGGCGGCAGCGTCGTCGAAATTCACGCGCCCATCCATCAGCGCCAGGTTCCAGCTATTGATTCCCGATGCATCGCGCCAGTCGCCGATCAGGCTGGCCGTCAACTCGTCAAGATGACGGTCAATTTGCACGCCGGTCGAGTCGATGTCGTCCTTCAATTTCTTGTGATCGTATTCGACCTGGCCGTACAAATTGACGCTGCGGCTGCGCAGGAAGGGCTGCTTCAGCCACACGCTCGCCACATCGGCCGTGCCGTGCCCGCCGAGCGCGACCAGGCTGTCGCCCAGCGTGTAATGCAGTGCCGAGTAGGAAGCGCCCAGGCGGGTCCCTGCCCCGTTCAGCACCGCCTCATAGCCGAGGCGCCCGTAGTTCATGTCGCTGCCCGTCGTGAGCAGGTTCAGGCTCAGCACGTCGCCATGATGCAGCGGGTCGAAGAAATTGATCGCGCCGCCCAGGCGTGCCCGGCCCGTATAGCGGTTGCCGTAATCGTCCGCCGACAGGCTGCCGGTGACGGCCTGCGGCGTCGCGGCTTCAATTTCCAGGTCGGACGTGCCGACCGCCTCGCCCGGCTTGAGCGTGGCCGAAGTCGCCACGCCCGGTATGTCGGAGAGCAGCAACAAGCTGTGGTCGAGCGCTTCTTGTTCGATCGGCTGCCCGGCTTGCAGCGGCGCCAATGTGCCCAAGAGCAGCGCATCGCCGGTGCGGCTGCGATTGTCGAGCTTGACCTTGCCGTAGCGCGCTTCGATCACGATCAGCCGCACCACGCCATTGCGTACAGCCTGCGCCGGAATCACGGCGCGCGCCAGCGGAAAGCCGTGCTCGCGATAATAGGCCGTGATCCGGTCGGAGGCCGCGCCCAACTGGGCCAGGGTCAGGCTTTTGCCTTCGGCATCGGCCACCAGGCCATGCAGCGTCGCCGTATCGAACTGGGTGTTGCCGCTGATCTGGATTTCGGTGACCTGAAACGGCGCTGAAGGCGGCGCGACGTTGCCGTTTGCCTGCTCGATGGTCAAGCCGGTGCCGACCGAGGACGGCGAAGGCGGTTTGACCGGCTGGGTCTGCTGCAGGATGGAACCTGCGCTGGGCACCTGGGGCGGCTCAGCCGCCTGCGCCAATGCCGCAAACAGGGAGGACAAGGCCACCAGGGGGGCCTGCTTATAAACGCGTCGTTTCATTGGCTGTTGCCTCTGTATTGGTGTTGTTTCCAGGCGATCGATCAATTGCGCCACCGATTCTTATTGGTTCACGTTGACCAGGTTGTCAGGCAAGCGCATCCCGCCATCGACAACGTGCAGCGCCAGCCCCGGCTGGATATTGATGTCGCCGTTCACCGGCACACTGTTGTCCGAATTATTCCCCTTGCCGTCAAACTGCGTTCCGCAAGCCGCGGGAGGTGCGCCGGGCGATGCGCAAGGATCGGTGCTGGGCTGAACCGCGAACAGGACGGGACTGGGCAGAGATGCCGGTGCTGGCGTCGGCGTCGGCGTCGGTGTCGGTGTCGGCGTCGGTGTTGGCGTCGGTGTTGGCGTCGGTGTTGGCGTCGGTGTTGGCGTCGGTGTTGGCGTCGGTGTTGGCGTCGGTGTTGGCGTTGGCGTTGGCGTCGGTGTTGGCGTCGGTGTTGGCGTTGGCGTCGGTGTTGGCGTCGGTGTTGGCGTCGGTGTTGGTGTTGGCGTCGGCGTTGGTGTAGGCGTCGGTGTGGGCGTCGGTGCCGGGGTGATCGTACCCGCAACCGGCGTGATCGTGGGTTGGGTCAGGTTGTAGTCGCTCGCCAGGCTGCCGGCCGTGCTGCTGGACACGGTAACCGAGGCCAGTCCGGTTGCGGAAATCGTCGTTGCCGCAGTGGTGGCGGTGTTGTAGTTCAGGCTGATGCCGGACGTGTTCAGCGCCAGCGTGTCGCCCGAGATGGCGCCGCTGGTGATGCTGCCGCTGACGGTGGCGCCGGTCGCGGCCGTCGTGCCGTCGAATACCTTGGTCAGCGTGCCGCCGATCGCTGCGGTCGCGCTCAACGATGCGGCGCTGATGCTGGCGACACCGACACCGGTCGAGGCGGTGGCACTGGCCAGGGTGTAGTCGCCCAGCACCGAATTGTCGGTGCCGTTACCGGTGATCGAACCCAGCGAGATGCCGCCCTGCGTGATCGCCGTGGCCGAGACCACGTGCGCCGAGTTGAAGACCGGCGTCGCGCTGCTGCTCGCCGTGGCGCTATCGCCGGCCACCAGGCCGGTGAAGCCGTAGGTCGGGGTAAATCCGCCGGGCGCGGCAGTCGTCCCGTCGTAGGTCTTGGTGGCGTTGGTGGTATTGGACAGCGTGACCGTCAGCGGGGCCGGCGTGATGACCGCCGCCACACTGAGGGTACTTGTCGAAAGCGAATAATCGGCCGCTTGCGAGCCGTTGCTGCCGACCACGCCGCTGACGCTCAAGCCTGAGACGGTCACACCGGTCGCGCTGGCGACGTGGGCGCTATCGTAGGCCGCGCCGGTATTGGCCAGCGTGGCGGCGGTATCGCCCGATACGAATCCGCTATAGCTGTAAGTCGGCGTGAAGCCGGTTGGGGCATTGGTGGTGCCGTCGTAGACCTTGGTCACGCCGCTGTTGGTCAGGGTCGGCGTCAGCGTGGCCGGGGTGATGGTCGCCGGCACGCTGATGCTGGCG